>Ga0067045_1001036_pt1 | contig 331782 bp, 259 predicted proteins | sample TerdegcTABiofilm_FD_59184 | JGI IMG/M metagenome (GOLD analysis project Ga0067045, IMG submission 59184) | Combined Assembly of (Gp0054472, Gp0054536) Wastewater bioreactor microbial communities from Singapore -Terephthalate degrading...
ACACTCGTGGACAGCGTGTACTGATTGAGCACGAACACCGCCGTGACGGACTTGTTGCCGTCCATCAGCAGCGTGGCCGGATTGGCCGAACCACTCAGCGCGCCTTCCCAGTGATCGAAATGCCAGCCGGGGGCGGCGTTGGCCGTGAGCTGAACGCTGGTGCCGGCGTCGTACACCCCACCCGGTGGGTCAAGTGTCACCGTCCCCTGGCCGCTCACGGCAGTCGTCAGGGTGTACTGGGTCACGCACGTGTAGGCGACGATCTGAAAATCGTCGAGCGCGGCTTCGACGACGGACCCTCCGCCGGCATCCTCCGCGACGAAGCGCAAACGGATCGGGTTGTTGAGCGACACGAAGTCGGTGACGCTGAACTCGTGGAAGTACCAGCCGCCGCCGGCTTCCGCCCCGGAGGGCCCGACGGTTTCGACATTGATCCAAGTCGCTTCGTTGTTGTTGGTGATATCCACGCGGAAGGTGTCGGCGTTGGGGTTAGCACCCTGGTTATTCGAGTACCACCGCCAGTAGCTGATCTTAGCGGCCGTGTACCCGGACAGATTGAACCAGGGCGACTTGAGGGTGGTCTTGCCGCCGTCGACGTCGTAGGAGCCGACGCCGGAACCGGCGCGGTGATCGGTCACCCAGCAGCGGACACCCGGATCGGGCGTGTGGTCGCTTCCGGGCTGCGCCGCCGTCGCCTCGGGAATGTCGCGGTCCCACAGGCCCGACGTGGCGTTGTCACCCACGTCGCCGCGCGTCCAGCCGGAATCGGTCTCGAAGGCGTCATCGACGAGGACGGTCATGTTGGTCGCTGCGGTCGCCGAATACGACGTCGCCGGTGCGTTGCCGGGGCTGTAGACCAAGGGACCGCTGGTCGCCTGGGCGCTGAAGTAGTAGCGGATGATGGTTCCGCAGGAGGCAGCAGGGAACGTGGCGTCATAGACGTTCGGTGACACCTGCGTCATCGGCGCGCTGGTCCAGTTCTCGTTGCCGATGCGGTAGTAGAACCCAGCCCGTGTTCGGCTGGGGCTGGCNGGCGAGCGGGGACACGACCACGCGGACGGTCGTCCCGCNGGCGGGACTGACCAGCTCCGGCCGACCGTTCGGGAAACTGAAGGACAGCAGCGACAACGCCGGACAGTTCATGTTGTGGGCGTTGAAGCCGGCACAGATCTGGTTGTAGTGGGGCGTACCGTTGCTGATGTCCCCGTCGTTATCGTCCAGCGTCAGCCAGTCGATCGTGATCTGGGGGGTGATGGAGCTGCCGGTGTGCAGCGGAACGCTGTTAACCATCAGGCTGCCGAGGACAGCGCGGTAGTTGTTGGGGTCGCTGGCGACCAACGCGTTCCGCGTATCCCAGACGCAGCCGGACAGCAACGGTCCACACGCATGGGCCTCGCCCGTGCACGGGTACTGCATGGTGTTGACGGCCGTACGCAAGCCGGTGTTGCAGTTGCCGGTAAAGCCATAGCCGAGAACCGGGTCATCCAGAATGATCACGGATACGCTGTCCCCGACGCCTTCGCCGTACTGATCCTGCCCACTGCCGCCGCACTGAACGATATGGTGGCCGTACTCATGCAGGATGACGCTGGAGTAAGCGGTGTTCGGGTAGCTGCCGCTGGCAGCGCAGAAGTTGATGGAGCTTCCGTCGTACCAGGCGTTGCCGGGGCAGTACAGATCGCTGCGCATGACGCGCACGGGGAAGTTGAGCTGGGTCGAGATCGTGGGGTAGGTGGGGTGGTAGGTCAGAACCCAGCTCCGCACGACGTTGGCCTGCACATAGCCGTTGACCTGGGCCCGGATCGCCTCGCTCGTGTTCGCCTGGTTGTGCATGAAATTAGCGGGTCCCGGGGGGGTAACGTTCAGACTCAGCGTCTCTTCGCTGCCCGCGACGTTGTCCACCGTAAAGTACCGCCCGGACATCGGCGACTGGACCGTCACCTGGCTGGTACCGCTGTTGGGGATCACGAAGTTGCCATTCGCGTCCGCATAGACGGTGGTGCTGCCCATCGTCACAGTGGCGTACGGCATCGGCGTGGCCTCTTCAGGCCCGCACGCGTCGGACTTCGGGCCCGTCGTAGCCATGCCGCTCACGTTGCCCACGATGTCCGTAAAGATGATCAGGTTTTCTTTGTGCAGGATCGCACCCGTCTGGGCATCGGCTACGAAGCGGTACTTCTCGGGGCGCCCGTTGTTGGCCGCATAGTTATCGGCCTCAAACGTCAAAGCGAGCGTCGGCTTGGCCGGCTCGTCCGCCGGCCCCGCGTAGATGACCAGCTCGGTGGGGCCGAAGTTCGTCAGGCTCGCCACTTCCTGCAAGGCGGCCTCGAAGGCGGCCGTCTGCGCCGGACTCCGCAGCGCCGCCGTCGGCACGACGAAGTCCCCGAGCTCCTTCAGGCTCGACACGGCCAGCACCAACGGATAGCCGGGCTCGTTGCGCACCAGCAGCCGCAGCTCGGCCTGGTACACCGGTATCCCGTCGCGCACCTGCCGGTAGTAGACCAGCGTGAACTTGTAGTCGCTTCCGTCGCCGCCGGTCCGCCCCGGCTCATACATCAACGGCAGCGTGTAATCGCCGTTGAACGGGTTGCCGGGCTGGAGCTCCTCGGCCGTCAGACCGAAAAGGTCGGCGTACTCGCGCACAAAGGCATCCGCCGTCAGTTCGGGTGAAGGGCCGAGGCCGAAAATCGTCCCGAATACGCGGGTGGTACGATCGCCTTGGACGTAATACTGCACACCGGGGAAATCCTGCCGCAGCCGATGGGCGGCCGGATCAGGTTGGGCCCCGAGCGCGAAGCCGCCCCCTGTGCCAATCACGAGAACGAGAACCATCCACCTGCGCATACCATGTCCTCCTTCAGGGACTCTGAAATGGAAAGATCGTTCCTTGCGCGGCTGCATCCCAGCACCCCATAAGCATATCCGCGGGAACCGCCTTGTCACAAGCAAAAAAGCGCCTCGCGCCAGTGGCCGACCCTCAGTCGCCGCCGTAGCGGAAGCACCACCGCGGTCGGATAATGCCGCCCCGTGGTACCTCCGACCGCGAGCTTGCCGGCTGTTTCTCGCCCGCACCGGTGGCGGCGCTTCGGCGTGGCACTGCTGGTCCTGCTGCTATTGGCCCTTGCCGCCGGTGGGGTCCGCGCGTATCTCCGTGCACGCAGTTTGGACTGGCAGGTGCGGCGCGGTTTGGAGCTGCTCCAGAACGCGGACACACCTCGAACGGCTCGCGCAGCCCTGGACCGCTGGGAAAACGATACGCGCCCCGTCTGGGAGCGGCGGGTCGACGAGCTCATCACCTGCCTGTTCTCCAGGTACTCGCTTGATGACCACCGTGTCCGCCTTCTTCTGGCACGCGTTTCCGGTGTGGACTACGGCGACCGACGTGCAGACTGGAAACGCTGGTACGAGACCCAGCAGCACCTGCGGGCCGGACGCCAGCCCAGCGTGCCACGGTCGGAGAGCGTGCGACTGGAGCCCAAGTGGCAGGCGCCCGTCGGCTTGACTTCCTGGTTCACAACGATCCTGCCGCTGGACGGGCAAATCTATGTCGCCTCGCTGGGAGCACGGTTTGACGACCCGCAGGACACCGCCGACGGCGTGGTGCGCGTCGACGGTCCGACCGGCCAGGCCGAACTCATGTTCTCGACGTCCGACCGACCGACTCGTGGGCCACGCGATGTGATCGGGCTGGCCGCCGGCGAGCGGCGCTTGTTCGTCGCCTGCCTCAACGGCAGCGTCTACGCCATTGACCCGCAGGGCCACATGCTGTGGGAGACGCACGTCGGCAGCCCGGTCGTCGCCCCCCCGGTGTCCATCGATATAAACCGCGACGGCACCAGCGACGTGCTCGTCGTCACGCGCTCGGGAAAGGTGCTCGCTCTGCTCGGTCAGTCCGGCCGTACGGCGTGGGTCGCAAACGTATCTCGTCCAACGGCGGGAACCGACCTTTTGGGCGCAACACTGGCGATCACGGACGCGCTCGGAGGCCAGGGCGCTGCCGTGCTCGTAACCACCCCCCTGGGCGATGTGGAACTCCTGGCGCTGAGCAACGGCCGATCCCGGTGGCGTACAAACCTCTCGACCGGGACCCTCGCGGGGGCTGTATGCCTCGGAAAAGGCGCACAGCCGGGGCCGCCGGTGTATATCGGTGACCGCGCCGCTCGCATCTGGTCCGTGCTGCCCGCCGGAGCGACTCCTCAAACGACCATATGGGCCGCCCCAGCGCTCCGCAGGGAAGAAACGCTCATCGCGGCTCTGCGTACCCTCGACGGGGACCCCAACCAGCCGCCAGCCGTGCTGGCGTGCACGACGGGCGAGTACGGCGACCGGCGGGGCGGGATCTGCCTGCTGGACCCGCAGGGCGTTCGCTGGCGAGCCGCCGTCCCGGGGGCAGTCTGGGGCACCCCTGCGGTCGCCGACCTGTCTGGCGACGGCCGCGTCGAGATCCTGGTGCCTTCGATCGAACCGGCGGGTGAAGGGCGCGTATGCGGCGGGCTGACTGTGTTCTCTCACGAGGGACACATCCTTCATCGCCTGACGCTGGAGGCAGCCATCGAGTGTCCGCCCGTGGTGGCCGACGTCGATGGCGACCATCGCTTGGAGGTCCTGGTAGCCGATCAAGCCGGTTATTTGCACTGCTACAAAACCGATCGCTATGGGCCGGTGCGATGGGGTCTGGCCAACGGTGACAGCCGTAACACGCGCAATGCCTCAGACGCGTTCGCGTTCGGCCAGACGCCGTTTGGATATCAATGGGCCTGGCGACCCGAATGAACCCGTGCTATCAACCGACGAGTCCGCCGGAAGCCAGTGGCGGGCAACAGACACCCAGCACGACCTGCGTTCCGCCGGCGTCGGCACCGCGGTGCTGGCAAACGACCCTTGACTGGCGTCGGGGGTTCGGCCGATCCCCGAGCCGCGCAGCACGCAATGACTTGCGACGCTCCCCCAATGCGATAGAGTGCGGAGTCTGGAGCGACACGTGCGCTACAGGCTCAGCGGCGGGTGTCCGCCCGGTGAGGTGAAGCTATGGAACAATCGCACGCGGACGTGAAGAGCGTGGAATGCAACCGGCGGGATTTCCTGCGAACGGCCGCCGCGGCCGGTGCAGGTCTGATGGTGACCGTGCCCGGCTGGGCCCAAGAGCAGGCGGCCAGTGCACCGCGGGACGACGAATTGCGCGTGGCGATGATCGGCCCCGGCAGCCAGGGCCGAAACCTGCTGACGCAGTGTCTGAAGATCCCCGCGATCCGCTTCACCGCGATCTGCGACATTTGGCCGTACCACCAGGAGTACGCGGCGAACATACTCAAGAAGTACGACATGCCGGTGAAGGTGTACGAGGACTACCGGGAGATGCTCGCTGCGGAAAAGGACCTGGATGCAGTGATCATCGCGACGCCGGACTGGGTTCACGCCGAGCAGACCATCGCGTGCCTGGAGGCGGGCAAGCACGTGTACTGCGAGAAGGAGATGGCGAATACGCTGGAGGGCTGCCGCGCGATGGTTCAGGCCGCCCGGCGAACTGGCAAACTGCTCCAGATCGGCCATCAGCGGCGCAGCAACCCGCGCTATTGGCACGCCCTCAAGATGATCAAGAATGACCGGATCCTCGGGCGGATCACGCACTTCAACGGGCAGTGGAACCGGTCGCGTCGGTTCGACTTGGGCTGGCCGGAAGGCCGCGAGCTCGACAGCGCCACACTCAAAAAGTACGGCTACGAAACCATGGACCAGTTCCGAAATTGGCGCTGGTACAGGAAGTACTCCGGGGGCCCCATGGCCGACCTTGGTTCACATCAAATGGATGTGTTCAACTGGTTCCTCGAAGCACGCCCCGTCGCCGTGCTGGCCAGTGGCGGGCTGGACAACTACGAGGACCGCGAGTGGTACGACAACGTACTGGCCTTGTACGAGTACAAGGTCGGGGGCAAAACGGTGCGCGGCTTCTATCAGGTGCTGAATACCACGAGCTACAACGGCTTCTTCGAAGCCTTCATGGGCGACGAAGGCACGCTGGTCATCTCCGAAGACCCGCGCAAGGGCTTCATCTTCCGCGAGCAGGAAGCGAAAAAACGCGAGTGGGAAGACGAAGCCTCAAAGATCGAGGCGATGGGACGCGACGCGATCGAACTCAAGATCGGCGAAACGCTGCGGCCGGACGGCACCAAAGACCCCGAGGGCCAGCGTCTCTTGGAAGAGAGCCGCAAGCCGCCGCACCAGTTGCACCTGGAGAACTTCTTTAACGCCATCCGCCACGGCACACCGCTGACCTGCCCGCCTGAGGTGGCGTACGAAACGGCCGTGACGGTCTTGAAGGCCAATGACGCCGTGGCCACCGGCCAGCGTCTGGAATTCAAGCCCGAGGATTTCAAGGTCTGAGTTGTGAACCGCGCGACCGCGATCGGCCCTGTCCGGGAATGCCGAACACGCCGCGCGGCGGCGTGCAGGAGCCGGCGGTTCTGGTGCGCGTGCTTGGCAACCGCGGCGTCGCTCTTCTTGTGGGCGCCAGAGGCATCGCCGGAGGAAGTACGGCCGGCAGCCACGGAACCGATCGAACTCCTCGAAAGCGACAGCCGAGCGCCGTACGTCCATCGTCTGACGCTCTATGACGAACACGGTACGGTGATCAATCCAAGGACCGAGCGGCCGCCGCCGTACTCGCCGCGAGCGACATGCGGCAAGTGTCATCCGTATGGCCAGATCAGCGATGGGTGGCATTTCAATGCCGTGGATCCCAATGAGCCGCCGGGTCGACCAGGGGAACCATGGTTTCTGGTCGACGCCCGGGAGGGGGTAGTGCTTCCGGTGTCGGGCCGCGCGTGGCCGGGCACGTTTCGACCGGAAGAGCTCGGCATCAGCGATTGGCAGCTCATCCTGCGCTTCGGACGCCACCTGCCCGGGGGCGGCTTCGGCGAGCCCGACCCGCAGCGGCTGGCCCGAGCGAAGGAAAAACTGCGCTGGACCGTTTCCGGTGCGCTCGAAATCGACTGCATGATGTGTCACAGCGCGGACTTCCAGCACGATCCGGCGGAAATGGCGCGGCAGATCGAAGCGCAGAACTTCCGCTGGGCACCCACCGTCGCCCTCGGGTTGGCGGTGATACGCGGCGAGGCTCGCAAGGCTCCTGATGACTGGGACCCCGCGCTGCCGCCGAACCCGGACTACCCGGAGCAAGCCGGCCCGCGGCTGATCTACGACCGCACCCGGTTCGACGGCGACGACCGTGTACTCTTCAATATCACGCGCCGACCCGCCAACGAGCGGTGCTACTTCTGCCACTCGTTCCGTGAGGTCGGACCGGGCGCGACCAATGATCTGCTCGTGGCGCAGGATGTACATCTGGCGGCGGGCTTGCTGTGCGTCGATTGTCACCGCAACGAAATCGACCACCGCATCGTCCGCGGATATCCGGGGGAAGCCGCCGAGCGCAATGAGCCCGCGCTGGCGGCCTTCACGTGCGAGGGGTGCCACTTGGGAGCGGGCGGTGCCGACGTCCCGGTCGCGTTGGGTGGGCGCTACCGCGCCCCCCAGCCACAGCATCGCGGTCTGCCGCCGTTGCACTTCGAGAAACTGACCTGCACGGCGTGCCATTCGGGGCCCTGGCCAGACATGGACGCCAAGCGGTTCCAGACGGCGATGGCGCACGGTCTGGGGTTGCCCGCCCGCGACCGGAGGGATGACCAGCCACCGCTGATCGTCGGCCCGGTTTTCCTGCGGCAGGCCGACGGCCGTGTCGGCCCATACCGCATGGCTTGGGTGGACCGGCTAAGCGGCCCTGGCACGGCCGATCGCGGCCCGGCCCCGGCCACGTCTCCGCAGCAGGCGTCCTACGTTACCTGGCCGCTGGCCCACGATGTCCGCCCCGCCGCACAATCGCTCGGCGTGCGCGGCTGTACCGACTGCCACACGGAGGACGCACCGTTCGACTTCGGACGCGTGTCGCCGCCTGCCACGCGGGTCGCGCAGGCCCCAGCGGCCAGCGTGGGTTCCACGCTGACCATGGTGGAGCTGCGTGGCGATGACGTGGTGATTCGTCGTTTGTGGGCGCGCGCGTTCCTGCTTCGACCGGCATTCAAGTGGTTCGGCCTCGCGTGTACCGGACTGGTGCTGCTCGTGCTCGTGCGATTTCTGCTGGACGCGATCACGCACTTCCCGCCGCCCAGGGACACCGGTCCCGCGCCGCCGGTCGCAGCCCGACGCACCGGGCTGAGCGTCGCCGAGCATATTTTCCATGGTGTGGCAGTGTTGGGCGTCTTGGTGCAAGCAGCAACCGGGTTTGGGTCGGAGCTTCTTGGGCTCGAACTCGCCGGCTGGCGACTGCTAATCCATATGGGCGGGGCTTTTCTGTTCGTCGTCGGACTGACCGCGACGACGCTGCAATGGGCCGGTCGCTGCCGCCCCGCGCGCCGGGCCGGAAACGCAGTGCTTAGCGCCGGTCAACGGTGGATGTTTTTCGTCTACGTAGCCGCCGGTTGGCTCGTTATGGCCGCCATGCTCGGGGCCATGCTGCCGTTGGCGGGCTACCGCGAGCAAGAACTGCTGAAGGAAATCCATGAGAACGCTGCCCTTGTGCTGTTGGCAGCTCTTGTCGTGCACACCATCGTTTCCTGGACAGCTCGGCGGGCACGAAGGAGTAGACCGTGAAGNCAAAAAGCCTATATCCGCGCCTGGTGTCAAGCAACCTGTTGTCTCGCGTTGCTCACGCTGGCGGTGGAGCCCGGACTGTTGGCTCAAGACACCCCGCCCACGTCTGCACCTGCCCCTCCTGCCGGCGAAACCGTTACGACGCAGCCTGCGGTCCCGGCGGGCTTTGCGCCGATCGAACTGATTCTGCCCAAGCCAGCGTTCAAGGGTACTCCGGCCCATGTACCCCCCGGGACCAACCTCGAACCGCCGCGCAAGGGTCCACGACCGCCCGTCTTCGCCCCGCGCGGCACGAAGAACGTAGCGCTGAAGAAGCCGGTCCGCAGCAGCGACAACGACCCCATCGTCGGCAGCCTGAAGATGGTCACGGATGGGAACAAGGAAGCTTCGGAAGGTACGTACGTCGAGCTCGGCCCGCGCCTGCAGTGGGTGCAGATCGACCTGAAGGAACGCTATACCATTTACGCCATCGTCGTGTGGCATTTCCACAGCAGCGCGCGGGTCTACCACGATGTGATCGCGCAAATCTCGGACGACCCCGACTTTATCAGCGGCGTCCAGACGGTCTTCAACAACGACCACGACAACTCTGCGGGCCTGGGCCGCGGGAACGATAAAGAGTACTGGGAAACATACGAAGGCAAGCTGATCGACACCGGCGGCGTCCCCGGCCGCTACGTCCGGCTCTACAGCAACGGCAGCACCGCCGACGACCAGAACCACTACACCGAAGTGGAGGTCTACGGCGTGCCGGCAAAATGAACGGCTCGCGGCTGTTTGCGATCGCATTTCTGGTCATCTGTGGCCTGGCTATCGGCCTGCGCGTCCCGCATCTGGACCGCCGGCCGATACATGGCGATGAAGCGGTGCACGCCGTGCGGTGGGACGAATTGCGCCGGACCGGCCAATACGTATACGATCCGCACGAATACCATGGTCCGACCCTTTACTACGCCACGTTTGTGCCCGCGCTCGTGCGTGGCCTGCCGTCCTTTGCCGCAACAGACGCGGCCATGTATCGCAGCGTCCCGGTCGCGTTCGGTATCGCTTCGCTGCTTGTGCTATTGCTTCTGACGCCGGGCCTGGGGCGGCCGGCGATGGTGGCGGCAGCCCTGCTGACGGCCGTCTCACCCGCGATGGTCTTCTACAGCCGATACTATATCCAGGAAACACTTCTGGTTTTTTTCACCGTACTCGCCATCGGGGCCGGCTGGCGTGGCGCGCGTTCCGCCACCACCGGCCGTCGCGGTGCCGCCGCCGGTTGGGCCGTACTGCTTGGCACGGCACTGGGATGCATGCAAGCCACCAAGGAAACCTGCATCATTGCAGCGGCGTGTCTGGCAACGGCGCTGATTGCGACGCTCGCGGTGCAGCGACCGCCCGCTCGGCGCATTGCCTTGGGTCACATCGTTCGCACCGTCGTTTGGGCACTGCCGGCCACGGTCGCCGTGTCTGTCCTGTTGTTTGCCGGACCTGGCGGCCGCTGGTGCGCTGTGGTGGACTCGGTCCGCGCCTACGGCGTGTATTTCGCACGCGCCAGCAGCGGAATCCATATTCACCCCTGGCATTATTATCTAAGCCTGCTTCTCTACACGCGCGCAGCTCCAGGACCAGTATGGAGCGAGGCGCTTATTGTCATGTGCGCACTGTTTGGCGCAGTCATCACCCTCAGCCGCCAAGGCACATCGGACCGAACTNCCGGCGCTTCTCCCGATCCCCGCCGAATCGCAAACTTGCCTGACAGTGGCCTGGCACGCTTCCTCGTGATCTACACCTTGCTACTGTTTGCCGCGTATTCCGCGATCCCATACAAAACCCCCTGGTGTATTCTCGGCCCGCTGCACGGGCTTATTCTGGTGGCCGGCATTGGCATCGGGTGGCTATGGAACACGATGCCCAATCAACCTGCCCGGGCAGTGCTCGCTGTGGCATTCCTGGCGGGGACCGGACATCTGGCATGGCAAGCCTGGCGCGGCAGCCACGATGAAGTCTTTTGCACCGACGTGCGTAACCCGTATGTCTACGCCCATCCCGTGCGCGACGTCGAGCGACTCGCGGAAGACATGGAGCGACTCGCACAAGCGCACCCTGCCGGCCGCCAACTGCTGATCCGCGTCATCGCGCCGAACCCCTGGCCGCTGCCGTGGTACCTGCGCGCGTTTCCGCGTGTCGGCTATTACGAGCAAGTGCCCACAGACGCAGAAGCGGACGTCATTGTGGTGTCGACGGCGCAGCAGAGCGAATTAGAGGCAGTCCTCCGTGAGGCGTATGACGGGCCGACGTTCCGCGGCGTGCGCCGGGATGAGATCGTGGGCATTTACGTGCGCCGACCCGAGAGTCAGAAGCCCGAGTGTGAGCACGGAAACCGTTGACAAGCTGCGTGAGCTGCCGGAAGGCGACCCGACCCACGGCTGGTGTTTCGCATTCGACGCCATGGGGTGCACGTTCGGGTTTCGGATTGTTCATCCCCGTCGGGACTATGCGCGGCAGGCGACATGGGCTGCGTGCGCGGAGATCGACAGGCTCGAACAGCTCTTGAGCCGCTTCAGTTTGTGCAGCGACATCAGCCGGCTCAACGCGGCAGCCGCAAACGAACTCGTCCTGGTGAGTCCCGAGACCATCGAATGCCTGCAACTGGCGCACGCCGTGTGCGTGGAAACCGCGGGTGCGTTCGACGCTGGGTATCGCAGTCGCCAGCGACGTGGCGCCGGTCCGGCACTGGTCTTCGACCCACAGGCGCGGGGCGTTGTTGTGCACGCAGCGGGCCTCGATCTCGACCTGGGCGGGATCGGCAAGGGCTATGCACTGGACTGCGCAGTTACCGTGCTGCGACAGTGGAACGTGACCGCCGCTCTGCTGCACGCGGGCGAAAGCACCGCCTACGGACTGGGGCAACCGCCGTCGGGGGAACGGTGGCGCGTCGGTCTGCGGCGACCGGATCGGCCGCAGGAGGTCGTTGGCCAGGTCCCGCTGACCGATCGCGCGGTGGCCGGGTCGGGCCAACGCGTTCGGGGCCCGCACATTCTGGACCCGCGCACCGGTCGACCGCCGGTGCGTACCGCGGCGTGGGCCCTGGCGCCGACCGCGGCTTTGGCCGACGCCCTATCCACTGCGTTCATGGTCATGTCGGCCGACGAAATTCGCGGATATTGCGAGCGGCATGCCGAGGTAGCGGCCGTCACCTGGGAAACGGCCGCCGACGGCGAACCGAGGTTCGCTGGCACGGGGAGTGCTCTGCCACCCGACCTGTGCCCGCCCCTCTGAGCACCCCGCCGGAGCAATCGTGGGACACAGCGGCCGGCGAGTATACTCTTGTGTCGTGACGGCGGAGGCTGTGAGGCCGCACAAGATGGCGAGCAGACCGGTGACGGATGAAGGTTCGAGTCGGGCGCCCGACGAGCCGTTGGCCAGTACCGAGTGGCGGCGGGGACGCTTCCCCAAGCTGATGCGTTTCCGCATTCACGAGGTGCTGCTAGTTTCCAGTCCCTACGACGCGTTCATTCTTGAAGAAGATGGGCTGCTCACGGAGAAGATCGAGGCGGAGTTCTCCGATCTGGGACTCAGCTACGCGCCCAACATCACGCGCGTTTCGACCGGCGAAGAAGCCCTGGAAATGCTGCGCGGTCGACATTTCGACCTGGCGATCACGCTGCTCCGATTGGGGGACATGGACGTGGCCCGCTTCGCCGCGGCGGCCCGCGAGATTCAGCCGGGACTGCCCGTCGTCCTCCTAGTCGCCAACGACTGGGAGCTGGCACGTCTGACCCATCGCCCCCGCACGCTGAACGTGGACGGCGTATACGTCTGGTACGGCGACACGAAGATTTTCCTCGCCATCACCAAGGTCATTGAGGACCGGCTCAACGCCGACCATGACACGCGGGCCGGCGACGTCGGCGTCATCATCCTGATCGAGGACTCCGTACGCTTCCGGTCCTCGCTGTTGCCGATCATCTATACGCAACTCGTGCGCCAGACGCGGGCGGTGATGGCGGACGGGCTGAACTATATGGATCGGCGGCTGCGCCAGACCGCCCGGCCGAAGCTGCTGGTGGCGGAAACCTATGAGCAGGGCTGGGAGCTGTACCAGCGGTTTCAGAAGTACCTGCTGGGCGTCATTTGCGACGTTTCCTTTCCGCGGCACGGCCAGCAGGACCCGCAGGCCGGCATCGCGTTCCTGGAGCGGGTGCGCCGCGAAATGCCCGATTTGCCCGTGTTGTTGCAGTCTTCCGATCCTTCCAACGCCGAAGCAGCCCACCGGCTCGGCGCGCATTTCCTGTACAAGCGCTCCGCGACCCTGCCCGAGGACATCCGCAACTTCATGCTGGAGAACTTCGGCTTCGGGGACTTCGTGTTCCGACTCCCCGACGGACGCGAGGTTGCCCGCGCCGCCGACCTCCGGTCCATGGCCCGGGTGCTGCGCGAGGTGCCGCTCGAATCCATCGAATATCACGCGCGGCACAACCACTTTTCCACGTGGCTGCGCGCCCGCACCGAGTTCGCTCTGGCTCGACGAATGCGCCCGCGGCGGGTGTCCGAATTCCGCGACCTGGAGGCGATCCGCCGGTACCTGATCCGCGGCATCGCCGATGCGCTGCGGCAAAACCGGCGCGGCCTGGTGGAAGAGTTCTCCCGCGAGCGCTTCGACGCGGGCTGCACGTTCGCCCGCATCGGTGGGGGCTCGCTGGGCAACAAGGCCCGCGGACTGGCGTTCGTCAACGCTCTGCTGGCCCGCTCCAACCTGGATCAGGAGTTCCCCGAAGTCCAGGTGTATGTGCCGCGCTCCGTCGTCATCGGCACGGACATCTTCGACGAGTTTCTCGACCTGAACCGCCTCCGGCTCAACGAGCTCCTGACGCTTGACGATTCCCGGATCCGGCAGGTGTTCCTCGCCGCCCGGCTACCGGACGACGTCGTACGCAACCTGCGGGCTTTTCTCGACGCCCTCCGCGTACCGCTGGCGGTGCGGTCTTCGAGCCTCCTGGAGGACTCCCAGTACCACCCTTTCGCCGGGGTGTACGCCACCCACATGCTGCCCAACAATCACCCCGACGCGCGCGTCCGGCTCGAACACCTGATGAACGCGATTAAGCTGGTGTATGCGTCCACGTATTCCAGCGCCACCCGCCGATATCTCGAAGCCACGCCGCACCGCTTGGACGAAGAGAAGATGGCGGTCATCCTCCAGCCGATCGTGGGGGCGCGGCACGGGGAGTACTACTATCCGGATTTTTCCGGTGTGGCACGCTCCTACAACTACTACCCGTTTGGCGCCATGCGGCCGGAAGATGGTGTGGCCGGGGTCGCGCTGGGTCTGGGGCAAACGGTCGTGGAGGGTGGCCCGGTGCTCCGCTTCTGCCCAGCCTGTCCCGAGGTGCTACCCGAACTCGGCGACCCGGAAGAATTCCTCAACCATTCGCAGCGGACGTTTTACGCCGTCGACCTGCGCGCGGCGACCGCCGAGCTGGACATCGCCGGCGAACAAAGCCTCGTGCGTCTGGAACTGGAAGACGCGGAGCGACACGGAACGCTGAACGCTCTCGGGTCCGTGTGGTCGCCCGACGATCAGGCTTTCTATGACGGGATCAGGCGGGCGGGCATCCGGGTGGTCACCTTTGCCCACATTCTCAAGACGGGGGTGTTCCCCCTGGCGCCGCTGCTGCGCCGTTTGCTGGCGCTGGGGCGCGCGGGAATGAACAGCCCCGTGGAAATGGAGTTCGCGGTCAATCTGGCCGCGCGGCCGGCCGAGTTCGCGATTCTCCAGCTCCGCCCCTTTGCCGTGCGGACCGACGAGGAGGCCATCGAGCTGGACCACCTGCCCCGTGAGGAGCTTCTCTGCGAAAGCCACCACACTCTGGGGCACGGGGTGATCGCTCCCCTGCACGACATTGTGTACATCCGGCCCGGGCACTTTGATCCGGCCCACACGCCCGACATGGCGCGCGACATCGGCCAACTCAACGAGCGCCTGCTCGCCGAGAACCGGCCGTACCTGCTCCTGGGCCCGGGCCGATGGGGTTCTTCCCTGCCTTGGTTGGGCATTCCCGTGCAGTGGGGGCAGATCTGCGGTGCACGGCTGATCGTCGAGACCACCCTCGAAGACTTCGTGGTCGAACCCTCGCAGGGCAGCCATTTCTTCCAGAACCTGACGTCGTTTGGCGTCGGCTATTTCACGATCAACCCGTTCTCCGATGCGGGCTTCATCGACTGGGAATGGCTCGAGGCCCAGCCGGCCTGCTGCGAAACCCGCTTCGTGCGGCACATACGCCTGACCACGCCACTGGAGGCCCGGCTCAACGGCCGACTCTCGCGGGGCGTGGTGCTCAAGCACGGCCGGCAGGTGCCGCACGCGCCGAGTGTAACCGACGCGTCATCCGGAGCCGGCCCCGCGCAACTGTAACGCTCCTTCACGCCGATTGCATGCCCCCCGCCAACGGCGTCTCACTATGGCTTCTCCGAGGTCTGCGTGGACGGCCTCACCGCTGGAATACTGGCCGCCGGCCCAAAACTCGTCGCCGCGGGCGCTGCGAAACCGACACCCTCGACGCGCCAGCGGCCGTCGTCCCCCTGAACGCATATGAGTCGGAGCACGGCGCGGTCCGCAGCTCCGGTGGCCGGCACGAGAACCTCCCGCTGTCGGGCAGTGCCCGCCGGCCGCACCGTCACATGATCGAAATCAAGCTCCCGGTAGTACGCGATCGTCACCGCCCAGTTCTGAACCAAGTCGCGCAGCCAGCGCTCTTCATCCTTCGGCGGACGGCCCCGTGCCCGCGTCACCCGCGTGACGAGAACGTCGCCCGCAGCCACACGCCCGGCCGCTTGTTCAAGCGCCTGTGCGGCCCCCGGCGCATCGTGCCCGGCGCGCGCGTCCAGGTACGCCCGCAACGTCAGCAGCAGGCTCCGCGCGGCCGCTTCCGGCGTGTCCAGTTCTACGCTGGGCAAGGCCGTCTTCGGCGGCGCGGGTGCCGGCCGACAGCCGCTTAAGAGCACGACCCAGACCATCAACACCGGCGCCGCGGTTACCAGCAGCGAACACAGCCCGAATCGGCGTGGCGAGGATTGCATGCCATTACCCCAATGCGCCTGGCTCGAGCTTGGCGAACAAGATGGCCGGCTCGCCCAGCCGATGGCCGCTGGGTAGAGGCGGCGGCGGCTCCCAGCGCGGCGGTTCCTGTGGCAAGCCGAGCATGTGCCGCATACGCAGCGCCGCCCGGGGCATGAAGGGCCAACACAGCACCGCCAAAAACTGAATCGCGTGGATACAGGTGGCAATGGTCGCCGCACAGTCCGGCAAGTTGTCTTTACGTGAGGCCCACGGAGCCCGGATGCTGAAGTACTCGTTGCACGTCCGCACGAACGCCATCGCCTCTTCCAGCCCGGCCCGGAAGCGGTGCTCCGCAAGGCACCGGCCGACCTGAGCAAGGGTCCGCTCCGCGCCGGCGAGCTGGGCGGCGTCGGCGGGCGTGCGGGCCGCGGCATCGGGGACGCGGCCATCGAAGTAACGGGCCGCAAAGGTCAACGCACGGTGCACGAAATTGCCCAGGGCCGCCACGAGCTCCGCGTTGTTGCGGGTGATGAAGTCGTCCGGGTCGAATGCGGTGCGGGCCGTTTCCGGGGCCTGCGACGTCAGGTAATAGCGTAGCGCATCGGGGTCGAGCCCTTTGCGGATGTACTCTTCGATCCAGACGGGCGCGTCCGGCGCGGTGGTGCTCTTGCTGATCTTGCGCAGTTCGCCGCCGATCCGCAGGTTCAGGTAGTTGTTCGCCACCACCGCCGTCGGTAGCTGATGTCGGCCGTCGGCCATGAGCATGGCGGGCCAGGTAAGCGCGTGGAAGACCGTATTGTCCTCGCCGATGAAGTGCACGATCGCCGTGTCCGGGTCGCTCCACCAGCGAGCATACGCCTGCCAGTCGCCCTCGTGCCGCGCGCACCAGGCGGCCGTGAACGACATGTAGCCGATGGGCGCGTCGAACCAGACGTAGAGTACCTTGCCCTGCGCGTCGGGGTCGTCCAGCGGCACCGGAACGCCCCAGGTCAGGTCGCGGGTCATGGAGCGCTCTGGCAGCCCTTGGCGAATCTGGCCCAGGGCGAAGTTGAGCACGTGGGGACGCCACTGCCCCTGCTTCGACTCCAGCCACGCCCGCAGCGGTTGCTCGAACGCCTGCAACCGCAGGAACCAGTGGGTCGTCTCGCGGATCTCGGCCGGCCGGCCCGTGATCACGCTGACCGGGTTCTTCAGCAGCAGGGGCTCGATCATCTGCCCACAAGTCTCGCACTGGTCGCCCGTCGCCTGCTCAAACCCGCAGTGATGACAGGTCCCCCGCACGAAGCGGTCTGGCAGAAAGCGCCCGGCCTGCGGGTCGTAGAGCTGCCGAGTCCGCCGCTTGACGAAATAGCCCTTGTCGTGGATGTGCCGGAAGAATTCCTGACTCAGACGTTCGTGAAGAGCGACGTAATCCGGGTGATGGGTGCCCCCGTACACATCAAACTCGATACCGAGATCGGCGAAATCGCGCTCCTGCCGGTCGTGGTACCGGCGCGCGATCTGATCGGGAGTCGTGTTTTCTTGAAGCGCAGAGATTTCGATCGCGACGCCGTTGTCGTCGCTGCCGCAAATGAAGCGCACCTCGTGTCCGCAAGCCCGCAGGTAGCGGACGTAGATGTCCGCCGGCAGATAGGCGCCGGCAATGTGTCCGACGTGGAGGCGATTGTTCGAGTACGGCAGGGCGGCCGTGACCAGATAGCGACGGGCCATCCGCAGCAAGACTCCTTTGTTCGCGCCGGCCGCCGCATACAACCCGCACTTCAGGTCCCGCAGCCGGCATCCGGGGCTGGGGTGATGCTACGCGCGGCCCGCGCCGCCCGCAACCGGCGACGAAAAAGAACCGCCGGCCAACCGCGCGATGCGGGTCGACCGACGGCACACAGTCTGTTTGCGAGATGCGGCTAGGCGCCGACTAGTCGTTGTTGAACGTGCGCCACAGCCACCACGCGCCAACACCCAGCAAAGCAATTGGGGAGAGCAACCACAGAAGCAGAAGCCACATAGTCTCACTCCTATTCTGCTACCACTCGCTCTGACTCCGCCGCGCGGAGTCCCACGGTTACCAAAGACCAAAGGCTAGGGGCCCAGTCGCGTCCGGTCAAGAGGCGCAGGCAAAGATTTTGGGCCCCGGCGCGAGGCGGCGGCCCCCCGTCACCAGGGGCGTCACCGCACCTCGACGAGCAGACCGCGGGCAGCTTCGGGCAACTCGCCACGAAAGTCGGGGGGCGCATCCAAGGTATGCACCGCCCCGCATCGTCGACCCACTGCCTCAAGCCCCGCTGTTATGATCGCCAGCAGACGGCGCCGCGTCAGTCCGGTCTGATTCGCCGACACCAGCAGACACCCGCGAGGCGCCAGCAGTTGGACCGCCCCGCGTACTAAAGGCAGCAGATCACGCCCGACCTGAAATACCCGCCGCGGCCTTTCGAGTCGCGCAAAGGTCGGCGGATCAAGGATTATGAGGTCGAAACGTTCCCCACGGCGCTCCGCCCGCTCGTAGTACCGAAAGGTGTCGCAGCAGTAAAAGCGGTGCGCGGCGAGGCTCCTGCCGTTTGCCTCGAGATTCCGCTTGCCCCACTCCAGGTGCCGCCTCGACACATCGACATTGGTCGTGGCCGCCGCCCCGCCCAGCGCCGCCGCGACGGCGAACCCGCACGTATAGGCGAACGCGTTCAACACGCGCCGGCCTGCGGCGAGTTCGCGCACCCGGGCGCGCTGGACCCGGTGGTCGAGGTAGAGGCCCGTCGCGTAACCGTCGTAGGGGTGGACCAAGAAGCGAGCCCCGTTCTCCGCGACCAGAAGTTCCGCGTCAACTGGCTCTCCAATCCAAGGTTGCGGGTCGCGGTGCAGCCGCTCCAGGTCCGGCCGCGGAACACTCCGATCGCGGGGGAAGTGCTTTCGATACACGGCACGGGCCCCAACCCGGTCCGCAAGATGGCCGCACAGCGCGCGCACCGTGTCCAGCGGCCAAGCCAGTTGACCGTCGTACAGTTGCGCAATCAGAACGGGCCCCAGCTTCTCCACCACGAGCCCGGGCAGTCCGTCGCCCGCCGAATCCACCAGCCGCACCACGTCTGAGCCGGGATCCGCCAGCAGCGCCTGGCGACGGGCCAGCGCCAGATCGGCGCGCCGGAGCAAGTCGGGCAGCGCGGGCATCGGCGGGCGCTCATTCCGCGGCCACGCGGAGGACGTGGTAGTGCTTCTTGCCTTTGCGCAACAGGATGAACCCGCCGGGCAAGACGTCGTCCGCCGTCAACACGCGATTCGGATCCAGCACCGGGCGATGGTTGACGAAGATGGAACCGTTCGGCATGTCCTTGCGGGCTTGCCCGCGGGACGGGTACAGACCGACCGCCGCCACCAGGGCGATGACGCCTGCGTCCGGCGTGCCGAGCGTGCGTGGGTCCAGTCGCGTGGTCGGCGCCCCCTGAAAGGCCTCCTGCAACTCCTGTTCGGAAAGTTGTCGCAGGTCGGCTTCCTTGTCGAACAGCACCGCTGTTGCCCGTTGCGCACGGGCGAGGGCTTCCGGCCCGTGGACCAGACGCGTCACCTCTTCGGCCAAGACCCGCTGCGCTTCGCGTTTCTCCGGCTCGCTCGCCACACAGCGCGCCAACTCGTTGATCTGGTTCAACGGCAGCAGTGTGAAGGTGTGCAGATAGCGCACGACGTCACGATCGGCGACATTGAGCCAGAACTGGTAGAAGTGATACGGACTCGTGCGGGCGGGGTCCAGCCAGACGTTGCCCGCTTCGGTCTTCCCAAACTTCGTTCCGTCGGCCTGCGTCACCAGCGGCGTGGTCAGACCATACACCTCGACGCCCCGCAACCGACGGATCAGGTCCGCCCCAGACAGGATGTTGCCCCACTGGTCGCTGCCGCCCATCTGGAGCGTGCAGCCGTAGCGGTCATACAGCTCCAGGAAGTCGTACGCCTGGAGGAGCATGTAGGTGAATTCCGTATACGACAAACCGTGGTCGCGCGTCTCCAGCCGCAGGCGCACCGAGTCGCGCGTAATCATCTGGTTGACCGAAAAATGCTTGCCGATGTCGCGCAGAAAATCGAGCAGATTGAGCCGGCCCAGCCAATCCGCGTTATTGACCAGAACCGCCGCATTGGGACCGGTGAAGTCCAGAAAACGTTCGATCTGCCGTCGGACGCAGACGATGTTGTGCTCGACTTGCTCGCGCGAAAGCAGCGCGCGCTCTTCGGACTTGCCGCTCGGATCTCCGATGATACCGGTCCCGCCTCCGAGTACCGCGATCGGTCGATGCCCGGCCCGCTGAAAGCGCATCAGCATGACCAGCAGCACCAGATTTCCGACCCCCAGACTGTCGGACGAAGGATCGAAACCCGCGTACCCGACCACAGTCTGACGCCGCAGGACCTCGATCAGCCCCGGGCTGGACACCTGATGGATCAGTTGCCGCTGCTCAAGCTCCTGATAGAAATCCAGCTTCATAGACGGGGGATTTTACCGGCGATGGCGACGACGACCAACCGGTTATGGGGCCGCCCACGACAACTGGAGGTCGGCCGGCGCCTGGTCGATGACCCCCGTAGCCCCTGGGGACCACTGGAGCGCACCGCTATGACGCTCGATCTGGATGAACTCATTGACGGCTGGCCCTGCCCGGCGGGCGAACTGCGGGCTCGCGTGGTGATCGGCCGGGACGGCCAGGAACTGATTCAGGTCCGCGTCGATCTCGGTCTGATGCAGATGTTTCCGACCGGCCGCCCGGACGGAGAGCGCTACCGCGGCCTCCCATCGGTTCAGCACTATATTGAGCGCGAGCTGCGCCTCGGACGTCAGACCCTCGAAACGAGCGACTGGCAGGAACTCCACCGCGAGCTGCTTCAGCTCAATTACCGCCGACTGGCGTACTGCTGTCTGGCGGAGGACGCTCTGGACAGTGGGGACGCAGCGGCAGCCCGTCGATTCCTGCGCGGCGCGCTGGCCGATGTCGACGACTGCCTCGCCCATATCCAGCTTCTGACCCGCCATGACCCGGAGGCGTGCGGCTGTCTGTCGCTACGACCGACGCTCGTGTTCGAAGGGGCCCGACTGCTGACCCAGCTCCACGTCACGGATGGCCGCTATGAGGAAGCGATCGAAGAAGCGGAGAATGGCGCCGACGCGTTGGAACGCGTGTTGACGGAAATCGGCTTCGACCAGGAACTGCGCGACGAAGATCCCGGCGTGCGGCACCTGCGCGACCTGGGCCGACAACTCCGCATGGAGTACGGCATTACGCGCACGCTGCGCGAACGGCTCGACGAAGCGGTGGCACGCGAGGACTTCGAAGAGGCAGCGGCGCTGCGCGACGAGATGCGAAGGAGAGAGGCAGAACGCCGCAACGCGACCGACTGCTCGTCCGCGAGCGAGTGACGGGGGCCGGGGCTGCCCCGCGCCACGCGTCGCCGGCCTGCACGCCGGCTCGCGGGCGTGGCACAGGACAGCCGGCCCCGTTCGACCGCGCCGATTACGATACCATCGCCTTGAGGTTCTTGAGCGGGCGGACCTTCACGACCTTCCGCGCGGGCTTGGCCTTGAAGATCATTTCCTGACCCGTGAAGGGGTTGATGCCCTTGCGGGCCTTGGTCGCCGGCTTCTTGACGACCGTGATCTTCATCAGGCCGGGGACCGTGAAGATCCCGACTCCGCGAAGATCCTTCTTGATCAAGTCAGCGAGGGCATCAAACACGCCCGCCACCTGCTTGCGCGTGATCCCCGCATTCTGGGCCAGAATGCCGTACACCTCCGACTTCGTGCGCGCCTTGCTCTTGCTCTTGGCCATACGTGTTCAACCTCCCAGGGACTGTGCGAGCCGTTGGGCTCACGGCCACCGGTTCATGCAGACTCGCAGTCAGCCGCGCGAACGAACGCCGTGGCGCATCGTCAATATCCGGGGCAGAACTTCGTCCGCGCTGACAGGCGACCGCGCCGCCTGCTGACCACACGGTACCTTTTCCCACGGAAACGCCGCGCCGTCAAGGGCGGATACCCCCAAAGTGCCGAAAAAAACGCGGAAAACCGACACTCCCGGCGCGACTGGGCCTTAGCCCCCCGCCGCGGACAGGCCGTCCTGGTTGATCACGTCCACGCACTGCCGTAGCGCGCCGAAACTCTTGCGGTTGAACCGCAGCTTCAGACGGGGCAGGTCGGGGTACTCGCCGTTCTCCTCTGGCAGGATCGAAACCTGTTCGATCTGCCCGGACGTGAGCAGGCGCCGGAATTCGTCGTTGATCCGCGCCAACGTCTCCCCGCCGATCGGCCGCCGCAGCCGCAGCACCAGGTCTTCACCGACGTACCGCATGGAGTGGTAGACGCGGTAGAACTGGAGGACCTCCCGCACGGCGACCTCCACATCGTCGGTGATGCGGACCAGGCTCATGTCCTCGGGGTCGATCATGCCAGCCTTCAGCAACTCGGCCTGGACGTACTCCCGCCAGTGCTGCCAGTACGTACCCCCAGGCCGCTCAAGCATGACGATCGGCACCAGTGGGGCCTTGCCGGTCTGCACCAGCGTGATCGCTTCGAACCCCTCGTCCAGCGTCCCGAACCCCCCCGGAAACAGCGCCACCGCCGACGCCTCCTTCATGAACATCAGCTTGCGGGTGAAGAAGTAATTGAAGTTCACCAGCTTCGCGTCCTGGGCGATGATGACGTTCGTCTTCTGCTCGAACGGCAACCGGATCGCGACTCCGAAGCTGGCCTCCCGTCCCGCCCCCCCGTGCCCGGCCTTCATGATCCCATCACCGGCCCCGGTTATGACCATCCAACCGCTTTCCCGCATGCGACGTGCAAAGGCGACCGCCACCTGGTAGTCGGGAGCGCTCTCCGGCGTCCGGCTCGAACCGAAGATGCTGATCTTGCGGATCTCACGATAGGGCGCAAAGACCTTGAAGGCATAGCGAAGCTCGGCCAGCGCCCGGTTCAGCAGCTTGACGTCCCCGCGGTCGGCCTCGTCGCGGGCCAGCCGGCAGATCGTGACCATCATCTCCTTCAGCAGGTCCTGATTCTCCCCCGGCAGAAAGCGCTCAGCGAAGCGGTCAATTTCGACGTTGCGCTCGCGCCGTCGCTCTTCGTCCGTGTGATCCTCGGATACGCGGTTCAACACACCATCCATCACAGCGTTCCCGGAAAAGCCCGTCAGCCCCGAGGCGCCCGGGGGGCAGACGCCGCTTCCAATCCCGCCGCCCGCCACGAGCCGCCGGCCAGGTCCGAGCCCTCCGGGTGGCCGGGCGTGGCGGCGGCAAGCCCGGCAGTTTATCATAGCTGCCGTGGCGTTGGAATCCGGCGGTGGCGCGTTGACCAGATCGGCGCAGACTTTTAGCATACCCAGTTTGTGACTCAAACTGGCTGCTTTCAGCGGCGTCTTGGGCGCGGGTGTCGATGGAAAGCGATTGGCTAGCGCGTTTTGCGATCGGCGCGTACCTCACCGTCCTTACGCTGATCTGTATCTATGGGGCGCACCGGTACTTCCTGGTTTTACTGTACTACCGGGTCCGAAAGCGTGTGCCACAGCCGGCGGGGCGGTTCGAGGAGCTTCCGCCGGTAACCATTCAGCTCCCCATGTACAACGAGCGCTACGTGGCGCAGCGTATCATCGAGCGGGCCTGCCAGATCGACTACCCGCGTGACCGGCTCCAGATCCAGGTGCTGGACGACTCGACGGATGAAACGGCGGACATCGCCCGCCAAACGGTCGAGCGCATGCGGAGCCTGGGACACAACGTCGTCTACCTGCACCGCGACAACCGCACCGGCTTTAAAGCCGGGGCGCTGGAGGAAGGCACGAAGACCGCCAGCGGCGAGTTCATCGCCATTTTCGACGCGGATTTCCTGCCCCCGCCCAACATCCTGCGGGACACGATCCACTATTTCACCGATCCGCGCGTGGGGATGGTCCAATCGCGGTGGGAACACCTCAACCGCAACCTGTCCCTGCTGACGCAGGCCCAGGCCATTCTGCTAGACGGCCATTTCATTATCGAGCACACAGCCCGCAACCGGACCGGGCGGTACATGAGCTTCAACGGGACGGCCGGAATCTGGCGCAAGTCCGCCATCGCCGACGCCGGCGGGTGGCAACATGACACGCTCACGGAGGACCTCGATCTGTCCTACCGGGCCCAGCTCCGCGGTTGGAAGTTCGTCTTTCTGCCGCAATTGACGTCGCCGGCCGAGCTGCCGCCCGAAATGAACGCATTCAAGGCGCAGCAGCACCGCTGGACCAAAGGCGGCGCCCAGACGTGCCTCAAGCTACTGCCCCGCGTCTTGCGCAGCCCGGTCCCCTGGTGGGTCAAACTGGAAGCGTTCTTCCACCTCACCAGTGGGGCCGTCTACGTTCTCGTCGTCATTCTCAGCCTGCTGGTCGGGCCCGCGTTGCTCGCCAAGCTGACCCTCAAGACCCCCCAGTCGCCCTGGGTTCTCTGGTACGAGCTCTTGCTCTTCATCATCGGCTTCGGCTCCACGGCCGCCTTCTACATCGTCAGTCAGCACCAGTTGCTCCGCGGCTGGTGGTACGGCCTGCGCCATGTGCCCACGTTGATGGCCGTAGGCATCGGCATCGCGCTGAACAACGCCATCGCCGCCCTCGACGGGTTCTTCGGTGAGACCGGGGAGTTCGTGCGCACGCCCAAGTTCGGCGACGCGGTCCATGCCCATCGCGACTGGCGAACCCGCCTCGGCGCGTTTCAGCTCAAGAAAAACTGGCAGGCCTGGGTCGAGCTCGGAATGGCGGTATACCTGTGCGCTTGTGCTGCGTCACTTCTGCTGTTCGAGCACTGGTTCGAACGAGTGTCCATGGCCCTGCCGTTCCTGCTGATCTTCATCATCGGCTACGGGTACGTATCCTTCCAAACGTTCTACACGCGCTGGCTGTCCCGCCACCGGGCTGCCACCGCATGAACGAACATTTCTAGACACGCCTGCCCCCCGCCGCCCGGTCCTGCGTCCTTCGGCGGCCCGTGGTGATGTTGCGCGCCGCGGCCCCATATTCCCCTTCAGCGTCCCACGCTCCGACGCCGCTTCTTCTGGCCCTCGCCGCTGCCGTTGACGCACTCAAAGAGCTCTTCGGCAACGGGAACCTCTTCGGTCGCATTGTCGGCCACGACCACCGTCGATCCGTCGTCCGGCAACTCCTCAGCTTCGTCAACCGCGTCCCGCCGCACCGGCCGACCATCCTCATCCAGCTCCAAATCGGCTTCCGCGGTCCGTCGCCGTGCGATGGCCTGCAAGTTGCGTAGCAGGCCGTCCTCGCTTTGTCCCGTCAGCTTCGCCAGCGCCTCCGCGACATCCGGTATATAGCGTTCAAAAATACTGCGCCGCTGGCTTTCCAGGCGCTGCCGCTTGCGGCGCCGCAGGTACGCGCTGAGCTTTCGCCCGCACTCCTGAAGGGCGAGCTTCATCTCCTTGCGAATCTCGTCGTAGTCCGCGATGGCCTCTTTGCTTTCGCTGGTGAACGGCACCCAGACGCTGGCCATGTGCACCATGACCACCAGCGGCCCGATCGGCAGGCTGCCGGTCGGCTGAGATAAACCGTAGTTCCGCCAGTCCACATCCAGCACGGCCTTGTACGCCGCGCAGGCCGACTGCTGATACAGCAGCGGCACACGATTGGCGAAACGGATCACGCGGGCCGGCTCCTCCGCGGGCAGCGCCCCGCCCCAGGCCAGCCCGACTTCAATCAGAAACGGGTTGCCACGGTAAACCGCCGGATCGCGGGTCGTCGCCGTAAAAAACTCTGCTTTCACTTCCTTCAACAGCCCGGCCAGCAGGTTCCGCACCCCGATCGGCGCCAGACAGTCGGTCGGGGGCGCCATGATCTTTACCTGCTGCATCGCCTGATACAGCCGCTCCACGTCGTGCGTGGCGATTTCGTGGGCCTTGGCCAGCGGATCCAGCTTCGCGGCCTGACAGATTTCCAGCGCCAGCCGCGGGCTGACCCGACAAAACTCGTTCTGAAGGAACGCCGCGAGCCGCACGCTGCGCTGGCCCTTCTTCTGTGGGCGGGCCTCCTTCAGCATTTTCATGAGCACGCCCAGCTCGATCCCGTGCGGATGGGGTTTGATTTCGCGCGTCTCGGCGGGCAGCTCGTCCGTGCCCCGCGGAAACTCGCGGTGCTCGGGTACGGGGGAGGTGTAATGAATGGTCGCATGCGGATTCGCAATGGCCGTCTGCTCGATGTACTCGTCCACGGACTGCCGACCTTTGGAGTACGTCGCGACGAGTTCGATCACCACCTCCGTGCCGCGTTCCCAGGGAACATCCACCTCCTCATCCACAATCACATCCGCGCGGTTCCGGGCCGTGTCCATCTGAATCTGCATGTGATGGGCACGCCGCTGAGGCCCTGTCCGCGATGTGATGTGCACGCTCTTACCGGTCGTAAGCAAACCATACATGCCGGCGGCCGAAATCCCGATCCCCTGCTGTCCGCGCGCCATCTTCAACCGGTGAAACTTCGAGCCGTACAGGAGCTTGCCGAAGATGTTGGCGATCTGCTCGCGGACAATCCCAGGCCCGTTGTCGCGCACCGTGACGCGGAAACGCTCGTCGGCCAACGGATCGATCTGGACCCAGATCTCCGGCAGCAAACCGGCTTCTTCGCACGCGTCCAGGCTGTTGTCGACCGCTTCCTTGACTGTCGTCAGCAACGCCTTCCGCTTGTTATCAAAACCGAGCAGATGACGGTTCTTGGCGAAAAATTCCGAAACTGAGATGTCCCGCTGCTGGGCGGCCAACGCTTCCGCCGTCAGCGCCCGCACGCGCCGTGGCAACGACCTGACTGCCTCCGCGGCGGCCGTCGTGGGCACCTCGGCCGGCCCTCCGTGCACATCAGTCCTGTTGGCCGGGACGCTCCCCTTATGCGCGCCGGATGTCTTGCGGCTCCGTCCGGCCTTGGCTGCCGCCTTGCCGGCAAGCTCTTTCGTCAACGGTGCGCCAGCCCGGGCCGCCGTGGACGGACTCGGCGCACGACGCGACGATGTGCGCCGACCGGGGCGTTCTGGCGCCGCTTCTGCCTTGTGCCAGCGATTGTCGTTGGTCGAAACCTGTTCGTCGTCCACTGCGGGCGCGTAGACCGCCTGACGAACCGTGCTGACCGGAATCTCGCGGGTCGGCAGCGCGTCAAATAGCGTCGGGGTTTCTGCGGGGCGTGTGCTCTCGTTCGGCAGGGCCATCCGTGGCTCTCCCGCGGCGGGCGTCTGCTGGCCGTGATACGACTGCCAGCCTTCGCGGTCGCCGCCCACCGGCGTTGGCGCTATGGTAGCCGCGGCACACCGTGTGTACAGTGGGCCGGCGGCAACGAGGAATGCACGTGTCCCTGACCTCTCGACAGCGTCGCGATCTGCTCGCCGCCAGCCACTCGCTTAAACCGGTGGTCGCCGTGTCTCACGAAAACCTGTCGCCGCAAGTGGTTGCCCAGGTCCGGACCGCCTTCGAGCGCGAGGAGCTCATCAAGGTCCGAATACATGCGCCGACCGCCACGGAGTGCGATACAGCGGCGCAGCGGCTGGCCCGGGCGGTCCCGTGCGAGATTGTCAGACGGATCGGGCGTGTGGTCGTGCTGTACCGGCCCGCGGGTGCCCCGCCGCCCTGACCGCCGCAGTCCGGTCCTGACCATCGCCGACCTGCGTTGCCGTGCGTCCTTACGCAGCGCGGGTATCTTTTCGTGCCTGCCCATGGCAGCTATAGTGTTTACTTCGCGTTGTGGTCCGCGGGTCTCGCGACGGCGCGTAAGCGGGGCCCGTCCAACAATGTGGTGGGAAACAAGTACATCAAGCACGCGCGGTTTGAGGAGAGGCTTCCGTGGCAACATTCCACACGTGTTTGGGCCGCACGGTCGCGGGACGGCTCCTGAGCGCCGCGATCCTGCTGTTCTTGCCGGCCGCGGCTGTGGCGCAAAACGCAGCCGAAGCTAGCCCAGCGGCGGCACCGGCCGTCGAAGGGCCAATCACCCACTCTGTCCACGACATTCCGGTCGTGTGGTGGGCAGCGCCGATCGGGGCGCTGTGCGCCCTGCTCTTCGCGGCCATCTTCCACACCGGCATGAAGCGCGCCGACGAGGGCGACGAGAACATGCGGCGCATCTCGGGCTACGTCCGGCAGGGAGCCATGGCCTACCTGCGCCGCCAATACAAGGTCGTGGCCATCGTCTTTGTGGTGGTCTCGGCCATCCTGTTCTTCATGGGCTGGTATCTGCGGGTACAGCACCAGATCGTCTTCGTGGCCTTCCTGACAGGCGGGTTCTTCAGCGGCCTGTGCGGCTGGCTCGGCATGAACACGGCCACGCAGGCTTCGCATCGCACCGCGGCGGGCGCCCGGCGGTCGCTCAACGATGGTCTGCGGGTCGCGTTCCGCTCGGGCGCGGTGATGGGGCTGGTGGTGGTGGGGTTCGGCCTGATCGACATCGTGGGCTGGTTCCTGCTGCTGTACTTCAACGTGCTGCCCTTCGACTTCGCTCGCAACCTGACCCTGAATGACATCACGGTCATCATGCTCACGTTCGGCATGGGCGCCAGCACGCAGGCGCTGTTCGCCCGTGTCGGCGGCGGCATCTATACCAAGGCCGCCGATGTGGGGGCCGACCTGGTCGGCAAGGTCGAAGCCGGCATCCCTGAGGATGACCCGCGCAACCCGGCCGTCATCGCGGACAACGTCGGGGACAACGTCGGCGACGTCGCCGGCATGGGGGCCGACCTGTACGAATCCTACTGCGGCTCCATCCTCGCAACCGCCGCCTTGGGCGTGGCGGCCGCCACGGCGCTGCCCGTCGTCGGTCACCAGGAGTATCTGGCCGCCCTGCGCTTCCTGACCGCCCCAATGGTCCTCGCCGGCCTGGGCATCATCCTGTCTGTCGTGGGCATCTATCTCGTCCGCACGAAGGAAGACGCCACGATGGGCGAGCTGCTCAAGGCCCTGCGCGTCGGCATCTACGGCAGCAGCGTCCTGATCGCTATCGCTGCCCTGGTCGTCTGCCGACTGCTGCTCGGGGACATACCCGGCGTGAACTGGCTGGGCGTCTGGGGCGCGATCATGGCCGGGCTGGTAGCTGGCAATATCATCGGGTACGCCACCGAGTACTACACCAGCTACGACTACAGCCCCACGCGCGCCATCAGCGAGCAGGCCGTGACCGGGCCCGCCACGGTCATGATCGCCGGCCTGGCGACCGGGATGAAGAGCACCTGGGCCTCCCTGATCACGATCATCCTCGCCATCCTCGTCGCCTTCATCGCCGCGGGCGGACAACGCGAATACCTGCTCGGGCTTTACGGCGTCGGCATCGCCGCCGTCGGTATGCTCTCTACACTGGGCATCACGCTGGCAACGGATGCGTACGGTCCGATCGCGGACAACGCCGGCGGCAACGCCGAGATGACCCACCAGCAGCCCTTCGTGCGGCACCGCACGGACGCTCTGGATTCGCTGGGCAACACGACGGCCGCGACGGGCAAGGGTTTCGCCATCGGGTCTGCCGCCCTGACCGCGATGGCCCTGCTGGCCGCCTACGTGGAGGAGGTACGCATCGGGCTGATCCGGGAAGCCCGCACAGTGGTGAGCTCCACCATCACCGATCCGGATGCGACCCAGGCGATCTACTACGGCCACGGCAAGGCGGCGACGCGCGTCGGCCTCGGGGACGGCGAACAGGCGTTCGACTGCTACCTGCTTCTCGAACCCCGGCCCGCCCCGGTTGAGCTCAAGCCGGGAACACGCCTGACCGGTCTGTCCGCCCCGGACGAACAGAACGCCCGGGCCGTGGAATTCGGCGGACACAAGCTGCGCCTCGTTTCAGCCCGGCGGGCGTCGCTGGGGCAATACATGACCTACTACGACGTAACCCTGATGAGTCCCAAGACCCTCTGCGGGCTGTTCGCAGGCGTGATGCTGGTATTCGTGTTCTGTTCACTGACGATGCAGGCGGTCGGACGGGCCGCCAACCGGATGATGCTCGAATGCCGTCGGCAGTTCGAGCGCTTCCGGGCCTTCGTCCGCGAGCAGGGCAAGAGCGAAACGGAGGCGGCCAATCCCGAGAACTGGCCGCGCGACCAGATCGATTACCGCGGCGAGAAGCTCCCGGACTACGCCCGCGCCGTCGCCATCTCGACCGCCGGTGCGCAGCGCGAGATGATTTTCCCCTCGCTGTTGGCCATCATTGCCCCGGTCGTGGTCGGACTGATCTTCGGCGTGCCGGGGGTCATGGGACTGCTGGCCGGCGGGCTGACCGCCGGCTTCGCCGTAGCGATCTACATGGCCAATGCGGGTGGGGCCTGGGACAACGCCAAGAAGTGGATCGAAACGGGCCAACTGGGCGGCAAGGGCAGCTTTGCCCACAAGGCCAGCGTGGTCGGCGACACCGTCGGCGACCCGTTCAAGGACACCTCCGGCCCCAGCCTGAACATCCTCATCAAGCTGATGAGCATGGTTTCCGTCGTCTTCGCCGGCCTGATCGTCAAGTACGCCCCCGTCATCGCCGACTGGCTCGGACTCGGATGACGTCGAGAACGCGGCGGGTCGGCTCGCGGGTCTGCCCGCGGCCGGCCCGTCTTTTTATGCCAGTACGTTGTTCGCTACCTGCTTGTTCGGCCCCCCGGCATCCACGAGGTGCTGCCCGTTTCGCGCCAGCACATTGCCGGTGAACGTATAGCGGTCGCCGCGGAGTACCGCGCCCACGCCGTTGTCGGCAATGCGGCAACCCGTAATGGCATAGTCGCGCACTGCCTCGCCCTCGACCAGGATGCCGGTGCCCTGATTGCTCCGCACCGTCACCCCGCTTAGAACAAACGAACCGGCCCGAACGACGATTCCGTGACGCCCACCGGGCCGGCCAAATACCCCGCCGTTGAAGATCGTCCCGCCCGTGATCACCAGAATGGCATGCTCGGCCGACGCCTCCAGGAGGATCTGCTCCTCGTCCGAGGACGCGGCCCAACAGCCCGCAATACTCGTGTACGTATGGTCAATCTGTACGATGCCGTGGATGCAGCCGTCGAAGGTGGCGTGCGTGATGAACAGCTCACGATTCGATTTGCGGCCCGGTTCGCCGATCCGCAGCGCGGTGTGCAGCGCGATCAGGTCCGTGGTCACGATATGCACACCGCCGTTGTCGCCGGTCAGGTGCACACCGATGCAACGTTGGCCGTACCGGTCCTGGCCGATAATCCGGCCGCCGAAGATGCGGACTTCGGATCCGCGGGCGACTCGCACGCCCGTGCCGGAGATTTCCCACATCAGACAGTGGTCCAGCGTGGTCGCGTCCATGACCCCTTCGACCACGATGCTGCTGCCCGTCCGCACGCCCTCGCCGCGAAAGAACAGGTGACTGAAAAACGACCGCTCCGCGCCGCCCAGGCATGCAATGGCCGCCACGTCCGGCGACTTGTCCGTCCGCGTCGCCACAAACGCCAGATGCCGCACAGACGTCTCCCGGCAGATCGTACCGGGCTTCCACAACAGCAGTGGCTCGTCCACTTCGTGCAGCAGCACGGAGGTCCAGCCGTCACCCGTGATGTCCAGCCGCTCGGCACTGCCGATGGTCAGACTGCGTGTGATGCGGTAGCGGCCGGCGGGAAAGTGCACGCGCCCGCCGCCAGCCTTCAGCGCCGCCTCCAGCGCGGCTTGGGCGGCCGGTGTGTCGTCGTTCTGGCCGTCGCCGACGGCACCGAAGTCGCGGACGTTGAACATAGCGGCCCCCTGTGACGGCGGCCCCCCGCCCTGTGCCGAAGAGACCCACATCCCCGCCATAACTCCTCCTGTCCCGGCCAGCGCCTGCCCCAACAGCGTGCGCCGGGTCGGCCGCATCGGATCACCGCTGGCCACATACGAGGACATCGGTTCGGCTCCTGTCGGACAGGCCCCGCCGCCCCGGTGGCGACGCCCCGTTTGAACGCCTGCCGCTGTTTGATGATAATGCCGGCCGCCCTGGCGGGAAACGCACGATGTACGCCCTGCACCGCGCCGACTACGTCATTCTGATTGTGTACTTCGCGCTGACGCTCGTGGTCGGACTGCTGATGACCCGCCGGGCCTCTTCCAGCCTCGAGCATTATTTTCTCGCCGGTCGGCGCCTGCCGTGGTATCTGCTCGGCATCGCCGGCATGACCAACTGGTTCGACCTGACCGGCACCATGATCATCACCTCCTTCCTCTTCATGCTCGGACCGCGCGGCATCTTCATCGAGTTCCGCGGGGGCGCCGTCCTGATCCTCGCCTTCATGCTCGTCTATACGGGCAAGTGGCACCGTCGTTCCGGCTGCATGACCGCCGCCGAATGGATGACCTACCGCTTCGGCGACGGCCGTGACGCGACTGCGGTGCGCGTGCTGACGGCGGCGCGGAACGTGCTGTGGACCGTCGGGGCGCTCGGTTACCTGATCAAAGGCACGACGCTGTTCATGGCCCTCGCGTTCCCCTTCGACCCGCACCGCACCACCGCCGGCATCATCCTCATTGCCACGATCTACACCGTGGCGGCCGGTTTCTACGGCGTCGTGCTGACAGACCTGTTGCAGGGCCTCATCATCATGGCCGGCTGCTTCGTGGTGGCGTACATGGGCTGGTCGCGCATCGGCGACCCGGCGGCCTTCACGCAACTGGCCGAGCAAGTGACCGGTGCCAACCAGTGGTCGTCCAGCGTGCCCCACTGGCGTACGCCCATGCCGCCGGGGTACGAGCAGTACGAACTGCTCCTCATGTTCGCCCTGTTCTATCTGACGCGGAACGTCCTGGAGGGCATGGGCAGCGGCGGCGAAAACCGCTACTTCGGCGCACGCAGCGACCGGGACTGCGGCCTCCAGTCCTTTCTGCAAGGCCTGACCGTCATGTTCCGCTGGCCCATGATGATGGGCTTCGCCGTTCTGGGCATTCTGCTGGTGCACGGGTTGTATCCCGACTCGAGCGTAATCCGGCGCGCCCGCGACGCCGTCGTCACGCATCTGCCTGGCATCGCGCAACCCGACTGGTCCCCGACCATGGCGCGTATCGCCCATCATCCGCAGGAATACCCGCCCGAGTTGATCCAGGAGCTGCGCACCACGCTCGGCGAGCAGTGGCCGGAAAAGCTGCTCCTGGTCGGGTACCACGGGACGGTCAATCCGGAACAGGTGCTGCCCGCGGTATTGTTGCGCGATCTGCCGGCGGGGCTGCGCGGACTGCTGTTGGTGGCGATGTTCGCCGCGTTGATGTCCACGTTCACCGGGACGGTCAACGGCGCAGGCGCGCTGGTCGTGCGCGACCTCTATCAGGTGCTGTTGCGTCCGCGGGCGAGCCAGCGCGAGCTCATTCTCATTTCCTACCTGTCCACCATCGGCATCGTGCTCGGGGCGTTCTACATGAGCGCGGCCGCCAAGAGCATCAACGATATCTGGGGCTGGCTCATCATGGGCCTGGGCGCCGGTGGTCTGGCCGGAATGCTGCGCTTCTACTGGTGGCGCTGCAACGCCTGGGGCATGGTCGGCGGACTGGCCCTCGGCGGCATCGGCGCAGTTCTCCAACGCCTCTACTATCCGGACATGGTCGAGTGGCAACAGTTCCTGCTGATGGGCGGGCTGTCCTTCCTCGGCACGATCGGCGGCTCCCTGCTGACGCCGCCCACCGACATGCAGCGCCTCGCGCACTTTTATCGCACGACGCGACCGTTCGGATGGTGGGGACCGGTGCGCGGCACTTTCCCGCCCCACCAGCGGCGTGAACTGGCCCGCGAACACCGCAACGACATCCTCGCCATCCCCTTTGCACTGCTCTGGCAGGTCACCCTCTTCATCCTGCCGATGCAGCTTGTCATCCGGGCGTACGATTCATTCTGGCGCACGGTGCCGTTGTTCCTCGTGGCCGCCGCCGGCCTCTACTGGTTCTGGTACCGGAACCTCCCCGCCACCGAGACCGGCCCCTCCACGCTGCCACAGCCTGCCACGGCCTCAACGGCCGGGCCCTCAAGCCAGCGCACTTCAGAATAGCAAGTGCAGCAAGTAGTCCAGCCGGCCGCGCAGGACCAGCTTGCGCCCCGCATACCGCATGACCTCGCGGATCTGCGCCCGGTACGGCGGTCCGTAGCAGTGCTGCGGACATTTCTTGCACATCGGCTTGGGGTCCAGTGGGCACGCCGTCCGCTTGACGAACGCATGCGTCAGCAACTTGCGACACGCGGTGCACAGCTCGAGCGGCCGCCCGTAAATCGCCGTCACGTCGTGCGTCTTGAGCCGCACGACCTCCCGCGGTGCGGGGGCGTGGTGTCCGTCACACCAGATGCGAATGAACGTCGCCAGCACCTTGAGATCCCGTCGCAGCTTGCGGCTGCGCCGATCCGCCCCGGTTTGGCTGGTTGGGTCTGCCGGCGCCAGCGCGCTGGGCAACACGAGGCGTTCGGGTTCGCTGGCCGGTTGCAGGCTCACCCGGGTCACGGTCCACACCTCACGCCGCGCCAGCCGCGGCCGCCGCCGGCAACACGAGGGCTTCTCCGTCGCCGACCGTCGCCGGCTTCAGATTCCGGACGGCGCGGAACACGAACACGACCAGCGCGAGCGCACCCGCGATGATGATCAGGTCGGGAATGATGCGCCACTGCCCAATGAACTCGACCCAGGGGTCTTCATAGAAGGCCGGACTGCGGGCATACCACAGGCCGTGAATGTAGGCAATCCGAGCCTGCATGAGACCGACCGGCAGCAGCGTCAGGATCGACATCGCCAGCAGACCACCATTCATCCCGACAAAGGCGACTTTCAGCAGGCCGTTAGACCACTTCTCCGGCCGCACCAGTCCGCGCAGGGCGAACAGCATGAGCCCGACGGCCAGCATGCCATAGGTACCGAACAGGGCCGTGTGGCCATGATTCATGGTCAGGTAGGTCGAGTGTTCGTAGTAATTGATGACTGGCAGCGTGATGATGAATCCGAACACGCCGGCCCCCAGGAACGCCCACAGCGAGGACGCACCCATGAACATCAGTGGCCACTTGTAGGGATACGCTTCCTTGACCGCGGGCGAGTCCTTGGCCTCCAAGGCTACCTTTACGAGCAGCAGCAAGATGGGTACCGGCTCCATCGTCGAAATCACCCCACCCAGCGCGATCCACAGGTCCGGATCCCCAAACCAGTAGTAATGGTGTCCGACACCGATGATACCGGAGAACATTGCCAGACATGCGGTGAAGTACGCAGCGCGGAGCGCCTTCTTCTTGGGCGCCAGCCCAAGCGCTGTCACCACGTACGCAATTGCTGCGGCGGCGAAGAACTCGAAGATGCCTTCGACCCAGGTGTGCACCACCCACCAGCGCCAGAAGTCCGCAATCGTGAGGTGCGTGCGCGGGTTGTAGAAAAGACCGAAAGCGAAGAACGACACGACGGCAATCGCGGAATAGGTGTAGAAGGGTACCGTACCCCAGCGGTCCTGGCCGCGGGCCAGATGCGGCCGCACGGCGCGCACGACCAGCACCAGCCAGACGATCAGACCAACGAACAGCAGAATCTGCCAGAATCGGCCGAGTTCCAGAAACTCCCAGCCCTGGTGTCCGAACCAGAACCACAGTTGGCCACCTAATCCCTTGACGCCCAAGGCGGTTCCGGTCAGGGCACCGACTGCCACGACGAGCACCGCCACGAACAACAGGTCCACCAGCAATCCCTGCTTCCTGGGCTCGCGCCCTCCGGCTACCGGACCCAGGTACAGAGCCGAGCCTACCCAGGCCACAGCGATCCAGAAAATCGCCAGTTGCAGATGCCAGCTCTTCGCCCAGTTGTAGACAAACAGCTTGGGAATGAAATCTATACCGTAGAACGAAGTAGGATGCACGGTGTAATGCGCCATCAAGCCGCCCATGTTGAGTTGCACAAAGAGCAGCCCCGCCACCACCACGAAGAATTTCGCAGCCTTGCGCTGGCTGGGGGTAATGCCCGCGCGCACGATGCGTTCGCCCACGCTGGCGTCCAGCGCCAGACCTTCCAGGTCCTTGTGGAAGTCGAACCGGAAAAACGCCACCAAAGCCAGCCCCGCGGCGAGCATCAGGCCGAGCAACGCTCCGATGGACCAGCCAACGGCGGCGGGTGCGATTTCGTTGCCCACACTGCGGTCCGGCGGCCAGTTGTTGGTGTACGTCAGCCCTTTGCCCGGCCGCAGCGTGCCCGCGCACCAGGCCGTCCAGAAAAAGAAGTCGGCCAGCGCCTGCCGATCCTCCGCACGGGCAATCATGCGAGGAACTATATTTGCATCCGGCACACCCTCCTCGAAAACCCGGTCATAGTGCGCGCGGATCTCTCGCCACGCCGCCACCTGGGCCGGCGTCAGCACGAGTCGGTCCGCGACGGCGTCATACCGGTTCGTTTTCAGTTCCTGAATGACCTGGTAATCGAGCTCGCGCTTTTGGGGATCCGGCAGCTCCGCGTACGGCTGGCCGCTGTGCTGGAGGGCGTGAAAGTCGCGCATGTGCTGCCCGAGGCGGTGCAACGTATCCGCAGTGAATTCCGTGCCGCGGTACGTGCCATGCCCCCAGACCGAGCCGAGGTCCATCAGACCATACTTTTGCCAGACCGCCTGGCCGGCGAGAATCTGCTCGCGGTCGAACAGGACTTCGCCTGTGTCCTCGGCCACGACCTGCCCCGGATAAGGCGGAGCCGCCTCATACGTGAAGTAGCCGCCGCCCAGCGTGATCGCCACAGCAACGACAATGCTGCCCACAAAAAGGATCTTTAGTCCGCGCCCGATCATGTCCCTAGTACCTCGCAACCGTCCTCGCCCGGGCCGACCCCTCTTCCCGACCCGACTCTCAGTCGCCAAGCCCCACCGCAGCGCGCAGCTCGCGCGCCAGGGCCACGAAACGCGTGTGCGCCTCCGGTGAAAGCTCCTCCCGCTCCACCCGGCCGAATACCTGCTCCAATTCCGCCTTGTCTGCGTCGGTCAGGTTGTTTTCGGCCATGACGAACAGTACCTGGTTTTCCTTGAGGATATGTTGTCGCAGGAGCTCGGCGTACGCCCGCGCCTCCTGCACCAGACTCCCCAGGGCCGTCCGATCGCCCGCCGCGACGCGCTCCGCCGCCGCACGCAGGGCCCGCACGTGCGCTCGTCCCTCCTCGTGTTCGTGCAACATGCAACCTATCGGCCCGTACTCCCGCGGAATGCCGCGCTGCTCGAGGCGCGGGAACAGGTGCGTCTCTTCCTTGGCGTGGTGACAGCGATCGGCAAAACCAGCGAAAAAATCGCAGGCACGCGCGAAGAACGCCGGCGGCACCGGCTCGTCTTGCGTCACGCGCGCCACCGCCGTCTCCAAGGCATCCAGCACGGACGTAATGACGGTGTGTTCGTCCACCAGCGTCTGAATGGCCGGGCAGTATTCCATGTCTTGACCCTCAGCGCACCGCGACCTCGTCCGGCACCAACCGTCGCGCCAGCCGATCACCCCGAATCCCAATGACGACTTCCTCGACGGGCACCGCGACCCCGGCGCGGCGTCGAGCCTCCAACACCGTGTGCAGGATGCCGGTGCAGCAAGGCACCTCCATGTGAACCACGGTGACGTCGCGCAGCTCGTTGTGCGCGATCATTTCTGCGAGCTTCTCGACGTACCCCGTCGTGTCGTCCAGCTTGGGACAAGCAATCACCACCGCGCGGCCCCGCAGCAGCTCCGCATGAAAGCCGGCATACGCGATCGGCACGCAGTCCGCGGCCACCAGCAGCCGCGCCCCGCGCAGAATCGGGGCGTGCGGCGACAGCAAGTGCAGTTGAACTGGCCAGTGGGTCAACTCGGACGGATACGCGCCCGCCGTCTGGGCGGCGGCATCTTGGGGGGCAGCTTCACGGGCGGGCGCCGCGAATTGTGCGAACCGGCTGCCGGGGCAGCCGCCGTTCGGAGGCATCCCGAACGCGCCGCCGGCGCGCCCGTGCGCCCGCACGATCCGCTGCGTGGCGCCGGCCCGGTGCGCGACCACGGCGGCCTCGTCGAACGCATCCGCTTCTCGCCGCTCGACTCGAATGGCTCCCTTGGGGCAATGCCCTAGGCAGGCGCCCAGGCCATCGCACAGACGGTCGGCCACCAGGCGGGCCTTGCCGTTGATGATCTGGAGTGCGCCTTCGTGGCACGCAGGTACGCACAATCCGCAGCCGTCGCACAACTCTTCGTCGATTGTCACGATCTCACGGATCATTGCCTGGTTACTCCTGGCGTCAGCCTTCTGGCGGGCAGACCTTGCCGCACGCCGCTCAGTTTCGGACAATGCCCGCCGCGAGACCTTGATCTGCGTCAACCGCGGGAGGATTTCTTGTCTTCGACCTCATCTCGCACGCTGACGGCCCGCGAAATCCTGCGCAAGTGCCGGATGTTCCGCGGCTTAACGGACGACTGGCTGACCGTCTTGACGCGGTCCGCGCTGGTTCGCCGGTTTCCGAAAGGGAGCACGATCTTCCGGCACGGTGACGAGTGTCCGGGGGTTTTCTGCGTGGGATCCGGGCGGGTGCGCGTATTCAAGCTCGGCGCCGGCGGAAAAGACCTGGTGCTCCACTTTGCGGAACCGGGCGACACCTTTGCCGAGGTCGCCGCACTGGGTCAGTTTCCGTGCCCCGCCTTTGCCGAGGCCATGGAGGACACGACCTGCCTCTTGCTGCCGGCCGATGAATTCCGCCGGCTGCTGCGACAGCACCACGATCTCTGCCTGCAACTGGTGACGAGCATGTCGCTGTGGGTTCGGCACCTGGTGGGTCTGCTGGAAGACCTGGTCCTGCGGGATGCCACCAGCCGACTCGCCCGCTACCTGCTGGCGGCGGACCCCAGCGGCGGGGAAGAGTTTTTCCGCTTGCCGGTGCGCAAGAAAGACTTAGCACGACACCTGAACCTGACGAGCGAAACGCTCTCCCGCACGCTACGCCGCCTTGCGGACAGCCGGTTGATTGAGCTGGGCCGCGGGCAGCAGATCCGCATTCGCAATGTGGCGGCTCTGGGCAACGTCGCGGATGGCCTGCCGCCGGCCGAATTTGAATGAACGGGTCCGATTCCCGTACACTGAACATCAACGGGCAGTCCACACGTCCGGATGGCATGAAGAATCGCAGATTTCCGGCGTATGGGCCCGAAACGGGCAGCCCGCATGTGGCGACGGGCGGGCAGGGGACGGGTCGCGATGGCCAGAGGTGCTCCAGGGCCCGCGCAGAATGAGTCCGGCGTTCGGCAGGAGTCCTACCGCGCCGGGACTACTGGTAGTCCTGCTGCGCCTGCATTGGTTCATCCGGCTGCGCTGGCTGTTCTCCGCGCTGGCCTTGGGTGTGCTTGCGGTCGACGGTTTCGTGCTGCCGGAGGCCCACCGTCCGACCGGGTTGTTGGTGACGCTGCTGATGGTCCCAGCGTCGAACGTTGTCTGGACACTGATTTCACGCCGACTGCTCCAACGGCTAGATGCCGCCGATCGACCTCCCGTTTCCGTGCGGGGGGCTGAACTGCTCGCGAATGCCCAGGTCACCGCCGACTTGCTGCTGTTGACGCTGATCCTGCATTTCACCGGGGGCGTAGAGAACCCGATGTCGGTTTTCTATCTCTTTCACGTGGCCATCAGCGGGCTGCTGCTGACCCGCTGGCAGGCGCTGCTTCAGAGCGCGTGGGCCATCGCGCTGTACGCGGGCGTGACGCTCGGCGAGTGGGCCGGCTGGCTGAAGCATTGGGCGCTGCTTCCGCACCTGGGGCACGGCGGGTTGCACCTCCGCCTCGAATACGTTGCGCTGATGGTCGGTGTCATCGCCGGTGCCATCCTGGGCACGCTCTACTTCACGCTGCGGATCATGCGGATTGTCGAACACCATGAAAATCAGCTTCGGCAGGCCAACTTGGCGTTGGAGCAGTCCCGACAGGCGATCCAGGACCTCCAACGCCGCCGGGCCCGCTTCATGCAGATGGCCGCGCACCAACTCAAGAGTCCCCTCGCGATCGTCCAAACGCTGGCCAACCTGATCCGCGACCGCGTCGTGACCGACGAGCGCGGCATTCTCGCCACCTGCGAGAAGATCGCGCGCCGTGCGCAGGAGGGCATCGCCCAAGTTACCGAATTGCTGACGCTGGCCCGTGTGCAGGACGCTGACCCGGGCCGCAGTTACGGCCCGACGAACGTCTTTGCGGCAGTCACCGAGCTGTACCGGCGTTTCCGGCCGCTGGCAGAACAGAAACAGATCGAGCTGACGCTGTGGACCCCTCAGGCAGAGGACGTGCAGGTCGCGGTCGACCCGCAGGACTTCAAGGACTGCATCGGCAACCTGATCGAGAATGCGATCAAGTATACGCCTGGACCTGGCCGCGTGCGGGTCGCGGTCACGCTCAAGTCCTCTGACGGCCGCACCTCCGCCGTCTGCGTGCACGTCAGCGACACCGGCATCGGGCTGGACCCCGCGCTGTTGCGGTCCGGCGGACGTACCCTCGGCGACGAACCGATTTTCGAGGCGTTCCGGCGTGGGCCGAACGTCATCGCCGCGGGCATTCCCGGAACCGGGCTGGGGCTATCCATCGTTCGCGAGGTCGTTGAGCGGGCCGGGGGGCGTATCTGGGTCATGTCGCGGCCGGGGGCCGGGTCCAGCTTCACCGTGATGTTCCCAATCACGGGTGTCGCCCCCACGCCGCCCCCCATCCCGGATACCCGGGCTACGGAGGTCGTCCTGGAGTTGCCGCGCGACCCGTCCGGCTCACGGAAGACCTGAGCCGGCGAGTGCGCATTCACGCCTCGGTCGCATCAGGGCCAGCCGGCTTGGGCAGCACCTGGCCGCTACGCTGCGCCAGCACCCAAGCGACCGCCTCCCGCACGCGCGAGGCCTCCAGCGGCTTCTCCAGGAAGAGGTCCGCGTCCAAGGCGACCGGGCATACCTCACGCGCGTATTCCGCCCCCATCGACTCGCCCACAGCCGAGACGAAAATAATCGGAATGTCTTTCAGGTGCACGTCCTGCCGCATCTGGCACGCCACCTGCAATCCCTCGGTGGGTTGCGTCAACATGATGTCCAATAAAACCAGATCCGGCTTATGGCGGCGCATCGCCTCCAGCGCGGCCGCCCCCGTCGAGCAGAATTCCAACTCGTAGCCCAAGCCAGCGAGCATCACCTCGACGACACCGTGAATGTCAGGGTCGTCGTCAACTACCAGAATCCGGGCGCTGGCCGTGCTCATGCCGATCCATTCTACTGCCGAACACGCCCACGGCCAGCTTGTGCCAGTGGCCATACGGGGCGCTTGTACGGCCGAGGCCGCGCAGAAGGGGACACAGGGGCCCGAAAAGCCTTGGGGTCCATGAGCCCCACTCGTATAATACTTGCGTGTGCTGGAGATGAGCGGCGGACCCGCCCTTATGGGACTGCTCAACCGGTGAACGGCGCAAACATCGCCTCTCTTTCCCTGCCCCGGCGGATTGCGGCCCGTAAGGGCCGCACCCATCTCGGACCGCTGGGTCTTCCCCGCGCGCCGGTCCCGGAGTTCACTGCGGTGCAGGGGCCGGTCGCGCTGCGACGCGAACAGTGTTGCCCTGTGAAGGAGTTTGAAATGCCATCCTCGAAGCCGGGTCGTATGTGGCCGGAGTGCGCACATTTGTATCTTTTTGCCACGGCGGTCCTTCTGATAGGCACCGCCGCATTCCGCGCGGACGCCGCTGCCGGGCGCGTGGTGTTCGACCGCATCGGGCCCGGGTTTCAGGCGCGCTACACCGCCGTCACGTCGCCCGCGGAGCTGGTTTTTCGGCGCCTGGGCGACTATGACGCGATAGAGCTCGAGGGAGCCGACTATCTCGCCGAGGCCGGTCGGCCAATACTGCCGGCGCGGATCGTCCGGATCGCCCTGCCTGGCGGAACGCGGGTGACCGCGGCACGAGTTTTGCAAACGCACGCGGTCGATCTGGACGGCAAGTACCTGCTCTGGCCGGCGCAGCCGCCGCGACCGATATCCCTTCCCGCGGGTCCCGCGGATTTCGTGCCTCCCGATCCCACCACCTATGCATCCACCCAGCCCTGGCCGGCGGAGCTGGTTCAGCTTCTCTATCAGACGGACTTGGCGGGACAGGGCATCGCTGTGCTGCGCGTCTGCCCGGTACAGTACGTTCCTGGCGAGCGGCGACTAATTCTGCACGAAACCATCGAGGTGTTGCTGGAGGGCAACGACGGGTATCAGCCCGCCGCCTATCTGCCTGCGCACGCGTCCCCGTTGGTTCGCCAGCTCTGCGAGGAGTCCGTGGCGGCGATCGTCGAGAATCCCGCGGATATCGCGCTAGCGGAGCCGCCCGACCCGCCGGTGGCTCGCGGCGTCAGCCCGGGCAACTACACGTATGTGATCATCACACCCTCTCAGTGGACCTCCGCGTGGCAGCCCCTCGTCGACTGGAAGACGCGCAAAGGTGTGCCGGCCACAATCGTCACGACGGAGTGGATTTTCTACAGCGCCGGCTACAGCGGGACGAACGTCGAGAAAATTGCGGCCTTCGTACAGGATGCCTTCAACAACTGGGGAACCGTGTTCCTCCTGCTGGGCGGAGATACGGACACTGTTCCGTGTCACTATCGCCACATAGTGGCGGGCGGCTATACCGAAGACATCCCCAACGACACCTTCTACGCCGATATCGGTTCCAACTGGAGTTGCGACGTACATGTGGGCCGCGCCGCGGTTCGCAATTCGGCGGCGATAGCCAACTTCATCACCAAGGTCTTGCGATACGAAAAGACTCCACCGCTGAGCAATTACGCCACGACGGCCTTCTTCTGCGGCTTTGACCTCGATTCGGCCACGCCCAGCGAGGTGATGAAAGAGATTATACGAAACACCTACATACCGTCCACCTGGACATACCGCCAGGAATACGATAGCGAACCCGGCACACACAAGGCCGACGTCATCGGCTTCTTGAACCAAGGCAACAACCTTGTCAACCACTCCGATCACGCCAGTACAAGCTACATGGGGACTGGAAGCACAAACCACAGTCAAGGGCTGAACAATTCGGATATGAGCGCCCTGACCAATGGCCAGCGCCAAAGCATTCTCTATTCGCTCGGTTGCTGGGCGTGCGATTTTCCGGCGACGACATGTATTGCCGAAGCCTTCGTGCAAAACGGCGCGGATCACGGCGGTGGTATTGCTTTTGTCGGGAATTCTCGCTACGGCTGGTACTACCAGGGAATGACGGACGGCCTGTCGGCCCGCTTCGACCGGTGCTTCTTCCAGGCAATCTTCAGCGCGGGAGCGCAGAACCTGGGCGCCGCCTTCTCCTGGCACAAGAATACCGCCCACCAACCCGACGGCGTTTACAACTGGATTTTCACCGAGCTCACGCTGCTGGGCGATCCGGAGTTGCCCATCCTGACCGCGGACCCGCAGTCGCTCTCCGTCGCCCACGATCCCACGCTGCCGCTTAACATCCTGACAAACTTCGCCGTCCAGGTCACCACGGGAGGCAACCCGCTGGCGGGCGCACGCGTGTGCCTGTACAAGCCCGGCGAAATCTACGCCGTCGGCCTCACTGGCGACGGTGGCGTCGCCCAACTGCCGGTCCGACCGACAAGCCCCGNCACCATGTATGTCACGGTCACAAAACGCAACTACCTGCCTTACGAAGGTACCGCCACTGTCTATGTCGGCGGAAACGTGACCCTCACCGTCAACGTGCTCGGCGGCGGAAGCGTGACCGTGAACCCGCCTGGTGAATCCTACACCCCCGGCACCACCGTTCAGTTGACCGCGCACAACACGACCGGCTGGGCCTTCGACCACTGGGAAGGCCACCTCTCCGGATCGACCAACCCCGCCACACTCCTCATGGACGGCGACAAGCTGGTTACCGCCGTGTTCGCTTTCGATTGTAACGGCAATGGCGTGCCCGACAGCGAGGACGTGGCCGTCGGAACCAGTTCCGACTGCGACGCCAACGGCGTCCCCGACGAGTGCGACCTGGCAAACTGCGCCGGCAGCCCCTGGTGTGACGATTGCAATGGCAACGGCGTCCTCGATGCCTGCGACCTGATCGGGTACTTTGAAGAGACGTCGCCGTTTCTTTCCCCGCTTGGCGGATCGCCGCAGGTCTACACCTTCTCCGGTTGCCCCGAGGCGACCGGCGATGCCGTCCTGACGTTCAACGCCTTCGGCGACATCAATGCTCCGGACGAGTACGTCACGGTGACGGTCAACGGTCAGCTTCTGGGGACAATCTACAACACCAGCGGCTATTACGCGTGCATGCCGGCCCAGCAGGCAACTCTGAGTGTGCCGCACGCTTTGTTCAACGGCCTGCGCGCTGCCCAGAGCGGGGAAGTGACCGTCACCATGTCGCCGTCAAGCGCCGTCGACCCGTGGCAATGCAGCGGACAGAATTCCTTTATCCAGGTCACGTTGAGCTACGCGATGTCACCGCCGAGCGCGGACCTCAACCAGGACGGAATCCCCGATGAATGCCAGCCCGCCACCTGTGCCGGCGATATGAACTGCGACGGCGCCATCACGTTCGCCGATATCGACCGCTTTGTGGAAGCCCTGACGGGACCCGCATCCTGGCCGTATGCGGACTGCCCGTGGCTGAACGCCGATTGCACCGGGGACGGCGAGGTCACCTTCGCCGACATCGACGCCTTCGTCGCGCGCCTTGGCATGACCTGCCCGTAATTGACGCGAGCTGCGTTCGCGCGCGGCGGCGTGGCCTACCGGCCGCCGCGCGTGCACTCGTCGCACCGGCCATGCAGCACCACATCGTGGTGTTCAAGGGTGAAACCGGGCGGGACGAGCGCGGCCAGCAGCGCGTCGGAGCCCGGAATCTCGACGACCCGCCCGCACTGACGGCAATGAAAATGGTGGTGGTGGGGCTTGCCCGAGCATTCGTAGCGGGGCGGCTCCCCCGGTAGCCGGATCGCCGTGATGAACCCGCTGTCCGCGAGCAGTTTGAGCGTCCGGTAGACGGTCGCGACGCCGATGCGGGGGTGCAGACGCCGGGCCGCCTCCAGCACCTCGCGGGTGCTCAACGGCCGGTCGGCGTCCTGAAAAACTTGACGAATCGCCTGACGCTGCGTCGTATCGCGGTGCGCGACCACCCCACTACTCCGCGTCGGACGCGCTCACGACCGTCCGACGCACGCATTATGTCGCGGACCGCCGACCGTGCAAGTCGCGCCGCGCGTGACCGGTACGTGAGGGCATATCGGAGCGCCGCGCGGTGCGCACGCGTTGCTCGCTCGAAGGCGCTCGGCGAAAACGGGCCGGCGTTAATGTTTTTTTTGGCCTTGGGGATTGCTTTCCTGCCCCGCCGGCCTATACTCGGATGTACCGGTGGATCTGACGACCGGCACTGAAGACCGCGGTCCAGAAGAGACTCTGCCCTTCTTGCCTGCCTCGCCTGCTCCTACCGATGGGCCTGTGTCGGCCCCTTTCATGCGACCCTGAAAGAGTTGAGTGGGTCGAAGTGCCCTGAACAGGAGAATTGTGAATGGGCAAGAAGTTGTATGTTGGCAACCTGGCGTACTCTGTCACGAGCACGGACCTCGAGCGCCTGTTTGCCCCCCACGGATCGGTCGAGTCTGCTCAAGTGATCACAGATCGCGAAACCGGCCGGAGCAAAGGCTTCGGCTTTGTCGAAATGAGCACGAACGAAGAGGCGCAGGCCGCCATCGCCGCCCTGAACGGCCAGCAGCAGGACGGGCGCGCCCTCACCGTCAACGAGGCGAAGCCCAAGACCAGCTCGGGCCGCCCTGGCGGGCGCGGCGGCTACGGCGGCGGCGGACGCCGCTGGTAGCCTTCGGGCAACCGGCCAGCGAGGAGGTCGCTTCGGCGGCCTCCTTCTTTTTTTCCCTCAGCCGCTCGCGGGCGCGGGACGCTGCCCCTTGCACGAACCGCGGTCCCCGCTCACATTGGGCGAAGTCTTCTAGCACGCACACGCGGTCTGACGGAGACCACAGAATGAACCAGATGAATGAGCCCGCCGTGCCCTTCGGCCTGCATCTGGGAAACATACCCCTCGTCGACTCCTCAGAGACGCGCTCAATCAGCGCCGAAAATCCTGCTGGCGCTAAAGGAGGCGGGGCGCAAGCCGACCCCTCGGGTCACGGGCCGGCTGCGCGACTGGGCCGCGGCTGGAAGGTCAGGCCGTGTATCGACTTAGCCCCGGGCACAACGACGCTGGCCCAGATCGCCGGTCCGGGCGTGATTCAGCACATCTGGGTCACTGTCGACGCGAAGGTCTATCGCGACGCGATCTTACGCATGTATTGGGATGACGAGCCGACGCCGTCGGTCGAGGTGCCGTTGGGCGATTTCTTCGCCTGCGGGCACGCCTTGCGCGCCAATGTCACTTCGTTGCCGGTCTGTGTTAACCCGACCGGGGGCTTCAACAGCTACTGGCCCATGCCGTTTCGACGCAGCGCCCGGATCACGGTCGAAAGTCAGCACCCCCAGCCCGTGCCCGGCTTCTTCTACCAGATCACCTATGCCCTACGCGACGTGCCCGGAAACGCCGGCTACTTTCATGCGCAATGGCGGCGATCGCTGACGCGCCGCGACCATCCAGAGCACACGCTGCTGGACAACGTATCCGGCCAAGGTCACTACGTCGGCACCTACCTGGCTTGGACGGCCCTCTCCAACGGCTGGTGGGGCGAGGGGGAATTCAAGTTCTACATCGACGATGACGCCGACTTCCCCACGATCTGCGGAACGGGCACCGAAGACTACTTCGGCGGTGCGTGGGGCTTCTACGGCCCCGACCACCGGGAACAGCCCTACTCGACACCCTTCCTCGGCCTACCGCTGGCGCGGCAGGAGCCAGGCGAGGTGCGGAAGTTTGGGCTGTACCGCTGGCACATCCTTGATCCCATTCGTTTCCGAAAGAACCTCCGCGTAACCGTGCAGGCGCTGGGCTGGTGGCCCGACGGAACCTTCCAACCATTGACCGACGACATCGCGTCGACGGCTTACTGGTATCAGTTGGAGCCGCACGGCGCGTTCCCGACGCTGCCCGCGCGCGAGGAACGCTGGCCCCGCTAAGCGATCCCGATTGTCCAGTCTGGAGTGGCGGCGGCGCAATGCCGGCCGCCCCACACACTCTTTGCGCGATCTTAGCGCAACCATGACAAATCGAACCTACAAGGCAATAAAGCGGAAAGGCAGGTCGGGGAATCCGCGCGTCGGCGTGCGCGCGTTGCTCGTCGAGGCGCGGCCACGCGGGCGTTAGGGTGCGCGTGCCGCCGCCTGGCGAGTGGCTTCAGACTATGCGAGGAGAAAAACAATGGGAAACCTGATCGATCCGGCTCTGATCCCGTCTATGTTCAGCCGCCCGAAAGCGCTCCCGCCGCGCTTGCTGGGCGTCACTGTGGTCAGTTTGGCTCTACTCGTCTGTACGGCTGCCGAGGCGCAGAAGGCAGAGCTGTCCGGCACAGTGAAGGTCGACGGCTCCAGCACCGTGTATCCGATCACGGCCGCCGCCGCTGAGCTGTTCAGTGAGCAGCATCCGAAAGTCCATGTGACAGTCGGCATATCCGGCACGGGCGGTGGCTTCAAAAAGTTTTTGGAAGAAAAGCCCGAGTTGCGGACCGACATTCAGGATGCTTCGCGTCCCATCACAGCGAGCGAATTGGAGCGGGCTGCGAAGCTGGGCATCGAGCTCATTGAGCTGCCGATCGCTTACGACGGCATCGCGGTCGTCGTTCATCCGAGCAATCGCTTCTGCGACTATTTGACCGTCGAGGAACTGAAGCGGATCTGGGAGCCGGAAAGCAAGATCAACAACTGGAAAGACGTGCGGCCGGGCTTCCCGGACCTGCCGCTGAAGCTATACGGCCCGGGAATGGACAGCGGCACGTTCGACTATTTCACAGAGGTGATCGTCGGCAAGCCGAAAGCTTGCCGCGCCGATTTCACGCCCAGTGAAGATGACAACGTGCTGGTCAAAGGCGTCGAAGGCGACCCCGGTGCGCTGGGGTACTTCGGCTTGTCCTACTACGAAGCCAACCGTGGACGGCTCAAGCTTCTGGGCATCGACCCGGGCAACGGCCAGCCCGTGAAGCCTGACCGGGAGACAGTGCAGAAGCTCATTTACCGCCCGCTTGCACGTCCTCTGTTCCTGTACGTGAACAAGGCGGCGCTCGGGCGACCCGAAGTCAAGGCTTTCCTGGAGTTCTACCTCGCCCAAGCCCCCAAGATCGTCGAGCATCCCCGGGTCAAGTACATCGCCCTGAGCGACAAGCTCTACGAAATGGCACGCGAGCGGCTCGCCAAGGGCATTACCGGAACCGTGTACCAAACTCAGGAAGCCCACTCCAAGAGTCTTTACGAGCTCTACGGCGTGGAGCGGTAGCGGAAACGGTGCGGCGGACTGTACCTCATGCGCAAGCAACTTCAGCGCGGCAAGGAAGCACTGATCCACGGCCTGCTGTTGCTCAGCGCGCTGGTCTCCGTCATAACGACCCTCGGCATTGTCATCGTGCTGGTGCACCAGTCGATCCCGCTTTTCCGCGTGGTCTCGCCCTGGGACTTCTTTACCGGCACACGCTGGGCACCGCTTCTGGAGCCGCGCTCGTACGGCGTGCTCCCGCTGGTCGCCGGCACGATTCAGATTGCCGCCGGCGCGCTGCTGCTCGCCGTACCGGTTGGTTTGTGTACGGCAATTTACCTCAGCGAGTACGCCCCCGGGTGGGTGCGGCAGATTCTCAAGCCGTTCCTTGAAATCCTGGCTGGCATCCCGACCGTCGTCTACGGGTATTTCGCCCTGGTGTTCATTACGCCGGAGGTTCTGCGGCGATTCTTCCCGCAAACGGAGGTATTCAACGCGGCCAGTGCAGCAATCGTGGTCGGAATCATGATCATTCCGACGATCAGCTCGCTGTGCGACGACGCGTTCCGGGCGGTGCCCAATAGTTTGCGTGAGGCGGCGTACGCCGTGTCGGCCACTAAGCTCGAGGTTTCCACGCGCATCGTGCTGCCGGCCGCGATGTCCGGCGTCGTGGCGGCGGTTCTGCTGGCGTTGGCGCGGGCGATCGGAGAGACCATGGCGGTCGTGCTGGCTGCCGGCATGACGCCCAAGCTCACGTGGAACCCGTTGGAAAGTCTTCAGACGATGACGGCGTACATCGTTCAGGTCAGCCTGGGCGACACCCCGGCGGGCACCATCGAATACCATACGATCTTCGCCGTGGGTCTGACGCTGTTCGCTATTACACTGGCCGTGAACATCGTCGCCCAGCGCGTGCTCAAACGGTTCCGCGAGGTGTACGAATGAGCACCGCCGCATTTCCGGGCCTGTTCGTGCCGCGCCTGGCCCGCCGGCGGCGGATCGGCCGGTTCTTTCATGCACTGTGTCTGGCAGCGAGCCTCCTGGGGGTGGTCGTCCTGCTGATCCTGCTGGCGCACGTCGCGTGGCAGGGCTGGCATTTTTTGAACTGGGACTTTCTGACCCATCTGCCCTCCCAGCTCAATCCCGAAAAAAGCGGCATCCGCCACGCCCTGTGGGGCTCACTGTGGCTTGTCGTGTTGACCGCCGTCCTCGCCATTCCCGTCGGCGTCGGCGCTGCGATCTACCTGGAAGAATTCGCCCGGCGCAGTCGGTTCACAGAGCTGATTCACCTGAACATCGCGAACTTGGCGGGCGTACCCTCCATTGTGTACGGCATTCTGGGGCTGGCCGTGTTCGTCCGCTGGCTGGTGGGCAGCCGAAGCGTGCTGGCCGGCGCCCTGACCATGAGCCTGCTGGTGCTGCCGGTCATCATCATCGCCAGCCGCGAGGCGCTGCGGGCGGTACCCCCGTCGATTCGCGAGGCGGCTTACGCGGTCGGCGCTACCCGTTGGCAATGTGTCCGTTATCACGTGCTGCCCGCCGCCTTGCCCGGGATCATGACCGGTCTGATTCTGGCGCTGTCCCGTGCGATCGGCGAAAGCGCGCCACTGATCATGCTGGGAGCCTTGCTGTACGTCCGCTTTGTTCCGGGCGAGTGGACCGATGAATACGCGCTGACCGCGGCCGGGCTGTGGCACTGGTTCTGCGACACGCTGCATAGTCCGTTTACCGCTTTGCCGATCCAGATTTACAACTGGGCCAGCCAGCCAGACGAGATCTTCCGCGAACTCGCTGCGGCGGGCATCCTGGTGCTCTTAGCCGTGCTTCTGTCCATGAACGCCGTCGCAACAGGAATCCGCGCGTGGCAGCAGAGACACAGGAAATGGTGATTCCGCAGCCCACGCGGCGAACTGAACTGACGCCGTCCCATTATCTGGCCGCGCTGGCCGGCGAGCGCGCTGCCCGGGAGGACGCGCCCTCGTCCGCGGAGCCGATCCTGCGCGCCGAAGGTCTTACGATCCGCTATGGCGCATTGACCGCCGTCCGCGACGTCACGCTCGACATCTTGCCCCGCCAGGTAACCGCCATCATTGGACCTTCCGGCTGCGGCAAGAGCACGCTGCTGCGGGCCATGAACCGCATGAACGATTTCATCGAGGGGGCGTCGGTGAGCGGACGATTGCTGTATCACGGCCGGGACATCTATGGCCCGGACTGGGACCCGGTCGAACTTCGTCGCCGCATCGGCATGGTCTTCCAGAAACCCAACCCCTTCCCCAAGTCGATCTACAAGAATGTGGCCTGGGGGCCGACGATCAACGGCTACCGGGGCGATCTGCGACAACTTGTGGAAGAGTCCCTGCGCAGGGCGGCACTGTGGGACGAGGTGAAGGACAAGCTCCATCAGAGCGCGCTGGCTCTGTCTGGCGGTCAGCAACAGCGGCTGTGCATCGCCCGCGCGATCGCCATGCAGCCGGAAGTCCTGCTCATGGACGAACCGTGCTCGGCTCTAGACCCCATTGCGACGCGGCATATCGAGGACCTGATCGACCAGCTCAAGAGTCAGTACACCGTCGTGCTGGTCACGCACAACATGCAGCAGGCCGCCCGCGTGTCCGACTGGACCGCCTTCATGCTGATGGGCGAGCTGATCGAGTTCAGTCCGACCAACGTCCTGTTCACCAACCCCGTCAACCCGCGCACGCAGGACTACATCACCGGCCGCTTCGGCTAACCACCGCCGAACCGCTCGCGCCGCCGACCGTCGTCGGGCCCATAGGCGGCCCCGGCTTGCGTCGCGCCAACGCGGGGGGTCAAATGTTCGGTTCGGCCGGTCGTCGGACGCTGCCGGCTCTGGGGTCTCGGAATGGACGCGCTGGTCCCCCTGCTCGTGGCAGCAGGCAATGAAATTGCCGGCGTCGAGAGCTGGATGCAGCAGGCCTTCTACCCGGCCCTCCTGCTGATCCTCGTCGCCGCCAGCCTCGGCGTTCCCATTCCCGAAGACATTCCGCTGATCGCGGCCGGCGTGCTTCTCCGCACCCACCCGGGGATCGCTTCCTGGCACGGAACGCTGATCGTTGCCCTGATCGGAATCATGAGCGGCGACCTCGTCCTCTACACCCTCGGACGACGTTGGGGACCCGGCGTCCTTCAACACCGCTTCGTCTGCTGGTTCCTGACGCCGGAGCGTTTCGACCGCTTCTCCAAACGCTTCCACCGCCACGGGACCTGGTTCTGCTTCTTTGGACGGTTCATGGTCGGCATCCGGGCCGCCATGTGCATTACCGCGGGGGCTACCCGCTTCCCGCGCTGGCGGTTCCTGACCGCCGACCTGGCCGGCGCTGTGCTGTCCGCCCCGCTGTTCATCGGCCTGGGCTATTGGTTTGCCGGCATGGTCCCCACCTTGCTCGTGTACCTCGCAGATGCCCAAACCAGCGTCCTGGTGCTGAGCATCCTGGTCGTCGCAGGACTCGCGCTCGCCTACCGCGTACGGAAACGCCGCCGCGCACGCCGGATTGCCGCCCTGCGCAACGCCGCCCGGACAGCAGCGGCGTCCTGTGGCGACAGTGTGCCCACGGGGCCGGTCGCTGGCGCACCGTCTGTCCCCGCGACGACGTCGAAGTCCGATTCGATCCGCGCTGGGCAAGGCACCAGCGGGTAGCGGACATCTACAGCTCGCGCTGTGCTTCCGGTATCTACTTGAAACGCGCGCTGCGCGAAGGCGTCAGCTCGGTCGCGGCCCCAGCTCGACGGAGGGAGACTCCAGTTGGCCGCGGCGTGCGAGATACTGCTCGGCCCGCAGCAGAAGACCGACGAACTCCCCCCCGCTGATGAGGTGATTCTCGTCACCGCCTTCGGCGATCCCGTGATAGATGAGCTCGCGCCAGGCGTACCGTCCGAGGCCGGTCAGGTTCCAGTTCACGCCCGTGCGAATGCCGCACGCGCGACAAACCATGAACCCGACGTCCGCACGCGTCACATACCGCCCCGGCCCGTAGGCCCACGGCCCGATCAGCTTTTCCTCTTTCATCGTCTGCGCCAGCTCGTCGAACTCGCCCGCAAACGGCTGGCCCTTGGCCAACAGATACACCGCCCGGTACGCCGCCTCGGCCGTCACGAACGGCTGGTTGCTGATGTGTAAAACCAACTCGGCGTTTCCGCTCCGCGGCACGTCGACGGTCGAGGTCGCTTCCGGCGTCTGGCATCCGCCGAGCACCACCGCGAGCGCGGCGGCCGCCAGCCCCAGCAGGCGACCTGAGCTTCGACGCCGTGCCACGGCGGTTCTTGACCGATGTGTCCGTGCGATGGTGCGACCGTTGTGGAACACGGCTAGAAGCTCCAGGTCACGCCGGTCAGCAGGAAATGGCGTGTGTGCTGATCCTGGTATGCGCTGCCCGGGCAGAATGTGCCCCAGCGGAGCGTCCAGGACAGATCCGACGACAGGCGCCAGTTGATGAAGTAATCCATCTCCCAGCCGACATAGCCGCTGAAGTTGTCCGCCAGCGGATCGCTGATCGCCCCGCGCGCGCGGTGCTTGGCGTACAAAAACCAGTTCGTGCCGAGCTCCAACTGCCGCAGCAGCTCGTAGCGCTCCAGCGGCGTGAAGGATGCGCCGACCCGCCAGACGTGCAAATTGCTCAAGGTTGGGGCCAGCGAGATGCCGGTGTCACGGAAGCCGAAGGCGGCAAAGCTGGTGTCCCGGCGGCCGCCACGGTTGCCGCCGTCCGCGTTGGTGGGGCTCCACAGCCGGTCGCCATCGCCGCTGGCGAACATGTATTCACCCGCAATACGCGGGTGGGTCAGCACATCGAAACACTTTTCGATCCCGATATCCCACCCATACGCGGCAATGTAATCCTTGCGGAGAAACTGCCCGTCGCCGTAGCTGTGGCCGGATTCGAGCACCCCCTCGATCCAGTAGGTCAGGTTGTGCGCCAGCTCGCCTCGCGCCCCAGCCCCGAGGTAAAAGCTGTCGTAACTGTAATTCTGGAACGCATCCTTCGGCCGCTCATCGGTCCGGTCGTTATTCCATAGGGCGTACACGAACGGCACGTGCCGGCGGAAGCCCTCGTACGACACCTGTACGCCGTAGAACAGCCGATCGCTGTGGCTGTCTACAGGCTCGCTGCGGTCGATCGGGTTCGGGTAGTTCAGGATCGACTTGCCGAACAGCCCGTGCACCCGGAAGTCATACAGCTTGGCGTCCAGCAGCACAGCCTGCATCGGCAGATCGAGCGCGTAGCCCGTTCCGAAGACAACGTTCTGCCGCCCGATCCGAGCCCGAAGCTGAATCGGATCCGAAGGCCGGTTCAGTCGGAACGCGCGGCCAACGTCAATCTGATACCAGACCTGCTCGAAGTCCGGGCCGAACCAATCTTCCTGCCGGTCGATCTCGTCGCCGTCCCGGAACCAGGTGTAGCGCAGCCGCATGCGGGCGAAGACTTCGTGGGCCCCCTGGTCGATGGTGGCGCGCGTCCACAGCGCCAGCCCCGGTCGCTGGCCGAAGCGCGACCGCTGTTGGCCGTCGTCGAAGTGGTAGACGTAATAGTCAATCCACCCACCCCATTGGAAGTCCAGGAGCGACTGCACCGGCGCCCGCTGACGCCGCTCCTGCTGCGCCTGCTCGTCCACCAGGCGCTGCTGGCGGAAAAAGCGGTCCTCGGCCTCCCCGCGGCCTTCCTGGGCCCGCGCCGACGTCCCGCCGACCAGCGCCAAGAGAACCGCCGCGATAACGCCGACGCCGATTCGCATGCCTTCGACTCGCTGCGGTGTGTCCGACCGCGCCTCAGGACCCGAACCCTCAGACCGCGCATCAGACGGACGCGCCCAGCGGGCCGCCTCGACGTGCCGCCCCGCTGGCGCGCGGTAGGATCGCCTTCCGGCTCACAATTGTCAACGGCCGGCCCAAGCCCACCACCTAACTGCCCGCCGCGATGGCCTTCATTACCCCGAGCGCGGCGGATAGCTGGGGGGTACGAGCGAACCAAAGCCGGCGAAATAGCCCACCGGATCACGCATCGGCAAGGGGTGCGGCAACGCGTACAGCTCCCCGTATTCAAACCCGGCCCGCGCCCCGTCATTCGCATCGCGTGCCCGCACCCGGTGCAGCAGCCGTGTCAGCCGCGACTCGTCAAACTGCGAGCGATAGGCCGAGATGGCCGCCACCTTCTGCTCGTAGACGTCCGAAACGTCCACCACGAACGTTGCCGGCCAGTGCTCCTGCTCGGCCCCCAGCGCTACCGGCCGATACCACAGCCAGTCGATCCGGTGCGGCGAGGTCCCTTCAAACCGGTCGTCCCACTTGGTCAACTGCGAGTAAAAGCGCGCCGCTTCGAGAATGAGCTGTCCCTGGTAATGATCCGGCGAAGCGCCGGGAGTACGTCCCGCCATACCCACCACGATCCGCGGCCGGTAGCGCCGCAACACCGTCGCCACCGCGTAACGGGCGGGGGGCCCGTCCATCAGCTCCCGGTTCGTCAGCGGCAGCGTCACCACCGCGTGCACGCCCAGTATCCGGGCCGCCTCTGCCAGCTCCTGCGCACGCACTTCCGGGGAACCGCGCGGGGTCGGCTCACCATTGGTCATGTGAACAACGCCAACCCGATATCCCAGTCGCACCAGCTTGGCCACGGTTCCGCCGCAGGTGATCTCCACGTCGTCCGGATGCGGCATGACGAAAACAATGTCGAGCGGGTCCACGCGCACCTCCGTTGATCGCACACCAAAACAAAAGCGCTCGCAAATTCTAGCCGCGCCGCCGCGCTGCCGCAGCGTGGGACCGACCGCCGTGCGGCGACGCGTTCGTCGCCCGCAGGGGACGCCCGCGGTCTATCTGGGTATCCTGCGCTCGGGCGTTGCCGCCCGGAACGCGGGAGCCGACCATGACCGGACGTATGCGTACGTGGGTCCGCAGAACCAGTGGACTGCTGCTGTTTGTGGCGGGCTGTGCGACCGCACGGCCCACGCTCCTGCCTGGTTTTGCCGAAAGTCCGCACTACAACGAGCAGGTCAAGACGTGCACTTTTGAGCCGGGTATCACAGTGCACTTCAACGCGCCACCCGCCTCGGCGTTCGATCCTGACCGACCCACCTGCGTCGTTCTGTACGCGCTGCCCAATGGAAACACGATTCCTCAAACCATCGGCTGTCGGCAGCAGGCGGATCTCGACTGGCACTTCTTCATTCAGCACATCGGCGCCCAGACCCGCCGCCTGCGTGAAGTCCTGACAGATCGGAACCTGGTTATCGCCTACGTGGAGGCGGAGGGTCGGAGCTGGCCGCAGTGGTGCCGCAAGCACGCCGACAGCGGCCGCCACATCGAAGCCCTGATCGACTTTCTACGAAGCACGTTCCCGGCCCGGAACACGACCGTCGTCCTGGCGGCCCACAGCGGCGGCGGCAGCCTGATCTTCACCTACCTGAATCACGTGGATCAGCTTCCTGACTGGATCGAGCGCATCGTGCTGCTGGACGCCAACTACAACTACAGCGACGAACGCCGCCACGGCGACAAACTCCTCGCCTGGCTGCAACGCTCCCCGCACCACTATCTCGGCTTGATCGCCTACGACGATCGGCGCGTCGAGATCAACGGCAAACCGGTCGTCAGTCCGACCGGAGGCACGTATCGTCGGGCACAGGACCTGGTCGTTCGCCTGCGTGACGATGTGGCGTTGAGCGAGGAGCGGACGCCGGCGCGGACCCGCTACCGCGGGCTGGAAGGCCGCAGTGACATCGTGCTGATCGAGAACCCCGAGAACCGCATCCTGCACACGGTGCTGGTGGAGAGAAACGGCTTCATCCACGCTCTGACCTTCGGCACGCCGCTCGAAGATCAGGCCGGACAGCTCATGGGCCCGATCGCGTACGAGCAGTGGATTCAACCGGCCCCGGAGGCGCTGTAGACCAAGGACGGTCCACAGGCCAAGGCCTTGCCGACGGCAGTTCCCCGCCCGCTGATTCAATAGCGCGGATTGGTCACGACCCCTTCGTCGCTCAGCAGAACATGAAGATCCGGGTCGGCCAGCACGTCCGCCACGGTCCGCACTTGCCCATTGACCAGCATCCGGTCCCGCACCAGCCGGATCCCGTGGCTGTAGTCGACGTAGGAGATGCCATGGCCCAGATATAACGGTTGGATCGGCACACCGTTGAGCTGATGCCAACCGTAGATAGCGACTTTGCCCGGGTTGCTGGCCAACAGCGGCGTGATAACGACGTCCTTCTTGATGCCGCCGACCAGCAGGCCCAGCGGAAATCCCTGCCGCTGCGTCTCGATCAACTCATGGTGCCGAAAGAAAGTCGTGACCAATGTGATGTCGACCGTGGTCGGACTGATCGGCTGCGGTGCGAGCTTGACGGCCGCCGCGGAATAGATGTCGTTCACCATCTTCCGCGTCGGCAGCAGGCAGCCAAGGGCGTCTGCGATGGGCTGCGCCACCAGCGGCGTCATCGGCATCCGCACGAAATCGTCGTTGTGCCCCACGCACAGATAATCCGGCGTAACGAAGTAGGTTGCCTGGACGGGCGTGCCGTTGATCGTCGCGCTGACCGTTACCGGCACGAACGTACGCAAGAAGCCGGGCACATTACCGCCCAGAATCTCCGCCTGGATCCGCGCCTCCCGCGCCGTGAGCGACAGACCCGCAACCTCGGCCACAAACTGACTGCCGCGCGGCGCGCTCGCCGACCGCGGCGCGAACGGCCCCGGCGTAGCCTGCCACTGAAGACATGCCACGTCCGCCAGGTCGATGTCACCGTCGCCTTCCAGGTCGTGCGCGGTCAGGCATGCGCTTTCACACCCGGCTTGACTCGGCCCTGGCGACCGAGCGGGCCCCGCCAGACAGTCTGCGAGCGCACCTAGATCACCGGCGTCCACATCTCCGTCGCCGTCCCAGTCCCCCGTCGCAATCGCTTCGCACTCGTCCGGAGTTCCGGTCGCGTTGCAGTCCCGACTGCCGCCGCCGGCAAGGTCCTCGCTGTCCGCCACGCCGTTGCCGTTACAGTCCCGCGCCACAACACGGACGTTGTCAAAGACCGCGAACGTGTCCTGAGGCGGATTGGCGATCGACGGGTACGTATCCGCCTGTCCCAGCAGGATCGTCCCGCTCGTCGCCGACGAGTCCAGCCGAATCGCGATCAGCCGGCCATTCAGCCGCCACTCCACCACGCCGCGCCGCACGCGCACTTCCCCCTCGACCCACTGCTTGCCCGGTGCACCGCCGGTCTCGAACGGCGGCGCCGGGAACAGGTTCTGGTAGAAGGGCGCGGTGTGGTTGCGGCTGCCCGCCGCGTAGCCGCCTGCGGGGACCGACAGCAGCACTCCGCCACTGTAGACCCGATAGTCGTCGGCGTCTCCGCCTTCGCCGGTGACGGCGCACCATAGCCCGTCGCTGGTCGCGTTGTCGGGCCACACGACACGCGACCCCGTGTGGTTGACGCCGGCCAGCGAGAACTGCGTGGACCCTGCGCCGCCGCCCGCCCCGCCGTTGTAGTGAATCCACACATCGAACTTCAGCGCGTGGTCACCGCTGAAGTTGACCGCCAGCGGATAGACGTTGACCGCATCCTTGGCGGCCACAACGTCGTTCGCGTTGACGAGCAGACGCAACCCGATGGTCGACCCACCCACGGAGTGCGGCGCCGACGGGATGCCACGCGTGCTGTAGTCAAACGCGAAATCCGCCGTAAAGTCGCCCGCGTGGCTGACCACCACCCAGTTCTGTCCGGAGTTCTCCCCGTCAAAATCATCACTGAACAGAGTCGCCTCCGGCTGTCCGCCGGCCACCCCCGCCAGCCCCCAGGTCAATCCGAGCGCCAGGACAGTCGCTTTCATGGCCGCGTGCCTCCTCTCCACACCTTAGCGTTTCCCCGCGCCCCGGTCGACGTTTTCCGCCCACGCCGGGCACGCCGCGTGGTGCCGAGCGTTACCGTGCCGGGTCTCTTGAGGTTGCACGGCAAGAGCCCCGTCTTGCCAGGACGGGGCAACGCGAGACGCCGGACGGCGCGATGCAGGCCGCGCCACGGGTGGGCTACTCGTTCCTTGTCGTCACCGGAGCACGAGGCTAGAGTGCCCCCAGCCGGCACGGCGGTCGGCGGCCCAGTCGACCCGCCGGCGTTCAGGAGCGGGCATGCCGACCACCTCTAAACCTCGCAGAACCAGGCACGGTTCCGCTTGCCGCGCGGCGTCGCGTGGTAGCGACGCGTCACGCGGCGGCCGGGACTCCGCACGGCGTGCGTGGCTCGTTTCATCCGCAGTCACTTTGACAACGCTCCTCATGCTGCCGCCCATGGGCGGTTGTGCCACCAACGGGCGCAGCTCTGAACCCCTTTTGACACACTCGCAGCGGCACCTGAACCTCTCCTCGTTCGATTTGGTCTGGCAGACGATCCGCGACCAGCACTTCGACCCCGGGCTGGGTGGGGTGGACTGGGTCGCGGTACGACGCGAGCTGCGGCCACGCGTGGAGCATGCCTGCACGATGTCCGCCGCCCGCCAAGCCATGGAGGACGCCGTGGAGCGGCTGCGGCTGTCCCACTTCGCGATCATCCCCGCGTCAGCGTATGAGGCACTTGGGCCGATGCCCGAAGGTGCCGAGACGGGCACGCCCGGCCTGACGGTGCGGGTGCTGGACGGGCAGGCCGTCGTCACCGCCGTGCAGCCCGGGACACCGGCCGAACGGGCCGGCGTACGCCCGGGATGGATCCTGGTCCGCGTCGGGACGATTGATGTGCCGGCAACGCTCCGGAGCATCGCCGCAGCCTACGCGGACTCGACCTCGCAGCAATACATGCTGGTGCGAGCGGTATCGGGTTGGCTGGCCGGTCCCGTCGATCAGCCCGTCGCCGTCGCGTTCCTTGACGAGGCCGATCGTCCCGTCGCCTTGGAGCTCGAGCGCGTCGCGCCCCAGGGACAGCCCGTGAAGTTCGGCCACCTCCCGCCGATGCACCTGCGCTTCGAGGCCCGGGAGATCGAACCCGAAGTCGGCTACATCGCCTTCAACCTGTTCTTCGAGCCGGCCACGTTGATGTCACGGTTCGAAGAAGCGTTGCGGCCCTGGCTGTGCTCGACGCGCGGGATCATTATCGACCTGCGCGGCAACCCCGGCGGTATCAGCGCGCTGGCCATGGGAATCGCCGGCTGGTTCGTAGCCCACGCCGATCATCCGCTGGGCGTCATGCGCACGCGTGAGGCGGAAATCCGCTTCGCGATCTTCCCGCGCCCCGAAACCTACCACGGATGTCTGGCAATCCTCGTGGACGGCTGCTCCGCCTCCACCGCCGAGATCATGGCCGCCGGCCTCCAGGAACTCGGGCGGGCACGCCTCTTTGGCTCCCGCACCGCCGGCGCCGCTTTGCCCTCGCAGGTCATTCGATTGCCCAACGGCGACGGCTTCCAATACGCCACGGCCGACTACGTCACCTTCCGCGGCCGTCGGATTGAGGGCGTCGGCGTCACGCCGGACGTGGAAGTCCCCCTTTCCCGCGGGGCCCTGCTGGCCGGCCACGACCCCGCCCTGGAAGCGGCCGTAGAATGGATACGATCGTCTTGCCCACCCCCTGAAGGAAGCGGAATGGGCGTGCATTCAGCCCTGAGCAGGCGATGCAGGACGCAATAGCGGAGAACTAGAACATGGAAAACAGGCTGCTGACGACGAAACGGGTGACCGTCTTCGCACTAGTCTTGGGGTTGACAGGTTTCCAGACCTCCGGCCAGCCGAAGTCCCCGTCGGCGACCGCAACGGCGACGAAGCTTCCGCCCGCAGAAGAGGTGATCGAGAAGTCGATCGAAGCGCTGGGTGGCAAGACCGCGATGGAGAAAATCCGCTCGCGCGTGATGAGGGGGACGCTCGAGGTGGAGCCGCAGGGTTTGAAGGGCTCCGTCACAATCTACGCCGCCGCCCCCAATCGCAGCTATGAAGTCGCGGAACTGGAGGGTCTCGGCAAGGAAGAAGCCGGAACGGACGGAGAGGTGTTCTGGATGATCTCGACGGCCATGGGGCCGCGCCTGCTGGAAGGCGATGAGCGCGCAGCCAAAGCCCGCGAGACGCGCTTCAACGCCGAACTGTACTGGCGGGAGTTGTACGCCAAGGCCGAGTGCGTCGAAGAGGTCGAAGTCGAAGGACGCCCCTGTTACAAAGTCGTATTCACGCCGACCACCGGGGCGCCGGTCACGGTCTATTACGACCGCAAGACCTGGCTGCCAGCCCGGCAGGACATGACGATGACCGGCCCCATGGGGACCTTATCGCTGACCACCGTCTTGTCCGACTACCGTAAGTGNGCGGGGGTACTCATTCCCCATCGCATGAGCACGNCCGTCGCCGGCACTCCGGCGCGACACACCGTCGTGCTGGAAAGCGTCGAAAGCAACGTCGATATTCCGGCCGAGCGCTTCGCGCTGCCGGAGCCCATCCGAGCGCTGGTCGAGAAATCGCGGGCCCAGACCAAACCGGCGGAATCCCCCGGCGGCACGAAGCCCAGTCCGCCCCGACCGTAAGATCACCGGCACACCCCAAGAGCCATGCTGCGCGAAACCTACCCCCTGTACCTGGCCGGCCAACCTGCTATGACGACCGGCACCCTGGCCGTCACAAACAAGTACACTGGTCAGGTCGCCACGCACGTCGCCTGTGCCGACCGCACCCTCGTCACACGGGCGATCGACGCCGCCCAAGAAGCCTTCCCCCAGACACGGCGAATGCCCGCGTGGCAACGCCGCGACATCCTTCAGCACGTCGTCACGCGCATCGCCGAGCGACAAGAAGAACTCGCCCGCGTCCTGGCCATCGAGGTGGGCAAACCCATCCGCGACGCACGCGGCGAGATCACGCGGGTGATCGACACCTTCCGACTGGCGGCCGAAGAGGCGACACGCCTCGCGGGCGAATGGCTGCCTCTGGACATCGCGCCGCGGGCGACCGGCTACCAGGCCATCGTCCGGCGTTTTCCGCTCGGCCCCTGTACGTTCATCACGCCGTTCAACTTCCCACTGAACCTGGCCGCTCACAAGATCGGGCCGGCCATCGCCGCGGGTTGCCCGTGGGTTCTCAAGCCCGCCTCCGCGACGCCGGTCAGTGCTCTGTTGCTGGGCGAGATTCTCGCCGAAACGCCGCTGCCGTCCGGCACGTTCTCCATCTTGCCCGCCAGCCCTGCCGACGTCGAACCGTTGGTGACCGACGAGCGCATGCGGTTCCTGAGCTTCACCGGCTCGCCGCAGGTCGGCTGGGCGCTCCGCGCGCGGGCCGGCCGCAAGCGGGTCACACTCGAACTGGGCGGGAACGCGGCGTGCATCGTTGATCGCGATGCCGACCTGGATTACGCGGCCGACCGCCTGACCTTCGGGGCCTTCTATCAATCGGGACAAAGCTGCATCAGCGTGCAGCGCGTCTTGGCACACCGCGCGATCTACGCGGCCCTGCGGTCACGGCTGGTCGAACGAGCGGAGAAACTCGCGATCGGCGACCCGCTCGACGAACGCTCCTTTCTCGGGCCGCTGATTAGCGAAGCCGATGCGATCCGCGTCGAACAGTGGGTCGCCGAAGCGGTGGCGGCCGGCGCGCGCGTGCTCTGTGGCGGCCGGCGACAGGGTCCATGCTACGAAGCGACCTGGCTGGAAGACGTGGACCCGCAGCAAAAAATCAGTTGCCGGGAGGTTTTCGGCCCCGTGGCCACCGTGCAACCCTTCGACGACTTCGACGAAGCGCTGCGCAAGGCCAACGACAGCATCTACGGCTTGCAGTGCGGCGTATTCACGCGCGATCTGCCCCGCGCCTTCCGCGCCTTCGAAGAACTCGACGTCGGCGGCGTCGTCATCAACGACGTGCCGAGCTTCCGCGTCGACAACATGCCTTACGGCGGAATGAAGGAAAGCGGCTGTGGGCGCGAAGGCGTGCGTTATGCCATCGAGGAAATGACCGAACGGAAAGTGCTCGTTCTGCGCATCGGCGACGCGTAGACCGACGTCGCACCGCGTCGCACCAGGCCGCGGGGTTTACCAAGACTGTGCCAAGACGGATTTCAGATGGCGGCGCCTCAACGTCGTCTTCGATACCCGAGCAGTGCCGCACCGCAGACCATCAGCAACAGCGTGCCCGGCTCCGGAACGACGCTCTGGGACGCGCCGGTCGGTCGTGAAGCCGCCTGCACGTCGGGGTTGGCAGCCAGCGCGCTGGCCAGTTGCTGTGCGGCATCCCCGTCCTGCTCGAGGACCGTGCGCAGCACAAGCGCAGGGACGTCGGCCGTGGCACTGTCGCCCAGAACCGCTGTCTCCCGCTGCACCTGCTCTGCGATCGCATCGGTGATGCGGTCGATGGGCGACTTCGGAAAGATCGCGGTCAGACCGTCCGGGACCAGCCCGGCGCTGGCGATACCCGCCAGCAGGCCGTCGACAAAGATGTTCCCGCGGACGGAGATAGGCCCGACATCGAAGTTCGTGGTCTGCTCGTCCCGCACGACAACTCCGTCGAGGGTGAACGTCGAATTGGTATTGCTCGCGTTAAACGTAAGCTCGTAGAAGCCCAGCATGTTGATGTCCAGCGCGCCCGCCAGATTAAGCGTGCCGGACAGCTCCGCGTCCTGAAGCCCGAGTTTCGTACGCAGGTCGTACTGGAGATTGTTGATTGTGACGTCCGCAGACCCGGTCTTGTACTTCTTGTTGAAGAACTGGTTATACCCGGCCGTGACCTGCACCCCGCCTTGCAGCGCCAGATCGCTGAATACCCCCAGATTCAATACCTCGGAACGACCACGCGAGTCGGGCCCGAACGTCCGATCGAACTCCAGCCGGTAGCCCTTGCCGAACACGCCGTTCGGAACGATCCGCAGGCGGCCGGACCGCGCGCCGTTCACGCGCGTGCCGTCACCCGTCGTCACGACGGGCGACCCCGTCGGGGTAGCTACTAGGTCCAGCCCGCGATAGATGTTCTGCCACAATCCCNCCTCGGCAACTGCCGCGCCCAACAGGATCAAGGCCCCGAATACGNCCCAAGGTATCCGGCTCATAACGCTATCCCTGACCAGAGCACCGACGCGCATGCGCTAACTCGCGCCTGCGGCCCGCGCCAAGCCCTTTTGCGTTCCCACAACAGTCAGCATACGTCGACCGGAGTGGCCTTTCAACTCTCGACCACCCGAACACAAGACACTCTTACTCTCTTATCGGCCAGCCGCCGGCCCCATTCAAGAAGCCGATGCAGGGACGGACCGAAGGCGCGATTCAGCCGAAAGGGGTCATTCGGCGGCCGGTTTCTGCGTCCGGCCCTGTGGCGACCTTGCCGAACCGGATACAATCCCCGTGCGACGGGTGCGGTTTCGGAGCTGGTGCGAAGGTCGACCGGCGTGCCCCCCCGCCGATCCCCGAAAGCAGCGACTCCTGCGCGTGGCGGCGGTGTATGCGCGGGCTGACACTTCCTGCCTTGCACGGCGCGGGGCCGTATGATACGCGTGCTCGGCAGCAGGCCGGCATGGCGAGCAAAAACAATGCGGCCTGGATAACCAGCCCGAGCGGCCGGCTAACCGACGTACGCCTGTACGGGTCTATCTTGCGCGGTCGCGTTGCACGGTCGACGGTGAGAGCATGAGTAGGGCAGCACTGGGGATCGCCGTCTTTTTCGTGTTGGCGGGCTTCTGTGCCGCTCAGGAGCTCACCACGCAGGCCGCGACCCGCCCCACCGTGCCGACACCGGAGACGCTGTCCGATCTCATCACACTGATCGAGGACCCGAAGAACCCGCCCGAGGCGCGGAAGCGGGCGGCGCGCCTGTTGCTGATGCAGGGGTGGAGCGAGACCCCGCCGCGGCTGGCCGTCATCCTGGGTGGTCAGAACGCTGGAGCCAAGGTCGCCGTCGCCAACGCACTGTCCGAGCTGCCGCAATTTCTCGACGCCGCCTACCTCGGCCCCCTAACCGCTATGCTCGGAGAGAACGAGGCGGAAGTACGCCAGGCCGCCGCGCGAGCGCTGGCCGGCTACCGCGATGGAGGAGTTGTCCCGCGGCTGCGCCGGCAACTGGTAGACCCCGAGACCCCGCAACGTGCCCGCCTGGGAGCCGTCACGGCTCTCGGGCTCATGACGTCACGTGGGGCGATCGACGCGCTGGCCGCCGTGCTGAGCGACCGTGACCCGGTCGTGGCGGCCGCCGCCCTGGCCGCGTTCCAGCAGGCTACGGCCATGGACTTCCGGGACGACGCGGCCGAGGCGGAGAAATGGTGGAACGCGACGCGCGATCTGACGGACGAGGAATGGCAACGGCTGGAGATCGAGCGGCTCATGCAGCGGGATCGCGAAATGCGGGCCCGCCTGGACGCCGTGGAGGCACGGCTGGCCAGGGTCCTCGAGACAGGTTTCCAGAGAGCTTCCGACGCAGAGCGGGCGGCACTGCTCACTGAGTACCTGTCCGACACTTCGGCCACGATTCGAACGCTGGGGCTGCGCCTGGTGCAGCGTCACCTGGATGACGGGCGGACGCCCGACTCGCTGCCGAGCGACTTGCTCGTCCGCATCCGGGACCTGATGAACAGTCCCGACCCGCGCGAGCAGGCCGCGGCCGTTCAGACCGTGGCGCGCTTCCGGAATCCGCAGGACGCGGAGACGTTCATCGCCCTGCTGGCCGCCGCGCGCAATCGTGCGCTGCGCCTGAGCCTGATCAACGGATTGGGCTACGTGGGAAACGGAGCGGCCGCCGAGGCGCTGCTGGGCGCACTGGACCTGGCAGACCCGGAACTTGCCACGGAGGTTGTTGCGGCCCTGGGACGTCTGGCGGAGCGCGGGGCGCTGCGCGACGCGCCGCGGGAAAACGTGGTTCAAGCGCTGGCGCGCACGTTCGCCGAGACGCAGCCCGCCCAAGTGGCCTTGCGCGAACGTCTGCTGTGGGCGATGGGGAACCTCGCCGATGCAACCTTCGGCCCGGCTTTTGCCGCGGCCCTGGACCGCGCCGAAGCGGTGGCCGTACGACTGAACGCCGTCCGCGGCATCGCCGGTCTGGACGATCCCAAGCTGGCCGATGCGCTGCTTCCTGCGGTGAATGACCCCGACCCAGCCGTGCGCAAGGCCGCCATTGACACCCTGGCCACTTTGGGAGCAGCCGATCGCCACCTTCAAGCGATCTGGTCACGCCTGACCTCGCCTCCCGAAACGGAGGAGACCGTCCGTCAGGCCGCCTGGCGCACAGCGCTGCTTCTGCTGGAAAAACGGCCCCCGGCCGAGATCGAGGAGTGGATCACCCGCGTGCCCGGCGAAGGACGCCTCCGGGCGCAGCGCACGATCGACCTCCTGCAACGCCTTCTGCGAACGGCCGAGGCCGAGAGTCCGGCCAACGTCACCCGCCTCGCCACGCTGCGCACGCGGCTGGCAGCGCAGTATGCCCTGCTGGAACAGCCCGGAGACGCTCTCCTGGAGTACGGTCGGGCGCTGGACGTGGCGGCGAAGGACGCCGCCGCTGCGGAGCGCGTGGCGCGCGACGCGCTTCGCTTCGCCCTCATCAGTGACCGATACGATCCCAACGTGGCGCAGATGCTGCGGAACGTGTGTCCTCCCGTGACGCCGGCAGCGCTGTGGGACGTCATCCACACGGAGCTGACCGCCAACCTTACGGCAGAAAACGCCGCTCAGATCGAGGCCACGCTGTCCGCCGTCGAACAAGACCCACCCTGCACCTGGCCGGAAGACATTCGCGAGAACTTCCGGCAGTTGCATGAACGGATCGGACGCTTACGGGCACCCACCCCGGAGCCAGATTCCCAACCCGCTGGCCCCGCCAGCAGCCCGGCCCCCGAAGCCCGGTAGCGCAATCACCCCGCCCGGCGTCACGCACGCCGCCCGTCATGACCACACCCCGGGAACCTCCGTTTGGCAATCCGGGCAGCGCCCGTCCCGCACCCTGTTCGCGCGGACCAGGAAGCCGTGCCGCTCAACCAGTACGCGTCCGCACCGGGGACAGAGCGTGTTCTCGTACGGGCCCACCAGACCTGGCAGATTCCCGGCGTAAACGAACCTCAAACCCGCGCGCCGTCCGAGTTCGCAGGCGCGAAGCAGCGTATCCACTGGCGTGCGCGGGGGCTCGGTCAGGCGGTAATCGGGGTGAAAGGCCGTCACGTGCCAGGGGATATCCGGGCAGACGCCGGCGATGAAGCGCGCGATCTCCGTCAGCTCCTCATCGCTGTCGTTGAGCGTAGGAACGACGAGCGTGACGATCTCGACCCAGAAGCCCAACTGATGAGCACGCCGGATCGTGTCCAGGACATTCTCCAGCACGCCACCGAGCTGTCGGTACGTAGTGTCGCGAAAAGACTTCAGGTCGATCTTCAGAAAGTCCACCCACGGACGCAGGTATTCCAGCGCCTCGGGCGTGGCGTGACCGTTCGAGACAAACGACCCGCGCAACCCGTGAACCTTGCCCCGGCGAAAGACCTCGACGGCCCACTCGGCGGTGATCAGGGGTTCGTTGTAGGTGCTGGTAAGAATCGGGCAGCCGTGTGTCACGGCCAGCTCCACGATCCGCTCAGGCTCGATCAATGTGGGTTCGCTGACCGCCTGCGTATCCTTCAGCATCTGGCTGCTGATCCAGTTTTGACTAGTAGGGACAATGCAGATTGCAGCCGAGCATCCCGAACGACAGGGCATCCGACCCGGGCAGAACGTGAAAGAAGGGCTTTTTCTCGATCGGATCGACGGCCAGGCCCGCCACGTAGCCGAAGGGCACGCGCAGTACGCCGTTCGCATTGAAGCGCACGCGGCAGACCCCCGCACGACCCGGCAACACCCGGCAACGGTGGCCACAAGCCACGCACCGGACGACGCCGTCGGCCTCCACGCGCGCCAGCGCCGGGTCGGCCGGTGCGGTGTGGCGCTCCAGCAATTCCTTCAGTGACACCAGACGCGGCGAGGGGTTCCTCATGTCGCGTCCTCCGCGAGCTCAGCGCGAGCCGCCGAGAGGGCCGGACGTGCCGGACGCACTTCTGTGCGCCGCCCGCCTCTCCGGCGCCGCGCTTAGTGATCAGAGTTGACGGCGCACCGGCGGCCGACCCACGCTGTAATACTCAAAATTGTAGCGAGCCATGGTGGCGGGGCTATAGAGATTGCGCCCGTCGAAAATCAGTGGCTGCTTCAACGCCGCGCGTATGCGGTCGAAGTCCGGGCTTCGATATTCCATCCACTCGGTGAAGATCAGCAAAGCTTCAGCCCCCGCCAGCGCGGCGTACGCATCTTCGTAGTACTCGACGCGCTCCCCGAGGACGGCCCGCGCTGCCTCCAGCGCGCGCGGATCGTGAACGGCGAACTGCGCGCCGGCTTCGAGCAATGCCGGGATGACCGTCAACGCCGGCGCCTCGCGAACGTCGTCGGTCTCCGGCTTGAACGCCAGCCCCCAAGCGGCCAGCCGGCGACCCCGCAGATCGCCCCCCAGACGCTCCAACACGCGCTGCACCATGTTCCGACGCTGCGCTACGTTCCGACGGTGCACGGCTTCCAGGAGGCCACAATCCGCGCCCGCCGCGCGACCAAAGCTGGCCAAAGCCTGCACATCCTTCGGGAAGCAACTTCCACCGTAGCCCACCCCCGGGTACAGAAAGTGATGACCGATGCGCTGGTCGGCCCCCATGCCGCGTCGAACCTCGTTGATATCCACCCCGAGTCGCTCGCAGATTTCCGCAATTTCATTGATGAAGCTGATCCGCGCCGCCAAGTACGCGTTCGCGGCGTACTTGGTGAGCTCGGCCGCCGCTCGACTCATGCGCAGTATCGGCCGATTGTTGCGGACAAACGGTTCGTGCAGCTCGGCAATCTCATCGCCCGCCGTCGGATCGTCCGCCCCGATCACGACCCGGTCCGGCCGCAGAAAATCATTCAGAGCGCTGCCTTCTTTGAGAAACTCAGGGTTGCTGACCACCGGGCAGCGGTGCGGCGTGCAGGACGCGATCAGTGCCTCGAGGCGCGCGCCGGTCCCGACCGGCACAGTGCTCTTGACCACGATGATCGCGGGCCCGGTCAGATGGTGGGCTACGTCGCGCGCGACCGATTCAATCGTGGAAAGCTCGGCCGAGCCGTCAGCGCGCGGCGGCGTCCCCACGGCCAGGAACACGACGCGCACACCGGCGACGCCCTCGGCCAAATCCGTCGTGAAGCGGAGTCGGCCCGCGTCCAGATTCTTGACGACCAGCTCCTGCAACCCCGGCTCGAAGAACGGGCACCGCCCACGGCGCAGCGCCTCGATCTTCTGTTCATCGTTGTCCACCGCAGCAACATGGTTCCCGGTGTCGGCCAGGCAGGCCGCCGTCACAAGCCCGACATATCCGCTGCCCACAACACAAATGCGCATGCCAGCATCCTACGCGATCCGCTCCGGCGTGCGCGGAAAACTCCCTGCTCCACGCGACGCGCCGCGAGCGTCTTCTCCGGGTAAGTGTCGATGAAGACAAAGATTATCGCAAGGGACACGGCCCCGCGTTCTGGCGCCACGATCGGGAACCAGACGCGCGAGTCTGTCGCCGCCCCAGCGGCCTGATATGCTACGCGATCTTGATAGACGCACGGCGCGGTCGGCATCAAGGTCCTGCAACGGTTCCGGCCGCCCGTCGACGCGTTGCGAGAGCATACCGTGCTGCGGACCGCGTATTATCGGCCGGAGGCCATGATGGCCGGCACGTTCGCCGGACTGGCCATCGTGGGGGCCGTGCTGTTGCGATTGCCGGTCTCCCACGCAGGCGAGCCCGTCAGCTTCGTGGACGCCCTCTTCACCTCCACCTCGGCCGTATGCGTGACCGGACTCATTACCGTTGATACCGCCACCCGGTTCTCGCGGTTCGGACAAACCGTTATCCTGATCCTCATCCAGCTCGGTGGACTGGGGATCATGACGTTCGCCGCCGTCGGAGCGCAGGTCTTTCACCGGCGACTGTCGTTTTCGTCCCATCTGGCGTGGCAGAGCGCATTCTTCGAGCCGGACTTCCGGGTCGACTTGCGACGGGCCTTGCGCCAGATCCTCGCGCTGACGGTCGCCTTCGAAACCGTCGGTGCCGTGTTGCTGCACCTCGGGCTTCCGCGCAACGGGCGTCCGGCAGGGGGGTGGTTCGAGGCAACCTTTCACGCCGTCTCCGCGTTCTGCAACGCAGGGTTCTCGGTCTACCCCGACAATGCGGTCGCCTTCCGAGACTCGACCCTGGCGCTGTGCACGCTGATGGCGCTAATCTTCGTCGGCGGGACTCGGGTACACCGTGTTGATCGAGGCGGTGCGTCGGGCGTGGCGCTGGTTGTGGCGTCAGCGAAGTGGGGCGGTCGTGTGGAGCCTGCACTCCCGGGTCGTGTTCAAGGTGTCAGTCGGGCTCGTCGTGGGGGGCGCGCTGCTGCTGATGCTGACCGGGCTCACGCCGACGGAGGACCGCTGGACGGAGAAAGTGTTTCACGCGTTGTTTCAGTCGGTGTCCGCCCGCACGGCCGGGTTCAACACACTGGACGTCGGGCGACTGCCCCTGCCTTCCATGCTGGTGCTCATCGGGCTCATCTTCATCGGAGGTTCGCCCGGCTCGTGCGCCGGCGGGATCAAGACCACGACCGCCACCGTCTGGTTCGCACGGGTGCAGGCGCGCCTGACGGGCCGCGAAGACGTCGTCGTCGGACAACGGCGACTGCCTTTCGACACCGTTCAACGTGCCACCCTCGTGCTGTCACTGGCGGTGATCTGGAACGCGGCCGGGATTTTCGTGCTGGCCATGAGCGAGGGCCACAGCGGCGTGCGCCTCGAGCAGTTGGCCTTCGAGCAGATTTCCGCGTTTGCGACCTGCGGTCTTTCCGCCAACCCGGGGGCATCCGTGTCGTTGTCCGGTACGTTCACGGTGCTGGGCAAACTGTGGGTGACCGTGACCATGCTGGTCGGTCGTGTGGGGCCGTTGACGCTGGCCATCGCGGTCATCCCGGCGCCGCGGAAGCTCTTCGAATACCCCAGCGAACGCGTCATGATCGGCTAGGAGTTTTGCCATGAGGCAGGTATGTGTGATCGGGCTCGGGCAGTTCGGCAGCCACTTGGCCCGCACGTTGGTCAAGCTGGGGTGCGAAGTGCTGGCGATCGACAGCGAGGAACGCCGTGTCGACGCCATCCGGGACGATGTCCACCGCGCCCTGATCGGCGACGCTCGCGACTACCAGATGCTGGCCAGCGTAATCACGCCATCGGTGGACGAAGCTGTTATCTGCCTGGGTGAAAAGAACCTCGAACCCAGCATCCTGTGTGCACTGAACTTACGACGTATTGGCGTGAAAACGATCCGCTCGACCGCGACGAACGACGACCACGCGCAGATCCTCGAAGCGGTAGGGGCGACGGAAACGATCTTCCCGGAACGCGATGCGGCCGAGCGACTGGCGCGCCGCGTCGCGAACCCGGACATCCGCGACATGTTCCCGCTGGCCGAAGACTTCCGAATCATGGAGATCACGGCGCCGGGGCGAACCCACGGCAAGACATTGTCACAACTGGATTTGCGTGCGCAGTTCGACATACTCGTCCTGGCAATCCGAGGCGAACGGGACGAGCACTTCCGCTTCCTGCCGCCGGCTGACCGCGTTATACGTCCCGGCGAGGTGCTAATGGTGCTGGGCAGAGAGTTGGACCTGGCACGGCTGGCAAGCTGGGATTAGGCCGCGAGCGCACCGCGCGCCCGGACGCGTCTGCGGATTTCGATAGCAGCTTGATCAGCCTGCTCAGAGTCGGAACGTCAGTACCCCCCTAACGAGCACCCGGAAACTTCGGGCCGCGCCGCGGGGACGATCGAGCGCGGTTTCGACGCTTGTAATTCGGCGGGCTCGGCGGCCTGCACCTTTTCTGAGGTGATGGAAAGCCGGGACGTAGTCGATGATATCAGGACCGGACGAACACCACGGGAGCGCCAGATGACCGGCACCGTTCGGACGCGTGAAATCGAGTTATCTTTTGCATCTTCACCGTCTGCGCGTTACGATAGTAAACGGAGCACGGAGGTGCCGGTCATCATTGATGGCAACAACCTCCTGTACGCCGCCCGGGCAGCAGAAGACGAACGGTTGTTGGTCGGGCGGGCGATGCTCTGCGACGTGCTGGGCAGGTGGGCGGAGCGGCGTCGACAAGCGGTGTGCGTCGTCTTCGACGGCGCCACGCCGCGAGCGGCGCTGGCGCGCCAGATTGCTCACCCCGCTATTCAGGTCCTGTACAGCGGCGCCGGCAAGAGTGCCGATGCCGTTGTGGTGGAAATGATTAAAGCGTCATCGGCGCCGCGCCGCCTGACGGTTGTTTCGTCCGACCGCGTGATAGCACAGGCGGCCAGGCGGAGGCGCGCCACTGCCCTCAGCGCCGATGCTTTCTGGGTGATGGTCCGACGTGACCTGGCGCGACCGCTCAGACGTCCGAGCGAACCGGAGGAGAAGGAGGCCGGTCTGAACCCGGACGCGCGGCAACAATGGTTGCGCGAGTTCGGGTTCGAGGAGCAGTCGTCAGGGTGAGCCGCGGCTGGTACGCCAGTCGCGGGGCATGAGTGCAAAGGAGGCAGGCTCATGCAAACGCGCGGATCTACGCGGTCTTCGGCCACGGCTTCTGGGGCGGCCGATTCCGGATGTGTGCTTGAGAGGCGTTTCGATGCACGCGAACCCCTGGCCTGCGAGCTGTGGATGATCGACCACTACGGATCGACAGTTCTCCGCTGCCGATGTGTGGACGTATCGAAGAACGGGATGCGACTGCGCGTGCCGCTCGGCTACGGCGTGGCCGAAGGACAGCGGTACGAGCTGCGGTCGCATTTACCAGGATCCCGCCCGCTGGCCGGCCTCGGGCTTGTCGCCAGTCGCTGGGCCACCGTGGTGCGCACGCGGCTGTGCCTGGGGCAGGGAGACGACCACTTGGAGGTGGGCGTGGTGCTGGACGCCGCAGAGACTCCGGTGGCGCGGATCGTGAGCTAGGTTCGTTTTAAGCCGGACTTCGGGCTGTTGGACCGGAGGGAGCAGCGGCCGGCGTTCACACCGGCCGCTGCTGTTTTTGTCGGTTAGCGCCGCGCACGTCGCCCCCGGACAACCGTCAGGACATAGCCGAGCGCCAGGGCCGGCAAGACGACGAGGAAGCACGGCAGCAGGGGCGCTGGCTGCGGGGGACATTCGCCCGTCGGTGGCTGCACAACCGCGTCCAGCCCATTGGGAACCCCGTCGTTGTCCAGATCGGCGTCGCACTCGTCGCCGAGCCCGTCGCCGTCGTAGTCCAACTGATCGGGGTTGCTCCGCGTCGGGCAGTTGTCCGTCGGGATCAGTTGGCCGATGTCAGACAAGTCGAGGGTACCGTCGCCGGTCACGGCGCCGTTACGAATAACCCGGTAGGTGCCGTACAGCACCTGATTGGCATTGGCGCTGCCGCACCGCGAATCATTCGGACCGGCAGCAGCAGTGGAAACGGCCCCGCCGACGTCGAACCCGTCGCTGAGACTGCCATCATTGCTGAAATCGACGTTGAAGGCCTGCTCCAGCGTGGATTCGTTGTAGCGGGTGAAATCCGGGAAGCCGTCGCCGTTGGCGTCCGGAGCTTCCAGGAACCCGTCGCCATCCTGGTCGAAGTTCAACAGCAGCCTCTGGAAGTCGGTGACGGTAGCGGGGAATTGCACGCCTTGCGGGAGATTGGGGCTGAGAACCGTCTCCAGGGCGGCCCGGTCGGTCTCGTTGAACTGGCCGTCATTGTTCTGATCGTAACCCCAGCGCGCGGGATGGATCTGCGGCGCCGGGTCGTCCGGATCGTTGATGCCGTCCTCGTCCGTGTCTGCCAGCGTCGAGTCGGTGCGCACGCCCCAGACGGGCTTGGTCCGCAGGATCGGGAAGATGGCCGCATTGCGGCGAATGTCCGTCGCGGGCAGATCGGCAGCAGTCATCCCGGGCCCCAGGACCGGCCGGTTGGCCCGTGCCAACAGCGCGGTCAGTCCGATTCCGGAGACGGCCCCATTGGGATCCGCGGCGCGTGCGTAGGTGTTCACCTCGTCCCAGTCGCTGATCCCGTCCCCGTCGGTATCCGCCAGGGTGGGGTCCGTCGTGACGGTAGTCCTCCGTGTTGGGTCAAAGCGACCCGAGTTCGAGCCGGCGGGGTAGCGTGACAGAGTGAACCCGGTCAGCTCTTCGGCATCGCTCAGGCCGTCGCCGTCCGTGTCCCAGTTGCGCGGGTCGGTTTCGCCGGGATCGACCACGCCGTTCGCGTTCGCGTCCTCCTGACCGTCGAGCAGACCATCGTGGTCGGTGTCCGGGTCGGCGGGGTTGGTACCCGTCATCCGCTCCAGCAGGTCACTCAGCCCATCGCCATCGCTGTCCACATCCGTGTCGAACGTCCGCGTGTCGGCGGCAGAAAGACCGGTCGAGCCGGATTGATCGGCCCGGAAGATGGTGCCCGCCGGCAGATCGAACCCCGTCTCTTCCTGCGAACGCGTCAGGCCGTCGCCATCGATGTCTGCATTCGGGTCGGCGGCCGAGTTCGGCGTGGCGACGATGTTGTTGGCGGCCGGTTCGTTCGGGACCGCGCCACTGTCATTGACGCGAGCCTTGAGGAAGAAGTTCGTGCTGGGGAAGGTCCCCAACGGGATGTTGAGCGTGAACGTCCGGCTATGAGGCCCCAAAGCCTTGTCCGCCCCAGTAATCGTGAACGACGCGACCAGTGTGTCGCCAGCCACGGTCGTCACCGAATCGTTGCCCGAAACATAGAAGCCAATCGTGAAATCCTCGGTGGGAGCGTTGCCCGTGACCGTGTAATCCAGGGTGGCGTTGAAGTTCACGCCCAACGCCGTGCCGGGAAACGTAAGCCGCGTCGCCACAAGATCCACGGTGTACGTCGCCGCTCCGCTGGCCGAGTTGTTCGCAACCGGAACGGACTCCGCGACCTGATCGGTGCTGTCAACCACAGCCACAATGATGACGACCGAGTTGGAGGCCACGCCCAGGGCCGCCAGCGCGGCCGACACGTCGACCGAAACGCGGTGCGAGCCCGGCGTGTTGTCGCCGGCGACGGTCGTCAGGTCGTTGTCAATGACGCCGTCGGCGTTCGTATCGCGCCCGAAGCGGATGGTGAACGCGGCGACATTGGCCGGCGCGGTGACGACATAATCGAGTGTGGCCGTGACACCCCCGGCCGTTGACGACGCCAGCAGCGCGGACGCGGCCAGATCGACCAGGACCGTCGTAAACACACGGTTATTCGCTTCGTTGGACTCGACCACGGCGTTGAGCGAGTCAACGATGGCGTAGATGCGGGCACCATCCGGAATCCCGCCCAGGGCATTGAGGGACGAGCGGATATCCACCGTCGCAGTATAGCTGTCAGGGTTGGGCGCCGTGTTGCCGGAAATGTCCGCCGGTTGACCGGCCCCGCCGGTCAGGAACGCGTCGACCACGCCGTCCGCGTCACCGTCGTATCCCAGTCGAATAACGAAGGGGTTGACCGCGGCCGGCGCGCTGACCAAGTAGCTGACGGTCGCGATCGTTGTAGCTCCGATCGCATTGATGCTGATGGAAGTCGCGACCAGGTCTGTTCCGGCAGAGTTGGTCGTTTCCGCCACGTTATCACCGGGGAACGGGCTGGACTCGGCGGGTCCGGCCACGCGGTTGACCACGCCGAAGATCCGTTGCCCGCTGGCGGGCGGGCTGCCGGCGAAGCTCTGAGTGGCGGTGTGCACGCCCGGTGCGGTGTTCCCCGCCTGCGTCGCACCGACCTGCGTGTCCAGCGCGGGTTCGAAGGTCCCGTTGCCGTTGCTGTCGAGGAAGAATTCGACATCGAAAGGCGGTACGTTGCCCGGGGCGTTCACCGTGTAGGTGAGTGTCGCCAGAAGGCCGGCATCCAGCGCCAGGGCGGCCGCGTTCAGGTTCACCACCAACGGCGCACTCGTGCCACGGTTGTCGGTGGCGTCTTCGACGACCGTATCGGTGCTGTCGAGATCAGCCAGAATCACGTCCGCGTCACTGACGCGGGCAGCGCCGACCAGCGCGTCGAGGGCCGCCCGCACGTCAAGCGTCACCGTGTGCGTGCCAGGAGTGCGATCGCCAGCCAGATTGACATTGATCGTCCCGAGTGAGCTATCGACCGTCCCATCCGGAGGGGCCTTATCCAGGCCCAGGGCAATCTGAAAGGCGGCGACAGACGAGAGACCCTCGATCGTGTACGTAACCGACACAATGCTCGTCGTGCTCGTGGTCGCCAGTCCAACGAACCCGGCCACAATGTCCGTCGGTTGAAAGACATCGAACGCGCTGGAGGTGGCCGCCGTCAGCGCACCGGACGTCGCTTGCAGCGTATACCCGGTCCCCACTGGGGTCATCGTCAGGTCGTTGAACGTAGCTACGCCTGCACTGGTGTTCTGCGGGTTGGTCCCACCCAGTGTGCCACTGCTCGGGGTTAGAGTGACGGAATGCACCGTCGAAACGCGATTGAAGTACTGATCTAGCACCTCCACCTGCACCGCCGGCGTGATCGTGCCGCCCGCCGCGACGTTTGTCGGCTGCTGCACGAAGCGCAGACGGTTGGCCGCATCGTGCCCCCACGTTACACCTGTCGCGGTGGTCCCTGTGGCCGCGCCGCTCGTCGCCGTAATGAGAATCGGACCCTCGGCGCGGAAGTTCGTCAAAGTGAACGTGTATTGGCCGCTCGCATTGAAAGCATTGGCGCCCGCGGCCGGGATCGTGGCCGTATTGTCACCGTTGTCCGTCAGTGCGAATGGGTTGCCGTTGGAGTAGGTGATGTTCGGCGCCGGCCCGCCCGAAACCGGGCCCCCCGTCGTCGTCGTGATCGTGATGTCGGTCGTGGGATCGAAATTGGCGATCGGTACGTTGTGGATATCCCGTGCCGTCAGGGTGATCGTCACGCCGCTGCCGGCGGTGGTGCTGGCGGCGCTGGCCTGCACAGCGAAGCTGGCCAACGCCCCGGAGGTGATGTTGAAAGGATTCGACGTCACGCCGGTTAGCCCGTCGGAGAAGGCGCGCAGCGTGTAGCCGGTGCCGACACGGTCGATGGACAGATCGTTGAATGTGGCTCGCCCGTTAACGCCGTTGGCGGCTTGCACGGTGGTACCCGCCAGCGCCCCGCCGCCCGGGTTGTTCGCGATGGCAACACCGACGGTATTGGTAGCGGTGGGAACCTGATTACTGCACTGATCGCGCACCTCGACCACGACGGCGGGCGCGATCACCGTGCTGACGGCCGCCGAGGACGGCTGCACGACAAAGGCCAACTGCGTTGGCACGCCAGCGACGACGCTGACGTCGATGGCGTCGGTCGCCACGTTCAGATTGTCGCCGCCGGTGCACTCCACTTGGATGTCGGCTCGGTCGCCGCTCGCAGCCGCCCCACAGTTCTGAATCGTCGATCGCAGCCGAATGGAACTGAATTCGATGGTCGAGGCGACCGCACTGCCGCTGCTGACAGTAAACGTGATGGTAGTGGCCGTGGGCGTGACGGAGCTCGCCAACAGCACAACATTGCCGCTGACCACCGTCGCCTGACAATTGAGACTGGTGTCGAACTCGAAGTTCGCGGGCGCATACAGAATGATGTCCGAAGCGGCTTCCCACTCGCCAGCCGCAGTCTCCGCGATCCGCGGGTTGACGGTCAGGGCAGTGAAGGTCCCGGCGACGACCGCGTCGGCCGTGATGGGCAACTGACCGAGCTGCGTGACCGAGTCGGCCGGGGCTGGGGACACGACGCCCGCCGTGGCCAGCAGGAGCAGTGCACACGCACAGCGGCGTGCCGCGTGTGACAGGAATATTCGAGTGCTCATACGGAACTCTCCCTCTCGGGGCATTGTTATTTCAAGGCACGCCGCACGGCGCGCCGGGGCGGTCAGGGCGCAGCCAGACCCGCCGGACCGGCCGTCCGCTGACCGCCGGAAATCCCAGGAATCGCCAGTTGCAGCAGGCCGCGGAAGCCCAGCCCGCGGCTGCCGGTGGACTGTAGCAGCGTGCTGGCACGCTGGTTCAATTGCAACGCGGTGACGCCCGTGGTGATGTTCTGCACGCTCAGGGCGGCGGGAGAAATCAGCGGAACTTCGTTCGCGGCGGCGAACGGTTGCGTACCCACAGGGGCGGCCCGGGTCCCCGTGCGACTCACGCCCGACACGGTCTGCACCGTTTGGCGGATTTCGGGGTTGAACTGCTGACCGGCCAGCCGCGGGACGACGCCTGCCGCCCCCGCGTACCGGTCCCACGAGATGATGTTATTGAAGAGGCTGGTCTCGACGTCGCGACGGGAAACCTGCGCGGAAGCGACGCCGATGTCGCGCCCCCAGCTTCGGTCAAAACCTTGTTGAGCGCGCCAGTCGCCTGCGGGCTGGAGTCGATAAGTCCCATCCCTGGCAACAGTCACGAGTTGGCCGCTTGCCAGCGGGACAGCGGCCGCATTGACGCGGACACCCAGAACCCCGCCGGGATCGTCAAGTACACAGGTGATGTTGACCGCGCGGTCGTCGGTCGCGAGGTAGGTGCGTCCCGGCATGACGGAGAACTCGACGCTGAGCGTGCCGCCCGGAGGGGCTGGACTTGTGACGCTGATCACGCGTCCCTCGCCGGGCCGGCGCGCGCTGGCCAACATAAGCTTGCCGCTTTGAACATTGACCTGGACCCCGCCGGTCAATTCGTCTCGTGCGAGCTCGATCACCGCCGGTCCCAGGACCACCGCCACCACGCCCGATGTCTCGAGCAGCATGAGCTGCCCGCCGTCGCCCAGCCGTACCGTCCCGGGGGCCAACAGAGCACCGACGGTCAGCGCGCGGGGTTCAGCGCCCGGCGCCTGCCAGGTAGCCGACCCAGAGGGAAACGCCCCCGTAACGGTAAACAGTTCCTGTGCCGACGTTCCGGGATGCGGCAAGAGTATCCCGATGAGAACTACTACGCCACTGGATGCCAACTTATTCATACGTGGCTCCGGACCGATACCCGATCACCGGCGCCGCAGACAGTCGATCGGTCGGGATTGGCTGCCGCTGAGCGACCTATGCAAACTGCCCAATCGTCTTGGCACCGGGATTTCCTGGCTTCTCGTCACCGATCGGGTCGGCGGACAGGCCCGAGCTGCCGTCCGTCAGAAATCGACCTCCAACTGCACGCCGTAGATGGTTCTATTGTATTCGTAAATATCCTCGCCGAGCCGATTCCAGATGTTGGAGTTCTGGAACGTCATTTCGACGCCGGCGCGGAGCTTGATGTTCAGAGTTGGAAGCGTGGGGTTCTCGCCGCGCGCCACGAAGGTGTAAGTCAGCCCCAGGTCGTAGCGTTGCAGCAGGTCGGTACGCGCTTTGCGCTCGAAGTCGAAGATGCTGGGCTGCGTGTAATTGCCCCAGGTGAACTCGCCGTCCAGCTCGAAGGCCAGCCGCAACGGCAACGGAACGCTGAGCCCCCACAGCAGCGAGTGCCCGCGCTGGTCGAATTCGGTCCCGACCGTCATGTCGCGGCGGAACTCGTAGCCGAGGTACACGTACAGCCAGCGGTCGCCAAAGAGCTGCTGCTCCCGCTCGCGGGTGGCGTAGTATTCCCGCAGCCAAGGCAGGTCCCGCGCCTGGACGAGATTGATGGTCTGCTGCATGCCCAGCGCGCGATAGACCCCGTCGCGGTTGGTGCGGCGATCCGCCAGGCGATCCAGGTACCCCCGGTCATCCTGAGAGAAATAGAAGTCGGTGCGGCCAAACTCAACCTCGGTCTGGTCCGGCAAACGGCGCCGCCAGACTTTGGAAAGGACGGGCGTGAACCGGTTGCTGGTAATGAAGGGTTCGTGGCCGAGCTGGGTGTAGGAATATTCGTACTGGAAGCCAACATACAAGTCGCGGATGGGCTGCCAGTTGACATAGGCCCGGGCCGGATAACGGTTGATATCGAACTGCGAGATGTTAGGCTGCCACAGGTTGTACGTCCCGGCGCCAATGCCGAAAGTCAGGCTCTCACCAACCCAGGGCGCTTCGGTCTTCGAGATGTACCGGCTGATGTTGAAGTCGGCGCTGAGGCCGAACTGGTAATCATCCTGTCGTTTGAAGCCGCGGGGCAGGCGGGTGTCCTTGCCCAGCAGGATGACGTTCGTGTCATACGAGTGCCCCATGCGCAGGCGGGTCTCGAACTCGAACGGCCCCAGCGGTGCGGGCACGGGTAGTTGCACGGCCCGCGGGCGCGCCCGTTCGACTTCGTCGAGTTTGGCGACGATCGCCGCCGCGTTGTTCGCCAAGTCCGTACCGGCCGCCTTCTCGCGCACGGCGACAAACGACCGACGTGCCGCGGCGTTATCCGTGCGCAGGATGTCCACCAGCCCCCGATAGTACGTCACGACGGTGCCGAACTCCTCGAAGGCCTGCGGGCTGAGACGCTCGGCCGCGACATCCGCCTCGGCCAACGCAACCGCCTTGGTCAGAGCGCCATCCGCCGCCTGAAGCGACTCCGCGAATTCGTGCGTCTTACCGGCCTTATCCTGATACTCGGCTGCCAGGCGGTAGTGCGCGACGGCCAAGTAAAACTGTCCGTACCGGTCCTGGGCGCCATAGTCAGTGGCGACATACCGCGCGAGCGTGTCCGCGGCCCGCTGCGCCAGCTCCGCGGCGGGAACCTTGGAGCCCGGGAAGTCACTGGCTAGCCGGGAGATGCCGAGCAGAAGCGCGGCACTGACGACTTCTGCGCTGGGGTCAGCCAGACGGACGACCTCTTCGAAGCGCCGTTGCGCCTGCTCGAACTGCTGCCGGGCCTGGTTGGCTTCCTCGACTGCGGTCGCCTCGTCTTTGACCGTGCGGGCCGCCTGGGCCGCCGTCGAGTGCTTCAGCCCCCGCTCCAGCTCGATGAGGCCCAAGTAGTAGTAACAAGGAACCCGCAACTCGGTTTCCGGATGGGCCGCAAGCAGGCGTTCCAGAATGTCGGCCGCGGTCTCGCGGTCCTCCTCCAGGTAGGCCTTGATAGCGCGGTTCAGGTCCACCAGCGCGGCGCTGGGCTCGGCCGGTGCCGGTTCCTGGGCACTGACCCTAACGGTGGCAAGCGCAGCACAGATCGCGATCAACAGGCCAAGGGCAAGGCGCATCGTGCTCATTCGTCGCGTCCCGTGACGGGCCGCCGCTAGCCGACGGCCCGACGAAGTATCCTGATCGCGCGACCCGCCCCGGCGGATCGCAACGCACGGCTCACGTCCTGGATAAGACGAGGAGCTGGAACACCTGACCGACGAAATCCGAAATGGTGCGCGCGAACGCCGTTCGGCCGAAATCCACGAGCTGCTGCGTCGTGAAGCAGCCGCTGAGCGCCAGCAGCGCGCCTCCCGAGACAAGCCACCGGGCGGTCAAGAATACTCTTCGCATGCGCGACTCCGCCACCTTGCTCACGTCGTCAGACGTACGAGCGCATTGTCCAACAGGAAGAAAAGGGAATCCGACACGAGGCTGGCCAAACGGGGAACGATTAACTGTCGCACCAGCTCACGCTGCACGTCGGTGTTCGTTAGCGCACACGAACCGGTCTGCAACAGAACGGCCGCCGCACCCCATACCGCGAGCCATCGATACCAAGCTGTCTTTCGGCCCATAGCTGTTTCCCTTGGCAGAGCTGACTACCCGCCCGGCCACCACGCCGGACAGGTCCGACCGCACTCGGACGATACGCTAGCGCAGCGACGAAGCAGCGTCAAGCTTAAATCCGGCGTTATCGGAATGCGGACAACGTGGTCTGGAAGCGGTGAAGAGTTGCCGCCGCGCGGTTGTCAGGCTACCGCGGCGGACCGACAATGTCCTGTCGTGCTGACCACGAGGTCGTACCCCGAGCCTTCGCGGATACGGGCCCAATCGCTCCCGGCCGACCGGCCGCCGGGGGATGCGGGCGCGGCACAGCCGCCCCGCGCGGACAAACGCCCCGGGCTTTACGATCGCGCCAAGTTCGGCCTGGTACGCTGGTTCCTGACCGCCTGGGTGCGCGCCTTCAGCCTGCGCGGTCTATATCTGTTCGGCCGATGGTTCGGCACCATCGAGTTTCTTGTCAACTTCAAGCGCCGCGCCCGCTATGCCCGCGAACTGGACGGCGTGTTCCCCGAAGGGCTGACGCCCGCTCGGCGACGGGCCATCGTCCACCAGTACTTCTGCCGCACACGCTGCGACAAACTCTTCTACCTGATCTTCGACCGGCTGCCGCGCGAGAAGATCATGCGGCGAATCCGGTTCCACGGGCGGCAGTACCTGGACGAGGGTCTGGCCCGTGGGCGGGGGGTATATGTGATGCTGAGTCACCACGGGTCGCATCACGTGGCGGCACTGCTGATGGCACTATTGGGCTATCGCTGCGCCGGGGTGCGGGATCGTAACGAAGGCATGCTGCGCGTATACATGCAGGAGAAGTACGCGCAGACCTTCCCGGAGTACGCCGCGATCCGCGTGCTGTATGCCGACAGCTTCCCGCGCGAGATTTACCGGTGTTTCCAGGAGAACCGGGTGGTGGGGACGGCGCTGGACGTGGGGCGTGTGCGGGGCGCGCAGTTGAAGACGTGTCCGGTGCAGATCTTCGGGCAAACGCGCGAGTTCCTCACGGGAACCCTGCAAGTGGCGCTGCGCTGCGGTGCCACCATCTGTCAGGCTTTCGTCGTGTCGCGACCGAACTTCTACTTCCGGCTGATCGTGAACCCGCCTCTGTACGTGCCCGAGGGCCCACAAGAACGCGAGAGTCCGGAGCTGGTCCGCCGTCTGATGCAGCAATATGCGGACGGAATCGCGGCGCACGTGCGGGCGCATCCGGACCACATCAGTCGGGCGTGAAGGCGGCCGGGACTGCGCATCGGCGGCGGCGGGAGCACTGGCAGCGCAGCGGGTGGGCCGCTAGAATCCTGCCCAACCCGGGCCGGGCAGGGCGTCCAACGTCCGGTTCGGGCGCGTGTCCTTCTGGCTGAAGGTCCGCAGGGGCTGAGTGTGAAGTTTGTCCTGATCGACCGCATTGTGGAGCTGGATAGCGGGCGGCGGATCGTCGCCGAAAAAGCGCTGTCGTTGGCCGAGGAGTACTTGGCCGACCACTTTCCCCGCTTCCCCGTGCTCCCCGGCGTGCTGATGCTGGAAGCGATGGTTCAGGCAGCGGCCTGGGTAGTGCGGGAACATCTGGACTTCGCCCCGAGCCTCGTGTTGCTCAAGGAAGCGCGGAACGTTACGTATAAGAGCTTCGTGGCGCCCGGACAGGTGCTGACGGTCGAGGCCGAGTGCCAGGAGCTGACCGAGCGGGAAAGCACCTTTGCCGCCCGCGGGCATCTGGCGGGGCGCGAGATTGTCAAGGGCCGCCTGGTCCTCCGGCATCTGACGCTCGCCGAGTATGACGCCGGCTGGGCCGAAACGGATGAGCGACTGCGTGCCGAGCAGCGGGCGCGGTTGGCGTTGTTGTGGAGAAGCGGCCCGGCCGCTGCCGACCGGGCTGCCTTTTCCGCGGGCGCAGGACCGGCGGCGGACGTCGCGCCGGTCCGGTAGGCGTACTCGAGTGGAAGGAGCCGTTTATGGCTGCACCATCCCGGCAAGAGATTTTCAAGAAGGTCCAGCAGGCGCTGGTGGACGCGCTGAGCGTCGAGGAAAGCGAAGTCACGGAGGAGGCCACGCTCACCCGCGACCTCCAGGCCGAGTCGATCGACATCCTCGACATCGTGTTCCGCCTGGAAAAGGCGTTCAACATTAAGATTTCTCAGGAAGAGCTCACGCCCCGCGACATCCTGAGCAATCCCGAGTACGTCAACAACCGAAAGCTGAATGCGGCGGGGCTGGCCGCGCTCAAGCAGCGCGTCAAGCACGCCGACTTCTCCAAGTTCGAGCAGGACCCGGACATCGACAAGATTCTGGACGTTTTCACGGTCGGTACGATCGTGAGCTTCATTGAGGAGAAACTGGCGGCCGGCCAGTCGTAAGGTCGCGCCGCCCGGCCAGTGCGCCGGGCGGTGCCGGTGAGACAACCCGTGCGGTGGATCTGGTTTGATCGGTTCACGGAGTTCGTCCCGGGTCAGCGAGCCGTGGCGGTCAAGAACGTCACGCTCGCCGAGGACCACCTGCACGACCACTTCGGGGCGTTTCCCGTCATGCCGGCCAGCCTCATGATCGAGGGCATGGCCCAGACCGCCGGCATCCTCGTCGGTCACGCGCGAAACTTCACCGAAAAGGTGATTCTGGCGAAGATCAAGCGGGCCGCGTTCCACCGCCTGGTGCGGCCCGGCCAGCAGATCCGCTTCGAAGCCCGCATCGAACACCTGACCGACGCGGCCGCCTCCACGCGCGGGGAAATCCGCTGCGGGGACGACCTGATCGGTGAAGTCGAGCTGGTCTTCTCCCACATCGATCAGAACATCAGCGGCTTGGAATTCCCCGAAGAGAATTTCGTCTTCACCGAAGAGTTCATGGCCCTGCTGAAGACCTACACGCAGCCGGCCGCGGAGAATATCCCGCTGTGAAATCCCGTCGCGTCGTCATCACCGGCCTGGGCCCCGTCACGCCGATCGGCGTCGGCGTGGCCGCTTTCTGGAACGGATTGCTGGAGAAGCGTTCGGGCATCCGGCGACTGCAAGCCTTCGATCCGAGCTTCTTTCCTTCGCAGATCGGTGGGGAAATCGACGGCATCCAGATCGGCGATTACGTCCCCAAGAGTTACCGCAAGGCGGCCAAGATCATGGCCCGCGACATCGTCCTGGCCGTCGTCGCCGCCCATCAGGCTGTCCGCGATGCCGGGCTGCGCACCCGCTGTCTGCTCGAACGGGGCGAGGCGGAGGGTGAGCCAAACGTCGACAGCACACGCTTCGGCGCGAACATCGGCGCTGGCCTAATCTGCGCCGACCTCCCCGAGCTGGCCGAAGCCCTCTACGGCGCCGTCGAAGACGGCCGCTTCAGCTTCGCCCGCTGGGGCGCCGAGGCCATGAACAACCTCACCCCACTCTGGCTCCTCAAGTTCCTCCCCAACATGCTGGCCTGCCACGTCACCATCGTGCACGACGCCCAGGGGCCCAGCAACACCATCACCTGCGGCGAAGCCAGCAGCCACCTGGCCATCGGGGAGGCGTTCCGCACCATCACACGCGGAGCGGCGGACGTCTGCATCTGCGGCGGCGCAGAGAGCAAGGACAATCCCATGGCGCTTCTGCGCCAGGAACTCGGCGGCCGCCTCAGCCGGCGCAACGACGCCCCGGCCCAGGCCTGTCGTCCGTTCGCGACCGGACGCGACGGCACCGTGATCTCCGAGGGCGGCGGCCTGGTGATTCTCGAGGAGTTGGGCCACGCCCTGGCGCGGGGCGCCCGCATCTACGCCGAGCTGGTCGGCTTCGGCGCCGGACACGACGCGTACGTCGCGGCGCAGCCGGGACCGCCGCATCCGGAAGGCCGCGGTTTGCGTGTGGCAATGCAGAAAGCGCTGGACGAAGCGGGGATCACCCCGGCGCAGGTGGACTTGGTGGCCTCCTTCGCTTGCGGTCTGGAAGCCCACGACCGGGCAGAGGCGGCGGCCATCCGCAGCGTACTGGGGCCCGGGGCCAATGACGTACCCGTCATGAACGTGAAGGCCGGCCTGGGTAACAACGGTGCCGGCAGCGGGGCGATCGACTTCATCGCCGCCGTCCTCGCCGTGCATGCCGGCGTCATCCCCTCGGCCTTTAACAGCACGCCCGTAGATCCCGCGTGCGGGCTAAAGGTGTTGACGGACGGACCACGCCAGCTATGCGTGACAACCGCGGTCTCGACGGCCTACGCCTTAGGCGGGGGCCAGAACGCCGCGCTGGTGATCCGCAAGTTCTCAGCCTAGCCGCAGCAGAAAGGAAATGCTTCCAAATGTGCACGCGAACGTGGGCGCGAGCGAGCCGGTCGACAGGGGCGACAGCATGAATCGTCGCGTCGTCATCACCGGAATGGGTTGGGTCACGCCGCTCGGGCACGACATCGAAGAGGTGTGGCAGCGGCTGCTGGCCGGCGAAAGCGGCATCGCCCCTACCACCATCTTCGATGCACGTACCTTTCCCACCCGCTTCGCTGCCGAGGTGAAGAACTTCGACCTGCGGGAGTTTCTGGGACCGCACTACGAGCGGCATCGGACGTGCAGTCGCAACAGCGGTTTCGCCCTGGCCGCGGCCGAAATGGCCTGGCGTGCGGCCGGCCTCGACGGGGCACCGGGTCTGCGCCCGGACCGCGTCGGTGTGTATCTGGGCAACGGGGAAGGACCGATCGACTTCGACAATTTCGTCGCCGCCGCGATCGCGGGTTGGCGGCCCGACCAGCGCGCCCTCGATGCGGTTCGCTGGGCCGAAGTTGCTACGCAGCGCCTGACCGCCGTGGTGGAGTTTGAGCAGGAGCCGAACTGCGCCGCGGGCCATCTGGCCTGCCGGTTCAATGCCCAGGGACCGAACTTCAATACGCTGACGGCCTGCGCGGCCAGTACGCAGGCACTGGGCGAGGCGGCCTCGCTGATCCGTCACGGCGACGCGGATGTGATGATCGCCGGAGGCGCGCACAGCATGATCCACCCGCTGGGCGTGACCGGTTTCAACCGCCTGACGGCGTTATCGACGCGGAACGACGACTGCGCGACGGCCTCGCGCCCCTTCGACCGGACACGCGACGGATTCGTGCTTGGAGAGGGCGCCGGCATCCTGATTCTGGAGGAGCTGGAGTCCGCGCGACGCCGCGGGGCTCCGATCCTGGCCGAGATCATCGGCTACGGATCGACCGCGGATGCCTTCCGGGTCACGGACATGCACGAAGACGGACGCGGTGCGATCGCCGCCATGCGGGGGGCGCTGGCGGACGCCGGTCTCGGCCCCGCAGACATCGACTACATCTCCGCCCACGGAACCGGGACGGAAGAAAACGACAAGATCGAAACGCTGGCAATCAAGGCGGTCTTCGGGGAGCACGCCCGGCGAGTCCCCATCAGCAGCGTCAAGAGCATGCTCGGCCACCTGATCGCCGGTGCCGGCGCGGTGGAGCTCATCACCTGCGTGCTGGCCATCCGCGATGGGATTATCCCGCCGACGATCAACTACCGGGAACCCGATCCGAACTGCGACCTCGACTACGTGCCGAATCATGCCCGACGCGTTCCGGTCCGGACGTGTCTGAGCAACAGTTTCGGCTTCGGCGGCCAGAACGACACGCTGGTCGTGCGCGCCTTCTCGTAGCGGACGGCGCGTCCCGGTGTCGCCATGGAAGCACCGCGGCGGCCCCCACTGGTCGCCCGCACGGTGTGCAGGACTATGCGGGGCACGCGAACGATTTCGTGCCGCGGTCGTCGCCTCCTGACCGGGGGACTCGCGCTGTGGCTGTCGGGTACGCTGACCGGCTGTGAGCAGATGATGCGGCAGACGGACCGCGACGTCGCCGCCTTAATCCGGGAGCGGCAGCACGCGGCCGTACAACACGCGGTCACCATCGACGCCGGGTCGCCCGCGCTGCCGCCCACGGCCGGCCAGGGCGCGCGGGCCCCGGCGGGACGAACCTCGTCACGCCGCCTGCCACCGGGGTTCGCAACGCCCAGCGCGCAGCCGGAGCCCCAGCCGACGACGGCTTCCAGCCCGGCTGGGGCCGGAGAATCAGCTACCTCGCAGCCGATCACACGACGGGCGCAGGTGTTCACCCTGACGGACGCTCTGGCCTACGCGCAACAACACCAGCGCGAGTTTCAGACAGCCCACGAGGAACTGTACCTGGCGGCCCTGTCCCTGACCCTTGAACGCCACCTGTGGACGCCGGTGTTCGCTTCGCACCTCCAGACCGTTTACGGCAACTACGGCGAGGCCCGCAACTTTGATCAGGCGATGCGCTTCGTCGCGGACCTGTCTGTGTCCCAGCGGCTGCCTTACGGCGGGGAGGCGACTGCGAAAGCCGTCAGCACTCTGATCCGGGACGTGAAGAAGACGATCACAGCGCAGGAGGGCAGCACGATCGAACTGGGCCTGAAGGTGCCGCTGCTGCGCGGCGCGGGACATGTCGCCCGCGAGGAGCTGATCCGCCTGGAGCGGGAGCTGACGTACGCGGTGCGGACCTTCGAGCGGTACCGGCGCCGCCAGTTGGTCGAAGTAGCCCAGGCGTATTTCGAACTACTGCGGTCCAAGCAGCAGATCCGCGACGCGGAAGAACGTCTGGAGAGCGCGCGCTACGACTACGCCCTGGCGGACGGCTTCGAGCGGGCCGGCCAGCGTTCGCGACTGGACACGCAGCGTGCGGAGCTGGCCTTGCTGGAAGCCGAGAACAGCCTGGAACAGTCGCGCGAAGCGTTCCGCGCCCAGGCCGACCAGTTCAAGCTGCTTATCGGCATGCCACTGGACGAGCCGCTCGGACGCGAGGACCTCGAAGACATCGAGACCATCGAGCGCAACATCGAGGCCGGCGTGTATCCGCTGCTCCAGCCGCCGGCGGCCACGGAGGACGAGTCGTACGCGGTCGCGACGGCCCTGGCGCGCCGCCTGGACCTGCTGACCGCGCAGGATCTGATCGACGATGCCCGCCGGGGCGTGGACGTGAGTCGCAATGCCCTGCTGCCGAATCTCCAGTGGGACTCTTCGCTGACCTTTCGGACGGACCCGGCACACTACAACCTGGGGCGCTTCCACGTCGACAGCGCCAACTGGCTGACGCAGCTCACGTTGGAGCTGCCGCTGGAGCGGACCGCGGAACGCAATGCGCTGCGTCGCTCGCTGATTCAATTGCGGGCGGCCCAACGCGAAGTCGAGGCCCAAGCGGAGCGTATCCGGGCCGAGGTCCGCGGAATCGTCAACCGCTTGCGGCTTCAGGAACGCACCCTGCGGATTCAGCAGCAAAGCGTCGAGGTCGCCGCGCGACAACGTGAGTTCGCGCAAGACCGCTTCGAGCGCGGCGAGATCGACAACCGCGACAAGGTCGAGGCCGACCGGGCCCTGTTTGCCGCCCGCAACGCCCTCAACCAGGCCAAGACCGCCCGCTGGGCCCTGCTGCTCCAGTTCCGGCTGGCGACGGAAACGCTGCTGATCGACGAGAACGGCATCCAGTACCCCGCGTCCCAACCCGCGGGGCCACCGTAGGCGTAGCACGGCCCGCGCACGTTCGGCCACGCGCGCCCTGACCGCAGCACCGCGTCAGGGTCGCAGATTCGTTTCCAGCGTGGCGTTCTTTTTCAGCAGCTCGTCGTACTTCGGCTTGAGCTCGCGGTCGAGGACGCGCACGTCGGCCTTGCGAAACAGCTCGGTCGCCAGCCGCCCCATCTCCTGCGGAATGACCCGCTCGCGCAGCCGGCGCTCCACATCCTCGCGCACGTCCTCGAAGCGCACGTCCGCCGGCGGAATCCGCCGCTCCAACCGCCAGATGAACCACCAGCGCCCCACCTTGATCGGCTTGGAGATCTCGCCCGGGCGCAGCGCAAACGCCGCGTCGCGCAGCACCGGCGCGATGCGATCGTCGTTGAAGGCAAAGGGCTCCAGCAGCCCGCCGCGCGCGGCCGACTCCGCGTCGCGGCTGACGCGCTGCGCGACCTCGGCGAAGTCCGCGCCCCGATCCAGCAGGTTGAGCGCCTCATGCAGCGGTCCCACCTCGTCCACCTGAATGCTGCGGACTTCCACCTTCTCGCCGTACAGCCGCGCAAATTCCTCGCGCAGCGTCGGCTCGTCCACGCGGAAGCTCCGCTCGACCAGCTTGCGCAGGTGGGCGTTCCGCTCCATTCCGATGCGAAACTCCGCCAGCGAAATCCCCTTCTGCTGAAGCAGAAAATCCAGCGCCTGCCGACGGGCCTCCGCCTCGACCGGCTGCCCGGTGGAATCGACCTCCGGCGCAATCGCCGCCAGGGCCCGCTGAAACTCGCGTTCGACGTCCTCCGGCGTGACCTCAATCTTCAGTCGCGCGGTCTGTTCTTTGGCTAGCTCCAAGACAATGAGCTGCTGCATGATTTGCAGACCGTGCGCCTCCCAGAGGATTTCGGTCATACGCCGCTTGCTGATCGGCCGTCCGTTGACCAACGCGACAGCGTCGCCGTCATCGGCCCAACCGGTCGGCAGAGCACCGCCGGCCGCCAGTACCACCACGACGAGTGCATGTCGCAGGTGCGAAAAGCGCGTGTCCATAGCTCGTTCCTTCACAGAGCGCAAGCCCGCACGGAATATACCGCCCTTGCGCGCCGCGCGTAGCAAGCAGAGACGCACAGCCGGGGGGCCCCACGGCACTTACCTACCGCCCGCCCAGCGGACGCACCGGCGCGCGATCGTCACCGGAAACCTCGACGCGCAGCCCCAAAGCCAGGCGTGACAGCTTCTGCGCGACCACCGCCAGAACCGGGCGCTCGCTTGCCCAGTGCCCAAGCTGGATCGTCGTCACGCCGCGGCGTTGGAGTTCCAGCGCGTCGTGGTGTTTGAACTCGCCGGTGACGACCAGAGAATCGGGGTCACGGAACGCGGCCACGCCGAATGCGCCCGCCGCCGTCGTTACGGATGTGAACGGCCGGTCCAGGTCGCCCACCACCGTAGCCGTCGACAGGTCGACGCGCCGCGCGAGTCGGCGCACCAGAACCGTCCCGCGCTGTGGGCTCGCCAGACGCCCGACGCGCCCCATCCCGACGGCGCCGCGACCGGGTAGATCGTGCAGTGGATACAGGTCAAACGCCGGCTCCTCGTAGGGGTGGGTAGCGTAAAGGGCCCGGACCGCAGCTCCCAGCCGCCCACGCGGCACAACCATCTCCAGCCGAACCTCATCGACGCGTTCCAGCACCAGCCGACGCCCCACCGCCGGGTTCGTCGTTTCGTCGCCTCGAAACGTCCCCCGACCGGCCAGCTCGAAACTGCACTCCGTGTAATGGCCGATCACGCCGGCACCCGCTGCACTGAGCGCCTGCCGCACGCGGTCCACGTCCCCCGCCGGCGTGAACACCACCAGCTTGTACTGTTCATTTCGACGAACAGCGGGCTCCAGCGGCCAACGCTCCACAGGTTCGAACAGGTCCAGCAGCACGTCGTTCGTCCCGCCCACCGCGGCATCCAAAGCCGTGTGCAGCGCGATGACCGACACCCGTCGCGCGAGCAGCTCTGGCAGCCACGCCACAGGCCCCTCGCTGCCGGACGTCACACGCCGCACGTCCTTGAAGATCGGGGGGTGGTACAAGACCAACACATCGACCCGACGGCGCACCGCTTCGCGGGCGACGTCGGCCGTCAGGTCGATCGCCAACAGAGCCCGTCGCGCAGGCGCGTCCAGCCAGCCGGCCAGCAACCCGACGTTGTCCCACTCGGCTGCCTGCGCGAAGGGCGCGATCCGGTCTAGAGCGCTCAGTACCTCCGCCACGGTGGCAGAACGTGTCGCACGCCTCACGGATCAGCCTCCGCACTCCTCGTCGATCAGATGCCCGTAGGCGATCGCCAGGGCGCGCGTGACATCCCCAAGCTGTTCATTGCCGATCCGCTCCCGCCCTAAGCGCACCACGGGCATGATCTCCATCATGCTGTTCGTCAGAAAAGCCTCGTCGGCCGTACGCAGGTCGTCGAGCGTCAACGCCGTCTCGCGCACCACTAGGTCGCGACGCCGCGCCAGTTCGATCACCGCGGCCCGCGTAATGCCCGGGAGAACCGGCGTCTCCACCGGCGGCGTCCAAAGCTGCTCGTCGCGCACGATGAACAGATTGCTGATGGCCCCCTCTGCCAAATAGCCCTCCGGCGTCTGCCAGAGTACCTCCATCGCGCCCTGCGCGTGCGCCGCCCGCAGCGAGGCCAGCCGCGCGAAGTAACTGGTGGTCTTGTGCCCCGCCGTGGGGTCGTGACGGCTCTGCCGGTACTCAGACAGCAGGACCGTCACGCCCCGCGTGTAACACTCCTCCGGGTATTTCTCGGTCGGCGACGCCGTCGCAACGATGGTCAGTTTCGGCGTATCCGACGCCGTCGGATGCAGGGAACCGGTCGTGACGGTGAGCCGGACGCGGGCCTCGGCGGCCCCGGTGGCCTGCACCACCTGCCGCACGTTGTCTTCCAGTTCGGCGACGTCCGGCAGCACCGTCCAGCCCAGCGTGCGCGCGGACTGGACCAGTCGATCGAGGTGCGCCCGCAGGCGGAAAACCTGCCCGTTGTAGGCGCGCATCGTCTCGAACAAGCCGATACCCTGCATGAAGCCGGAATCGAACACGCTGACGCGGGCTTCATCGGCCGGCAGCAGCGTTCCATTCAGGCATACCCAGTGTCGCATTTCCATGGCGTTCACCGTCCGTCTGGCGCGCCCCACGCCCGCCGCCCCCAGCATCGCCACCGGGGACGGACTGCGACACGCCGATGCCACGCAGTATCCCGCGGGCCTTGGCCAGCGTTTCCTCGTATTCCGCCGCCGGCTCGGAGTCGGCGACGATCCCCCCGCCAACGTAAAGTGTCGCGCGAGAACCATGGATCTGCAACGTGCGGATCGCGACATTAAACGTCATCCGTCCGTCCAGCCCGAGGACGCCGACGGCGCCGGTGTAGGCCCCGCGCGCAGCAGACTCCAGCTCGTCGATGATCTGAAGCGCCCGAATCTTTGGCACGCCACTAATCGAGCCGGCCGGGAAACACGCCCGCAGCAAGTCCAGCCCGTCGTACCCCGGCGCCAGACGCCCGACAATCTCCGCGACCGTGTGGAACACCGTCGGATGGGCCTCCAGACGCCGCGGCTGAGCCACCTTGATGCTGCCCGGAACGCAAACGCGGCCCAGGTCGTTCCGGTGCAGGTCGACGATCATCGCCAGCTCCGCCGCCTCCTTCGCCGAAGCGAGCAGCTCGCAACAATGCTCCCGATCACGCGCCGGATCCCCCGTACGCGGACGCGTCCCCTTGATCGGGCGGGTAACGACACCGTCGCCACGAAGGTCCAGGAAAAGCTCCGGCGAAAACGACGCGAATGGCGCCGCCCGACCAGTACAAAAGAGCACTATACGGGGCCGGGTTGGACCGGCGCACGCGCGCGTAAAGCGACAGTGCATCCCCGACTCCCTCAATCCACAAACGCTGGGCGAGATTGACCTGGTAAATGTCGCCGGCCGCGATGTAATCCAGGGCCCGCGCCACCATCTGCTCGTACGTCCGCCGCGAGAGCTCGGGGTACACCCGCCCGGTCACCGGTGCAGAGCCGGCCCCACACGTCCCGTGCCGGACCTGCTCCGCCTCCAGCGTGCCGCGCGTTCGGGGCGCGCGCAGCCCCCCCATCCCGATATGGCTCGCCGCCCCAAGAGCCAAGTCCTCCGCCGATGGCATCCCCCGAGCCACAACGTGGACCGTTCGACGTTCGCGATGGTCGACGACGAATCCAGCGTCGAAAAGTGCCAGCCGCATTAGTGGCAAACCGAGGTCCTCGTGATGCGTGGCCGGCAATCGCTCGAGCAGGCGGGCCATTTCGAAGCCGATGTACCCGACCCAGCCCGGCGTCAAACCGGTGGGCGCCTCGACAGCCGCAGGTAGCAGCTCGTTAACCCGTCGCCACAGGTTCCACCCACTACGGTCAGCCGCGACGGCGTGGCCGCCGACGAAAAGGTACGCAGGCTCTTGCTCGTACTGCTCAAGAACGGCCAGCGGGCTAGCGCAGAGCATGCTGTACCAGGTCACCGCCCTCCGCCGGCTCAGTCGCCGCATCCAGCCACGCGACCTCAGAGTCCGCAATACACCGCGCGGCCGCGACCACCGGATCCGCGAGCCAGGAAACCTCTTCAACCTTCCACGAGACCACGACGCACGCCCCTTCGCTGCCCGCCGGCGCCAGAGCCACCACGTGAGGATCATACCGGCTGGCCCGAGTAAGCCGCGAACCGCTGCAAGCACCAAACCCATAACAGAACCCGCCGCGGCAGCGGCCGGCGCCGAAGAGACGCGCCGGAACCCCACACGCGAACGCGAGGCGTGGCGCGGCATGGCTTTGACGGGCCGCAGGAAACGAACTGACCGGCAGCCTGCCGGCCAACCGCCAGCCCGTTGCCCGTCATAAACCGAGGCGGGATACAGTTATCAGACCTGCTTAAATTCTCCCGTGCACGCACCCGAAAGCTCGTCCCACCCTCAGCCTGGCGTCGCGCGGCTAACGTGGGCGCTTAGATGCTGTCCACAATGGTAGAATGGATATAGAACAACCCTCGGGCGGCCTTGTGTGAGGACGCAGCAATGAGCACCAGGAACCTCGTGATCGCGACCTTGACCGGTACCTTACTGTCCACCTCGGCGTGGGCCGGCGACTGGGGATTCAGCTTCCGCTACGACAGCGACCGGTACTATTGCGGCGACTATGGCGCCACCTACGTTTACTACGACCGCAGCCCGGTGATCTACTATCGCGACTACACGCCGGACATCGTCGTCTACGAGCGCCCGCCGGTCGTTGTGTACGAGCGGCCTGCGGTCGTCTACCGGTCGTGTGCGCCGCGTACGACGGTGGTCTACTCGGATTGCGGCCCGCGGCGGTACTACGTGAGCCGCCCAGCCTACTACCGACCCACGACCGTTCGAACGTACTGGACATCCGACCGCTGCCGGCCCTCCGACGGCCGCTTGCATGTTCGTTTCCGCTACCGTGACTAACGGGGCCGACAGAGGTCGCTGAAAAGAAACCGGCTCCAAACGACACGCAACGCCCCTGCAAGATAGGGGCTCGTGCCCTTAGTGTGAGCAATCCGTCAGGGGCACCGAGCCAGGACTGAGCCCGGCGCGCCGGCCGTGCCTTGGCACGCGACACCGCGCGGCAGAGCTCAACATACCGAAGCCTCCGTCAAGAAACCTGCATCAACGAGAGCGGTACAACGCGCCGTTCGTGTGCGCGCACGACGTTCGTCGGCCTTCGGAGCGGAGCCGCGGACTGGCGCGTTCAGCATGACACACACGTTAAGTATCGAAAAAAAAAGAAGTTGCGCTTGACAGACGTCGATATAGGATTTATGTTCTCCTGTGTAGGTGTTGGACGCCACTGTCAGGCGTGGGTTCCCACCCACCGAGCGTCATCATTTCCGTAGGGCCCGTAGCGGAGAGCACGTTATGCGAAATCAGGGCAAGCGTGTTGTCACGGCCGCAATTGGAGCGGCGATTCTCGCGGGTGTATGGGCCGCGGGTCCGCCTCTGACCGACGAATACCTGCCGTCGCCCAACTTTGGCACACTGGAACCCGGGCCGGTCGTGTTAGAGCCGGAGGAGGACGACCTGTACGTCCCCGGTGACCCCAACTGTTGGGTGCAGCCGAATGTGCTGGGGCTGCCGTGGCAAAATGTGGAACGTGCGGCGTGCCGGGAGGCGCTACGCGACGGCACGCGCGTGCTGGCGTACGCGGTGGCACGCGCCGTCTATCAGCGTGGCTGGGGCTCGGCATTTGCCGTCGCCCGGGAGGCCGACGGCACGATCAGTCTGTACCGCGTCCAAGGTGGGCCGGACGCTATTCGTGAGGCCTATTTCTTGGCGGTGGGCGACCTGTACATGCGCGCGGTCGACCCGTGGCAGGTCATAGCACGGGCTTCCGCTCTTGATGAGCTGCTGACTTGGATGCAGCACGACATCTCGGGAGTCGGTCGGGAAGCGCTCGCGCTCTTCAACGGGGGCCCCGAAGCTTGGGGACGGCAGTATATCTCGTGGCCGGACGATTGCGACAACCCGAACGGTGAGGAAGGAGGAAGTTGGCCATGACGCGATATTACCAGATCGGTATCGCGTTTGCCCTTATGCTCGCGGCTAGGCCCGGCTTCGCCCAACAGGTGGTTGGGCCGGGGTCTAGCCAACAGTCTGTGAGGGTGCGCGACGACGAGGCCCCGCCGGGCTGCCGGCCCTACGTCCCCAACACCTTGATGCCAGGTCACTGCCAGCGCGGGTATTTCCTCTATCGTCAGGACGGCGTCAACTCACGCGTCATCAGTTGGGGAACAAATGTGGAGCTCGCGGGAGAGATCCTGGACTGCAATTTCTGCCACCAGTGTTGCGCGCCAGCACCGGAGTGCAATTATTGCATCGCAACGCTGTCGGTTAGCGATAGCCGCTCTTTTCAGTTCCAGATCGCAGCTGGGATCAGATACGGGCAGAGCCTCGTCCGGCAAGCGCTCGAGGTGTTTGGGCAAGGCATCTTCGGCTTTGTGTGGCAGACCTCTCGCACGTGGAGCGCATCGGCCGGCTCTGATTGCATGCCGCCCTGCACCCGCGGCCGATGGAGAATGAAACTGCTTGTCAAGCGCGGCGTAGTCGTGGCCACCGACTCGGTGTCCCATTGGCAGCTCGACTTCTGGGGCGGCCCAGGCTGCGACGTTTCGTACCACGCGGGCGCATGCGACGAAGTGCGAACGTCCACGCTGACCAGCACCTGGTGGGCCATAGCTTACGTCGAGGGCCTGCCCGTGCCGCCCTGCCGCGGGAACGCGGCATCGGAACCGTGATTCTGATTGGGTCCATAGACATCAGCTCGATGCAGAAAGTGGAGCGTTCCGATGAATGCAACGAAGGCGAAGTTTGGCATCGTGGGGTTCGGATTCGGCGTGCTGGCGGTTCTGTGCGTCTGCGCAGCCGTTCTCGCAAGCGGCGGCTCGCGCCTCGCGGATCTCATTGAAGAGTACAATCGGCTTCTGCTCGATGGCAAGCTGGATCCCAGTCAGAAAGACTCGCGCGCGTGGATCGAGCGCTTCAACGAGGCGATCCGGCAGGAGACCACGGATCGTGAGGCCGTCTGGATGGCGAAACGATATCTCGTAGGATTGTACATTGGCCTGGATGACCTGGAATCCGCCTTGAAAATGGCGGAAGATTGCGCCGCGACAGCTCCCAGCTTCGAATCTGGGCTCCTGGCACGCTACGAGGCTGTGGACTGCATTCTGGAAGTCTACGAGCGAACGCGCAAAGATGGGTTGCTCGAAGAGGCCCTTCAAAAACTGGCCAAATTACGAAACGATGTAGAAAATGCGCCCGGTCTTTTTGATCAATCTGGGCGGGGGCCGCTGCTCGTCCAGTTATATACAGGAGGCATGCTGAAGGAAGCCCGGCTGCGCGCTGAGCGCGGGGCAAGAGATGAGGCGGTCAATCTGTGCTTACGTGCCGTGGATGTCGCACAGGCGCACAACAAGACGTCTATGACGAGTCGCATCCCCGAAATGGCCCTTTCTCAAGCAATGGAGACCCTGGCGACAGCGGGCGACATGCGTCGGGCCGAGGAAATGCTGCGCCGGCTGGGTGCGTTGAAGGAGCGCCACAGTTCGATGGCACTTTATGTGCTGCGCCTGGCTTCTATTGAGTCGCCCGATCGTGGGTCAAAATACTGGCAACGTCTTGGGCAGTGGTTTCAGGACGCGCCGCCCGAGGACAATTGGCAGGACGGGTTCTGGGGCGTCGTGGCTCTCCAACTGGCAGATCACTACACCGCGCACGAGACACAAAAGGCGGTCGAGATCCATCATAAGATCCTTGATGAAATTGCTAAACGACCCGGCTTCCCCGACGTCGAGGGCATGCGCTGCGGTTGCTGGTGGTCGCTGGCAAAGTTATACGTCAGGTCAGACAAGCCATGCTACAATCCCCAGCGCGCCGCAGAATACGCGACCCGCTATCTCAAGGAGTGCGACCAGCGCAGCGATCCGAGCGGCGTAGAGGCAATGCGCGAAGTGCTGGAGCGCGTCGGAGCGCTGACCACTCAGCCCGCGCAGCCGTAGTCCCGGCCGACGACCCGGGGCACGTGGCTGATTAGCCCTATCCTGAACGTGCTGCCCGGTGCAGCGCGGCGGCCACCACGCCCTGTGCCGAGCGCCCTCATGGCCCGGTGAATCGCCACGCAAACTGGGCAGCATCGGCCAGGTCGACATCTCCGTCGGCATCGAGGTCCGCCCCCTCGCAGGACGCTGTCGCGGCGTGATCGGGGCCTGTCAGACAGTTCGCGAAAACCGCAAAATCTGCCGCGTCGATCCTGCAATCGCAATTCAAGTCCCCGGGCACGCACAGGTCCACGCGTACGACGGTGACGCTGTCGACGCCGACGTTGAGCATACCCGTCACGTGAACGCGGCGGGTGCTGGTGTCATAGTTGAAGCTGATGGGCACGCCGTCCTGCGTAACTGCCAGTGCCGTGCAGGCCGCTGGCACTCGCAGGTACGTGTCGTACGCCAGCGCCGCCCCCGTATGGTTAACGAACGTGTGCACGACGGCATGCGGCAGCTCGCTGCACGTCACTCCGACGCGGTGCCCTCCGACCCGCAGATTGTCGAACGTCATCGTGCTCCACGCGGACGGCAGTTTCGGAGCAATGCGCAGAGTCTGTCCCGGGCCGTCCGGCGTGAAATCGAGGAACAGCATGATGGCGTCTACCAGGAACGACATGGACTCCCATGTGTTCGGCCAGGCCGCCTGGTGCAGAAAATCAGGGTAGAGCAGGCTGTTCGGGGGCGCAATCTGCTCCGCACCCAAGCCCACGGGCCCCAGCCGGTCCAGGATCAGGTTCAATCGGTACAAATGATTGTCGATGTCGGCTCGCCCACTGTTATGATTCTGACGCTGAGCGTAGTAGCAGCCATACCACAGCGTGCTGAGAGTCCACGGACCGCCATTCCAATATGTATCACCCCAATAGCGATTGAGCAGTCCCTGCCACGGTCCCGAGTAGTTCATCAGCGGATGAACCTGTCCCCCCGCGTCGCCGGCGACCCCATTGATGCGATCCACCAGGTGCGCGATGCGCGCGTCGGTCGGGGAATACACGGCGAATGGATAACTGAGCCCCAGAAACGAAATATCCGTATTCTCCCGGTCGGCAGCCAGCCGCCAGTCAATACCCGCATGAATCGCCGCGGCCCGCGCCGTGAACAGCGCCGCGTCTACGCTATGCCCCAGCACAGTAGCGATCGAGGCCGCATCACGCAGACCACGCTCGACGGAAGCGTTCGAGTACACAAATTCATCCCACTGGTCTTCCCACAGGTTGTTCGAGAACATTAACTGATTCGGGTCATCGTAATACAGCCGGTAGTCAATGCTGCTATCCTCGCTGCTGGCCCGTGCCGCCTCGTAAACCATGCTATAGTTATCACTCAGAAAAGCTATGTCACCCGTTACAAGATAATGGTAGTACATACCCCAAGGCACAACCGCCGTTTCATCGACCTGAGGCGCGTTCCATACAACGTAGCCATCCGTCGTATATTTCTGGTACCAGAAACCTTTACCCCATTGTATCGTACGCCCGATACGCTATATCGCGCAGAAACCGGTACACACCTGCCGCCTCCGCCGTATGACCCGTCCGATCCAGGGTAACGGCCGCCCAGACCGCATCGCGTGGCCAGACAAACGGGTACGCACCATTATGCATACCCGCTACTACCCCGCCGCCAGCACCGTCGACGTGCAGAGCTGTGGCCAGCAGGCCGCGGCGAAATGCGGCGTCCACGCGGTCATCGGGTGTGTCCACGGCAACGCCACCGCTCAGCCAGGTTTGCCAGTAGTTTTCCGTCGCCACCTGAAGCAGGCTGACGTCGGTTGTAAGGAACCAGTCCAGTACGGGAGCAATTTGCCACGCATAGGTGCCCGTAGCATTCGCGAAGGTATCGAACCCACCCACGATCGCCAGATCGACCTCTCGCGTCACGCCCGCGACGAGGTCGACCTGAAGTCCGATCCATCCCTGATCGTTGTCAGTGGACCCGCTCTGACGCCATGAAGCTGTCGCCGGAATGTCCCCACCGGGAGCGACCAGCTTGAGAGCCGCAGCCAGATATATGGAGACATTCTTCTCGTAGTCATTGAAGCTAGTGGGGTTGTACTCGCCGGCCGCGGCGGCCAGTCGCCAGGTGCGGTCGCACGCGATCATTGCGCCCCGCGACGGATCGACAAACATGATGTCGTAGCCATCACCGCCGTTCAGTGCGAAATCAGCGTAGAAGTAGAACTGAATCGTCTTTGTGTTCGACGTCTGATTCGTAAGCCGGAACCGCTTGAGATAGATGGCGCGATTGGGCTGGCCGCCCTGGTCGAGCGGGAAGCCGATGCCAATGGGGCAGAAGTCGTACTGATCTACGCGGATGTTGTGACCGGCTGTGGTGAGACTGGCGGTGGTAAAAACAACGTTTGTGTCGGGCACGTAGGATTGCCAGACATTAGTGTAGGCGTTGCCGTTTTCGTTGCTGAGCCAGTATGTTACACCGTCGACGCGCAGGCCGGCCATGGCCTGGTTGACGTTCATCTGGCCGCGAAAGCCCGGCGGCAAGCCCGGGGGGAACGTATCGAGACCATCGACGTATCCCTCGTTACGCGTCCCCATGCCCTGCACACAGCCGGCGGACGGATAATAGATGTCGTACACGGTGCCGTTCTGGTCCACTTGGACATTCATATAGTGATTGCCCGTCACCGCCTCCTCTTTCCAAAAGTACACCGGCGGATAACCAACCTGGTGATCCGGATGCGGGCTGCCCTTGCCGGGCCACGGTAGAGCTACGACGTACTCGAAGACAACGGCCGGCGCATTCGGATCGTCGCAGACGCCATCCGCGCACCCGTAATTGTTGGCGAAAACCTCCGGGCCGCCGCCACTATGCCAGATGCCGATCTTGTAGCGAACGGTCCGCGGGTGCACCTGAACAGACGCCGGCACCGTCGCGCGCCACCAGTCGATGTTCGGCGAGTGCGGCTCGTTGCGTACAAAGACCACCTGACCGCCGCCGGACGTCAGAACGGCCGTCGTGCCGACGGGCACGCCGCGGGATCCCTGTGGCTCGCTGCCGTCGGTGGTGAAGTACACCGCAACGTCGGTGTAGTAGAACGAGTAACCCACCCGTATCCAAAGATCGACAGCACCACCGGCCGACGGGTAAAGCGGCGTGCGCATCGTCACGCCGGCGGGTTCACCGTACACGCCGTTGCCGGGAATGTGCTCGACAAAGTCGGGCGTCGCCAAGGCTGCCGTGGTGGCGAGAACAATTGCGGCGACCCGCCACAGGGGTCGCAAACACGCAGCGTTGCTTGTCATGAGGGAGTGCCTCTCACCCTGAGCCAAGTAGGCCCGACCGACAGGGGCGGGCCGCTAGCCCAATCTTATCCGTCGGCAAGCTTCGCACAAAGCACGCTTTGCGCGTGTGCCAGTCGTTATGCCAACATTATCGGACTATTTGGCACACTTGGGCCATGAAATCGGCACCCCCGGCTTGACCTGAGCTTGTAATGAGCATATGCTCATTACGAGGCAGGAGGTGACGGTCCGTGCCGCGCCCGTGTAAGTGTCGCTGGGTTTCGGTGGCGCCGCCCGCCGCGGCATTCAAACCGGTGGGCGTGCCCGGGCGAACCCTGGAAGTGGTCGAGCTTACGCTCGACGAGCTCGAAGCGCTGCGACTGGCTGACTTCGAGGGCATGTATCAGGACGCCGCCGCCGACCAGATGGGCATATCACGCCCCACGTTCGGACGACTGTTGGAGCGAGCGCGGCACAAGGTGGCGTGTGCTGTGTTGCACTCGCGAATGTTGGTTTTCAAAGGAGGTCCCGTCATGCAAGCGAATCAGCGCACGTTCACATGTGCCGATTGTGGCGCAGAGTTTCAGGTGCCGTATGGTGCCAATCGCCCCAGCGAGTGTCCCCAATGTCACAGCCGGAACTTTCACCGGGCCGCCGCGGAGCGCGGCGGAGGCGGGCCAGGTGCGGGTCGTGGTCGCTGTGTCCGTCGCCGGCGCGGCTGGACCCGCGTGGCCCAGCAGCCCCAGAAAACCGCTCCGGGACCGGAGGGGACAGCATGAGATTTGCGGTGGCAACCGACGACCGGTCACGAGTCGCTCGACACACCGGGCGCTGTGGCGGGTTCGCGGTTTTCGACGTGGTGAATCAGAACCCGGTGCGCGTAGAGTTTCGGCCCAACACGTTCACCGCGCATGCAGCGGGTCAATGCACTGGCCCAAGTGAAGCCGGCCACGCCCACGGTCATGGTTCGCACGGAAGCCTCATTGAGGCCCTGCGCGACTGTCGCGCGCTCGTAACGCGCGGTCTGGGACCGCGCCTCATCGCCGACCTAGCGGCGCATCAGATCGAGCCTTACCTGTGCGACTGCGACGCGGTGGACGAAGCCGCGGCGCTTTTCGCCCGGGGCCAACTGGCCCGCGCCGTCAGTTCCCGCTGTGGGTGCCCTGGCTAAGTAGAGTGCGGCGCCCGGGCAAACAAGCCGTCGGCGATCCTCCGGGTGCCGGTGACGTTGCGTTCGGGCAAGAGGCATGCTACGAATGCCGGCATGCCACGGGACGGCCGGCGACCGGATGAACTGCGGGCAGTAGAGATCGTACGTGGATTTACGCGTGCCGCTCCCGGATCGGTACTGATCCGCGCCGGGCAGACGCACGTCTTGTGCACCGCCAGTATCGAACAGGGCGTGCCCGAGTGGCGCGAGGCTACCGGCGAGGGGTGGCTCACGGCCGAGTACGACATGTTGCCCGGCTCCACGCCTCAGCGGCGCCCACGCAGTCGGCAACGCCTGGAGGGCCGCACGCAGGAAATCCAACGTTTGATCGGGCGAGCACTGCGCGCCGTGGTGGCCCTGCCAAAACTGGGGGCGCATACCATCTATCTCGACTGCGACGTGCTTCAGGCAGACGGCGGAACGCGAACCACGGCGATCACCGGTGCCTGGGTGGCGCTACACGACGCGCTAGCCGTGGGACACGCGCGCGGCCTGTGGCCGGACGACGTGCTGACAGCGCAGGTAGCGGCCGTTAGCGTCGGGCTTGTCGAGGGCGAGCCGCGGCTGGACCTGGATTATCGAGAAGATGCCGCGGCCGCCGTGGACTGCAATCTGGTCCTGACTTCCCGCGGCGAATGGGTCGAGGTGCAGGCCACCGGCGAGCAATGCACGTTCACCGATGCCAACCTGGCCGACCTGATGGCCCTGGGTCGACGGGGAATCGAGCAGCTTTTCAAGCTGCAACTTGCGGCCTTGGCGGAACCAGCGGGCGCGGAAATGCCGTAAAACTGTACCCGTACCGTTATGAGGGGACCGCGGGCCCGTGTGTTCCGCGACGCCGGGCGCGAGCGCAGCAGGAGTCGAGGATGCGGCGTGTATTCGAGACGAGGCTGACAGGTGTGACGCTGTGGGTGGCGGTACTGCTGGCGGGGTGTGAGACGCCGCCGGGGATCCGTCTGCCCGCGCCAGCCGGCGCGCCGCCGGCGGACGAGGAGGTCTGGGCCATTCGTTGCCTGAGCCTGCACGGACCGGACCAGTTTCAACGGGCGGAGGCGTGGGCGGCAGCCCTTCGGAAGGTGCCCGGGTTGAAGCCCGAACTCGTTCAGATCATCGCGGACGAAGAGGGAACGACGCTGTACTACGGTCGTTACCGGCGGATCTACGCGGACGATCCGGCCAAGGAGCGGTATGAGCCGAATCATCTGAAGGACTTGGAAACGATTCGGTCGCTGCGATTCGAAGGGCAGGACGTCTGGCCGTTTATTCTGGCGACGATGGACGTCCTGCCAACCTATCACACGTCGCACCCGGAATGGGACCTGAACAACGCCGACGGTTATTGGACGCTCCATGTGGCGGTGTTCTACAACACAGGCGGAATGCAGAGCCGGCGCTATGCCGCCGAGGAGTACTGCCGCATCCTGCGGGAGCAGGGAGAGGAGGCGTACTTCCACCACGGCCCGGTACGCAGCTCGGTGTACATCGGAGCGTTCCCGTTCAACGCGATTGCCGATGTGCAGCGCGAAGACCCACTGGCTGGCGGCATTGTGCGCACCGTCACCATCGTCGATCCGAAGCTCAAGGCGATCCAGGAGCGATTCCCGCACAGCCTCGAAAATGGTCACCGCGTCTATAACATTACGCGCGATCCACAAACCGGCGAGGTGATTCGGCGCGAGCCCACCCCGTCGTTTCCGGTCATCATGCCCAAGGCCAAGCGGCGCCTGGAGCAGGCAGAGAGGCCCTAGCGACCATGCTCCACATTCTTCTGGCAACTCGTAACGCTGGGAAGCTGAAAGAGTTGCGCGAACTTCTATGCACCCGCGAAGCGCAGCAGATCACCTGGCGCGGGTTGGAGGAATTCCCAAGCGTCGCCGACGCGCCGGAAACCGGACAGACTTTAGTGCAGAACGCCCGCGCCAAGGCGCTCTACTATGCCCATGCGACCGGGCTGTGGACGCTCGCCGACGATTCCGGCCTGGAGGTCGACGCCCTCGGCGGAGCCCCGGGGGTCCACTCGGCTCGTTATGCCGGCGTCCCGCGCGACGATGCGGCGAATAATCGCAAGCTTGTGGCGGCGCTGGCGGGTGTACCGCTGGAACGGCGGACCGCCCGCTTTCGGTGTGCGATGGCGCTGGCCGAACCGGGACGCATCCTGCTGGAGTCGAGCGGCACCGTAGAGGGCCTGATTATCGACGAACCGCGCGGCAGCAACGGATTCGGCTACGACCCCCACTTCCTGCTGCCGGATCTGGGAAAGACGGTCGCCGAGCTGCCCGCCGAGCAGAAAAACGCGCTGAGCCACCGCGGGCGCGCGGCCCGCGCCCTGCTGCCACAGCTTATGTCGCTGCTGCACGCTCGACGTGAGGCCGCCCGGACCGACGGCGGGCAGTAATTCAGCGGAGACAACATGTCGGTCGGCCGGTCAGCTCCCGGTTGGACACCTGGCCGCAGCGTTCTACGTGCCCGCGGCCGGCTTGCTGCGGCGGCCCGTCGGCTCCTGGTTCTGCTCGTGCTCCTGGCCGGGGTGGTCTTCAACCAGTCCGCGGTGCATTGGCGCCCCAACCTCGTCGACGATCACCTCTTCGCGTACCACGGCTGGTGCGTTTCACAGGGCGCCCGCCCGTACCTGGATATCTGGGACAACAAGCCGCCCGGCATCTGGTGGCTGAACGCGGCGGCCTTCCGACTCTTTGGCTGCGGAGTCGAGCCCGAGCTGGTCCTCGGCTCGCTGGCCGTGTTCGTCACGATGGTCGCGTTCCTGAACATCGCCCGCCTGGCATACCACCGTTCGCTTCTTCTGCCCACGACGATCGTGGCCAGCATCCTGTTGACCCATCATTTGTTCGAGTGCGGCGGGAACCGCACCGAGACCTACGTCGTCGCGTGCGAGACTCTGGCGGTCTGGGGGTACATGCGGTGGCTGCGCAGGGGGCACCTGCGACCGCTCTTGCTGGCTGGCCTGGCCGCAGGGGCGGCACCGTTATTTAAGCAGGTCGGAGTCGCGGCGGGTGTCGCCCTGATGCTGCATCTGGCGTGGGTGCAGTGGCGGGCACGCCAGTCCCTGACCAGAGCCAAGGCGTTAACCGCCTGGGCAGTGTTCGCAGCCGGGGCGCTCGTGATCCCCACTACGGCGGCGACCGCGCTATTCGCCCAGGGTGCCCTCGGCGAGGGGCTGTACGCGGTCGGGCGCTTCAACCGGGCGTACTTTGCAGTCGGCGAGGCCTCCGCCTGGAATCTGCGCCGAGCGCTGGTGAGCTACTGGCCATACCTGGGCACGTTATCGCCCGTTTTGCTGGTCGCGGCAGGGGGGCTTGTCTGGTCCTTGTGGCTCAGGCTGCGGCGATCGCCAAGCGGTAGTCGGCCGAGGCGTGGTGTTGGCGTTTTCGTGCTGTGGGGCCTGCTCGCGTTTTACTTGGCGTGTGTCAGCCCGGGACGTCAGGGATACCATGTGATGCCCGTCCTGCCAGCATTGGGACTGTTGGTGTTGCTGCCCGTCCACCTGCTGGCGGGGCTACGCGGGCTGCGCCGGCGGCTGACGGCGTCGCCCGGCGCGTTGGGCCTGCTGGTCGCCTGGGGATTCCTGTTGATCGAGCTGCTGGGTGTCAGCGCCACCGAAGCGACCCGCGGCTGGCGTAGCAAGCCCCACTGGTACTCTTTGCGTCGGAAGCAGCCGGCCGCATGGGAAGCCCAGGGCGCAGAAATCGCCCGGCTCACACGCCCGGACGAGCTTATCTACGTCTGCGGCTGGAGCCCGGGAACTTACCGCTATGCGTGTCGCCGGCCCGCATCGCGCTTCACGACGTTCGAGAAGCTCGGGCAGGTCGGCGAGCACGCACGTTTCATCGCGGCCGAAGCGGAGGCGGATCTTCAGCGCCGCCCGCCCCGCGTGCTGGTCATGGCCACCGGCGAGTACCAGGGAGNGCTACAACATCCGGAAAGTGCCTTTGCAAGCTGGGTGTTGGAGCACTNCCGACTGCACCGCGATGTACAGGGAATGACGATCCTCCTACGCACGGAATAACCCGACCACCCGGCTCCACCCCAGCCGCCGGTCACCGGGAATTCTCTGGCCTCACGCGGACAAGCTTCCCGTCACCGCTGGGTAGCAGAATTTCCAACACCAGGTCACGGCTCGGCGACGTGTTTTCGAGAATCTCCTGGAGATCCTTCACCGACCGGACGGGGTGGTCGTTGCAGCCGACGATGACCTCCCGCACCGCTACCTCCGGGGGCTTCCCCGTCTCTTCGTCACGACCCACGACGATCACGCCGCGGGTGTTTTCGTCGTACAGCTTCCGCTGCCCGAACAGGCCGGGCCGCAGCGTGCGAACGATCAGCCCCAGCCGGGGGAGCTCGCGTCCGATCCGCTTATCATCAGACGATGTGGCGTACAACCGCTCCGGCTGAACGCCGATCCGGACTGTGACACGCTGCTCTTGCCCGTCGCGGATGATGCGCAGACGGGCCCGCTCATCGGGGCGCAGCTCGGCCACCAGCCGCCGGAACTGTTCCAACCCAGTGACGGGTTCGTCATTGATAGCGACAATGACATCGTCTACCTGCAAGCCGGCATGATCCGCCGGCGAACGGCGCATCACCGCATCCACCAGCACTCCGGCCGCCGACGGCAGCCCCAAAGCTTCTGTATCCTGCGGCTCCACTGCCACCGGCACAATCCCGAGGTAACCCCGCGTCACGCTACCTGCGGTCTTCAGCTCGCGGGCGATCTTCAAGGCCATGTTGGAGGGAATGGCGAACGCGATCCCGGAGTTGTACCCATCGCCACGCGTAGCAATCGCCGTGTTGATGCCCACCACCTCCCCACGCAAATTGACCAGCGGGCCGCCGGAGTTGCCCGGGTTGACAGCGGCGTCCGTCTGGATGAAGTCCTGATACTGGATGTCCATTCCGGGGATCTGCGAGCGTCCCTTCGCACTGACAATCCCGTGGGTCACGGTCTGCTGGAGACCGAAGGGCGAGCCCACGGCCAGAACCCAGTCACCGACTTCCAGTTCGTCCGAGTTGCCCATTCGCAGCGGGTGCAGGTTATCCGCGTCGATCTTGATGACCGCCAAGTCCGTCTTCGGATCGGTCCCCACCACTCGTGCGGGCAACTCCCGCTCGTCGCTGAGGACGACGGTGATCTGCTCACGACCGGCCACCACGTGATTGTTCGTCAGGATGTATCCCTCCGTGTCGAGCAACACGCCGCTGCCCGCCCCCGGCGGCGGCTCCATCCGCTCCAACCAGCGGCGGAACTGCTTCCGGAGCTCCTCCTCATCCCCAGACGGTTCGTCGTCGTTGCGCTCGTTGAACCGTCGGCGCAGAAACTCCTCGATCTCCTCGTCAGACACCTCGCCGGCTTTACCACCGGCGACGCGGATGTGCACCACGCCTGGCCGCACGTCCCGAACCACGCGCTTGAACGCCCGCGAGACCGCCAGCGCGTCGGGGAGCTCGTGCTCGGGGCCGCCGGCTTCCTGCGCCCCCGCCCAGTTGCCAAACGTCCGTGCCCCCATCGACGGCCAGCCCGCCCAGCGCACAGGTGCCGCCCAGGGGCACAGCAGCAGCCCGATCACTAAGACCCAATGCCCGGTATACCTGACCGAGCTTCGTCGCAACATCGCCATATCACTCCTCGCGGCGGTAAGAGACTGGCAGGTCCCCCGCGCCTGCGTCCGCCGACGCTCCATGGTATTCTATCGGCCCGCGGTGCCTGGGACCTGCGCCGCGTGAACCGCCAGTCACGGAACGAACCCGCGCGTGAGCAACGCTGTACCCCAAAGTGATCCAGCCACGATAAGCGACGCGGGCGGCTGGCGCGATCGGCCCGTCATCGCCGCCGCCTTCCTGGCCCTGCTGGTCCTGTACTGGGGCATCGTCTACGTGACCACCGGCGGACTCGGGTTCCCGCTGGACGACGCGTACATTCACCTCCAGTTTGCCCGCCATCTGTGGGAAGACGGGCAAATGGCCTTCAACCCGGGCGTGCCCAGCAGCGGGTGCACGGCCCCGCTGTACCCGGTGCTGTTGGCGGGCATCTACGCGTTGGTCCGCAACTGGCACCTGGCGTCCGCATTCCTGGGCGCCGCCTGCGGACTGATGGCAGCGTGGGTCGTGTATTCCATCCTCTGCCGCTGGACCGCACAACGCCCGCTGGCCCGGGCCGGCGGCCTGCTGACCGTGCTCATAAACCCCTTGGTCGTCAGCGCCGGCAGCGGCATGGAAACCCCGGCGTACGTGCTGCTGTTCCTGCTGGGTCTGCGGTTCTATGCCGGAGCGCGCGGGAGGCTGGCCGCCTCCGCCCTTGCTGGCAGTGGGCATCGCACTGCGGCCCGAATTTCTGGTGCTGCTACCCTGCATCCTGCTGGAGCGCGCCTTGGCCGCCCGCAGCAACCCCGGCCGACGCTGGCTCAGCTTCATTCGCGACGCCTGGCCGCATGTGATCCTGTGGAGCATCGCGGTCGCACTGTACGCGGCCTACCACTGGCACCAGGACCGGCACTGGCTGCCGACTACGTTCGGTGCCAAGGTGATCGGGCTCACTGGCCTGCTCATACCGGTCATCAAAGGCTTGCCCGCCGCAATCGCGGTGGGAGGGTGGCTGCCGATTCTTCTCGCCCTGACCGTCTGGCCGGCACTGACCCTTCTGCTCACGGGCATCGGCTTGGGTATCAATTGCGCACCGCTGGCCTTCGGGCTGCGCGAGGCGGTGGCCACCGCCTGGCGCGACGCCGGGCCGTACGCCTCCGCCCGCCGACTGGCTGTCCTCGTCCTCGTCGTCTACCCGCTGGCGCGCGGGCTGGTCGATCCGGCGATGCCGTTCTGGTACCAGTTCCAGCGCTACTACGCACATCTCAGTCCACTACTGATCCTCATCACGCTGGGGGCTCTTCCGGTCACCGGAGCGCTGGTGCAGCGCCGGTTCTGGAACTGGACGGCCGTACCAACCGCGCTGCAACTGCGGCGCGCGCTGCTCTGGGCCCTGCCGGCGCTGGTGGGGCGGCTCGGGCTGGCCGTCCTGGCAGTGGGGAATATCAACGCCATGCAGGTGCACCTGGGACATTGGGTGCGGGCGCACACCCGTGCCGACGAGCTGGTGGCCACGAACGACATCGGTGCGATCGGCTTTCTCAGCCGACGACCCATCCTCGACACCGTCGGCTTGATCGAGCCGGCCGTGGTCGAGCACCAACTGCGCGGCGGCCACCTGCTCGACTATCTCGCGCAGCGCCGCCCGGCCTACGTGATCGTCTTTCCGAACTGGTATCCTGATCTTACGCAGCGCGCGGATGTGCTCACGCCCGTGTACTCGGTCCGACTCAAGCTCAATGTGATCTGCGGCGGACCGGAAATGGTGGTCTACCGTCCGCGCTGGGCCGACGCGGACGACGCCGCGCGCGGAAGCTCACCCTCAGCGGCGGCGCCAGCGCTCGAATAGGCGGACGAACACGTCCCGCTCCGCGAGCAGGGGGGCGAACGCCGCGCGAAACCTGTCGGTCTCCTCGGCCAAGGCGCGGTCATCAAAGGCCGGATCGAAGCGCAGGCGGTACGCGGGCCGCTCAGGAGTGGACACGAAGAAGTAGTAGTCTTCCCGGTCCAGCGATTCGTGGAAGGTGAACTTCAGCTTCGTGACTCCCTCGCCGGTCATCTCCAGGATCGTGGTGTCGAACACGTCGCCGGGGATGGTCAACCCGGGAGTGAAGCGACTCTTCAATCCCGTGATCTTGAGTGACCAACGCTCCGGGACGGACGCGAAGTACCCCGGCGGGTCGGTGGTCACGACGAGCTCGTGCGGGCTGATCCGCGTCACGCGGCTGGCCCGTGTCATGCGGTGTGCCTCGGGCGCGAGCGTCAGCGTGTAGCCGTCGATCTGGTCGATCCCCCAGGCCTCACGCAGTGCATATGTCGTGAACGTCATGGGCAACGGCAGATTGATGAAAAAGAGCTTGCTGCCGGGTGCCGGCGGCGGCGTGGTCCACTGGATGTCTGCTGCGATCAATTGCTCCGCCCGGCACGCCGCCCGGTTAACCAAACGATGGCCGGCAAACGCTACCAGAACGATGAGGAAGGTCCCCGCCGTCAACCACCACCGCCGCGCCCCCGCGTGTCGTCGGAGTATGTGCGCCACGCACAGCGCATAGCCGAAAAACGGCAGGTACGCGAAGTGCGGCCCCGAGGCGATCGGAAGAACCGGCGCAAACCCGACCGCCAGCCAGAACGGACCCAACCAGGCTTCGCGGGCCCGGCCGAACGTCCGGGCATAAGCGACCAAGGTCGCGGCCACCACCGCATAGAGCACAATGTGAATGACCACATCAACGCTCGTCCGGGTGCCCAGGAAATCCAGCGGCGTGTACAGCGGCAGTTGCAGGAGCACCAGACCAATGAGTTGGACCCACTTGCCCAGGAGCCAGAGCACGTATGCGCCATGGGCGGGAGCTTCGAAGTAGCCGCCGGGAAATGACTGCGTCGGGAAGACCAGGAAGCGCCACAGGACATACGCGGCGGCCAGCACGAAATGGATGAGGTGAGCGTCACGTCGTTGCCACGCGTGCCGCAGGCCGCCCAGAAACGCGTCCAGACCCAGCGCCAGGACGGGAAAAACGATCGTGGCTTCGCGGACAAACAGAGACAGCCCCCACAGCAACACCGCCGTCAGCCACAGACGCCAGCGCCACGCCGTGGGCCGCCGGTCGGCGCCGAGCGAGGCGCGCGCATACGCCCATACGGCGCCAACGAGCAGGACCGTGCTGATGAGCGTGTCGTGGGCGGCGGTCCAGCTCACCGCGAGCACGCCGTTCGGATTCAGCGCGAACAGCAACGCGACCAACAATCCCCAGCGCCAGGACTGGAGCAGCCAGCACGTGAAGCCATAGACCACCAGCGTGGCCAGCCCGTGCCATGCGAGGCTGAAGGCGTGCAGGCCGACGGGCGAGCCGCCGACCAGCAGGTATTCCACCTTCATGATCAGCATCTTGAGGGGGCGGGGATACCGCCACTGGGCTGGCGTGCTCTGCCACCAGAAGAACATCTGTCGCCCGGGGAACTCGAAGGTGGTCGACTCGATCAGGTCGTTCCAACTCCAACCCAGTGTCCGCAGCTTGTAGCGGTGAAGATGGTCGTCATGCCGGACGCCGTCGCACAGCGCCCCCCAATGAAAAACGACCATGACAGCGACCAGCAACGCGGGCGCACCGAGCAACCCCCAAGCCCCAGGGGTGGAGGCAGTCCGGACGCCCGTCGGCGGCATGTCGCACGCACCCGTCATCGTGTTGGGGCGGCATAATAGGCGCCGCGGCGCGGCCTTACAACTCAGCGGGTGCTTCGCACTCGGCGCATGTCACGCCGTCCCCACCGCGACGACACGGAAATCCGGAAGCGAGGCGGCCAGCAATCACAGGAGGTAGACTACGTGGAAAGGCGTCCGGACCGATCTGTCCCCGCCGACGACGGTGCAGGACGACCGGCCTTAGGCCGGCAAAGCGCGCAAGCAACCCCGGATCACAAGGTCCTGGTGCTTGTGATAACCGAAGCACGCCAACGGGCACACCGCTCGGCCGAAACCGCGGAGCAGCCGGTACCGGAAGCGCTGCCAGCGTCCGGTCGCATCCGCCAAGCTGCGCTCGACGTACTTCTGGAGGGTGAGCCAGACATCCTCGCGGAGCTTCTCCGGCGTGCCGAAGGCGCCGGCGGGCCGGGCGCATCCGGCGCGGATGCTGGCGAGGATTTCAGCCCGGGTGCGGCCGAACGTTTGCGTCCAGGTCGTCCCCACCCGGAAGGTGTGCGAATCACTCCCGCCGACCAGCACCTTGCCGCGCTGAGCGGTGGCCTGCCAGACGAACGCGTTGTGCATGTAGCTGCGCGTGCCGTTGATGCCTTCAAAAACGTCGAACAGCTCCAGCATGACCTCGATCTGGTGCGGGGTGAGAACGCGCTGCTGTCCGGTCCACGTCATGTGGTTCAACACGTACAGCTTGTCGATCTGCCGGAGGTACGCCACCAGATCGTACAAATTATCTTGGCGGCGTTGGATTTCCCGGTGCTGCGCCTCGTCGATGTCATAGACGTTGACGTGGATGAGCGTCCGATCCTCCGGAAAGCGGACGGAGATCTCCTCCCCGACAATGAAATCCCGCAGCGGGCCGCGCTCGTCCAGCAGCGCCTTGCAGCCGTCGATCGTGTCATGGTCCGTTATCGTCACGAACGTCATGCCGCGCGCCTTGGCCAGATCGTACACCTCTCCGGGCGTCAGCAGCGGATGCCAGGCCATCCCGGGCAGAAAATGCAGCCGTTCGTTGGAAAACGTCGAATGGCAATGCAGGTCGATGCGTGCAGGCGGAGCGATCGGGTCTGAGCAGGAACCGTCAACGCGGTCCGAAGCGTCCAGTGCGGCGAGCAGCAGGTCTCTCATGCGCGGCGTCCGTTCTCGATTGTATACACCCTGTATCCGCCGCACCCGTCAGGGCATCGTGTGCACTCTGCAAATTCCGGATGAGCGCAGAGCCGCGCTGTCCGTGGCCGACGCCCCCAACGAGATTCGAACTCGTGTCGCCGGCTTGAAAAGCCGGTGTCCTAGGCCTCTAGACGATGGGGGCCACGGGCCTACGCCCACACGGTGGATCATAGCGGCCCGACGGCCAATCGAACAGATGCACGGCACCCCGCCCCGCGATGGGCGCAGGCACGCTTATCAGAACCTTGCCCGCCGGCACGCCGGCGCTCAGCCCACCAGGCGCGAGACGCAGGCGGCAGGAAACCGCAGCGCAAGTGCGCTGCCAGCCAGCGGCGGGTCGGCGAGCAACGCAGCTTGACCGTCCGCCCATGCGTCCCGTTCAATACCGTTGTCCGTCGCCGTCGCATCAGCGACAGGCGCGCGTCGATGGCTGGGGAGCGGTCGCGCGTGGTTCCGATTCGCGTGGAAAACGTGGTCAAGACCTTCGGGCGTGTCCAAGCCCTCGACGACGTGACTCTCAACATCGCCCGCGGCGAGCTGTTCTTTCTGCTCGGCCCGTCCGGCTGCGGCAAGACCACGCTGCTCCGCACGATTGCCGGTTTCTGCACGCCTGACGCGGGCCGCGTGCTCTTCGGGGACCGCGACGTGACCAACGTGCCGCCGCAGGCACGCAACACCGGCATGGTCTTCCAGAACTACGCCCTCTGGCCGCACATGACCGTCGAGGCCAACGTGGCCTTCGGCTTGCACGTGCGAAAAATCCCGCGGCGGCAACGACGGCAGCTCGTCGCCGAAGCGCTGGCGCTCGTCCGCATGTCGGAATACGCGCGACGAAAGCCGAACCAGCTCTCCGGCGGCCAGCAACAGCGTATCGCGCTGGCCCGAGCCCTGGTCATCCGACCGCAATGCCTGCTGCTGGATGAACCGCTCAGCAATCTGGATGCGAAGCTGCGACTGGAAATGCGCAGCGAAATCCGCCGCTTGTGCAAGCAGGTCGGGTTGACAGCCATCTACGTCACCCATGACCAGAAGGAAGCCTTGTCGATCGCCGACCGGATGGCCGTGATGTTCGACGGGCGGATCGCACAGGTGGGCACGCCCCGCGAGCTGTATCGCCGACCGGCCAGCACCCGCGTCGCCGACTTTCTGGGCGATACGAACTTTCTCGACGGAACGATCGAATCTGCCAGCGGAGACGAACGCATAGTCAACACGCCGATCGGCGTCCTGCGCGCCCTGACCCCGGGCGATGCACCGCGCGCGGGAAAGTGCACGGTCTCCATCCGCCCCGAAGCGATTACGCTGGACGCCGCCGACGGCGTAAACAACCTCTCAGCCCGGGTGACCGAGTGCGTGTACCAGGGCGAGCTGCTTCAAGTTACACTGGCGGCCGGAGCCACAACCCTCCGGGCCACGGTGGTCGAACGAGCAGCGGAGCCGCGACCGGAGCCCGGCGTCGCGGTCCGTTGCGCCGTCGACCCACGCGATGTCGTGATTCTGACCGGCTAGACTTCGCTACATGAGAGAGTGTGCGCCTATGCCGCGAATCGTCCTCATCAGCCTGATCGCATTCTTCCTGGCCCTCACCCTCGCGCGGCCGACGCAGGGCGAAGAATTCGACCTGGAGATCATTACGCCCCACAACGAGAACATCCAGGCGGAGTTCGAGCAGGCCTTCATACGCCACGTAGGACGACCGCTCCGGATCCGCTGGGTCAAGAAGGGCACGGGCGAAATCATCCGCCAACTGGACGCTCAGGAGCGGGCCGTCCGGGGCGGTTCCTTCGGACTGGACGTGTTTTTCGGCGGCGGCGTGCCCGACCACGATCTGGCCGCCGAACGCGGCTACCTCGAAGCCCCACGGCTGCCGGAGGAAATCCTCCGCGGGATCCCGGAGAAAATCGCCGGCGTGGCCAACTATGACCGTCGCCAGCTGTGGTTCGGCTCGGCGCTGTCGTCCTTTGGAGTACTGATGAATCGTCGCGGGCTGAACAACCAGAAGCTCCCGGAGATCCAACGCTGGGAAGACCTGGGCAGCCCGCAGATGTTCGGCTGGGTCGTCATCGCAGACCCGCGCAAGTCTGCCAGCGTGCGTGTGGCCTATGAACTTATCCTCCAACAGTACGGCTGGGAGAAAGGCTGGCCGCTGCTGATGCAGATGGCCGCCAACTCCCGCCGCATCATGGACTCCTCCAGCGCGGTGCCCAACGAGATCGCCACCGGGGATGCGCTGGCCGGTCCGTGCATCGACTTTTACGCCTACGGGCGGGTCGCTGAGGCCGGCGCCGACGTGCTGGCCTACATCAACCCCGTCGGCGGCTCCGCGATTACGCCGGACCCGATCTCGATGCTCCGCAAGCCGCCGCACCGCGAACTGGCCGAGCGGTTCATCGCGTTTGTGCTGAGTCCGGAAGGCCAGCGGCTGTGGGTGCTCCCCCCGGGCGTCCCCGGGGGCCCGGTGCGACACGCGTTGTACCGCATGCCGGTGCGGCCGGATGTCTGTCAGCAGTACGCCGACCAGATGTTGATCAAGGATCCCTACCGCGAAGCGGAGGCGGGCACGTTCCGGGTCGTCAACGACGAGCTTCAGCGGGCCCGCAATAAACTCCTGTCCGAGCTGATGGGCGCCGCACTCATTGACCAGCACCAGAGCCTCAAGGACGCCTGGAAGGCACTCATCGACGGCGGCATGAAACCTGCCGCCTTGGCCGAGTGGAACGCCCTGCCCTTTGACGAGCCCACCTCGCTGGAGCTGGCCCGCAAGCTGGAAAGTGGCGATCGCGAGGCCAAGGAATTGACGCGCCAGTGGACACGCTTCTTCAAGGACAAGTACCAGCGCGTCCGCGCGCTGTCGCGGTGACCCGCAGCGACCCGGGACGAACGCCGGACGGCCGCCACTCGTGACGCGGCGCTGGCAGACTCGCCCTCAATCCCCGCGGTGAGCCCCGCCACAGGAGTCACAGGCCGACATCCGAACCCCCAAACCAGTCGCGGACAACGTGCACAAACCGCTTGCGACCGCCACGGCGTGCCCTACACTCGCGTGCGGAGCTCAGGTGGCGACGCCTTGACCCGCACGGGTGCTGGGGTTCGGATGCGAGTCCCGCGACCCTGATCAGCCACGCACGGTTCAGCGAGGCGCTCCACGTGTACCCATGAATACCCTCCGCTGCGACCATCCGCGCCGCCGCTCCGCCGCGTTGCTCGTCCAACTCAGCAACGCCTATCGGCGGGTTCTGGCACTATTCCTGGTGCTGATCGGGCCGCGGGCTGCTTACGCCATCCTCGCGGCGCTGGCGCGTGGCGTGTATCGATTGCTGGATCCGCTCCGCCTGCGCAGCGAGGCTCAGTGCCGCGCGGCGCTGGCAGGGCGCTACTCGGACGAGCAAATCACGCGTATCGCGGAGCAGGCCTTTGTCCACCGCGCCTGGAACCTGGCGGACCTGCTGCTGGCGGACCGCCGACTTCACGCCGGCACCTATGACCGCTACGGCGGCCGCATATCCGAGCCGTACGCAAGCATGCTGCGGGATGCCCAGCACCGCCGGCAACCCGTGCTGCTGGTCACGGGATACTACGGGCCCTTCGACCTCCTACCGCTGCTCTTGGGGTTCAATGGCATCCGGGCGGCCGCCGTCTACCGGCCGCATCCCAATCCGGATTTTGACGCCTACCGCCGCGCGATCCGCAGTCGCAGCGGGTGCGAAATGGTCCCCGACACGCAGGCTGCTGTTCGCCTGCCACAGGTTCTCGAGGGCGGCGGCACGGTGGCCATCCTGGCCGACCATCATGCCCCCGGCCGCGGCATACCCATCATGTACCTCGGGCTGCCGACTACCGCCGCGCGCACCGTAGGGCTCCTGGCATGGCGCTACGCGGCCGTCGTTGCCGTGGCCGCCCTTCGCCGCTGTCGAAAGCCCTTTCAGTTCGAGATCGTCATCGCCGATCTATTCGACTCCAGCGCGTGGCGCGACCAGCCGGACCCCGTCGTGTACATTACCCGTCGGTACACGCAGGCGCTCGAGCGCATCGTGTTGGACGATCCGGCGCAGTATCTGTGGGCCCATGCCCGTTGGGGGCCAGATGTGGCCCAGCGGCTGATGGACGAGCCCCGCCCGGTCGGCACGCCCTAGCTGCGGCCTACAGCGTCGATAATCGCGCCGGCCAGCGCGAGGGCGGCCGCGAAAATGTCCGCGCCGTCCGAGGCCACCGCCTTCTCAGCCATCGGCACGCCCATCAGAAACGCCAACACACCAGCGACACGCCAGCGAAACGGTTTCGGTTTCATCTCGGACTCCTTTCCTGTCGTCCACACGCCCGTTCGTCACCGTCAGGGCTAAGAACAACGCGGCCCGCAGCGGGGAAAAAGGGCCGTTGTCAACGCCGCACAAGCCGGTACCACGCCGAACGCACAAACACAGCACTCGCAGAATGGACCCGCCCGGTCCGAACGTCAAGCCGCGTTCCGTCCCAAACGACCGAAGCACCGCCCGAACGCCGCGCTGCCCAACGACGCACGGCGTGCCGGGGTACCCGAACCGTCAGTGCGCCACCGTCCTCGCCGGCAGCAGAGCCTGCTTTGTGAACTGGATCGCCGTCGGATATAGTTTGTACGCAGACGCTGGCGACCGGGCGACCCAGCGGCGTGCGCCGCCCCGGCCCCCGGCCCGCGCGGTTGGCAGGTCTGAATGCCCGGCGCGGTGCACGTTGCCGCGTGCGTAACTGACCGCTGCCTGGGCAGTGAAACCCGCGGCACCCGGCGCGACGCATCGGTTCGCGCCGCGGGGGCGGGCAATCGCCCGCATCGCCCGTTACGCATCGGGAGAGGTGACCGAGCGGCTGAAGGTGCCGGTCTTGAAAACCGGTGGGCGAGCAATCGCCCCGTGGGTTCGAATCCCACCCTCTCCGGTCGTGGCTCGCAGCAGGCGGGTCACGGGGGCGGCGCCTCGGCGGCGCTCGGATAGGCAAACAGGGCGCTTAGTTCTGAATCGCTCAGCGCGAAGTTGTACACATAGTTGCCCCAAAGCGCGTGGGGCAGGACCTGCGCCCCATCGGATGCCCGCCCAGTCCGAATCGTCAGGATGCGGCGGCCGGCCCGCATTGTCTCCTCTACATGTTCTGTCGTGATGCCGTCGCACACACTCAGCCGAAAGTGCCCGCTGACCATCCGCACCGCAAGCTTCACCTGCGCACCCCGACTGAAGGCATGGGAAGCGGTCCCGATCTGTTCTGCAGGGTAGCCGCATATTACGCCAGCCAGCTTGAACGTTGAGCTGGAGGAATCATAGTACAGCTGGGCGTAGTTCTCGTCGTCGTGAATGTACGAGCAAATGTAGGCGATAGTTGATGCACCTGTGGCGATCTCTGTGCTATCTGGGATAGTCTCAATCGAGAACACATGGCTAAACTCCGGCGTCAGCGGCGAGGCAAACGTCAGCACTTCCCCAGGCTGGGGCGCGCCCCCCGGACTCCACGGGCTCGCAGGGCACATCGCAAGCTCTATGGCTCCAACCCAGACGTCAAAGCGGCCATCAGGATAGCCCGGATATACGCCCAAGCGAATGCTACCCGTCGTGCCGGTCACGACGGCGGGCGCTGACCAGATCTCCGTCCAGTCACCAGAGCGCAGTCCGTAATAGATTCGATCTGCTGTGCTGCCCATTTGGAGATATACCCTCTGTGCGTATCCCTTGACCCACGCATGCGCCATGTAAATTCGGCCAGGCACAGTTCCGGGAACCCAGCGGGTCCCCTCGCATACGTCCGTAACATTGCTGGCGCTAAGCCGCATGCTCGCAGCGCTGCCGCCAGAGCTGACCAGCCAGACGTTCGGATCCAGGCTCCGACTCGCTCCGGGGAACGTGCCCCACAGTTCCTGCCCCATGCTGGCCGGTCCTGGCACCGCGTTGGTTTTCGCGGGGCACAGCAATAGCGCGGTCTGAAATGAGACCACTGCCGGCGAGATACAGAAGTGGCGGAACCGACTTCCGGCGTCCTGCACAAGCAGGTGCAGTTTGCCGCCCGCGTGGCCTGCATACTGGACGACACCATAGGTCAGGTCGCTGAACCTGTGGTAAACAGCCCAATGTTCCAGATCCGGACTGACCAGGATCATGGCGCCGGGCGCGGTGGCCGGTATGGTGGAGTAACTACACGCGTACCACAGGTCGCCATACCGGAACAGCTCGAAGAAAACCGGACTACTGCCCGGGCTACTCCCTTTCTTCTTGTACTGAACCTGCTGGACTGTTCCGAAGCTGAGGTCCGTCATATCGTACCACATCACATCATGGACGGCGTCAGAGCCACATAGAAGGCGCGTGGGATGCCCATAGTCCCGGAAACGGGTGATCTGGCCCGCCGGCGAGGGAGCGCACCCGACGCGGATGTTATCGAGGATGACAACGAAGCCCTTGCCGACCGCTTCGGCGGATGCCTTCAGACGCAGTTGGTACTCTCCGGGCGCGCCCGACTGGAAGTGAGCGGTGAAAGCGGCCGTGACCCCCCGAGTACTCGGCACCTGCGTCGCGCTGAGCGGCAATTCGTTGGCCCCGTCAAACACAGCCGGAATCAGCAGGCCGCCCGGAGAGCTGGTCTTATAATCGAACTGGAGAAAGAGATGGGTGCCGGGCAGCACCGTCTCCGGAATCGTGAAGGACAGCGACACATAGTCGCCAGCGGCGACCGCCGGCGTCGCAGCGACTCTGCCAGCCCCCGTATTACTGACAAGCGTAAGCAAGTCCGAGGCGGCCGTCGTTCGCGTGATCGAAATCGCGTCGCTGCTCGCAACCCAGTCGAGCGCCTCGCTGGACTCGAAGTGCGCATTGCGATGCGGCTCCGGCAAATACGTCAGCGCACCCAGCGTGGCGCTGCTCCACGTCTGGCCGTCATCGTCGCTGACGAATAGAAACCGGTGGCCCATGCCATCCCCCGTGTCCACGACCCACCTGCTTACACCGCTGTGATATCCCACCGCGTGGAAATGCCGGATCACGTCGTCCGGCAGCCTGAAAACTCTGCTCCACGTAACCCCGTTGTCTACGGAGCGCCAGATCTCATCGTCGTCCAGACCCGATACCTGCGAGGCCCACCCTCCGTACGTCGCGGCAACGATAGTACCGTGCGGCGCCTGCTGTACGCTCCAGTATATCGGGCAACCAGTGAACACCGCACCGGCCGGCGTAAACGTGGCACTGTTGAGCGGGGCCGTACCCGCATCGTCGGACCAGAACGGCTGAAACCGGGTTCCACCGAGCGCACAGAAGATCAGGACGCGGTCATTTTGCAGAGCCCATACATTCTGTATCGCTCCGACCGCTGAGGTAAATGCCTTCTCCCACACGACGCCGTCTGCCGAACGCCACAATTCACGTCGGTCTGCGCTGTTGATGCCAAATACGTGCGTGCTGGTGCGACACCAGGGTTGAACGTCACGATTCGGCCCCGCCTCATTGTCGACAAACTGGCCGTCGCTCGCGCTGCACGCCAGCACCGTCCTGGTCCGCCGGACATTCGCCTCATGAAGAACCATCTGCGAGAAATCGCACAGGTACGCCGCGCCCGCGCGAGCGAACTCACCGCCCGCGACCACGTCGAGCTCCGTGCGCCCGGGGGGAAGCGGCGGCGACGCACAAAGCGGCCGGGTGAACGGTCCGTTCAGACAGGTGATGAAAACGGTCACGTCGTTGAGATCAACCCGCCCATCGCTGTTGAAATCTGCATCCTGGCATGGCCCTTCCGGGTCTCCACGTTCTGCGGGTGCGTCGAAGCACTGCTGGAGCAAAGCGAAGTCAACCAAGTCCACCCCACCGTCGCCGTCGAAGTCCGACGGCCACCAGCCACCCCCATCGAGAGCCCAAGCTCCGGCCAAGCCGACCCCAGGGATCAAACAAATCGCCAAGACCGCGCGCCAGGCCCCAGAGCGCGCAGCTTTGCTACACCCGGTTTGCATAGTGGAAGTCTCCCCGTCACGGACATTAATCCCGAAACGTGCCTTGGAGCGCTATGGAGCCGCGGTCACATCGGTCGCCAATGCTGCACGCGCTCCGGCTAACCTAGACCACCTTAGTGCATCGATACGCCACCCGTCAAGGCAAGTTGTCCTCGGCCATACGAAACTCCAGATTGTGTCGCGGCGTTGTTACGCGGCGCAGCCTTGCCCCATACGTACCGGCTACGCACTGACCGTCGGCGCGCTCAGCGGCCGCGCCTGTCGCATGTAATGTCCACACAAGCACTTGTGACCAGGCCGCAACCTCGCTGCGCGCCGCCCGGGATGTGCCCGGCCACGCCACCGGCGTGCGGGCCCCGACCGTGGTAGCCGCTGCTCTACCTGCGCCCCCCGCAAGAGGACAATCGGCTGGCCGCCTACACGACCTGCACGCCGAAGCGCCCGGCCGGGAGACCGCGCAGGTTGTGGCTTATCAACTCGGGAGAGCTCACCGACCGGCTCAAGGTGCCGGGCCTCAAAACCAATGGGCGAGCAATCGCCCCGTGGGTTCGAACCCAACCTTCTTCGGTATCGCAGCGAGGACAGTCTGTGGGGNGCGCGGACAACGGGTCCGCCGGGGACCGCGGATTCGTCCCATAATTGTGCCATCACGCAGAGTCCCAAAGACCTTCGCCGCCCCAGCGCAGTAGCGCGTGTACGCTTCGCTCGGCTCGCCGCGCGCCCCCACGGCCCCCCGTCGCCGCGCCTGCGCGAAAAGGAAGCTGCGAGCGCCCCACGCGCACCAGCACCCCACGGCCATCGGAGCCACAATCGCAGCCCGCCCTTATCAGCGGACAGCCGCATGTGCAAGCCGGCCGCCTTCTGCTTCCCCGGTCGCACAATCCGTTTGCTGAGCACCTCACAGCCATCACCAATGCGCTGTCATCGTACGCCATCCCTACGGTAGCGCACCTAGGGCCGGCATTCAAACACCACAGCGGTTTGCAATAGTCCGCTGCACGAGACACAGCCGTCTTTGGCTGTGTCACGGCTGGCATGACTCGCTGATGGCCGCTCCACGACCCCGGGCAACCGCGGTTCAACCGCGATGTTCGCCTGCTCCAGGGTTTGCAGCCATACGGACGTCGTCAAGTCGTGGAACATTTGCTTGACGACTATATGCCTTTCGGCTACGATTTAGCGGTTCTGGAGTGGTGTTCGGGACCGTTGATCATGTAGCGAGCTGCCAAAATCGTCGCCAAGGGGTGACGTACGTCCGGTAACCGGCGACAGTTGTCGTCGCCGGGCGGCGCTCGTCGGCGGCCGCACACCACGGGAGAAGGAGGNCATCATGTTGTCGCGACAGCAGCCAACAGGACAATCGGACAAGAATGTTGTNTTTTGGTTTTCTGACCCGCGCCTGCCCGGACGCATCAGCTCGCGTATTGGCAACGCAGCCATCGCGGTCGCAGCCTTTGCCGTGTTCGCCGCACCTCTGCATGCCGCCGTATGGACGAACTATGGCGTTCAGGCGCAGTTATGGAGCTCCGTCAACGGCCTCATGAAAATGGACTATGACTGGACATACAGTCGGTTCGTAGTCCAATATAACTACGCATACGGCTGGGGTGCGCCGCAGTATGCTACCATCGATCTGGCCACCAAGGCACTGACACACCACGCCGTAACCAGCGGGAACGGCTATGAAACCCTGCTCTCGGTGTTGCCCACCAGTTGGGCCGGGTTTGCTCCGGGCACGGCGTTGGTGCCGCAAGGTGGGGGCGGCGCGGTCCTCGCCATAACTCCCTCCGGCACGGTTGTCCCGTTCGCCACAGGTTTGCCCGGCGGCGGCGCCGGGCCGACGAACTACTCGGCGGCCCGCTGGGACGCGCTCGGCGCGATCGGTAACGATCTCCTGTACACCAATGAGGGCACGGGCCACGTGGCCCGCATCGACAGCACGGGCACGCCGGTCTGGGTCTCCGTCGTATCGCGGCCCGACGGCCTCGCCGGGCGGCCGGAACCCGTGATCGCCCTGGGCAACAACCCGCGCTGGGGAACGTACCAGAATTCGATCCTCGTCGGTGAGAACGACGCGACCACCAACGTCTGGCAGCTCGACCCGGTCACGGGCGCTGTCGGTTTTACCACTCCCGATCTCGGCGCTGCCATCGGCCGGACCGCGGAGGCCTTCCGCATTTATCCGTTCACCGGCAGCAACTACGCGCTCTATCTGAGCGTCCACTCGGGCAGCGCGTCGACCATCTGGCAATTGACCAACTTGTTTGCCATCCCCAATCTACAGCCTGGTGATCTCTTTGTGGCCGTGGAGCAGTCGTATGGCGGAGAGGTATGGCACGTGTACTTTGATGCGACCAACAACCTGGTAACGCAGCAGGTCGCCGTGATCAGCGGCGATGGCTTTCTCGAAGATATGGTCTTCGCTCCGATCCCCGAGCCAGGCACGGCAGCCGGGGCCTTGCTCGGTTTCCTGTTCCTGACACTGCGCCGGCGCTAACGGCCGCGAGGTCGTCGAGCGCGTTCCTGGAAACGGACCGCCGGCTACGCTGAGCCATTGAGGGCCGCCAAAACGACGTACGGAACAGGTCTGGCATACATGTACGCGACCTGCGGGGCGGCACGGTGCCAACCCACGCCTGCCGTCCCGCGGTCGCCGCTCTTCTTGGCGCTGCTATTTCGCTACGCCTTCTGTCACCGTCGTCTCCATGGTGGGCGGCACTGCCGAGCGCAACTGCTTCCTAAGAACGGCCAGTAGGGTCCGCGGTTCCAGCAACCTCCTTGGCAGGCGCCAGTGGACCGTCTGCGGATCCGGTACGCGCGGCGAGCCAGGGCCAGCCGCAAAAAGTGGCTGCACCAGCAGCAAGTCGTCTATGGAAAACACCACATCTGGCTCGACCAGCACAATCGAACGGATTCGCCAAGGCTGCGCCAGCACGCGAATTTCTGCCAACTGCAAGAGGATCTCCACTGCTTCCGGCAGGGGGCCATAGGCGTCCCGGAGATCCTGTCGCAGCACCTCCAGCTCTTCACTCGTTCGGCAGGCCGCCAGCCGGCGATACACTTCCATCCGCTGACGATCGGCCCGAATGTAGGCCCGCGGAATCGTGGCCGAAATGCCCAGATCCAGGTTGACGTGTCGCCACTGCGGAACCGGTTCGTTCTTCAGTCGCCGCACGGCCTGCTCAAGCAGTTGGCAATACATTTCATAGCCGACGGCCTCGATGTGGCCCGACTGTTCCGGCCCGAGAATGTTACCAGCACCGCGAATTTCCAGATCACGCATGGCGATCTGAAAGCCCGCCCCCAGATCGCTGTAGTGTTCAAAAGCTTTCAGCCGGCGGGCGGCCTGGTCGTTGACCGGATGTCGCGGCGACAGAAGAGCATACGCAAACGCGCGATGCCTGGAACGCCCGACGCGGCCCCGAAGCTGGTGCAAATCCGCCAGACCGAACCGCTCCGCCCGATGGATGAAAATGGTATTGACCGTGGGGATATCCAGACCGGATTCGATGATATTGGTGGAGACGAGCACGTCTGCTTCCCGCCGCAGAAATCGCAACATCACGCGTTCCAGCTCGGCGGCGGGCATCTGGCCATGCCCGACCACGATCCGTGCCTCAGGCACCAGCGCCCGCAGATGATTTGCAATCCGGTCGATATCCCGTACGAAGTTATGCACGAAGTACACCTGCCCATCGCGGTTGAGCTCGCGCAGAATCGCCTCCCGGATGAGCCGGTCGTCCCACAACCGGACCTGCGTCACGATCGCTCGGCGGTCCAGCGGCGGCGTGGCCAGAGAGGAGATGTCCCGCAGGCCCAGCATCGCCATATGCAGCGTACGCGGGATGGGCGTCGCGGTAAGCGTCAGGACGTCCACCGTCGCCCGCAGCCGCTTGAGCCGTTCCTTGGCCTCGACGCCGAAACGCTGCTCCTCGTCGATGATGACGAGTCCCAGGTCGGCAAAGGCAACATCGGGCGACAGCAGACGGTGCGTGCCGATCAGAATATCGATCTGCCCCCGGCGTGCCAGCTCCGCGATGCAGATCTGCTCGGCGCGCGGGCGAAAGCGGGAAAGAACCTCGACGACGAACGGATAATCGGCCAGGCGTTCCCGGAAGGTCTGGTAATGCTGCTCGGCCAGCACAGTCGTCGGAACGAGCACGGCTACCTGCTTGCCGTACTCGACCGCTTTGAAGGCCGCTCGAATCGCCAGCTCCGTCTTGCCGAACCCCACGTCCCCGCACAGCAGCCGATCCATCGGCCGCGGACTGGTCATGTCGCCTTTGATCTCTTGCAGGGCCCGAAGCTGGTCTTCCGTCTCCTCGTACGGAAACGAGCCTTCGAATTCCCGCTGCCACTCGGTGTCCTGCGGATACGCAATGCCGCTTTCCAGCGCGCGGCGTGCCTGGACTGCCAGCAACTCGGCTGCCAGGTCGGTAACCGCTTCGGCGGCCCGCTGCTTGGCGTTTCGCCACGCCGTGCCCCCCAACCGGCTCAGTTTCGGACGACCGCGCGCCGTTCCCACGTACTTCTGCACGAGGTGAATCTGGCTGGTCGGGACGTGGACAACAGCTTTTTCGGCAAACTCGAGCGCGAGGTACTCGTCGGTGCGCCCCTCGCGCTCCAGCGTCTTCAACCCCAGAAACCGTCCGATCCCGTGCACGGTGTGCACCACGTAGTCGCCGGTCTCCAAGTCGAAGAAGCTGTCGATCGGGCGAGCAGGCGCCACGCGGCGCAGCGTCCGTCGCTGCCGATATCGGTGAAACAACTCATGGTGCGGAACGTAGGCCGTTTTCCGCCATTGGAAACCGCGGTGAATTACGCCCACCGCCGTGCGGACGGCCGGGCGGTCCTCGACGGGGGCCGCGGTTGTATTCTTGCCGGCCGCCTCCGAAGCCCCGCCGGTCCACAGCTCGACGAAACGCTGCGCTTCGGGGGCATTGTCGCACAGGACCACAACGTCGGCCGACCGTGCCAGAGCTGCCAACGCGCCCAGCGCCTCGGCCGCGCGGGCGTCAAACGGCGGCAGACTCGTCACCTCGAAGCGGACGGCCTCCGGAGCGGCCCCCGTGAATCGATGCAGATGAAGCTGCGTGAAATCATTGGCACGCCGAACGAGTGCCTCAACCGGAATGACGCCGGGCCGCTCGCCGAGCCGCTCGAGATACGTGCGTCCCAGCTCCTGGACTTCGGATGGCTCGTGGATCGCAACGACTGTGTCGCGCGGCAAAAAGCTGAAGAAGCTCGTCGTCTCGCCGCTGTCGCGGTCCGTGTCGCATAGCAGCGCCGGGATCTGCACTTGGGCCAGGGTGTGTGACGAACGCTGCGTGGCGGTGTCGAACAAACGCACCGACGCAACCTCATCCCCGAAAAACTCGATGCGCACCGGGTCGGTGTGACCGCTCCCGAAGACGTCCACGATCCCCCCGCGGCGCGCGAAGTCGCCGGGAACTTCCACGGCGTCCGCGCGACGAAACCCGTGGGCTGCCAGCCAACGCGTGAGCGTTTCCGGATCAAGCGCCTGGCCAACGCGCACGTGAAAGGAACAGGCCCGAATGGCTTCCGGCGTCGGCACCGGCTGCATCAGAGCGAAGATGGGAGCGACGATGCACGGCGGCCGCCTGCTCGCCGCACTGTGGTCCAGAGCCCCGTCGCTTCGCCCCTGTGGCTCCCTGCCGGTCTCCTGGTCCATCAGGTGCAGGCATAACCGCAGGCGCTCGTCAGCCAGTTCATCAGGCCCTAATGATTCGGAGGGCAGCGTATCAAGTTGCGGCAGGAGGTCGGGAGCCGTTCCGGTCGCCGTCTGAATGTCATCCCGGAAGTCGTCCGCCTCATCGACATGGGCCGTGATCAGCAGCAACGGACGCGAAAGGCGCTCGGCGACAATCGCCGCCAGAATGGGCGCAGAACTCCCCCACAGCCCCTCGGCCGCCACCACCCCTTCGACGCGATCCAGCAGCCGGGTCAGCTCGCTTACCAACGGATCGGTGCGGATGTTGTCAAACACATCCACCGTGTGGATTCTATCGGGCACCCCCGCCACTGCGGAACACGCGTTCCGCCCGCCCGTACCGGCGGCTCTCACGCCGACTACGAAGTGGCCGCCCGCGGCCGACGCCTTCAGCGCAGCCTCGAGAGTATCCACTCCCGACCCGCGGCCAAACCCTCCGACAGCTTCGACGGATGCCGTCCGCCCGCCTGGGCCATCGTCGGCGGCCCGCCGCCACTGCCACCAACAATCTTTGCGGCGGCCTTTACAAGGTCTCCCGCCTTGAGGCCCTTCTGAACCAGATCCGACGTTAATGCGGCCAATAGCAAAACCTTGTCTGGCTCAGCGGCCACGCCCAGCAGGACCGCCGCCGACCCGCACCGCTGCTTGATCATGTCCGCGGCGAGCCGCAAATGGTCAGGCGGCACCGCCGGCATTTCGGCCACGACGATGGTCGTATCGCCATGTTTTTCGGCGGTCGCCAGCAATTCGTCCACTCTCTGCCGCATTGCTCCGGCCGCCTGCGCCGCGTCGGACTTCTGCTGCTGACGCGCCAGCTTCTGAAGTTCCTCGATCGTTCGGCGAAGCCGGATCCGATGACGGGCCGGCAGGGTCGCGGTCGCAAGCGTGTTTTGCAGACGGGCCAGCTCGTCGGGCAGCCCATCCGACGGCTGCTGTCGCAGCTTCTCCGCGTGTTCGACCAGCGCCTGCCCCGTCTCCGCCGCCAACCGCGCAATCGGACCCGTCAGGCCAACGATGCGGCGGACGCCTTTGGCCACCGCCTCTTCGCTCGCCAGAACAAAGCAGTCGATGTCCCCGGTATTCGACACGTGCGTGCCGCCGCAGAACTCCACCGACACCTCGCGCCAGCGCGGGTTGTCCGGGTCGGCGACGAGTTCCTGCACCGGGACGCCGACCGACAGCACCCGAACCGGGTCGGGGTAGCGTTCCCCGAAAACCGCCCGCAAACCGTGAATCCGCAGAGCTCGCGCCTGCTCGACCACCTCGCCATACACGGGCAGGCGTGCACCGATCCGTTCGTTGACGAGCTGCTCGACGCGCTCGATCTCCTCCGGCGTCAGCGCCTTGGGATGGGAGAAGTCGAAGCGGGTTTTCTCATGATCGACAAGCGATCCTTTTTGCTGTACGTGGTCGCCCAGAACTTCGCGCAGCGCCCAATTCAGGACGTGCGTGGCGGTGTGGTTCCGCATGGTCGCCTGACGGCACGGATCGACCACGAGGTCGACCACCTGTCCGGGCGTCAACGTACCCTGCACGAGCGTACCGAAGTGCACGACCGTGTCGCCGATCCGCTGGGTACCCTCCACGTCGAACCGCAGGCCCGGGCCGCTGATCTGACCGCGGTCGCCGACCTGCCCGCCAGCCTCCGCGTAGAAGCATGTGCGGTCGAAGACCAGCCCCGCCGACTCGCCCGGCTGAAGTCGTCCGGCGCGGTCCACCAGCTCCGGCTGCCCGCCGGTGCCACAGCGCACGATGGCCCGCACCGGCGCGGTCAGCCGATCGGTCACGTACTTGGGAGCGTCGTCCGTCGGACCGAATGGAGCCACGAGTTCCGGCGGCACAACCGCCGCCGCCGCGGCAAAGCCCCGCGCGCACGCCCGCGCACGCTCGCGGGCCTCCTCCATGAGGCGCTCGTACTCCCCGATATCGACCGTCAGCCCCTGCTCCTGCGCCATGACCTGCGTCAGGTCGATCGGGAACCCGTACGTGTCGTGCAGCCGGAACGCATCTTCGCCGCGGATTTCGTTGTGATGGTGCCGGCGGGCGTACTCCGCCGCCTCCGCGAACAACGCCAGCCCCCGGTCCAGCGTGCGCTCGAACGACTCCTCCTCCTCCCGCACCAGTTCCTTGACGGCCTGCGGGTTCTTTCGCAGCTCGGGGAACGCCGCCCCCATCGTGTCCACCACCGTGTCCACCAGTCGGTACAAAAACGGCTCGCGCAAGCCCAGGTACTGCCAGCCGAAACGTACCGCCCGTCGCAGAATTCGCCGCACCACGTACCCGCGACCTTCCCGATCCGGCACGGCGCCGTCCGTCAACGCGAAGGTCAGACAGCGGACGTGATCGGCAATCACGCGGCACGCTTCATCCTGCATGTTGCCCGGGGTCAACACGGCGTAGCGATTCGCCGCCGGACCCGCCGCCCCGTACCTGTGGCCGCTGAGCCGCTCGATCGCCTGCAACAGCGGCACGAAGACCTCGGTCGCGTAGTTGTTGTTGTGACCCTGGAGGACGGCCGTCACCCGCTCGAAGCCCATGCCCGTGTCCACATGCCGGGCCGGCAGCGGCGTCAGCTTTCCGTCCGCACCCCGATTGAACTGAATGAACACCAGATTCCATATTTCAATGACTCGGGCGTCACCCGCGTTCACCAGCCGCGCGCCGGTCCGGTCCGGCGTCAGGTCGATGTGGATCTCGCTGCACGGTCCGCAGGGGCCCGTCTCGCCCATTTCCCAGAAGTTGTCTTTCAGGCTGCCGGCATGAATATGGGTCGCGTCCAGCCCGTCGGCCCGTAGAACCTCCGCCCACAGATCGCGCGCTTCCAGGTCAGGCTCCAACCCCTGCGCTTCGTCGCCCCCGAAGTACGTCACGTGCAACCGCGTGCGGTCGAGCCCCCAAACCCGCGTAAGCAGCTCCCAGGCCCACGCAATCGCCTCGCGCTTGAAGTAGTCCCCAAACGACCAATTGCCCAGCATCTCGAAGAACGTGTGGTGGTACGAATCGTGCCCCACATCGTCCAGATCGTTATGCTTGCCCCCCGCCCGGATGCATTTCTGCGTGTTCGCCACGCGTGGGTGAGGCGGCGTCTGCGTCCCCAGAAAGTATGGCTTGAACTGATTCATCCCCGCGTTCGTGAACAGCAGCGTCGGATCATCCACCGGCACGACCGGCGAACTCGGCACGAAAACGTGCCCGCGCTGTCGGAAGAACTCAATGAACTCCTCACGAACTTGAGCGGCAGTTCGACTCACGCGACCACCTTTCGTTTGGGGCAGACCGCGGCACCCGCGGCCCGGAGCGCGATCGGTCGCCGTCGTCCTTCCAACCGAACCCGCACCCCGCCGCAAACTTCGCTGTCACGGCCGTATGCGCGGTGCCACGCGGTATTCTATGTCACAGCGTCCGGGAATGAAGCGGCGCGGCACTTCCCCGCGCCCACATGGGAAGCCTGCGCTTCAGCGAAACCGGGCCGGCCACTCGTGGTGACCGGCCCGGCTCGGGTTCGCGAAGAATTCTGCCAGGAGAAACAAGCGTTGGCTCATCCCACTCTACGCTCCAACGAACCCGGTTTCTGGAGCGGTTTGCAACGTCCGGAAGTATTGCCGCTCCACGCCCCCCAACGCGAACACCCGCCGGCGGCGGCCCGGCGTTTCGCCGCAAAAAGTCCGTCCGCCTCATAAGAGCTGCCATCGCGGCGAGCGGGCGCGGGGACAACCACACCACCGCCGCTGGCGCCCGCACTGGCTTCGCTCGGGACCGCCAAACGCGTGTTCGGCGGCGTTACGTGCGCCACCGCCCGCCGACACGTCCACGTCACGCCGACGGAGTCCACCGCCGTCCCCGAACGCTCGCAGTATGTGCGTCCACCGCCGCCAGCCAGCCTGTCCGTACCCCCGCCCGACTGTCAAACTCCGGCACATACGGCTTGACGTCGAGCAGCGGCGTGCCGTCCAGCATGTCCACGTCCTCCAAGTGCAGGACGCAGCCATCCCGCCGCACGAGGCGCACGAGACTCAACCCGATCGGATTTGGCCGGCACGGCGCCCGCGTGGCGAAGACGCCGTGCTCCACATCCTGAAGATACGGCTCCACGACCAGCCGCATCGGTCCCGCCTCATGAAACCAGTAGATCAGCCAAATGTGCGAGAAACCTTCCAGGTCTCGCAGGCCCGCCTCGTAGGCAGGTTCGATCTCGGCGCGCCCGGGCGCCCCCGTCGCGAATGCCGGCTGAATCGGCGTCTGACCGGGGCACGTGTGCGGCGTGCGAATCCGACCGATAGGCATGCAACTGATCAAACTGTTCTCACCGGAATTCATTCGCCCAGTTCCTCCGCGACGGTTGGCGAGCACCCGCCCTCGCCCCTATCTTACCGACGTAGCGCTGACCCGGCCCGACCGCAGCGGGTACCGCGCGTTGTGAGAACCCGCCACCGGTCACGCGTACGCAGCAGCATACGCTTCGCAGCGGAACGCGCGGTCCATCCGCTCGCCTTGCTCAGAACGGACCGACACCGAGAGCACGGCGGCTGGCTCCTCAGGCGCGATGTGCCGGCGACGGACCGGGGCCTGTGATTCCGTCGACAACAGGACGCGGAGGACGAAGCGAATGATGACGCACGATGCAAGCAGCCCAGACGCCCAGCCCATGGACAGACATGCCGCTGTTGGTTTCGACACGCGCCTGGTTCATCCTCGCGCCGCCACCGACCCCTTCGGCGCCGTGAATGTGCCGATCTATCAGTCATCCACGTTTGCCTTTCGTGACGCTGCCCACGGCGCCGCGCTGTTTGCTGGAAAGGACGAGGGGTACATCTATACCCGCATCGGCAACCCCACGATCCGCGCCTTGGAAGACACTTTGGCCGAGCTCGAAGGGGGCTTTGGCGGCATTGCCACCAGCTCCGGCCTCGGAGCCGTCGCCACCGTCTATATGGCCCTGCTCCACGCCGGGGCACACATGGTCAGCACCGCCTCCGTGTACGGACCGTCGCGCGGATTGGTCGAGCGGCACTTGTCCCGCTTCGGCGTCGAATCCACCTACGTGGACACGTCCGACCTCGCCAGCGTGCAGCAGGCGATACGGCCCACAACCCGCCTCATCTACGTCGAAACACCCTCCAATCCCGCCATGCTCGTCAGCGACCTGCGCGCCGTCGCCGAGATCGCCCATCAGCACAACTGTCTGCTGGTCGTGGACAACACCTTCGCCAGCCCGTACCTGCAACGGCCTATCCAGTTCGGCGCAGACGTCGTCCTGCATTCCGTCACCAAATTCATCAACGGCCACGCCGACGTGGTCGGCGGCATCATCGTCACGCGTACCGCCGACCTCTACCACCGCATCCGTCCCCTGATGGTCACCCTCGGCTGCAACATGGACCCGCACCAGGCCTTTCTCGTCCTGCGCGGCCTCAAAACACTCTCCCTCCGCATTGAGCGCGCCCAAGACAACGCCCTCCGGATCGCCCGTTGGCTCGAAGCCCACCCCAAGGTCGCCTGGGTACGCTACATCGGCCTGCCATCCCACCCGCAGCATGATCTGGTCCGCCGCCAGATGCGCGGCTTCGGCTCCATGATCAGCTTCGAACTCAAGGGCGGTCTGGAAGCCGGCGTCCGTCTTATGAACTCCGTACGCGTCGCCACGCTCGCCGTCTCGCTGGGCGGCGTCGAAACGCTTATCGAACACCCCGCCTCCATGACCCACGCCGGCATGACCCGCGAGGACCGACTCGCGGCCGGCATCACCGACGGCCTCGTACGCTACTCCGTCGGCATCGAAGCCGTGGAAGACCTGCTCCACGACCTCGAACAGGCCCTGAATGCCGTGTAACCACCCTGGCCGCGTACGCCGCCGGCCGCCGTCTGCCCTGTCTACCGCGCTGTCGAATACGATCTCGGCCGCGTGGCAGATCTCGAGACCGGTCACGCCGCGGCAGATGAACGCGATGATGTGGGGTGGGGCTCGATGCGGGAAAGAACGAAAGCACGCGCCGCGTCTTCCTTCGGCAGCCGATGAAATACCGATGGCGGCCCGCGCCTTCGACCGCAGACTATCCAAAGAGCCTCGTCCGGCGCCTGTCTGACCTGGTACTCCAGGCCAATGCAGACGAATCTTCACACGCCGCCTGCTGCTCCTGTCGTTGATTGCAGCGGCTGTGCGGGATCAGACGCCCTTCAGTTCCTTGTGGCAGAGCCACCAATCGAGGCTCTCAAACTTACCCGCCTTCGCATCGCTCAGACGCTGCTTGGCTGCCTGCACGTCCTTGGCCGGCGGGATAATCACATGATCCTTGCCCACGACCTCGCTGTCGGGCCACTGTGCAGGCATGGCGACGCCGTGTTTGTCGGAGACCTGCAGCGCCCTGACCGCTCGGAGGATTTCGTCGATGTTGCGGCCCAGTTCTTGTGGGTAGTACAGGATCATGCGGATGGTGCTTTCTGGATCCATTACAAAGACCGCGCGCACGGTGTTGCTGCCCTTGCCCGGGTGGATGATGCCAAGGGTAGAGGCAACCTTGCCATCGTCGGCAATGATCGGGAACTCGATCTCCACGCCGATCTTCTCTTGGATCCATTCTTCCCACTTGATGTGTGAGAAGACCTGGTCAACGCTCATCCCGATGAGCTCGCAGCCCAGCGCCCTGAACTTATCGTATCGCTTCTGAAAGGCCACAAACTCAGTGGTGCACACAGGCGTGAAATCGGCCGGGTGGCTGAACAGGATGAACCACCGGCCCTTGTAGTCGCCCGGTAGCTGCTTTACGCCGCGCGTGGTAACGACCTTCAGCTCGGGAAACTTGTCACCCAGAAGCGGCATCTTCATCTCAGTGCTCATTCGAACGCTCCGTTGTTGTTGGACCTCGTTGGTATATTCCGGTCACGATTCCCTGACCGCCGATTGCAAATGATCTTCCCCGAAGACCGCCGGTCGCTGGCGCGTTTCAGGCCAGATCGAACCGATCCAGGTTCATTACCTTAGTCCAGGCTGCCACGAAGTCCGCCACGAACTTCTCCTGCGAGTCCGCACATGCATAGACCTCCGCGATCGCCCGGAGCTGAGAGTTCGAGCCGAAAATGAGGTCCACACGCGTACCCGTCCACCGCAGTTCGCCCGTTGTCCGATCGCGCCCTTCAAAGACCTCCGCGTCCTCCGCGACCGGCTCCCAGACCGTTCGCATATCGAGGAGGTTCACGAAGAAGTCGTTGGTCAACGTCCCGGGGCGCCGGGTAAGAACCCCGTGTGGGGAACCACCGCAGTTCGCTCCTAGCACACGCAAGCCACCGATGAGGACCGTCATCTGCGGGGCCGTCAGCGTCAACAGTTGCGCCCGGTCCACGAGCAAATGCTCCGCCGGCACGCTGAACCTCCCCTTAAGGTAGTTGCGAAAGCCGTCGGCAACCGGCTCCAGCACCGCGAAGGATGCTACGTCCGTCTGCTCCTGCGACGCATCCGTGCGCCCCGGCCGGAATGGCACCGTCACATCGTGACCGGCCTTCTTCGCCGCTGCCTCCACCGCAACGCAGCCTCCCAGGACGATCAGGTCGGCCAGCGAGACCCGCTTGCCGCCGCGTCGCGCGTCGTTGAACCCCTTCTGGACCCCCTCGAGCGCCTTCAAGACCTTCGCCAGTTGGGCTGGCTGGTTGACAGGCCAGTCCTTCTGCGGCGCCAAACGGATGCGCGCTCCGTTCGCCCCGCCGCGCTTGTCTGAGCCGCGGAACGTGGACGCCGACGCCCAAGCCGTCGAGACCAGCTCGGCGATCGACAGGCCCGATGCCAGGATCTTGGCCTTGAGCTCCGCGATGTCCTGCGCGTCGATCAACCCATGACGGACGGGCGGGATGGGGTCTTGCCAGATCAGATCCTCGGTCGGCACCTCCGGACCAAGATAGCGAGAGCGCGGACCCATGTCGCGGTGGGTCAACTTGAACCATGCCCGGGCAAAGGCATCGGCGAACTCCTTGGGGTTCTGCTGGTAGCGCCGTGCGATCGGCTCATAAATCGGGTCAAAGCGAAGGGACAGGTCCGCCGTCGTCATCATCGGCGGGTGCTTCGTGGTGGGATCGTGCGCATCGACGACCATGTCCTCTTCGGCCACATCCCTGGCCCGCCACTGGTACGCGCCGGCCGGGCTCTTGACCAGTTCCCACTCGTACCTGAAGAGCACGTCCAGGTAGCCCATGTCCCACTTCGTTGGGTTTGGCTTCCAGGCGCCCTCCAGGCCACTGGTGATCGTGTCCGCCCCCTTGCCGCTGCGGAAGCGGCTCTCCCATCCCAGACCCTGCTGCTCGATGGGGGCCGCTTCCGGCTCGGGCCCCAGATGCGTCGCGGGGCCGGCGCCGTGACACTTGCCGAACGTGTGTCCGCCGGCCACCAGCGCGACCGTCTCCTCGTCGTTCATGCCCATGCGGGCAAAGGTCTCCCGAACGTCGCGCCCGGACGCCACCGGATCCGGCTTGCCGTTGGGGCCTTCCGGGTTCACGTAGATCAGACCCATCTGCACCGCGGCCAGAGGATTCTCGAGCTTCCGCTCGCCGGAGTGCCGCCTGTCGCCCAGCCACTCACTCTCGGATCCCCAGTAGATGTCCTCTTCCGGCTCCCAGACGTCCACGCGCCCGCCGCCGAAGCCGAAGGTCTTGAGCCCCATCGACTCCAGCGCGCAGTTGCCGGCAAGAATCATGAGGTCCGCCCAGGAAATCTTGCGCCCGTATTTCTGTTTGATCGGCCAGAGCAGGCGGCGCGCCTTGTCGAGGTTCACGTTGTCCGGCCAACTGTTGAGCGGCGCCAGCCGCTGGCTGCCGGACCCCGCGCCCCCGCGGCCGTCGCCGATGCGGTAGGTCCCCGCGCTGTGCCACGCCATCCGGATGAAGAGCGGCCCGTAGTGTCCCCAGTCGGCCGGCCACCAGTCCTGCGAGTCGGTCATGAGCGCGTGGAGGTCCTTCTTCACGGCCTCCAGACCGAGCTTCTTGAACTCCTCGCGGTAGTTGAAGTCCGCGCCCAGCGGATTGCTCAGGGCCGAGTGCTGGTGGAGAATCTTCAGGTTCAACTGATTCGGCCACCAGTCGAGATTCGACGTCCCCTTTTTCGCCGGTTGACGCGGAGTCGTGCCCGTAACCGGGCATCTGCCTTGGTCGCTCAAATTTCTTCCTTTCTCGTAGAATATCCCATGTCGTAATAATTCCGATTAGGCCGGCCCCAAGCGTATGCGCCGGAGGACCTACCGACTTTTCGCCCGTCGCTTCTTGCAGGCCACGCAGATGCCGCGGATATGCACCTGCGCGGACTCGATGCTGCCCAGCACTCGGGCAGCCTGGGGAATCGGCAAGCGATCCAGGGTCTCGCTGCGAAAGTCCTTCACCGTACCGCAGACCGTGCAAACGAAATGATGGTGCGGATCCAGGTTGGCATCGAATCTCGCCGAACCGCCGAGGACTTCAGCCTTGCGAATGAGGCCCTCGCGCTCAAGCATCGCCAGCGTCCGGTAGACCGTGTCCCGGGAAATGGCCATAACCCGCTTGCGGACGCGCTGGTAGATCATTTCCGCGTCGAGGTGCTCATCACTCCTGGCGGCCTCCCGGAAGACCTCGGCACGCTGGTGAGTCACCTTCACGCCGATCCGGCGCAAGGTCGCGATGAACCTTCCGACGCGTCGATCAAGCTCGGCCCGAGAAACAGCCATCAGGATTCCAACTATCTCGTAAATCGTAATACTTCCTAAGTGTATCCCGTCCGACCACAGGAATCAACGCGGTCTCGTAAACTCGCAGCCGACCCGCCGCACCGGTCGCTCGCCGAGCCGCACTGTGCTATGGCGCGGCGCCGTGACCATCATCCCCAGCCTCAAAGCAGATGCACCGCAGAGAAGAACCGAGAGTCAGGCTGCACGAGGCAGGCTGGAATCTCGTCGAAAAGCCTGTGGAAAAAGTGGACCCACCGGCTATCCCGTTGGTGCAGTTAGAACGCGAATCATTTCCCGGGAGGAACCCGCAGACCGCCACCGCACAGCCCAAAGCGGGCGTCAAACATGAGACCACAGAGCCAGAAAAAGGGACCAGCACGTGGTCTTCCGCGCCTCCACACCAGCATGACCCACCGCTGGGCGGAAGGCTGCGAGCCGTGGAGCATCCGGATCGCCGAGCGGCCCGCGCTGGTGCAGAACTACGTCGGCTCGTGCGCCGACGACGGCCGCGTTCACTACGCCCTGACGCCCGTTCCGACGTCGGCGCAAAGCGGGAATCGCCCTTCACGCCCCCCGACCGCCGTTCCGCCTGGAACAGTCTCTGGGCAGGCCGTAAAATCAACTTTGTTGAAGAGCCCGTCTCGGACGCAGATGACATTTGGAGCGTCTATCGTGTCGCAAGGCAATCGGCCATTCGCACTTTCTATCGTGGCTTTACCGCTCGCGCTATTACTTGCGTCCCAGGTTCCAGCGGACGTGCCATCGTTCCAACCGCTCGGCGATCTAGCCGGCGGGCCATTTGAGAGCATCGCGCTCGCCGTTTCCGCGGATGGCACGACGATCGTGGGACAGGGAGCACCGCGCTGGCCAGACAGTGATGACTTCGGGTGGGAAGCGCTGCGATGGACGGCTGGAGGCGGAATGGCGGGTCTTGGCGGCCTGCCGGATTGGCCCGCCACAACCGCGACCGGCGTATCGGGCGACGGCAGCGTGGTGTCCGCCACCGCTCGGTACGGAAACTACGGTGAGCGCAGCCGGGCATGTCGCTGGACAGCAGCAACGGGTTTGCAGAACCTCGGAACGCTGGGCGGCGCCCCGGGCAGCCAATGGTCGTACACCGCCGGATGTTCGGCGGACGGAACGACGATCGTCGGCGGTTCGACTTCTTCGACCGGCATTCAGGCATTCCGTTGGACCGAAACCGGCAGTATGAACGGGCTGGCGTATTTGTCGCCCACGTCAACCAGCTACGCGACCGGGGTATCGGCGGACGGGGAGGTAATCGTCGGTAATGGCTATTCCACGTTTCCCGAAGCGTTTCGCTGGACACCGGCCCAGGGCATAGTCGGACTTGGACGGCCTCCGGGTGCCGCCGGCACATCCGCCTGGGCAGTCTCGCTAGACGGCATGGTCATCGTAGGCAACATTTCGTCATCGACGGGTCATAGCCGCGGCTTCCGCTGGACAGAAGCCGGCGGCTTCGTGGGTCTCGGCTCGCCCCCAGGTCCGGGCGGGTCGGTGAATCCCCGCTGCGTGTCGGGTGATGGCTCCGTGATCGGCGGGTGGTACGGGCGGCCTGTCGAGGACGACCCGGATTCGGAGTGGGTCACCGCATTTGTTTGGGACAATGATCACGGTGTCCGCGACCTGAAGAGCCTGCTGCTGAGCTTCGGTCTTGACACGGTGGCGGATTGGTCTCTCGCCGAGGTGCGCGGCGTCAGTGCCGACGGCCTGACGCTGGTTGGCTACGGCACGCACGCAGACGGTAGCGGCGGTTGGGTCTCGGAGGCGTTCCTGGTGCGTCTGCCAGAACCGGCTACGGGCCCACTTCTATCCGTTGCGCTTCTGGCGATGCGGCGACGCGGCCTGAGCGGATCCGTGCGCTGATCGCCCGGGGCGTTCGTCGGGCGGTAGATGGGCAGAATTGCCGCTCGGCCCGCTAGCGCTGCACGAACTACACGACGATAAACGTACTGGAAGAGCGGCCGAGGCCGAACGGCCCCAAGCGACTACACGCGGGAGATTTGGCTGCCCGAAGGTGGAACCGCGGCCCGAAGGACTGCCGGCCCATGCGGTCCGCGATTCTTCCAACGTGCCCCGTGACCTCGCGGCGAACTCCCGCTTCCCAAAAGAAGTCGGGGTGACTGGATTTGAACCAGCGACCTCTTGGTCCCGAACCAAGCGCTCTAAGCCAGACTGAGCTACACCCCGGATGCGGCTGTACCGCAACCGATCATGCCGCTATTTTAACCGGCCCCGGCCCCGCCGCAACCGCCAAAAAAGCACGACACGTTGGTCCCTATGGCCGCCCTGCCCGCCTCCGCCACGCCGCTGACTCGCACAGCCACGAGGCAGGACCAAGGCGATTGCTGCCCGACACAATCGGCGTCTCGGCGTTGCGGCTAAATCTCGGCCCAAGGCTCCCACTGTCCAACCTCAAGACTTCTCAGCGCGCGCGACCTGCATCCTCACACATTAAGCGCCGCAGCCGGGCTCCGCCTCAACTCGACATCTCTCAACGCCGAGGCACCGACCCCTTCTACCACCGCAACGAGCGGTCCACTTGGCACATTTACAGGACGCCTCGCGGCGGACGCCACCGGCGCGAGGCGGCCGACCTCGCCGCGCCCAAGGCTGTCTCGCTAGCCGCTGCACCGCCCGGCGCGGCGGTCGGAATCATGAGCGGTTCGCACATAAGACATTGATAACAAAGATGTTCTGAACTACACCAAGCGTTTTCGGTCGCACGCCGGGGCCACCTTGGACCCTCGAAGCGATGTCTTGCCGTCCAACGCGCGTACCTCTGCTGTGCAGGCCATGCCGAGTCGGCGCGAGCGGCGTGAGAGGCTGCTCGACCCCCTTCGCAGTGCGCTCCGGGTTTCCTTACCGCCCCAGGGATGCGTCGGACGCGCCAGGATGCGCCATTACCGTTACCCGCCCCGTGACAGAACCGCTTGTTGCAGTATGATGGGAGAGTCAGCGGCATGACATCGGGCAGCGTTCGGGCCCGGCCGCTCTGGACGTTGTTTTATGCACGTCGGCCTTGTCACACCACGAACCGCAACACCGCGGTGCCGTCTTGAGCCGTTCTTGCCGTGCCACGCGGACCTCGTGATCTCGTGGGTCTGCGGTCCGCTGGAAGCCTACTGGCTCGCCCCCCGCACGCCTCCGCCTCTAACCGCCGCCTCGGTCGTGCAGTGGCAGGGGCCGCAGCGCCATGCGTACCTGCTGCTGGACGATGAACGGGGCCTTCCCGTCGGCTACGGCGAGGTAAACGTTCTCAACACCCAAGCTCGCCGCTATTGGCTTGGACACTTGCTCGTCGATCCGCGCCATCGCGGTCATGGCCTGGGGCGGACGCTCACGCGTCTGCTGCTTGAGGAGGCCTTTCAGCGTTACGGCGCTCAGGAAGTGAGTCTGGTCGTCTTTCCGGACAATCGGCGCGCCATTGCCAGCTACCGGGCCGCCGGGATGCTTATGGACGGGCACGAGCGGCACGAGTTTCCGGCCTACGGCCAGACCGTGGACCTGGTGCGCATGACGGCGCGCCGCCCGCCGTGACGCAACCACCGGATCACTCAAGCACCCCGCGCCGACATAGAGAAACTACAACTCCTAGTAACCGTTCCACGTGAAACATACGTTCACGCTGATCGATGTGTTTGCTGCTCTAAATCCCTGCGAGATCGAGATCGACCCATTGTCCCATTGCTGCACGAACGCGCTCTGCCCGCCGGGGTGCCGTCCGTGCTCAAGAGCTGGATGCCGATGCGCGTTCTCAAAAACGCGTCCAATGCGGCCACCAGCTGTTTCCGGCGTGGAACAACTCGTGACTGTGCTTCTGCCACCCTGGAAGCTTTCGAGACGCCGGTTAAACCTTCTCGTTTTCAGGCGTAGCGCTGTGCCCTCCAACGCAAACGCCGAAGAAACATAGCCGGCAAACCAGCGCCCTGTGCGAGCTAGCGTGACGACCACTGAGTTCGAAAGTTGGACTCAGTCAACCGCTGCAAGCAGGGAACCAGCGCGGACGCGGGAATGACTTTTCGCTATAGCCACAGGCCCCCGTCAGGATTGTGGCACCGCTGGTCGAGACTGTAAAAACACACACCAAGGGTTGAAGGTTCCCTAGGCCACCGCGCCAATCTGAAGAACCTTGGACATCAGCTCTCCAGGTTCAGCGACACATTAAGACGCGCGGACAGCGCCTCAAACTCTTCCAGGTTGCGAAACAGAATTACCAATCTTCCCGAGTTCTTCTTCCTCCCCGCGAATACTCGAACAGGCATCCCAAGCGCCTTGCTGAAGGCCCGGGCAATCTCATCGCAATGCCGTCGCGTGGCGGCTGATCCAATGGACGAGCCGTGTTTTTCCAGCTCCGGCTCTGTTGTCACTTGGCGCACCAAGTTCTCGACCTGCCGCACAGACAAGTTTCTTCGTACTGCAATCTTGGCAAGTGCAATCTGGCGCTGGCGGTCGTCAACGGCTGCAATCGCCCTGGCCTGTCCCATGCTGAGCTCCCCGGCGCCAAGCATGTAACATATCTCTGGAGCTAATGATAGCAATCTCAGATAGTTAGAGATATTCGATCTCGACTCTCCAAGCCGCTTGGCCAGATCTTCAACTGTTCCGCCAAAGCTCTCCAAGTAGTTTCGGTACGCAGTTGCCCGTTCAATCGGAGTCAAGTCCTCGCGCTGGAGGTTTTCGATCAGCGCTAGCTCCAAAGCATCCTGATCTCCAAGGTCTCGAATGATCGCCGGAACTACTTGCAGCCCAGCAATCTTGGCCGCACGTAACCGGCGCTCTCCAGCGACAAGCTCATAGCCATCGTCTGCTCGTCTAACGACGATCGGCTGCACAACTCCGTTTGCGCGGATGGACTCGGCAAGTCCCATAAGACCAGCTTCAGAGAAGCTTGTTCTGGGCTGTCTGGGGTTCGCTCTCACGGAGTCGATCGGTATGTATGCGACAATGTCGGCCGGACGAGTCGCATCCTCCGGTCTCGTGGCGCTCAACGTCGACGCTGGTATCAGTGCAGTCAGACCGCGTCCGAGGCGTGCAGTCGGTTTTGTCATATTGCTCTCCATGAGGCGGAAAGCCTATCCGTGCTCGACCCACACTGTCAATGGCCAGCGCCTGGATATAGGCGTTTCACGTGAAACGCGACGAACCGGCATCGACAAGCAGCGTAATCGGCTCCGGGCCGCGCACGACCAGCTATGGTCGATTGAGATGCGCGCGACTCACAGTTTGAGAACAATGGAAGATAGTAATCCTAGCAATGAGCGGATTCCTTGCCAGTGCCACGCCGCGCGCAGGTAAGGGAACCGCGCGCTTAGCCGCCGACGACAGCGTCGCTCAACAACCGCGCCCGCGGCACGCACCGCGTTCCGCGACGGGCCGCCAAAACAAACACGCCAGCCACGTAAGACCCGGACACCGCCGGCCCCGAAGTAGTGCCACACCTGAGCCGAACACGCTTGTAGCACACCCGTCCTGAGGTAAATTACGTTTCGATCAGCAGCGGCCTTTGATTCCGGGGATCCGAAAAAGGAGAACATCGTGACTGCGGGGACAGTGACGCTGCTCTTGGTCATCGGGGTGCTCATCGCCGCGGCGACAGCACTGATCACGATTACTCTGTTTCGTCAACGTGCGGCGGCGGAGCTCGCTCGTCAGATCGCGCAGCAGACGGAAACGCAGCGGGCGCAGGACATCCAGGCCGTCATCGATCGTGTCAAGGCGGTGTTCGCCGACCTGTCGCGCGAGGCCCTGTCCAGCAACAGCGAGCAGCTTCTGCGGCTCGCCACCGAGCGGCTCACCGCACTGACGCGCGAAAGCGAGACCAAGCTGGATGCGAAGAAGCAGCTCATCGACGAGGTCACGAAGCAGATCGCCGCCAAGTTGACGGAACTCAGCTCCGCCGTTCAGACACTGGAGCGCGACCGCCGTGAAGCACAGGGCGCTCTGCTTCAGAAACTCGAGCAGACCGCCCGCGTGACCGGGGAGTTGCAGACCACGACCGCCCAGTTGCGGGAAGCGCTAGCCAATCCGCAGCGGCGCGGCCAGTGGGGCGAGCGCATGGCGGAAGACGTTCTGCGACTGGCCGGCTTCATCGAAGGCGTGAATTACACGAAGCAGCGGAAGACCGAACAGGGCAAGAAGCCGGACTTCACGTTCCCGCTGCCGCAGGGCCGCTGTGTGAACATGGACGTAAAGTTCCCGCTGGCCAACTACCTGAAATGGCTAGACGCACCTGACGACGGCACCCGGGTGCAGGCCATGGACGCGTTTCTCAAGGACGTCCGGGCGCGGATCCGCGAGGTCACGACGCGCGAGTATATCGACCCCCAGAACGGTACAGTCGACTGCGTGCTCGTCTTCATTCCCAACGAGCAGGTCTACGCCTTCATCCACGAACACGACCCCGGGCTGTTGGACGAGGCCGTGCGGCAGAAGGTCGTGTTGTGTTCCCCCCTCACACTGTATGCGTTCCTGACCGTTCTGCGTCAGGCGGCCGAAAACGCGCAGGTCGAGCAATCTTCGCGGGAAATCCTGGCGCTTCTCGGGGGCATTCAACAAGGAGTGGGGCAAGTTCGCCGAGTTGTTGGACAAACTCGGCGAGGGGCTGGAAAAGGTCATGAAGCAGTACGAGGAACTGGCCTCTACGCGGTCCCGCAAACTCGAGCGTCAGCTCGCGCAGATCGAGGCGGTGCGCACGCAGCGGCAGATTGCACTACCCTACGGTGAGCAGCCGCCAGCGGCGTGAGTCATCACGCCCAGCACAGCAAACGACCCTGCTGCGCCGGCGATGAAGCCCGGCCCCTGACCCCACATTTGCCAATAAGGAGCGGTCGAACTGGGCGTTTGCCGCCTATGCCCGGCTCAGAATCTCGGGCTCTGCGCACGCTGGTTGCTTACGCGCTCGGTCCCGGTGGATGGACCGCGTGCTCCGCTGCCTGCGGCCCGGGCAGTCCAACGCCGAACAGACTTACACACAATTGCTCCATGCGTTCGTGCAAGCCGGCACGACGGGGAAACGCACGCCACAGTCCGCACGCCAGGTTGGCCGGCGACAGCAGCAGGATAGCAGGGTATGGCAGTCCGGCGCCTGCGGCGATGCGGCGCAGGTCACGCAGCTCGCGGGCCGACAAGCCCAAGACTCGCGCCGCCGCCGCTAGGTAGTCCACCTGGCGCGGGTGCGGCCGGCGCTGAAGGTAACGATAGACCTGGTCGAGGATCAGCACAAAAATGCACAGCCCGATCAGTGTCAGAAACACCATGAACAGATTGGAATCGGCGGCCTGACGCGCAAACCCGCGGCGCAAAGCCTCCAAGCCGGACATCAGGTCGTGGGCAGCAAGCGGTAACGTGCCGGGGCTCCGACGCACTCATGCCTTCACCTCAGACTCACCAGGGAGTCCAGACTGTCGGGAATGGCGAACTTGTCTGCGCCGCACGCCGTTTGTCGCTCTTCTGGAGCAACCGGCGACCGGCCACATACCAGCGTGCAAACACGCTGCCGCCCATCCGCCGCGCGGCAACACGAACCAGTGCACGGACGGCTTCCTCGTCGTTCTGGGCCGCCAATGCCTGACACGCCGCGCGCTGCACTTCGGGCCACGGCGCGTCCAGGCATCGTTCCAGGTAGCGCAGACGCTCGAAGGCATCGTAGCCCAAACGGCAAATCCAGTGCGGCAACTGCGCCCGCTGGCGCGGCGACAACGCCTCGAGCATGCGGTCTGCGCAAACGGCCCACGCGGGCCGACGGAGCAGGCGCAGCCCCCGCCGAACTTCGGGCTGAGCAAGCAGATCGGTGTGCGACAGCAAAGCCACCACGTGAGCGGCCTCTGCCCAGCCCTCGAGCAACTGACGGGCCGTCTCACGCCACGCGGTCTGGGCCAAGGCCAGCAGAAGAAAAGCGGCCAGTCGCGGGCTGTTCCACTCTCCCAGCCGGTCGATGACCGCCTGCCGCGCACGGGCACGGGGATCACCCAGTATTTGCCAAAGCGCTTCCCCGTGTTCGCGGGCGAACCAGAGGCACCGCTCCACAATCTCCTGCCGGCCGTGCGCCTCGAAGGTCCGCAAAGCGGTGAGCAGGGCGGCGGCAACCTCGGCTCGTTCGGCAGCTTCGGCGGTCAAAGCGTATTCTGCCAATTGGCACAGCGCCTGCGCCGCCGCCTCGCGAACCAGCCCCGATGAATCGCGCAGCGCATCGGCAGCCAGATACGCCAGCGGCGGACAGGGCACCTCCCGCAGCAGAAGCAGCGCGTTCTGCCGGGCCCGACTGTCGGGATAGTGGATCGCAATGGCGATTCCCGCCCGGACAAGCCCGGTTCGGCGACGAATCCGCTGTCGCAACTCCTCGGGAAAGCGGTCGTAATGGGCGACGAGCGCACCGGGCGCCGCATCGTGCCTCCGGTCCAAGAGCAGCTCGGCAATACGCGCCGCGTACTCAGGCTCCGCATGGGTCAACCCTGCCGCGAGGATTTCCTCCACCGCAGGGTCCGTCACGCGGGCCAGCCACCGATAAAGAATGTCGATCCGACTCATCTGCGGTCGCCACGCTGCCGGCCGGTCCAAAACCTCCCGGCGGGCACCCGACAGGGATTGCCCCACGGATTCATCGGCCCAAGCGTGGCCCCGCGTGACTTGCGCTGACTCACGTCATCGAAGCCGGTGGTCCATATCTTGTTCTTTTAGCAGTGGTTACAGCAACAAGGCAGCTTCGACGCTGTGCTCTTGGTTGACAGGCCGCGCACCGACGGGGAAGCTGACGCCATGCCCGCGGACAGCCCACCCGGCAACGATGTATGCGACCCGCGCCTGGCCACCGACCTGGCCGGCCTGCGCTTGCGCAATCCGGTGCTGACGGCGTCCGGCACATGCGGATACGGGCCCGAGTATGCGGGCGTGCTGGATTATCGGCGGCTCGGTGCGTTCGTTACCAAGAGTGTGACGCGGGAGGAGCGGCCGGGGAATGAGCCCCAGCGGCTGGTCGAGGTGCGCGCGGGGCTCTTGAACGCCATCGGTCTGGCCAACGTCGGGCTGGCCCGGTTCTTACGCGAGAAACTGCCCTTCCTCAAAACGATGCCGACCACAGTGATCGTCAACGTCGCCGGCCACAGCGTGGAGGACTACGTCGCCGTCGCCGAGGCGCTGGACGCTGAGCCGGTCGTGGCGGCCATCGAGCTCAATGTCTCGTGCCCCAACGTGGCAGACGGTCTGATGTTCGGAACGGACCCACTGCGACTGCGCGGGGTGGTCGAGGCCACGCGGCGTGTTCTGCATCGGGCACGGCTGATCGTGAAACTCTCGCCGAACGTGACGGACATCGCCGATTGTGCGCAAGCCGCAGTCGACGGCGGGGCACAGATACTCAGTCTGATCAACACGTACGTGGGCATGAGCATCGACGCCCACACCTGGCGGCCGCGACTGGCCAATGTCACTGGCGGGCTCAGCGGGCCCGCGATCAAACCGCTGGCCCTTTACAACGTGTACCGCGTGTATCAGGCTGTCGCCCGCGCGGCCAATGTGCCGATCATCGGGATGGGCGGCATTCAGACGACCGAGGATGCGGTCGAGTTCTTCCTCGCCGGTGCCTCCGCCATCGCGGTCGGCACGGCCCTGTTCGTCGACCCCACCACCCCGGTCCGAATTGCGCACGGGCTCGCGGAATACGTCGCTGCCCGGGGACTGCCGAACGTCTCGGCACTCACCGGGCAGCTCCAGGTGCCAAACGGGCTTTCGGCGCGCGAAAGCTAGTCCTTCTCCGGCTGCTTGCTCTTGTCGTGGTCGCAGCCGGCATCCTTCTCCTTCTCCTTCTCACCCGGCTTATGCGACGAACATGTCCCCGTCTTGCTGGCATGCGGACACTTGCCGCACGGCCCCTTGACCTTCGACTCGGCCTTCAAGACCTCCGCGAACTCCGCGCTGCCGGCCAACGACTGGAGATCCCTCGATTCCTTCGCCTCGGCTTTGACCGCCTCCAGCCAGGTCGCCGGGGTGCCCTCGAAGGACCGTCGCAGCGCACCGAGCGCCAACTCGCGCTCACCCACCAAAGCGTACAGCCGGGCGGCATCGAAGGTCACCTGCGCGTCGGCGTCCTGGGGAAGCTCGAGCTGCCGCGCCACCGCCTTCGCGTCTTCACCCTTCCCCAGGCGTGCCAGCGCGATGCCGCGCAAGATGCGTGTACGCAGCGTCTGCTTGTCCGCAGATAGGTTGTCCAGCAGCTTAGCGGCCTCGTCGTTCTTGTCTGCCGCCAACTGGGCATCGGAAAGCATCTCCGCCGACTCGCCCGTGTTGAGCTTCTCGTGAATCTTGGACGCGATCGCCAGTGCCTCGCCGTTGACCTTGTGGTCGCGGTAGTAGTTGTACAGGCCGCGAGCAAGCTGCAACCACGCCTCGTCGTCCTCCTCCTTCTCGATCCGCTGGCGCATGCTGATCACACGCCGCAACAGGGCGAACTCGCCCGCGTAATCCTTGTTCTCCGGATCGGCGGTGGCAGCGGCTTTGAAGGCCTTGAGAGCAGCCTCGAGATCGCCTTTGGCCAGTAGCGCCTTACCCTCCAGAAACGACTTGTTCGCCTCCTCAGCCCCTGCTTGGGCAGGACTTGCGCACGCCAACAGCCCCAAGACCGCAACCAACAAGACACTACGAACGAACATTCGGATCTCCTTGTCCGGTTCCTGAACGCCTGACTACGAACTCCTGTCGCCTCGACGACGTATTTCGAATCCGGTTCCACAGCCCCCAAGTAAGCACAACAAGCAGTCTAATCTCCCGATTCCCGTTTCCAACGGATATCGCTCAACCCAGGGTCGAAACGAATCACGCGCAACCAACCCAACTGTCGACGCCACAATGCATTAGGATTGTTACGAGAACCGGCCACACAGGCGGATGAAGCGTTGATTTCGCGGCACCAGGCAGGGCCCCGGAGGGCCCTCGTCCCAACCGCCGAGCGGACAGCCATCAAAACCAGAGCACCGCTCACGTACGCTCACGCGCCCACGCGTCCAGGACGGCCGCAAACCCGCCACTTTCCTGTTCGAACTCGATCGTGTGGCACGCCTCGGGGAACAGATGCACCGCAGGCGGTCGCACGGCCACTCGCTTCAACCACCGCAACGTCGGCTCGTTGCAGATGATTCGCTCTCGTCCAGCCAGAACCAGGGTAACGGACGCCGCCAACGTGCCCCGTCGGGCTGCTGCCAGCCAACGATCAAGACGCGCCGATTCAAAAAGGAAACGCGCCGTGGCATGCGTAAGCCGCAGCGGATCGCGAGCGATAAACTCCCGGCCGGCGGGCGTGTCAGTAAAAAGAGCCGGGTCATTCAGTGGAATCAGGAACTGTCGTCGTGGGTGTAACAAGAGCGAAACGCCAATCGCCACACGCGTCGCAAGTCCAACGTCCACAGCAGGGAAGATTCCAGGGGCGATGAGTAACAAACGCTGGAGGCGATTAGGATTGCGCAGCGACCAAACCGTTGCCAGCTTGCCACCCCAGCTCACGCCCACAACGTCCAGAGGCCGATCAGGGAACGCAGACTGAGCCCAGTCGGCCAGTTCATCAAGGTCCAACAGCCAGCGGCGGGCGCTCGGTGTATGACCCCGGTCGACGTTCTGGCCGCTGCCCCGCCGGTCTGGGAGCAGTACAACGTGGCCCGCCGCAGCCAGGCGTGAAGCCGACCACTCGAACCACCCCCCATGTGACTGGATCCCATGCAGGTACAGGATGACCCGCATCGGCCAGCGCACGGTCTCATCCGCGGCGTGCCCAGCCGCCTCCCTGTAATCGTCGCCGCTCGCAGGCACGTCTGGCGTCCACAGGCGCCCCGTCAGTACGTAGCCATCGCTCATGATCCAGGAGTGTGGCCGAGGGGGGACGAGCGGCGGGCGCATGCCGCGACGCTACAGCTCGTGTTGATGAAGGACAGTGAACTTGTTGGCGGCCAGGACGCGAATGGCGGCCGGGATGTCATCGACCTGAATGGCCAGACACGGTCGCCGATCCTTGCCCGCCCACACGGTGTAGACGCAGTTGATATTGACTTCGGCGGAAATCAGTGCTCCGCAAAGAGTCATGAGGGCTCGTTTCCCGGGCGGCAACTCGACGACGACGATCTCGCTCTCGCTCAGCGCGAAATGGGCGTCCGTTAGCACCTGATGCGCCAGGTCCGGATCGTCGACGAGCAGGCGCAGGATCGCGCAATCCACCGACGCATCGACTGACAGCCCCAAAATGTGAACGGGTTCGTCCTCCAGCAGGCGCGTCACGCGCAGGAGTTGTCCAACCCGGTTCTCCAGGAAAACCGAAAGTTGCCGACAGCACGGATACTCGCTGCCTTCCGCCGTTTGAAGAGGCTCAGCGCTCATAAGGCACGCGGCATGGCTATCAGGATAACGTGATCAACCCGATCCGGCTTCGCTCCGGTCGCAGAGAAAGGCTCGTCTGGCGCTCCGACCGGCGGTCTGCGCCTTGACCACACACGGGCCCATAGTGGCACACCCGCAAAGCGTTCCGAAACGCCGGTCAGAGCCGCGCAAACCAGCGCGGAGCCAAGCGCCCCGTCACTCGCGCGGCGCGTTCTATCCGCGGCTGTAAGTTATCCGCCGGTCGTCCGGCTGTACAGCACAAAACCCCGCCGCGGAACCGAACTGCGGGCCCTTTGGCACCCCCGCCGCGGCGCCGCAAGATCGGCTTCCCCTGCTAGAATCAGGGCCGCGTAAACCGCGCACCGATTGTCCAAGTTCGCCGCCATACGACGGAGGACCGACGCCGCATGACGCTGGTACCGTTGCTGCTGCCCCTGGTCGCGTTGTTTCAACCAAACCCGATGGCTCCGCCCCGCGCTGCTGTGAAGCTTTATGCCGCTCACGACGCAATCGCTCCCAACGGGCAAACCGAGCTCGCCATCGAAGTCCAGGTAGAAAAAGGTTGGCACGTTTACCATCCGATCGTCCTCGACACCGGCGTGCCCACGACGATCACGCTCGAGGCGCCGACGGGCGTGACCGCCGGCGAACTCCGCTTTCCGACCCCCCGCCTGGGCGAGGACCACGGACTTCGATACCTGGCCCTGGAAGGCCGGTTTGTCGTACTCACCACGCTCAACCTGGCAGCGGACTTTGGCGGCGCGAAGCTGCCTGTGAAAGCCACAGTGTCCGCGTTGGCCTGCAAAGAGCTTTGCGTGCCCGTCGAGGGCAGTGCGGAACTCGTACTGCCGGTTTCCGCGCGCCCCCGGCCGGCCAATGAGGAACTGTTTCGTACGGCCCGCACGGCACTACCTGCCCCGCTGGCCGACGCGCCGCACCTGAAGGGCAGCTCAGTCGCTCTGTCCAAGGAGCAGATCGGGTTCGAAGAGCCGGCCGAAATCGTGCTGACCATCCGGGCCGAGAAAGGCGTGCACATCCAGGACCGCGACCCGGGGAACAAGGACTTGATCCCGTCTCAGCTCTTCGTTGAATTGCTCGACGGCCTGCGCTTCGAAGATCAGCAGTGGCCGGAGCCCCACGTTCGCCAAGTACCGGGCTTCGGCCGCGTTCGCGAACACGGCGGCGAGTTCAAGATTCGTGTCCCGTTCAGCATCGTCGACCGTGAATTCGCCCCGGGCCCGGTGGCGCTGCGGCTGCTGTTCACCTATCAGGCCTGCACGGAGGCGGGGACGTGCTACCCACCCCAGGCGGCGGAAGGTGTCATACGTTTCGTCGCGAAAACGGGCGTTGGCTCTCCCGTAGCGATCGACCAACGCGGAACATTGTTTCCACGCGTCGTGCCGCTCCCCGCGACCTCGTCCCAGTCGGATGGTAACCGCCTCGGCATCCTGCTAATCAACATCGTCTTGGGCTTCCTGGGCGGGCTGATCCTCAATGTCATGCCGTGCGTCTTCCCGGTCATCTCGATCAAGGTGATCGGGTTCATCAAACAGGCCGGCGAAGACCGCGGGCGCGTGCTACGCCTGGGGCTCGCCTTCGCCGCCGGCATCCTGGTGTGGTTCTGGGTCTTTGGATACCTCAGCAGCCGGGGGCAAGTTCCGCTCCAATATCCCCCCGTCGCAATCGCCCTCACCGCCCTGTTCTTCGTACTCGCGCTCAACCTCTTCGGCGTGTATGAGATCCTCTTGCCTGGAACGGCGGCAGAGAAACTCGGCCAGGCGGCCGGCCGTGAGGGCTATACGGGTGCGTTTCTCAAAGGACTCCTGGCCACGCTGTTGGGCACCGCCTGCACGGCACCTGCTTTCGCCGGTGCGGCCGCCTATGCCACGACTCAGCCGCCGCTGATTGGCTTCGTGATCTTCAGCGCTGCGGGCGTCGGCATGGCCCTGCCATATGTCCTACTGTCTGCCTTCCCGGGCTGGCTCGACCGCCTTCCCAAGCCCGGCCCCTGGATGATCACCTTCAAACAGGCCATGGGATTCGTGCTCCTGGCGACCGCGATCTGGCTGCTGTTCATCGTGGGCGATCTGCTGGACGCCCGCGGTGTAGTCTGGACCATCGCATTCCTCGGATTCCTCGCGCTGGCGGCTTGGCTGATCGGGAAAACGCAGTTACACGCCGAAAGACGCGCCCGCATTGTCACCTGGGCGATCGCAGTTGCGCTGGCTCTGTTCGGATACTGGTTCTCGTTCGTGCATATGTACGACCTGCGCGGTGCGCTGCGCACTCCCGATTCGACCGCGACCAGCGCCGTTGAGCCCGAAGCCGACCGCATAGAAGCGACGTTGGCCAGCGCGGACTGGCGCGAGCGCATTCCTTGGCAACCGTGGCAACCGGGACTGCCGGAAGAGCTCGCTCGCAGGGGACACCCCGTGTTCGTGGACTTCACCGCAAGCTGGTGCGTGACGTGCCAGACCAACAAAGCGACGTCGCTGGAGATCGCGTCCACGCGGGAAAAAATGCGGGCGCTGGGCGTGATCCCGCTCAAGGCCGACTACACCCGGCGGGATACGTCCATCCGCGATCACCTGGTGAAATTCGGGCACAACAGCGTCCCCCTCAATCTCGTCTACCCAGCGGGACGCCCGGATGCGCCCATACAGCTCCCCGTGCTGCTCACGCCCGGAATTGTGCAGGACGCCCTGGAGCGCGCTGCGGCGACACCATGAACCGTAGGCGGTCCGCTGCCTCCCCGCCGCTCTCACCGGCCCCGCTACGGCGTACGACCAGCACGGGCCACCGCCGTGCCATTGGCGCGTCTCTAATCGACAACGGAAGCACTTGACCGAGGCTGTTGCACGGAGCAACCGGCCCCGCGCGCCAGAGCGCCTGGGACCGCCCGATCCCCGCATCGACAGCCGTGGAGTCGTGGCATTTCCGGCGCATGCCCGACTGCTCCTCTTCAGAGGCCGACCAGAGCCTTCCGATAACTGTGCAGACCGAGCCGCGACGTCGCTACGACACGGCCGGACCAATACGCCAGTTTGGCCGCGAACCTTAGTGCAATCGCCGGCCCGAGGTGCTGATGGTCGCTTCGGAGACGGCATGATGGAAAGGCGCACGTTCGGGAGCCGGTAGGTGGAAAATCAAGCGTCCGAGAAGTGAATGGAAATGCGGCTGAGCCGCATCAGCGAATCAGAAAGGAAATGTTTTACTGCCTTTTCATTCAACATCTTACGAAAAACAGCGTTTGCAACCGCTGCGGCCGGCTTGTGTTCTGAGGGTCGGCTGCGCAATCGGTTTCGGACACTGGCCGATAATGGATTGTGCTATAATGTTTTGGTGGGCCCGCGAGTCTGCGTACTCCGGTGCTGGGATGGACGCAGCGAAGCGCGCCAGTGGCCTGCTGCCACGGATCTTTGTCATCGCCGCTGTCTGGGCGGCAATTTGCGGTTGCGCAAGTCAGCATCAGTTCGCGCCATCACCGCCAGCCCGGCCGGTGGTACTCGTTGTAGCGCCGGTGCTGAATTTCAGCGGGGCAGAGGACTTTGATCCGCTAAAGGTGACGGACCTGCTGGCATCGGAATTTGTGGCCGCTGGCGACGTCGCCGTCATCCCGGTTAATCGCGTGCTGGCGGAACTTGGCCGCCGGGGCAAAGCGAACGCGGAGACGCCTGCGGACGCGGTGGAGCTGGCTCGAACGTTCGGGGCGGACGCAGCGGTGGTTGTGGCGGTCACGGAGTACAATCCATACGACCCGCCCCTGATCGGCCTGATCCTTCAGTGGTACGAAGTCCGACCTGAGCAATCCGGGCCAGGCGAATTATCGGTAGACGGCGCCCCGACGCCGCGCTGGCAGGTGCAGCGTGTTTTCAACGGGGCAGATGAGGAGGTCGTAAAGCAACTGAAGGAATTTGCGCGCCACCGCGACGCGGGGCGCAGCCCGTACGGCTGGCAGCGATGGATGAAGAGCCAGGAACTGTATGTCCGTTTCTGTAGTGCCATGCTGATCCGGACGATCAAACAGTTGAACGCGAAGGCCCGGGATACGGCCGAGCCGCACGAGGCATCATCATGAGTCCGGCGCAGCGCCGTTTAACTCTGACCAAGGGGCAACACCGCTACGTGTTTCAGTACGCGGAAGGGCGGGAGTCGGAGTTGCTCGCCAGTCTCGTCGCGCTCGCCGCCGATCCCCGCAGCGAGTTTGACTGGCTCGATGCGGCCGTCTTGTCGTACCAGATGGGTCAGCAGCTTTCGCATGAGTTTGACGCGGTCGCCCAGATGGAGTGAGGGCAGGATGTGGAACATACAGTCGGCCGGCACGGGCCCGAAAACGAAGACCATCGCCGATGTGGATGAGCAACATATGAGCGATCAGGCCAGCCTTGTGCAGCAGTTCATCAATTACCTCCGCGCGGAGCGGCACTTCTCCCCGCACACGGCCAAGTGCTACGCCGCGGACCTGCAACAGTTCTGCGGCTACCTGTGCCTGTTGTGCCCGCGGTACCAGCCGGCGGGAGCGGCGCCGCGTTCCAATGGAAACAACGGCCAGGGTCTGGAGCTGGCCAAACTGGCCCCCCCGGCCGACGTCTCCGGGGACGAAGTGAATCGCCGGCTCTTGGCCGTCGAGACCGACGACGTGCGCGCCTTCATGTCGCTGCTGCGCGACCACAACTACTGCAAGAGCACCGTCGCCCGCAAGCTTGCCACGCTGCGGAGCTTCTACAAGTTCCTGGTGCGGCGAGAATACCTCAAGAGCAACCCGGTCGCACCGATCCGCACGCCCAAGCAGGAGAAACGACTACCGAAGTACCTCGAGGTGGAACAGATCGAGAAGCTGCTGTCGAACCCGGACACGTCGACGCTCCTGGGGGCCCGGGATCGCGCAATGCTGGAAACGCTCTACTCGACCGGGATGCGCGTCAGCGAGCTTATCGCGCTGAACATCAGCGACGTCGACCTCAACGCCAGCGTCGTGCGGATCAACGGCAAAGGCAAAAAGCGGCGGGTGGTGCCGCTCGGCCCCGGCGCCGTACAGACCATCGTGCACTTTCTGGACCTGCGGCGGAACGATCCGCGGGCCAGCACCTTCGACCCGGAGGCGCTCTTCATCAACAAGCACGGCAAACGCCTGAGCACGCGCAGCGTCCGGCGCAAACTGGACAAGTACCTGCTGGAGGCGGGCCTGGACCTGTCGGTCAGCCCGCACACTCTGCGACACAGTTTCGCGACGCACATGCTCCAGCGTGGCGCGGACCTGCGCAGCGTCCAGGAAATGCTGGGCCACCAGAGCCTCAGCACCACGCAGATCTACACCCACTTGACGGGTCAGAACGTCAAGGAGGCGTACGACAAGTCGCACCCGCGCGCATGATCGACAGGTCGGGATGAGCGCGTCGACCCGCCGGCCGGGACGGTTTCGCGGCGTCCCGGCGGCGGGTCACGGCTTGCCCTACGTGTCCACAGAACGCCCGGCCGCCGTCGGCAACATCGTCTCCGGCATCAGCACGGCGACAACCTGCCCGCGGGCCCGCACTTCACCCGCCGCCTGAACCGTCACGTCCACCACCACCTTACGCGGCTTGACCTCCACGATCCGCCCGCGCGCTTCCAGCGGCACCCCCATCGGCGTCGGCCGCAGGTAGTCCACCTTCAGCGCCGCCGTCACAAACCGCAGCGGGGGCAACGTGTCCGGCGCGCGGCCGGCCGCACGGTACGCGGCCAGCGCCGCCGACCCGGTCCCGTGGCAGTCGATCAACGAGGCAATCAGACCCCCATAAACATAGCCGGGAATGGCGGTATGCCAGGGCTGCGGCACAAGAACGGCAACCGTTTCGTCGCCGTCCCAGGCGCTGCGGATGTGCAGGCCGTGTGGGTTGAGCCGCCCGCAGCCGTAACAGTGCGCCAGGTCATCCGGGTAGAAATCCTGCACTGCCTCCGATGGCATGGTAGCGCCCTCCCTGGGGGCCAGCGATCATTTGGACGCACGCAAGTATTCCAGCGCGCGGATGACCTCCGGGACGTGCGTGAACGTCGGGCCGCCCTGCATCATCACGGCGACGCCAGCGGCTTCCAGAATCTGTTCGGGCGTGGCGCCCGCCGCCAGACATTTCTCGACGTGAAGATTGATGCACGGCACGCAGCGCACCGCCAGACCGATGCCCAGCGCAATCAGCTCTTTCTCCCGGACCGTCAAAGCGCCGTCCTTCATGACGGCCTGGAACAACCCGCCGAAGCCGCGCAGAATATCGGGGGTCATTTCCTTCATCTTGTTCTGATCCGTGCTCCACTGCTCGAAAAACTTCGCGGTCTCCAAGCTCATAGGTCCCTCGCGTTCACAAAAAAACCCGCGCCGAAGGCCTCCGCCGGCCTTCTGCACAACCGATCGGGTGACAAAGCAATTCGCTCTCGGCCGGTCGCACGCAGCACCGGTCGCCGCCTTCGCCCGTCGACCGCCTGACGACCAGGCGCCGCCCGGCTCAGCGCAGCCGCGCCAACACGCTCGCATCCGTAATGCGCGCGACGGGATACACATTCTGGCGCTCGTCGGCGTATACCGATCGCCGATAGAAGAAATCCAGCCGCTGGCCGCCGCTGCGCGCAAACGCAGGGTCGCGGGCGAGTCGCTCCTCGAACTCTGCCCGCAACGCCGGGTCCGCCGTCAGCATCTGTCGCGCCAGCGGTTCCATGACATACGCTTCGGCGTACTCCTTCGCTTCGAAAATCGTGTTGAAGAAACCCCACGCCACGAACGAATCCGGGCTCTCCGGCTCCAGAAGCTGCACAAGCAGCCGGGCCCGTGGCTGGTCGGTCCGGATCAGTGCGGTGCCGGGCGCGAACGTGCGCGCCTCGGTCACCGGCACGCACGTGTAGCGGGCAAGCTGTCGCCCTTCCTGCGGCCGCTCCCCGAACGTCACGTCCCGAAAGCGGAAAGATTCAACGACCACGGTGCACGCTTCCTTCAGCCGCGAGAACCGCACGCCGTGCCACTCCAGCCGGGCCAGCACATCCTCCCATTGCGGCGGCACGAGATACGCCAGCGGCGGCGACACCGAAGCGGTCACGCGCAGCCGGTCGAACAGGGGGATTTCCAGATCGACCGGCTCCGTCGTGTACTCGATCACCTGGTCCCCGGTGATCTCGCTGTCGCGCAGGACCTGCCGGTATCCGCGATAGATGATGGGGCGGTTCTCCTGTGTGTGCTCGAACGCCAGTGGCACGCGACCGTCGGGACCAGCGCCGCGGGCGGCCGCACAGCCGGCGTCGGCAGCGCGGACCACGGCCCGCAGCTCGTCCGCGCGCTGGTTGACGGCGGACAGCGCATATCGCAGGAAGTCGTACGTGGCGCGCACCCGTCGGGCATACGGGTGGCGCGCGTACGCCTCGATCAGAACCGCAGCCCGATTGCAGGCCGCCGCATATCCCGTCGAAAAACGCGGTAACATCGCCCAGGCACCGACGAAGCCCGCCTGCGGCACTTGGCGATTCCGCAGCCCGCCGTATGGCAGCAGGTAATACCCGTCCTCGGTCAGGTTCGTGAGAACGGGCGGCAGCAGGCGCATTCGCGTCCACTCCGCGACGGGTGCCGGCGTCTCGGGTCCCTCGGTCGCAGAGTAAAACAGATCGTAGCGGTGCACTTCGCCATCGGTGGTGTGCGTATCCAACAGCAGGTCCGGCTGCCAGTCATTCCACAGCCGCAGCCACGCCCGCATCTCCCGGCTGTCGGCTTTCGTGTAGTCGCGGTTGAGATTCAGATTCGTGGCCGTGGTCCGCCAGCCGACCAGGCGCGGCCCATTCTGGTTGATCCGGCTATACGGGCTGCGACGTTCATGCCCGTCGATGTTGAAGATCGGGATCACCAGCAGGTTGATCCGTTCCAGCAGCCCGGCTTGCGTGCCGGTCACCACCATGTCGCGCACCAGTGCCAGACACGCGTCCTTGCCTTCACACTCCCCGGCGTGAATGCCATTCTGGATGAGAATCAACGGCCGGTCGCTGCGGCGGGCGGCAGCCGGCGTGAAGGCGTGCTCCGTGGAAAGGACCAGCAGCGGCAATTCGCGCCCTTCCGCGCTCGTGCCGAACGTCGTGTAGCGAACATGCCGCGACGCGGCCGCCAACTGCTGACAGAACTCCAGCGCCTCCTTCGCTGTGCCGGTTTCCTCATAGTTGCTGCGCTCGCCCTCGGTGCGCCACTCGTCCGACAGGTGATCCGGATCAACATACGGCCCGCGTCCCGAACAGCCGACGGCGCCCCATAAGAGCACGCCGATCAGCAGGCGCCAGACGGCACCCGAGGAGGGATCGGATCGGTGCTTGCGGAACGCGATGAACGCGGACATACCGCACCGACTCACGGGACCGCCCGCAACTCGCCGCCGGGCGTCAGGCCGATGAACTCGGCAATGAAGACCTGCGGCGCCGGGATACCGCCGCGGCGTGCAGTCCACAGGAGAAACCGCCCATCAGGGGAGAAGGTCGGCAGACCATCGAATGCCGGATCCGAAGTGACCCGGTGGGTCTCCGAGCCGTCGTCGCGGATGATATACAGGTCGAAGTTGGGACGGTTCCGGAAGTCGGCGCGGGTAAAGATCAGCCACTTGCCCGAAGGGTGCCAGTACGGGGCCCAGTTGAAGACATCGTTGCCGGTGATCGCCCGCTCGTCGGTACCTTCGACATTGTTCACGAAGATTTGCAGGTTGCCGTTGCCCACGCGGTCCGAGCGGTAGCAGATGCGTTTGCCGTCGGGGCTGAAGAAGGGACCGCCGTTCTTGCCGCCCGCGCGGGTAATCTGACGCGTGTTGTTCCCGTCCGCGTCGCAGATGAAGATCTCCTGACTGCCGGTCCGGAGGCTGCTGAAAACGATCCACTTTCCATCCGGGGAGTAAGCGCATTCGGCATCGTACCCATCCGAGGCAACGATCCGACGCAGCTTGCCCGTGGCGAACGTGTACTCGAAGATGTCCATGCCCGGGTAGTACGTCCAAGCGTACGAACTGCCGCCGCTGTGCGGATGGCCGACCCCGTGGGCAGGATACGCGGGGCGCGACGTGGCCGGGTCGCTGTCGCCGGCCGGTCGGGGGCGCATGGGCTCGACCTCGTTCGGCTTTTCGGGCGGGCGCTGGTCCAGGTGATTCGAGGCGAAGATCAGCTTCTCCCCGCTGGGGTGAAAGAACGAGCAGGTGGTGGCCCCCTCGCCGGTGCTGACCATCTGGAGGCCGGTGCCATCGACGTTCATCACGAAAATCTGGTAATCCTGCTTGCCGGTCGGCCAAGCCTGGAAGCTGATCCGCTTTCCGTCCGGGGAGAAGTAGGCTTCGCCTGAGCGGTCGAGACCCATCTCGGCAAACGTGAGCTGTCGCACGTTGCGAAGCCAGCGGGACTCGTCGTGCGCCGGCTGCGAGGCGGGCGGTTCGGCCGAGGCGCTCGGAAAAGCCATCAGAACAGGAAGACAAAGGCCGGCGGCTATGAACACGCTGCGCATGAGGCGACCTCGAACGAGCCCATCGTGGGAATCTGCCCTGTCCGTGTGCGGGATTATAGTCGGCCGCCACAGAAACGGTACGAACGCCTCACGGGCCGTCGAAATTGATCCGCTCGCGCTCCACGACCAACGGTCGTTTACGAACCTGAAAGTGAATGGCGCTGATGTACTCCCCCAGCACGCCGAAAAAGAACAGTTGCACACCGGAGAAGAAGAAGATCGCCACGATCAGGGTCGGAATGCCAGGCGGCGCCAGTTGCCGGTAGTACACGAGATTGATCGCCAGGTTGATCACCGCCCACAGCAGACTCAGCACCGACAGCACCAGCCCTCCAAACAGGCACAGCCGCATCGGAACGTTCGTGAAGGAAATCAGCCCGTTGAGCCCCTGGTCCACCAGGTGGTACCACCGGTTCCGGGAGCGCCCATGCCGGCGGGCACGCCACGTGTACGGCACCCCCGTCGCCCGAAAGCCGCAACTGGCAATCAGGCCGCGTATGTACGGGTAGTAATCCTCGCACCGCCGCAACGCTGCCACGACAGCCTTATCGATCAGTTGGAAATCGCCCACGTCCGGCGGAATGTGAATGTCGGCGAACCGGTTCACGAGCCGGTAGTACAACTTGCGGATGGCGCGCATCAGCCAGCCTTCCTCCCGGTTCGCGCGGATCCCGTAGACCACCTCGTGCCCCGCAGCCCATTGCCGCACGAACTCGACCAGCACTTCCGGCGGGTCCTGAAGATCGACCGGCAACAGCGGAACGACGGCGTCGCCCGTGGAAGCCAGAACTCCGTTGAACGCCGAACGTGAAGGGCCGAAGTTGCGCGCGTTGAGGATTACCTTCACGTGCCGGTCCCGGGCCGCCAGCTCCCGCAGCAGCGGAATCGTCCTGTCGGTCGAGGCGTTGTCGCAGAAGATGTGCTCGTAGTCGTACTCCGCCAGTTCGCCGGTGAACAACCGCCGAACGGCTTCGTAGCAGGCCATGATGTTGGCCTCTTCGTTCCACACCGGCGTGACGATGCTGATTCGTCTGCGGGGAGCCGTAGCCATGACGGTGGTCCGCTGAAAGCCGCGCGGCACCCATGATACTCACCGCGGCGGTCCGGCAACACGGTCACCGGCAAGCAGGATCCCTTTGCGGGCGTAGATGGGTCGGATCAGCGGTCTCAGACGAGGCAGCCGGAGAGCGAACAGCACGCCGCCGGTCGCGCAGCAGGCGCCGCCGACCATGATGGCAACCGGGGCGCCGAAGTGTTGCGCCAGACTGCCGGCGATCATGCTGCCCAACGGCGTCATGCCGAGGAACGCCAGCGTGTACAGGCTCATGACACGGCCACGCTTGTCGTCATCCACGATCGTTTGGAGCATTGTGTTGGTCGAAGCGATCTGGAGCATCATGCCCAGCCCGACAAACATCATCAGAATCAGGGCCGGCAGCAGGTGACGAGCCAGAGAAAGCCCGATCAGGCAGGAACCGAAGAGCGTCGCCCCCAGGGCGATCAGCCGACCCAGCCCCAGCACGGTCGGACGCGACGCCAGGTACAGCGCCCCCGCGAGGGCGCCCAGCCCGGTGGCGCCCATCAGAAAACCGAACGCGTCCGCCCGCGCACCCAGAACGTCACGTACAAACACCGGCATCAGCGTCCCGTACGACATGCCCATCAGACTCGACAGCGCCAGCAGAAGCAGCAGCGTCCGAATCGGGGCGAAGCCGAAGGCGTACACACACCCTTCCCACAAGCCACGCCCCACAGACGTGGCCCGAACCGGGTGCGCACGCGGCGGCAAACGCATGGCCAGCAGCGCTGCGATCACCGCCACGTAACTGAGGCCGTTCAACAGAAAACACAGTCCTTCGCCGATGGCCTCGATCAGCAGACCCGCCAACGCCGGTCCCACCAGGCGGCTCGCGTTCATCAGCGAGGAATTCAGGGCGATGGCGTTCTGCAAATCCTCCGGGCGCTCGATCATCTGCGGAACAAATGCCTGCCGCGTCGGCATGTCGAACGCATTGATGATCCCTAGCACGACGCTCAACGCGAAAATGTGCCAGACCGCGATCAGACCGCTCAACGTCAGCCCCGCCAGCAGCAGCGCCTGGACGCACGCCGCCGTCTGGGTCAGCACGAGCGTCCGGCGGAGGTTCCACCGGTCGGCCAACACGCCGGCGACCGGAGCGAAAAGCAGGGTCGGAACCTGACTGACAAGCCCCAGCGTGCCGAGGACCAGCGCCGAGCCCGTCAGCCGATACACGAGCCAGCCGACGGCCAGTTGCTGCATCCACGTCCCGATCAGCGAGATGCCCTGGCCGACGAAGAAAAGCCGATAGTTGCGCGACCGCAGGGCGCGTACCAGAAGTGCGGCCCGCCCCATCGCGGCGGGCGGGGACGTCTCCGTGCGAGTCCCGGTTCCGGGCGCGTCCACACTGGCTTCCCGTGGAATCCGCCCCTGGGGGGACGGCAGTAGCAAGATGATAGCGGCGAAGGCGGTACCGTCGACTCGGAGCGCCGGTACACCCGCGGCGGTCACCCGCCTGCCACCGGCATCGACCCGTTTATCAGACGTCGCCGCCGCGCGTGGCCCCGATTCCCCGGCCGAAGGCAGTGCGCGCCATATGCCGATAAGCGCTGTGGTCAGCGGCACGCCGCAATACCCGGGACTCATGTNCCGCACGAAAGTGGAGACAAGCGTGACGCAGGCGGCCAGCTTGCGCCTCCGCGTGGACGAGCGGACGCTGGAAACCTGCCTGGACCGACTGGACCGGCAGAGGCAGCCGCCCGCCGGCCTCGAGCTGCGCCGCGCGCCGCGCTATCCCTATCGGGCTCGACCGTTGACGGTCGAACTAGCCACCGGCGAAGCAACGACGGTGTGCTGCGCGGCAGCCGCCCGAAACCTGAGTCGCGACGGCATCGGGCTGCTCGTCGGGCAATTCATCTGGCCCGGCACGGAGTGCCGACTCGCGCTGCGCGGCCTGTGGGAGAATGAAACGATACTCGGTGGTCGCGTGCGCCGTTGCCGGTACATTCCGGGCACGGGGGTGCTGTACGAAATCGGCGTGTGCTTTGATCGTCCCGTCAACGTGGCGCTGTTCGTGCCTCGTCGCCGACCGCTGCGGATTCTGCTGGTCGACGAATCGCCCCAGCGACAGGCGTTGGTGCGCGGTTTTCTGGATGGTCTGCAAGTCGAACTGATCGGCGCGACGACCGCCCCCGGGGCAGGTTTGCCGCCACCGGAAGGCGAGTTCGATCTCATCCTCCTGGACTTGGACAGCCCCAGCTTCGACGCCTTTCTGGTGACCAAGGAACTGCGCGGCGCGGGCTACCTGGGGCCGATCATCGGACTGGCCTGTCAAACGGGACGGTCGCTGAGTGCGCGGTGCGAGGCGGCCGGCTGTACCGGCTACCTGACCAAACCGCTGACGCGCGACGCGCTGCGGGAACTTCTGGCTTCCCTTGAGGGCGAGCCGCTGCATAGCACGCTCGCCGGCGACGTGCAGTTCGCCCCCTTGATCAACTGCTTTGTACGGGAACTCCGTACGCTGGCCCGGCAGTTGTCCGTCGCATTCGAGACCGGCGACCACGACACGCTGCGAAACCTCGCCCAACGCCTCCAGGCCGACGGGGGAGCCTATGGCTTCGATCTGATCAGCGACGAAGCCCGGCATGTGCAGGTCCTATTAGACCTCGAAGCTCCCCCCGCGCGCCTTCGTCGCAGCGTGTACGAGCTGATTCACGTGTGCTTGACAGCGCAACCCGCCACGTGGGACCACGAAGAAAGAGACACTGACGCTCGCGGGAACATGCCCTTCGCACAGGGAGATTCGACCTGACCAGACCGCGTCGCTGGACGGACGCGGCAAGGCCCCGTCAAGTGTCGGGCGTGACCGCCTCGGGCGGCTGCGCCCGCCAATCCACACGCGGAGCGTCGCCCCACAGTCCGTCGAGGTCGTAATACGCGCGGTGCTCCTCGTCGAAGATGTGCACCACCACGTCGATGTAGTCGGCCAGCAACCAGCTCGTGTGCGCCCGATCCGTGGTCGAAAACGGCCGCCGACCCACGCTGCGCGCGTGCTCCTCGATCGCGTCCAGCACGGCCCGCGCCTGACGGTCCGAAGTCCCCGTCCCGATCACGAAGAAATCCGTCAGCGCGCTGAGCCCGCGGAGATCCAGCACCGCCACATCGGTCGTCTTCAGGTCTGCCGCCAGCCGCGCGACGGCAATGGCGAACCGCAGTCCGTCTTCACTGTCCGCGGAACCGCGCGCCGTCCCGCCCGCCGGTGACACAGTCGGGTTTTCACGCATAGCCCCATTCTACGAGCGGCAACGCCGCGGGGAAACCGCACCCATCGCTCTGTCGCTTCCGCTGGCGGGAACGCGCCTTGCGACGAACGACGGGGCAGGCGATAACGCTACGCGTGACTACTGAGTCCCCGATCGACGCACCCGATCCCCGACCAGGCGCCCTCCCATGGGCACGCCACGCGGCGCTGGCCGCTGCCACCGCCGTCCTTGTGCTGATCGCGGGCAGCCCCGCGCTCGACGCCCCCTGGCTGCCCGGCGACGAGTACATCTTCCTGGTCGATAACCCGGACGTGAACCCCGCCGTCGATCCCAGCCCGCTCGTGCGTCCGCTGCCCCGGCGGCTCGCCGCCATCTTCGCCAAAGTGCACGACGACCTGTACCAGCCGATTCCGATCGCGACCTACGCCTTGGAATGGGCGCTTACTGGCGGCGACCCGCTGAGCTTCCGACGCACAGACCTCCTGATCCAAGCGCTCAACGCACTGCTGCTGTGGTGGGTTCTGCATGCGGCTCTAACCGCCGGACGCACCGCAACGCCCCGCGGATTCGCGCTGCTGGCGTGGACTCTGGCCACTCTCTGGGCCCTGCACCCGATGCTGGTCACCACCTGGGCGGCCGACATGGGACGAACCCACCTCCTTTCGGCCACGTTCGCTCTGCTGACGCTGCGGCTCTACCTCCTATGGCTGCAAGACCGCCGTATTGTCGCGCTGGTCGGCGCACTGCTGCTGCTGATCGCCGCTATGCTCTGCAAGCCCATTCCGGGCTGGGTCCTGCTGGCGCTGGCGCTGGAGGCCGCGCACCGCGGTTGGCGACAGGCTGCGCGACAACCGGCCGTGTGGATTGTGGCCCTGATCTGCGGCGTCTTCGCCGCGCTGACCTATTGGACGAGCCGCACATCGGGCCTGATGGAGGACGCTTCGCGGGGTCTTTTCGGCGACCCGCTGGCCCGCAGCGCCTTGGCAGTCTGGATCTACTTCCGCAACCTCGTGGCGCCGCTGTGGCTGTCGTTCTGGTACCTGCCTGATCCCCGCACCGGCTGGAGCTACCCGTGGGTCTGGGTCGGCCTGGCGCTGGCGGCGGCGAGCGTGCTCCACGCTGTCCGTGCGTGGAAGCGGCCGGAGATGCGGTCCGCCGCGATCGGCTGGGCGTGGTGCTGGGCGCTGCTGCTACCGGTCATCGGACTGGTCGGCGCCCGGGAGTCCGCCGCGGTCGATCGCTACATGTATCAGCCGCTGATGGGCATCGCGCTGGTAGTCGGCGCGCTGCTATGCCGCGCGCTATGGGCCGGGCGGTCCGCGGGACATGCCCGTGTAGTCGTCCCCGTCACTTTGCTCGCCGTCGTCGGTCTTGTACTGTTTGACATGGCGCAGGTGGGCGTGGCGCGCAGCCCCGTACGACGAGCGCGACGCCTGGTAGAGCTCAATCGCGGGGACCCGCGCGCCTTGGAAGCGTTAGCCGTCGCGTACGAGTTCGCCCGGCGTCATCCACTCTCGCACGCAGACGCAACCCTCGTGCCGACGGGCAAGAGTCAGGTTAGCTATTTCACATCGCTGGCGCACGCCACCCTCACAGAAGCGGCGGCAACCCCCGGGCTGGAGCGTTTCTTCCCCAGGCCCGCCGACCGCGGCCCCTTCCACCGCCGACTGGCGTACCGGTTCCTGCTTTTGGGCGACGCCCAAGCCTCGCTCGCGCAGGCCGAGCAAGCTCGTCAGCTCCTGCCTGGTGAGTTTCTCACCTGGCGCCGGCTGGCGCATGCCTACCAGGCGGTCGGGCGATACGACGACGCTGTCGCCGCCTACCAGCAGTGCGAAGCCCTCCTGGCCACGCAGGAGCTCGCGACGCGTGCCGCACACTTCACGGACTACGGCACGCTGCTGATGTACGAGCTCGACCGCGACCAGGAAGCCTGCACACAGTTCCAGAACGCGCTGGAAACGGGCAAGGCTCCGCTGGAAGCAAAGCTCGGATGGGCTGTGTGCCAGATCCGTTACGGGGAAGGAGCTGCCGGTTTCCGACTCATTGTCGACATCCTTGAAACTATCCGCCAACGCGGCGCCCATCCGATCGTCCAGCTTCGCGCCGGACTCGCACTCGGCGAGTACCGACTTCGCAGCCATCACTGGGACGAAGCCTATGGCGTGTACAAAGCCCTGCTTCAAGACAACCCGACGGAATACGCCGTACTGCGCGGCTTCCACGAAGCGTGCTTCCAGTCGGGCCGCATCGCCGACGCGGTGACCGCGTGGCGAGACGCTGTCTTGAAAGCTCCGGGTCGGCGGGAGCTTGAGTCCTTTCTGGTCTGGGCGATGGCGTTAAGCGATGACGATTCTGCGGCCAGAGCAGCCGAAGACCTGATGTCCCGAGACGCCGATAACCCTATGGCATGCTTGGGATTGGCGATCGTCGAGCTGCGGTCAGGCCGGCTGGAGCGGGCTGTCGAGCTCATTTATCGCTCAGCACGGGGGACGCCAGTACCCAAGGCACGCGAATTCGAGCGAGCGGTAGGAGCGATCCAGATTCTGTCCAAACGATCCGAACTGTCAGATGAAGCCGTGGTTGCTCTTGGGGCGATCTACTCGGCGGCGGAATTCTCCACCGAGGCGAGGTCCGCCTGTCTTAAGTTATTGGACGTTTATCTGGCACGCAACCTGGACGACCATGTGAGGAAAATCGCGCAGATTGTTCGGGACAGACTATCGGACCTGGTCGACAATCCAACAGAAAAAACAAAATCTTGACAGGATTTAGGCGTCGACCGTGTTGAAACTCGCGCGCCCCTTGTTATACTATGAAGTGGCGGTAGAGCGTCAGGGGATCAGACCGACCGCCGGAAGGGCGTAATCGCCTTCCCGAGAAAAACTTGCTTCCACTCGCTGCGGCACCCTCAGACCGCGCCAATACCCACAGGGTGCCGCACGCCTTTTAATATGAACCTGCCACATTTGAACCGAACTTCTTGCTACTTCGCGCGCGGACGAAGAGGCGTGAACGGTTTCGGATCGCGCCGGCAACTTGAGAGCGCTGAAGTTCTGCGGTTGAAGCCAGGTATAATCCCTCCCCGTGAATACACCAACCGCGCGGCGCGAGACTGCAAAACTCCGCTATCCGTGGCTGTTCGCATTACCCGAGGGCGAACTGCCGCGCACCGTGCAGTGTGCGGGAGCAACGTACGAGCTGGTGGAGGTTTTCAAGCACGACTTCTTCGCGGCCACGGGTTTGTACTCGGGGCCCGAAGGTCCTGCTGTGTTGAAGCTCGGGCGCACAAATCCCCTGTTGACCCTGCCGATGGACTGGGCGGGCCGCTTCTTAGCGCGACGGGAGCTGCGGCTCTACGAGCGGCTGCGGGACGTGCCGGGAGTTCCACGCCTGATCGGCCCCGCGGGCCAGACGGGCTTCATGCACGTGTACGTGCCGGGGCATCCGCTAGCCCGGCGCGAACAGGTCTCCGACGCGTTTTTCGACCAGCTCGCGGCGCTGCTCGATGTCCTGCATGCGCGCCACATCGCGTATGTCGACCTCAACAAACGCGAGAACATCTTGGTCGGGGATGACGGGCGGCCGTACTTGATCGACTTTCAAATCTCGCTTTGGCTGCCGCCGATCGGGTGGCGTGCCTGGTGGCCCGTACAGTGGATCCTGCGTCGTTTTCAGGAGGCGGACCGGTATCACTTCCTGAAGCACAAGCGGCGACTGCGACCGGACCAACTCACCGCGGCGGAGCAGCAGGCGGCGAAGCGGGTGGGCGGCTGGATCCGCCTGCACCGCTGGCTGACGCGGCCGCTGACGCAACTGCGGCGGCGCGTTTTGCGGCGTCTGGAGGCCGGCGAGACGCGCCCGGTAGCCGGCTCATCGGCCCGCTAGGAACTGCGGGCCGCAACGGCTCCGTTGCTGGCACGACGCGAACCATCTTTGTACACTGTCGGGACCTCGCAAGCAGCGTTTGCTGGCGCGGCTCGATGATGGGAACAAAGGCTTTCTGGCGAGGATACGGCATGAAGGCGATCATGACTGGCGGATTCGTGCTGTTGTGCGGACTGGTCGTGTGCAGCACGGGCTGCGCACACAACGCGCGGTTCGGCAACAGCGGGCAGTGGACCGGAGTCTTCTTCGGTGATGTCGGGATCGTCGGCCACGGAAACGTCGTGACCATTCAGCGCGGGTCACGCGTCTGGAAACTCTCCATCCAAGGCGACAACAACACCGTCACCGTCGAAGAGGGCGTTACCCTGAACCGCATCGAGTTCTGGGGCAACGGCAACATCGTCAGCATCCCCGAAAACCTGATCGTCCGCACCACGGAAGTCGGCGGAAATCAGATCATCCGGCGACCCGTCGAGCGGCGTCCGCCGGAAGAGTATCTGCCAGGTGAGATCCTCCCGCCGGAACCGGCCCCGGCGCCCGTCAAGCCGGCGCCAGCGCCCACGCCGGCTCCGCCGCCTCCGGCGCCCGTATCGCCGCCGCCGGTTGAAGAACCGCCGCTGAAGTAAACGGTCGGGAAGCGCAATCGCGGCGGGGACCTACATGCAGCAGGGCGAACCGTAGAAGATCGTTAGCTGGTAATCCGCAGTTCGGGCAGCGGCGTGGCACCGACTTCACTCTGCTGAAGCCGTTCGACCAGTCGCGCGATGAAATCTTCCAGTGCGGCGATCACGGCCGGGTCCGCATCAGTGAAATATGCGAGCGGCCGGCCGGCGTCGCCGTGCGCACGAATGGCGTTGTGCAGCGGGATGGCGCCGAGGAAGGGGACACCGAGTTCGGTGGCAGCTTTCCGGGCACCGTCGTGACTGAAGATCTCGTCGCGATGCCCGCAATGCGGGCAGACGTAGTAGCTCATGTTTTCGACGATGCCGAGCGGCTCGACACCCAGGCGCTGGTACATGCGCAGGGCCCGGATCGCGTCCATAACGGCCAGCTCCTGGGGCGTGCAGACGACGATCGCCCCGGTCAGCGGAATGGTCTGCGCCAGCGTCAGGGGAATGTCGCCTGTGCCGGGGGGCAGATCGACGATCAGGTAATCGAGCTGGCCCCAGTCCGTCACCTCCAGCATTTCCTTCACGTATTTCTGCGCCATGGGACCGCGCCAGATCACCGCCTGGTCGCGGCTCATGAGGTGTCCCAGGCTGACAACTTTCAGTCCGTCCACCTGCGGCGGAACGAGTCGGCCCGCCGCGTTGAGTTCCGGCTTGACGTTCTCTGTCCCGGTCAGCCGGGGCAGCGAAGGGCCGTAAACGTCGCCATCCAGCAGGGCGGCCGCGAATCCGCGACGCAACAGGCCCACCGCCGTCAGTAGTGCGATTGTGCTCTTGCCCACGCCGCCTTTGCCGGCTCCCACCGCGATCACATGGCGGACGCCCGGGAGTGGCTGCGCGGCGTGCATGGTCGGGGTCGAATCGGGCATGTGCTTCTCCGCTTCCGGGAGGCGATCGCACGGACGCGCCACGGCGAGCCGCGCGTGTCGCAGAGGTCCCGGTATGGGAGAGGATAGAGCGCTGAGTGCTTTCGGACTACCCCGCGGGTCGGAGACCCGCGCGCAGGCGCCCCCGCCGGCCCACTACAACAGTGGTGTCCCCCACTTGAAGTCGTAGGCCTCGTCGTTGATGACGGCGAAGTAACCCTGCTCGTCGGAGTCGATATCGTAGACAGCGTCGCTGATGCCGCGGGCGGCGAAGTAGAAATAGACCGCATCGCGAAGCTGCCGCTCGTCCACATCCTGCGGGAGCGGTAAGTCGATGGTGCGCACCTCGGTGTTCTCGTATCCGTAGCGCGGCACGCAGCGAAGCATCAGGGCGGTCCGTTTCATGGCTTCTTTCCTGCTGCGGGGGAGCACCCCGCTCTACTGAATCATTCCATATCCGCGCTTATTATACGGAGCGGCCAGGTGCCTCGTTCAAGCGGCAGCGATTTTGCGGACGCGCAACGAGCGCCCGTCGCTGCCAGCGCGACGGGCGCGTTTCAGGCGCGAACGGCGGGCAGGGCGTCAATCACCTGTTCGATTTCCTCGCGGGAATTATAAAAGTGTGGGCTGGCGCGCAAGCGCCCCTGTCGCAGGGCTAACACGATCTTAAACTCTTCCCGCAGGTGTTTCTGAAGGGCCGGCAGGTCGTGCTTATCAGACGAGAACGACACGATGCCGCTCCACTCGGCGGCGCTGCGCGGGCTGTGCACACGCCAGCCCTTGCGGTGCAGTCCGTCCACCAGCAGGTCCGTAAGTTGCTTGACCTGCCATTGGATCTCATCGATGCCCACCTCCAGCAGCAGATCCAGCGATGCGCCCAGCGCGCAGATGCCGCCCACGTTGTACGCACCACTGTCGAACCGCCGGGCATCGTCGCGGAAGTCGATCTTGCGCTCCGCGCTGTCCCAGTGATGCTTCATGCCCAGGTAGCCGATCTCCGTCGGACGCAGGTGGCCCAACAACTCCCGCCGGCAGTAGAAGATGCCCGCCCCTTCCGGCCCACACAGCCATTTGTGCCCATCCGCCGCCAGAAAGTCGATGTTCATCGCGCGGACGTCGATCGGGTGCACGCCCAGCGCCTGAATGGCGTCCACGAACAGGAGCACCCCACGCTCCTGACATAACTCCCCCAGGCGCACGAGGTCCATGCGGAAGCCGTTGCTCCACTGCACGGCCGACACGGCCACCACGCGCGTCCGCTGGTCGATGCGGGCCGCCAGCCGATCGAACGGAATCCGCCCTTCCTCCTCCGGCACGCTCCGCAGGTGCACGCCGCGCTGCTCCAAGTTCAGCCACGGGTAGACGTTGGCGGGGAACTCCATGGCGGTGGAGACGACATTATCGCCCGTGACCCACGGGATTCCGTTGGCGACCCAATTGATGCCCTCGCAGGTGTTCTTGATGAACGTAATTTCGTCGGCGTGGGCATGGATGAGCCGCGCCGCCGCCTGCCGCACGTGCTCCAGCGTGCGGTACAGGGTGCCGCCCACGTACGAAGCCTCCGACTGCTCGCGGGCGTAGGCGATCAGCGCCTCGGCCGCGGGCAATGACAGCGGGGCGACGCCGGCATGGTCCAAAAAGTTGAAGCGGCGCGTGATCGGGAACTTCGCGCGAATCTCTTCCGGGTTCATGGCAGCCTTTCCCTGCGGAGTCGGACAGAGCAGTGCTATTTTACCCGCCCACAACCGTCCCGTCTGCGGACCGCCGATTTGGAAGCCCGGCCCGCGGCGCGCTATGATGCTGCGGCGACGGGACAAAGCGGGGGCGCGCAGCGAGGTGCACAGCCCATGAACGACCTGACTCCCCGACAGATCGTACGGGCGCTGGACCGCTACATCATCGGGCAGGAAGAGGCCAAGCGCGCGGTGGCGGTCGCGATCCGCAACCGCTGGCGCCGGCTGCGCCTGCCGCCCGGGATGCGCGACGACGTCTGCCCCAAGAACATCCTGATGATCGGACCGACCGGCGTGGGCAAGACGGAAATCGCCCGACGACTCGCCCAACTGATCGATGCCCCGTTCGTGAAGGTGGAAGCCACCAAGTTCACGGAGGTGGGCTACGTCGGACGCGACGTGGACAGCATCGTCCGCGATCTCGTGGAACGCGCACTGGTGCAGGAGCGGGAACGTCTCGCCCAGAGCGTCCACGCTCAGGCGCTGCGGAACGCCCAGGAGCGGATCCTAGACCAGTTGCTGCCCGGGTCGCTGGCGAGCGAGCCGCTGGACAGCGAGCAGGCCCAACGACGCGTCCGGACGCGCGAGAAACTCCGTCAGCAGCTCGCGGCGGGTGGACTGAACGAACATCTGGTCGAAGTAACCATCGAGGAGCGCGCCGTCCCGCGGCACGTGATGGCCACCATGGGGCTGGACCAGATGGGCCCCGAGTTCGAGCAATTCATGGAACGCATCATGCCCCCGCGCGGCAAACGCCGCCGCGTCCCGGTGCCCGAGGCCCTCGAAATCCTGAGCCAGCAGGAAATCGACCGACTCGTCGATCAGGATGCCTTGCAGCAAGCCGCCCTGCGCCGGGCGCAGGAAACCGGGATCGTGTTTCTCGACGAGATCGACAAGATCTGTGGCAGCGGTCTGACGGAGGGCAGCGGGCCGGAGGTATCGCGGAGCGGCGTGCAACGCGACCTGCTGCCGCTGGTCGAGGGGACCAGCGTCAGCACGCGGTACGGAATGGTGCGAACGGATCACATTCTGTTCATCGCGGCCGGGGCGTTTACGCAGTCGCGCCCCAGCGATCTGATGCCCGAATTGCAGGGCCGCTTTCCGCTGCGGGTGGAACTGCACGATCTGAACGCGGAGGACTACCACCGGATTCTGACCGAGCCGGAGAACGCTTTGATCAAACAGCAGGTTGCGCTGCTGGCCACGGAAGGAGTGCGGCTGGAGTTCACCAACGAGGCGATCGTGGAAATGGCCCAGATGGCATATCGCGCCAACCAGATACTGGAGAACATCGGAGCCCGCCGGCTGTACACGATCGTGGAGAAAGTGGTCGAGGAAATCGCGTTCAACGCGTCGGACGCCATCAACAAGCATGTGGTGATCGACGTGGACTACGTGCGCATGCGGCTGGCGGACATCTTGGCCGACGAGGAGCGCAGCCAGTATCAGTTGTAGCACCGCGACCGGGCCGTGCGCGGCGCCGACGCGGCTTCACCGCACGCCGTCGCGCAGGCGCTCGTGCAACGCCCGGTAGTCGGTCTTGCCGGTTCCCAGCACCGGAATCTGGTCCACCTGAACAACGCGCGCCACATTGTGCAGCGGGGACAGACCGGCGGCCCGGATCTGCCGATTGACCGTCGCGCGGTCTACCGGCCGGGTAGTGAAAAGAACGATCTCGGGATGCCCATCGCCGGGCGTCGCCTCGACGGCAATGACTGGCCCCTCGTCCGCGTCGGTGACGTAATGCGGCTCGAGCGCCGCCTCGATTGCGGGCAGCGAGATCATCTCCCCACCCAGCTTCACGAATCGTTTGCGTCGACCGCGGAAGGTGAGCACGCCGTGCACGTCTTCGCTGACCAGGTCCCCGGTGCGGTACCAGCGCCGGCCGTCCCATTCGACGAACGCCGATCCGCCCGTGTCTCCCAGGTAGCCGGAGAACACGCTCGGGCCGCGCACCAGCAACATCCCCGTTTGACCGGGCGAAACCAGGCGACCGCTGTCCTCGTCCACTACGGCATACTCGAATGACGGCAGCACGCGGCCAATCGTCCCCGGTTGCGGGTTGTCCTCCCGGTTCACCGCCACCACCGGCGAACACTCGGTGACCCCATAGCCCTCCAACACGACCGCCTGGGGACAGCGTTCCGCGAGCAACTGGTAAACGCGTGGCGGGCAGGCTTCGGCCCCGGTCACGATAAGGCGGAGGGAGGAGAGCATTTCCCGGCTGCTCGCGCGCGCCAGGCCAGCCAGAAACGTCGGTGTGCCGCAAAGGAGCGTCGCGCGGTACGCCTGCACGAGGCGCGCCAGCAGCCCGGCCTCGGTCGGGTTCGGATGGTAGACGGTCCGAACGCCGGTCAGCAGCGGCAGGACCAGCGTAACAGTCAGACCGAACGAATGAAACGGCGGCAGGAAGCCCAGCAGGCAGTCGTCTTCACGGACCGTGAAGACGGACAGGATATCGCGGATATTGGCGAGCAGGTTGGCATGCGTGAGCGGTACTGCCTTGGGAACGGTCTCGGACCCGCTGGTCAGCAGCACCGCGGCGGTCGGCGCGATCGCGGCCCGCGCCAGCGCGGACCAGGTGCCGCGGGCACGCAGCGCGGCCACGGCGCGCCGTTGCCACCCCAGGTTCCCAACGAGTTGTTCCACAAACACGAATCGCTCGCGTAAGCTGCCGAATTCGATTCCCCGCGCTTCCAAGCGCGACACCAGCGCGGCCGACGTGAGCACGCGCTGCACCCCGGTCACATCGAGCGCGTGCATCAGGTTCCGCAAACCTACCGTCCAGTTCAGCAGCACCGGCACACGGCCGGCAAACAGCGTGGCGAGGTAACACCCGCTGGCCGCGACCGATGCGGGCAACATCAGCCCCACACGCTCACCCGCCAGCCGGCCGATCGGCGGACCGAGCAGATACACGGCGGTGACGAGGTCGCGGTAGCGGCGCGGCCCACGCTGTTGGTCGGCAACCACGATCCGATCCGGGTCGCGCGACGCCTGTGCCAGAAAGACGGCCGGAATGGTCTCGCCCGTCGGCAGCTCGACCCGGTGAGCGGACCGGCCGGCGAACCACGCCGGCGGCGGCGGGCGAAGCTCCACCGGGCGCGAAACGACCGCTTGCCCCCGCGCCGCCAGCAACACGTCCCCGACCGTTTGCAGGGCGTCGACGTCGTCCGACGGAAAGCCGAACTCCCGCCCCAGCCACAGCACGAGTTCCGCCTTAGCCAAACTGTCCAGTCCCAGGTCCTCCGCCAGACGCTGCTCGGGTCGCAGCTCCGACAGCCCCGTCATCTCTCGCAGATGGCTCAGCACAAGCTGCTGCGTCGCCGGCGGCACCGCGCCCGCCGCTCCCTCCAGCCGGCCCGAGTCCGGCTCCGGCATCTGACGTGCACGGCCCGCTTCCCAGCGCGTATATGGCACGTACACCGCCGGTGGGGCATCCTCGTTGTAATAGCGCTCCAGGAACGCGTTGATCGTGCGACGATCGGCGGTGCGCGGGAAGTCCCGCGGCTCGTACAGCTCGATTTTTACGTTGCGCCGCGGCATGAAAAACAGTGCATCGGCGAGCAGGAAGGCCACGCCACGCCGCAGGATCCGGCCCACGTCGGGAACCTGGCCGGACGCCAGACTGAAGCTGCTGCCCCATAGCCCCCGCGTGCGCACCAGGACGACCCGCACGTCGGGAACAGCCCGCAGGATCCGCTCCACCGCGCTGTTCCCGCGCAGATCCTCGTATCGACTGCGATACAGGTGCCCGGACGGGTACAGCAACACGTTCTCACCACGCCGCAAATCCTCGATGCACTCGTTCAAACGCTGTTCGGCCTGGCTGCGCGCGGCCGGACCGTAGCGGCGAATGTCGGGCAGGGGCCGGACGCCGCTGCGGCGGGCCAGCCAGCGGATGAAAAAGCGGTCGATCTGATCTTGATCGGCCAAGGCCCGGGGAGCGAACGGTTCATGCAGCCAGGCCATCACGATGATCGGGTCGATCAGGGCGGGGTGGTTTGGCAGGAAGAGGATTCCGCGTTTGCCGCGGGCCGCTACGGGGGCCACGCCGCGGAGGCGGACGCGGTACCGCAGTGCGAGAAGCAGCTTCACGAAGTGCCGTAGAATGGCGTCAAGCATACGTGTGCGTAGCTTATCGGCACCCACAAACGCCGCCGGCACAGCGGATGATACCCGCAGTCAGCGCCATCCAGAGGTCAAAGAGGCGTTTTTGTCGATGGCTGGAAGCAACGGTACGCGGCGCTATACTCACAGTGGCGAGCGAAGTTTGGGCCGAACCACCCGGGAGCTGCCGGGAAATCGCCTGCGACCTGTCAGTCAGGACGCACGCGCGCAACAGCCAATTGTCGTGTCGAGGTGCGGTATGCGACTCGGACGCGCCGTCTCATATGCCGTGTTGGCAACGGTACATTTGGCGGAAAACGCCAACGGGCGCCCCATACAAGGGCGCGACATCGCGGAAGCATGCGGCTTACCGGCTGGCCATTTGCTCAAGATTCTTCAGCAGCTCGTGCGGGCGCAGATTTTGTCCAGCGAGCGCGGGCCGGCGGGCGGGTTCGTACTTCGAAAGCCGCCGAACGAGATCACGCTCCTGGAGATCGTGGAAGCCATCGACGGACCGATCACGGGCGATTTGCCGCTCCGTCAAGTCTCCCCGGCGAAGGAATCCGCTCGTGCACGCCTGGAGCAAACGTGCCGCGAGGTCGCGCAGCACGCCCGGACGCTGCTCGGTCAGACCGTGGTTTCGGGGTTGATGCGTGGCCAGCCCGAGGTGGTCGGCGCACCCCGCTAGTCCGCGTTCGTTTCCCATAACCTGCCGTCCAAGCGCCACTTTCCGTTGAACGGACGGCTGGAAATTGTGAGAATGGGGGCAGCGCTGCTTCTCAGTCCGTGACGCGAAGGTTCGGGAAAGGAGACATAAGCATGTGTAGGCCGATAGTCGCGCTGGCCGTGATCAGCCTGTCGTTCAGCCTTCCGCTACAGGCCGCCGAGGTTCTCGTAAAGAACGACTCGATTCAGAACAACGGACAAGCCGTGATCGTGGGAAACTTCATCGCCGGGGAACACGCGGGCGTGCGCCTCACATCGCCCTGCAACGGGGCGATCGTCGCGGTGCAGATTCTGTGGCTGGAGGGGACACCGGGCCACCCGCCGAGCCTGGAGGACGCGATTCACATTTACGCCGGCGCGAGCTTTCCGACACCCGGCACGGAGCTGGCACTTTTGGAAGGACCGGTCCTGACGCCCGGGTATTGGAATGAGTTCCGATACCTCGATGAGGCGGGCACAATTCCGCTGAACGTCCCGGTCACCGCTGGGCAGCAGTTCTATGTGACGCTGCAATTCTACAACCCGACGGACGTGGGCAACGGCGGGCCGAGCGTCGTGCGCGATGTCGACGGCTGTCAGAACGGCAAGAACGTCATCTACGCCATCCCGGGCGGCTGGTGGAACTCCTGTCTGTTGGGTGTCGCGGGCGACTTCGCCATCCGCGCGATCGTCAACTGCCCCGACCCGACCGGCGCTTGCTGCTACGCCAATGGAACGTGTGCCGATGGCGTCACGCAGGCCGACTGCACCGCCCAGTACGGCGCGACCTGGTATAACGGGCAAACGTGCGGGCAGGTAACCTGTACGCCACGCGGGGCGTGCTGCCGCGCCGGCGGCTGTCTGCCGCTGGTGACCCCAGCGAACTGCGCAGCGATCGGCGGGATATACGCGGGGCATGGGACCAATTGCGCGGACAACGTGTGCGTGGCCGGCGCGTGTTGTCAAATCGACGGCAGTTGTGTGCAGAACTTCGGTTTCCAGTGCGATGCGCTCGGCGGGACGTTCCAGGGTCCGGGCACGAGCTGCACGCCCAACCCGTGTCCGCAACCTCTGGGAGCCTGCTGCTTTGGGACGTTCTGCATCCCCGATCAGACGAATGCGGATTGCACGGGAGCCGGAGGAACGTGGGCCGGCGCGTTTACGACCTGCGAGCCGGTGAACGCCTGCCTGCCGCCGGCGGGCTGTGCGGGTGACACCAACTGCGACGGGGAAATCACCTTCGCCGACATCGACACGTTCGTCGAAGCGCTTTCCGGGCCGGAAAACTGGCAGCACGACCCCTGCCCGTGGAGCAATGCGGACACCAACGGCGACGGGGACGTCACCTTCGCCGACTTGGACGCGTTCGTCGCTCTGATCGGGACGAGCTGTCCGTAAGAGCATCGCCGGACCGCACGCGGCCGCCGGCGACGCACCACGCCGTTCCGCCGCCACAGGTCACAGCCGCGCGTGACACCGGGGTGGCGCGACGTTTGACTCTGCGCGCGGCGGGCAACTCGAATGACTTGGCGTTCGACCCGCGCGGACGTACACTGCGCTTCGTGCCCGACGGTGTAGCGGCCGATGGCCGGCGTTGCGGGGTCGTGTCCATAAGCCGTCGTCGCAGCAGGGGAGCAGGATGATGATCTTCGGCGAGGAGGACTCGCGACCTATGGAACCACACCCTCACCCGCCGGCCCAGCTCCGGCTGGATACGACGGACATGCAGACCCTGTACGCGAACTTTTTCGCGCTGGCCGGATCGCAGGACGAGATCGTCTTGTACCTGGGCGCGACCTCGCCGCTGCCCAATGTCCCGCAACCCGCGCTGAAGGTCTCCCACCGTGTGATGATGATGCCGGCGAACGCGAAACGACTGATGCTGGCTCTCCAGCAGGCTATCAAAGCACACGAGGAGCGCTTCGGGCCCATCGAGCTGCCGCCGCCGCGGCGGCCGGAGGGCGGCGCGCCCTGAACCTGGCGCGGGAACGGGGTGCGGCCCCGGGGCGGGGTGCGACATCATGACGATGCTCGTGCGTACCCTGATTTCGCGTGAGCTTTTTCTGCTGGGCCTGCGCGATCTGCGGGCCCACAAGCTGCGCTCGCTGCTGACCGCCCTGGGCGTGATCTTCGGCGTCGCAGCGGTCATCTGCATGCTGAGCATCGGGGAAGGGGCGTCGGCGGAAACGCTGGCGCAGATCCGCCTGCTGGGCAGTCACAATATCATCATCGGGAGCGCGGAACCGCCTCGTCCCCAGCAGGTCACTCAGCAGGAACAGACCATCAAGAAATACGGGATCACACGGGCCGACGCCCAGCGGCTTGCCACCCTGCCCTACGTCGTCGAGCTGGTCCAGATGCGGGACGTGGCGGACACAGCGGTCCACGGCGCGCGGCGCTTTCATGGTGCGGTACTGGGAACGACTCACAACTTTTTCCACGTGGTGAACGTCCAGCTTGCCCGGGGACGGGCTTTGACGGAGCTGGACGAGCACGAGCGCAGTCGGGTGTGTGTGATCGGCGCCACGGTGGCACGCGAACTGTTTCCCAATGACGAGCCGCTCGGCCAGACGCTCAGCGTCCAGAGTCCGGCCACGGGCGCCGTGCCGTATACCGTAGTCGGGGTGCTGCACCCGGTCCTGACGGCCGGACGGCCAGCGCGGGGCGTTGCTGCCCGCGACATCAACCGTGACATCTACATTCCGCTGGCCACCGCCGACCTGCACTATGGGAATATCAAGGTCTCGCGCTCGGGCCTGTCCCGGGAGATCAAAGAGGTACAGTTGAGTGACGTGTACGTCCACGTCGAACCCCAGGAGCAGGTGCTGGCGGTGGCCCGGATGGTGGAGCGCGTCATGGAACACGGGCGCCAGCAGCCGGACTACGTCATCACGGTCCCGCTCGCGCTGCTTCAGGAAGCCGAACAGGCCAAGCGCACGCGGCAGATCGTGCTCGGCAGCATCGCGGGCATCTCGCTGCTGGTCGGCGGGATCGGCATCATGAATATCATGCTCGCGTCCGTGACCGAACGGACGCGGGAAATCGGGATCCGCCGGGCCCTGGGCGCCAAGCGCTACCACATCACCGCGCAGTTTCTCGTCCAGACGCTGATGCTCAGCGTACTCGGCGGCCTGCTCGGCATCGCGCTGGGCATCAGCATGGCCTGGGTCCTGACGCGCGTCGTTGGCTGGCAGACCATCATCCCCCTGTGGGGTGTCCTGCTGAGCTTCTTCGTCTCCGCCCTGGTCGGCGTCGTGTTCGGACTGTACCCGGCTCGCGCCGCGGCCCGCCTAGATCCCATCGAAGCCCTCAACTCGACCGCCCGCACCGCGTGACCCGGAGTCTGTACATCCTGCACGATCCCCCGCTCGACGGCCCCAGCAATATGGCCCGGGACGAACACCTGCTCTATAGCGCCACCTGGCGTCCGGCTGTCGTGCGCTTCTACGCATGGACCCCGCCGACCCTCAGCCTCGGCTACTTTCAGCGCTATGCCGAGCTCGCCACCCTGCCGCCCGAAGTCCGCGCCCTGCCCGTCGTGCGTCGCATAACCGGCGGGGGCGCCATCCTGCACGATCGCGAGCTGACGTACTGTTTGGTGCTGGACGCAACGGTACCCATTGCCCGCCAGCCCCCTCTGGCCTTGTACGAACTGGTGCACGAATGCTGGCGCCACGCCGTGGGGCGCGATTGTCCCGCCGTCGAGACCGCTCCGCCCGAGCTTCCTTTGCCGACCCCGCGCACCGGTCCCTTCTTCTGCTTTCAGAAACCCGGGCGGACCGACCTTCTGGTCGACGGCCGCAAGGTCCTGGGTAGTGCGCAGCGCCGGCTGCGCGACCGCGTGCTTCAACACGGCTCGCTGCTGCTGGGGCGCCGCTTCGCAGCACACCCGGGAGCCCATCTGGGCGAACCTCCCGCCGAGCGCGTGGCCGCCTGGCAGGCGGAGTTCATCAACGAGCTGACGGCCGCGTTGAACCTCACCGCATGCCCCACGACCTGGGGACCGGCGCAGATCGAAGATGTCGCCCGACGTCGGGAGCGCTACGCTGGGGACGCTTGGACCCGCCAATTCTAGCCGCCCGGTCCATCGCCCTCGGATCGGGCAATGCCGCGTCCCACGCTCGTCTCCCGGACCGGCTCGGCCTATGATGCAGCCGCGATGATGGCCGAAATCTACCTCGGTATGCGTCCCGGACATCGGACTCGGATGGTGAGCGCCGCAGCCGCCACTCTGGTCGCTGCCCTAGCCGTGGCCTGGACCCAGGTCCGCAGCGCCCGGGCGCTCGCGCCGGCGCAGTCTGTCCCCGACACGCCATTGAAAGTGCGCGTCCCGGTCGGATGGCATCCGGCGCCTGATGATCCACAAACGTTTCTGTCACCGACCCGGGAAGGCGAGCGCCGCAAGCTCTTCGAGTTTGAACGCCGGGTCCGGTTCCGGTATCTCACCCGGCCGCAATTCGAGCCCTTGGAGCGCCTTTTGCCGCGACTGGGGCTGGCGAACGTTTCAGAACTCACGGCGGTCCGCATCGGGCGCTATCCCGCCGTTCAACTACGACGACTGGAGCCGCGCCGCCACGGACGATATCGGCTGCCGCCCCGACAGTCGCTCGTGCGCATCGCCTCTCTGCCGCGCGGCCCGGTGATCTACGTGACTTATGAAACGCTGGTAGAGCTGCGGCCGGCCGACGAGGAAATCCTGGACGACATCTGTCGGACTATGGAGGTGGATGATGCCACACTCGCGGCGGCGCCTGAAGTGTATCTGGAACGAGCGGGCGTGAATCTTCCGCTGGCGGACGGCTGGACCGCCGTCGGCGCCCACTTCGCGGAGGTGCCGGGAGTGTTCGTCGGTGGCGTCGTCGACGGGATACCCACGTGGGCAATCGGCATCTTTCGCACCTGGCTGGCCGGAGAGCGCACACCGGCCGATTTGCTGGCGGACGTCGCGGCCCAGGAGTGGCTGTTGTGGAACGGGCAGCTTCGCGTCGCCGAGGCGCGGCGACCCGACGGCGCCACCGTCACGACGCTGCGTCATCCGCATCTGGGCAACGTTGACGAACCGCTCGTGTCGGCCCGCGTTGTGTCTTTCTCACCAACCCAAACCGCTATCCTCTTCGCCTACGCGGGCCCGCGACACGCCGGGCTGGCCGATGGCGTGGCCGCACAGCTCGCCAATGAACTGACGCTCACGCCGCTGTCGGCCTTTGAAAACCTGACCAGCGCCGTGGAGGCCGGGATCACGCTCGCCCAAACCCTCACGCAGCGGGGTGCTTTGCCACGCTGGGGGCGCCGCCGCGTAGAAACAAAATACGAAGAAACGCTCTTCGGGGAGGCGACCGTGACAGTTCTCCGCGAAGCGCGGGGCGGCAACCCAGAGCGCGGATACGAGGGCTTCCAGGTCCGGCGCATGGCCGGACAGGAAGATGCCATCCGGTGGTTCCTCGACGGACGAGCGCAGACCTACGAGTGGCAGGCAGAGTTTCGATATAACGCGCTCCCGATTCGCGTGCTGGAGCGTCGTCGGCAGGTCGATGGCGACGTGGTGCGCGAAATCGCGATCGCCGGACGAGCGGGCGTCACCTGGACCCATCGCCCGGGTCCGGCGTTTACGCCGCCGCCGGCCGAGTCGGTCGTGGCGGGGTGGGTAGCCCGCAACGAACCCGGTTCCGCGCTAATGGAAGTCTCATCCTTGCTGGGGCCGGCCACACACACCGAATGGCTGCGGCAATTGCCGCCGGACGGCGCGCTGCCCCGCGTGCTGGTGCAGCAGGACTTCTGGCCGCTAGGGGCGATTTACGCATTCGACGACGACCGGGCCGAGACGGAATATGAGCTGTACCCCGGGGCGGTATACCGGCGCGTCACGGATTCGCCCGCCGCGGTCCGCAAGCCGTCGGAGTGACCACCGGCGGAGGGCCCGGCGGTGTGGCGCGGTCGGCAGGCCGCCCCAAGCACTCTCCGCTGAGTGTTGAGCGGACATTTGCCAAGCGCGTACAATCGACCGGTCAGGGCCGCCCTTCTTGTCGGGCAGCGCTGATCGGTGGACCAGGAATACGGCGGACGTGACAACGTCAACTTCTTCCATCCGCACCGCGACCCGTGCCTCCGATGCGGTTCGCGAACCGGACTCGTTCTGGCCGGGTCGGCCGGCTCCGGATCGCAGCCTAGCCGCTTCCGGGGCGGCGGGATTGACGGAGGCCGTGCCGGTCCAGCGCGCCACATTCGATGGCTGCGCGTGGACTTTCGTCGGTGAGGCCGGAGACTGGCTCGCGCGTGTGCCGGCCGGCGCCTGGGCCGACCCCCAGGGTAGCGGATGGGAGCTCGTCAAGCACAACGCACGGCGGGAGGTGTGGCGGGCGGTGATCGCGGGCCGGCCATGTTACCTGAAGTACCACTTTTACGATCCTTGGCGGGAGGTACTGACGCGCTGGTTCCGTCCGTCGTCCTGCGCCGCGGAATGGGCCGGTGGGCTGTACGCGCTGCGGAACGGCATATCTGCGGTGCGTCCGGTCGCGTACACGCGCGGGTTGCAACGAGCCCGCTCGCCGGGGACCGGCCGCGCCGGGCACTGCGCCGTGTTGGTCACCGAGGCCGTGGAGCCCGCGCAACCTCTGAACGAGTTCTGGCTGCAGTTGCAATCGGATGACAATACGGCACGGCGCCGGGCCGACACGCGTCAGCTCATCGAGACGCTGGCAGAGCTGATCGCGTGCGCCCACCAAGCGGGCTTTGAACACCTCGACATGCACGCCGCGAACATCCTCATCCAGACCGTGGCACCGCGGCGCTACCAGGCCGTCTTCGTCGACCTGCAAAGTGCGCGCCTGGGGGTTCCGCTCAGCGATCGCGCGGTGGTCCGCAACCTGGCGCAGCTCAACCAGTGGTTTCGGCGGCACAGCACCACCATGGATCGCTTGCGCTTTCTGCGGGCGTATCTGCGCTGGCGAAATGAGTTCGAAGACCGCTTCGTGTACAGCCGGGCGCTGGGCCTGACCTTTGACCAGCTCGTCGCGGCGCTGGCGACCGCCGCACAGCGCCACGCAAGCCGCCTCGGTGGGCAGCGAGACCGACGCGTGCTGCGCACCGGGCGGTACTTCACGCGTGTGCGGCTGCCCGGCGGATGGAGCGGGCTGGCCATGCTGTGCTGCAAACACCCCCAGGCGGAGTCGCGCGCTTCGCAACTGACTTTCGAACGCCGCTGGTGGGAAATGCAACTGGCCACCCTGGTCCGTCGGTGGTGTTCACCCGCCGCCGACCCGTCGCCAGACGCGGCCGAGGCGGCAGTCCCCTGTAAGGAGTCGCATTCGGCGTGGGTCGGACGCGCTGTGCTGGAATGCGGACCGGACCGCATTCCCGTGATCGTGAAGCGGCCCCGGGCGCGCAACTGGCGCCGGCGACTGGTGCAGCTCTGGCCGCCTTCGCGCAGCCTGCGCGCCTGGCGAACCGGCTACGCACTGCTGAACCGCGACGTCCCGACGGCGCGTCCGTTGGCCGTTCTGGAGCGCCGCTGGGGCCCCTTCGTCCGCGATAGCCTGCTGATCACAGAAGCGATCCCGGGGGCCTGTGACCTCGAAAGCTTCCTGCGCACGGAGCACGCTCGACGCACTGCGCACGATTGGTGGCTTCTGAAGCGGGAACTGATTCCGCGGCTGGTCAACCACCTGCGACGGCTGGAGGAGCGCGGCTTCGTGCATCGTGACTGCAAGGCCGGCAACATTCTCGTCGTGCCCTACCCCGCACTGCGCCTGCGGTGGATCGACCTCGACGGTGTTCGCGCGGTGCGCCGCCCGTCGGACGGCGCGCGGCTGCGAGCGCTGGCGCGCCTGGAGGTCAGCCTGCGCAATGTTCCCGGGCTGACGCGTACGGACCGCGTGCGCTTCCTGCGCGCCTACGCAGCGCGCTTCGGAGTCGCCGAAGACCAGTGGCGGCAGATGTGGCCCGCGCTGTCCCGCTGGGCCGCTCGCCAGCAACGGGCCACGGACCGACATCGCGCTTGGAAACTCGCGCATTACGGACGCCCGTAGGAGAGCGTCCGCCCGCCGCGGGCTTACTGCGCCACAGAAATCGGGGCTTCTTCCCGGATGCTGGGAACCAGAAGCTTGGATTCCAGCCCGTGGTTCAGCACGTACTCATACATGTGGGGCAGGGTCTTGATGACTTCAAGGTCGTCGTGCGTGTCGGTGCCCACGGTCACAAACACGCGGTGGTTCGGCACAATCTTGAACCACGGTTCATGCTCCGCCAACGGAATCAGCTTCGAGTTGACCTCGTAGAATATGCGCGCGTTGGCGATCGTGCGGACCACTTGATCCATCGACGTGTTGGGGAACTGCACGCGCACGTCACAGTGCGCCAGCCCGACCGGGCACGGCCAGCGCCGCGCCTGGTTGGCCAGCGTCGTCAACCCGGCCCAGTCCACGAATTCAAACAGCACATAGTCGATCCCCCCCAGACAGTTCCGCACCATCTCCAACTGACCCTTGTTCAGCGGCCAGTTGATCTCGCACCCGCACAGAATCTTCAGTTTGCCCGCCCAACGCTGCCGGGCTCGACGGACCTCCTCCACATAGGCCCGCGCTTCCTTCCCGAAGACCCGGTCGAACTCCTTCTCGCTGTGCACCTCACGCGACGACGGCGTGGCAAAGAGATGGTCCGTCACCCCGATCCCCGCCACCGGGAAGCCGAGCTTCAGATGCTCCTCGCACAGTTCGTCGATCGTGTATGCACCGTCCGAAAACGGCGTGTGGTTGTGCAGATTATAGATAGGGACCATCGCTCCTCCCGGCCGCCGTATTGCTATACCTGTGCCATGCGTCGCGGTACCCGCTTCGCGATACAGCAGCGAGCCACCCGCATCACCCGCTATCCGGCGGAACGTCGGAAAGCCGCCTTGATCGGTACCTGTATCCCACCAGCACCCGGTCCCGCCCCGGCCGGCCAGCCACCGGGTACCGTCGGCATTCGCGCCCGTCTGCCCCACATGCGCAAACAGGCGACGGCCCGCCACGGCCGCCCGAAAGCGCCATCAGTATAAGTGCCGGTTGGGCGACTGTCTACCCGTGGTCGATGTGGGACGCCGCTGGCAGAGCACGTCGCGCCAGTGGCGGATGGCCCGTGGGCACGCGGGCGCGGGCAGTTGAATCCCGGGTCGATCTGAGCATGCCGCGCAGACCGCAGCGCCCCGAACTCTGGGTCCAATCTAGTCGAAAAAACCACATAAAGCGCTATGCCAGAATGGATTATGAAAATACAGAGGCGAACAACGAACCGGAACGTGGGACCTGCGTATCTATTGTTGAAAACCTCCAGAACTGTGCCTCTCCTCCTCCGATGCCCGAGGCGGCCAGCGAAACTGGTCGCCTCGGGTGTTTTTTCCGCTCGGCGGTGCCGCCCGCGCCGGGTTGCTCAATGCCTGGGAAAGGCCCTATTCTGTCCGCTTGGATGTCCCAGGTTGCGTCGCTGCCAAACTCTGAGGCGAAAACAACATTGCGCGCCGCGGTACCCTGCCATAGCTCGGGTTCCTTGCCCGCTATCCTATTTGTCTCATTGACTTGCGCGACGTTGTGCGCCGGGGCCACGGTCAAGGAAGTCGCAATCTCGGCGTTCAACCCGCAGGCCAGGTACGTTCGGGTCCGCGCGCTAGCCGATACACCCCCACGCCGCGGTACAGAACTTATTGTCTTCAAAGGAGTTGAACCAGTCGCCATCGGCAGCTTCGTCGGCGCAAGCGAGGGTGAATCGACGTTTCACCTCCGAGATGTCGACGCCAACATTTCTCATAAAAATAACTTACGCGCATGGTTGCTGCCGCACGATCTGATTGCCGCGGTGCGCAGCGCGTGGCCTGTGGGAGCTGGGCTGCTGACGGAGATCGACTCGGTCGGCCCCTCAGACCACTCCGTGTGGATCCGTGCCGGCGAAGACTTCGGGTTACAGGCAGGGGATACATGTTTGGTGAAAATCGGTCGGCAACCCGCAGCTCGGATCGACCTGCGATTTATCGGTCCTGACGTCAGCTACGGCTGCGTGACCCCCTTGGTCGCCGACTTAAAGCTCGCTTCCGGAATGCAGGCCGCGCTGTGGCCCGCGCCTGGGGAAGCGCGCACCGGGCGTGCGACATCGATCGTTTCGTTCGTCCAGAAAGCCGGGCGGGACGTTCAGGTATGGGTCCCTGTCGTACCGCGTGTCTCGTGCCCGGGCGAACCCCATCTGGATTATTTTCGCGGAGACCGGCTGATCGGCTCTGGGGTGGTCACGCGACAGGACGACCGGTTCTGGTACGCCTCTTTTCGGGCCGCGCCGAGCTCGCGGGCGCCCGGTGCGTGGCGAGAAACCACGCAACCGTCATCCTCGCTCGACGTCAACCCTCCGGTCGCCAGCACGCCGGTAACCTCTCCCGCCGTCGAAGTCCTGCCACAGGTCGGCGACGACGTTGTCGTACGCACGGACGCGGACCTCGAGCGGCAGCGGTTCGTGGCACAGGTATTCGAGCTTACAGCGGGGGGCGCGCTACTGGATGCCGGAGAGAACGACGGGCTCGTGGTGGGCCAGGAGGGCAAGGTACATCGCGAAGGGGCCGTTGTCGGACGAATCGAGGTGGTACGCGCGCAGCCGACCTACTCTGTTATTGTTTCGCGCGCCAAAGACCGCGAGTCGGCGGTCGAGTTACGCTTGGGGGATGAAGTGCGGTTCGGGCCGCCGCCCCCCGCGCCGACTGAGGTCGGCCAGATCGTCCGCGTCACGGCGAGGAGCCTGATTACGGTTCGGCTCGCCGTGGCGCAGCCGCCGCTGGGCACGCCATTGGCGGTCAGGGCGCGCGGTCAAACCGCCGGGGTGGCGCTTCTGGTCGTTGCGGAGGATGGGCTGGCCGGAGGATTTATGATTCCCGCGTCGATAACGATACCGCCGGCAGCGGGTATGGAACTGGTGCTGGAAGCGGAGGAGTGATCGGCTGTCGCGGCGGGTCGAGCCGCAGCGACAACGTTCCGGTGCGATCAGGGCAACGGCCTGCGTCGATCTAAACGGAAGATCACGTGGTATTTCCCGACCGGAATCGCTTCATAGCGACGGGTCAGCTCGTCACCAAGGGCCGCGATTTCCTCGTCCCCCTGCCACGCCAGCAGATACGCCGCGCAGCCCTGCTCGTTGGCTAACACCTCTTGCAGGTCGCGAGTGAAGAAGAGCGGCCGGCGGGCATAGTATTCAATCTGGGGCATCCACCAGCGACTGGTGACAGAGGCGAACTGCTCGGACATTTGCGGATAGTCGACCGAGGTCATCGCAGGCACGCGCTCGGGGATGAGCTCCGCAAGACGCTCGAAGGCGGACAGAGTATCCGCCGTATCGGTGGCCGTCTGATGCAGCCACGCCCGCCCGCGGGCGAAGACCGGCATCAGCAGCACCACAAGCAGGGCACTCAGGCCGGCAAGCGAAGGCGCGTGGTGCGACAGCACTGTGTACGTGCCAACGACGATCGCCGCCAACGCGACCGCGAAAAAGGGGTTGAGCAGGTACTGCCAGTAGTCGTGAATCCAGGACTGATTGCGGAACAACACCACATAGAGCAGGCCTTGGAGGAAAAGGAGCAGAATGGGCACGGCCGCCGACCCGCTCCGCACGATGCGCCGATAGTCCGAGGCGGGGCGGGCGCGCGCCAGGATAATCGGCATCATGGCCAGGTACCCCGCGGCGGCGATGGCGCTATACACGGTGACATTGGTCTCGAGATAACCCCACACGCGCACCAGCCATTCACGCCACGAGTAGTCCGGCAGTCCCTCGTGCGGGCCAAAAGTGCGGGACACGAACAATGCCAGGGGCATTCGCCAATCCCAGCCGCAGCCCCACAGCAGGTGCAGGAAGACGCCCGCCAAGGCGGCTGCCGGAATCGCGGCGAGCCAAAACGCTCGCGCGCGGCCGCCGGCGTGCGGGTCGCGGCGCACGAGATGCCAGGTCCAGATCAAGGCAGCCAGGATGGCCACAACCCAGGCGGTCCAGATGCCCAGCACGGCACCCAACGTGTACGCCAGCCAGCCCTGCCGACGCCGTGAGCCGTCGCCATAGAGGTCGGTTAGATGGAGATATCCATGCAGCATCAGAAGACTGAAGAACTGACCGGGGGGATGATGGTCAATCATGCGGCCGAAGTAGGCGGTGGCAGGAAGCGTAACGTAGAAGAGGCCGGCCAGAACACCCAGCGCCGGCGAATGCAGCCGCCCGACGATGATCATCAGCAGCCATGCGCTGGCAAGCGTGAACGCAATGGGCACCAGCCGGCCGGCCCACTCGTGATCCCCGAACACCGCCAGCGGGATAGCCGTCCAGACCGCGATCAGCGGCGGATGGCTGACGTAACGGACCGGGTCGCCGGGCGGCTCGACTGTATTTCCCCACGTACAGAAGAGCTTCGTGTAGCGCAAGCCCCAGGCGATATGATTCCGCGCGAAGATGCAAAACTCGGCGCTGTTCCACTCATGATGCCCGGTGAACGGCGCCGTCAGCTTGTGGGACAACAACGACAGGCCAACCACGAGCACCACGACCCGGCCTAACGCGGCATTCGTGAACAAAGGCGCGCGCCCCGCCACGGGCATGGGCACGACCCCGACCTCTCCGTTCACGACACGTTCTCCGGGACCCGCAGACCGCCGGGTATGCGGCCGTCTGCAATGATACGCGTAAACGCCCCAGCCGTTACCGCTCCCCGTACCGATTCAGGCTGAAGATCTCGGCCGGCGGCTTGCGTCGATCGTCGGGAATGGGGTGGTTCAGCTCCGGAGATGCCGGATAGCCCAGCGGCGTCATGGCCACGACCTTCAGCGACGGCGGAATGTTCAGCAAACGCTTTACTTCCGCCTCGTCGAAGGCGCCAATCCAGCACGTGCCCAGCCCCTCGGCTACGGCGGCAAGTGTGAGGTGATCGAGCGCGATGGCAACGTCGACGTCGACGCTGTTTCCGTAGCCACCCATGTGCTTGTAGGCCTGTTCCGGGTCGCCGCAGCCGACAACGATCACCGGAGCGCCAGCCATCCAGGTCTGGCCAAACGAGGCCTGGGCGAGTCGCCGGCGGAGTTCCGCGTCCGTGACAAAGACGAAATGCCAAGGTTGAAAATTGCACGCGGACGGCGCGTAGCGCAGCGCCTGGTGCATCCGGCCGAGCACGTCGTCGGGAATCGGCCGCGGCGAGTAGTCGCGCACACTCCGCCGGGTTCGGATCGCGGTCAGGACATCCATGGCATACCTCCACGCGAAATGGTTGAGAGCCTCTGTCGGAACCCCGGAAGCCGGGGCATACCCTGATGAACCCGGCCCCCCGGCGCCGGGCCAAGTAGCCCGCGCCTTCGATGGCGGGTTCCGTCACGGCTCTCCACAAGAAGATAGGGCCGAGCCACGGCCGGGAAAAGGAGTAATCGGGGGAGGTGGNTCCGGTGATACCCGAGCGCAAAAACTTGTTTTTGGTAATACCAGATAATACAATAACAACGCACCGATTGGGNGGACCGACGGGCCGTGGGACGCGGCCCGCGGTACCGCGCTGGGAGCGCACCATGCGACGCGGCTCGAAACAAAAAGAGATCGTCGTGACGTTCAAGGCCGACGCGTCTCTGCTCGACGCGCTCAAAACCGTTCGCAACCGTTCGGAGTTCATCCGCACCGCCATCCTGACGGCCCTGGAAAGCTCCTGTCCGCTGTGCGGCGGCAGCGGCGTGTTGACGCCCAATCAGAAAAAGCACTGGAGTGAGTTTGCCTCCCGCCATCCGCTGCGGGAGTGCAATGAATGCCACGAGATCCATCTAGTCTGCTCGCAGGAAACGCATGGCGATGAAGTATCGACTTTCCGGTGACCGGCGCACCGACTCGGCGACCCGCGCTAGGGGCACGCCGCGCTGTGGGCTGAAGGCGCTCGTCGCGCTGCTCGCACTCGGGCTCATGGTGAGCAGTGCGCCCGCCGGAGCCACGCAAGTGCGCAAGCTGCGCGTTGTCGTGAGCGTTCTGCCACAGGCGTACTTCGTCGAACGCATCGGTGGCGAACGCGTCGAGGTAGACGTGCTCGTCGGCCCCGGCCAGTCGCCGCATGCCTGGGAACCCACTCCGCGCCAGGTCGAGGGTCTGGCTCGGGCGCAGGTGTATTTTCGGATCGGCATCGACTTTGAGAACGCCCTGGTACCGCGCATCGAGAAGATGTTTCGGCACCTGCGTATCGTGGACACCCGGCGAAATGTGCCGCTGCGCAGCATGAGCGCCGACGAGCTGGCCGCCGCGGAGGCCGACGGCGCGCACGAACACGGTGAGGCGTGCACGCACAACACGGGGGCGACGACCGCGCCCGCCGGTTCGCCGGACCCGCACATCTGGCTCAGCCCGCTGCTGGCGAAAATTCAGGCGCAGACGATCTGCGACGCGCTGGTCGAGCTTGATCCGGAGCACGCGGAGGAATATCGCGAGAACCTCGCCGCGTTTCATCGCGACCTGGACCGGGTGCATGCCCGGATCGCTGAAGTGCTGGCCCCCCTGAAGGGTCGCCCGGTGTTCGTGTATCACCCGGCGTTTGGATATTTCACGGACACGTACGGACTGCGCCAGGTGCCCGTCGAGATAGGCGGCAAAGAGCCCACCGCCCGTCAATTGGCAGCGCTGATCGAGAAGGCCAAGACTGCCGGCGCCAAGGTGATCTTTGTCCAGCCGCAGTTCCCGACCAAGTCGGCCGCCGCGGTGGCGCAGGCTATCGGCGGCGCGGTCGTGCCGATCGACGACCTGCCACGCGATTACCTGCGCAACCTCGAGGAGTTGGCGGACAAGATCAAGGCCGCCGTGGCGCCATGACGGCACCGGTGCGTGGTCCGGCCGTGACGTGGGCGTTGGGCTTGGCGAGCGAGAGCGTGACATTGGACTCGGACATCGTCATCCAACTCGAAGGGGTCTGCTTTTCCTATCCGCTGACGCCCGTGCTACGGGACGTGACGCTGGCCATTCGTCAGCGCGACTTCGTGTGCGTCGTTGGACCCAACGGCGGGGGCAAGACGACACTGCTGCGGTTGATTCTGGGGCTGCTGACGCCCGAGCGGGGTTGGATACGGGTTTTCGGGCGGCCGCCGGCCGAGGTTCGGCGGCGAATCGGATACATGCCGCAGCACGCGCAGCTCGATCCCCAGTTTCCCGTGCGCGCGATCGATGTGGTCCGTATGGGTTGCCTTGGGCGTGGCGGGTACGGACTGGCGCGGTGGCGACACGATCGGGCGCGAGCGTGGCAGGCGCTGGAGGAAGTCGGCCTGACAGCCCACGCCAAGCGTTCTTTCGCAGCCTTGTCCGGCGGTCAGCGACAGCGGGTCCTGATCGCGCGAGCGCTGGCCTGCGAACCCGACATTCTCGTGATGGATGAGCCCACCTCCAGCCTGGATCCGCTGGTCCAAGACGAGATCGTCGATCTACTCCGCCGGTTGAACGAACGGCTGACAATCATTCTGGTGTCGCACGACGTCGGTTTCGTGGCGCGGCACGTGCGCACGGTGGTCTGTGTGAACCGGCAGGTGTGGGTGCACGCCGCTCAGGAAATCACGGGGGATTCGATCCGTGCCTTGTACGGCCACGACGTGCGGATGGTGGACCACGGACACTCGCACTGACGCCGCGCAGATTCGGCTTGCGGACCGTGCCCAGTAGCACCGAGGAGGCTACTTCCCCACCGGATTGCGGGCGAAGTAGAAAAAGAGTGCAGCGCACAAGGTCAAGGTGAGCACTCCTGCCGACAGGAAGAAGCCCAGCCAGGAAAGCCCCGAGCGAGTGTTACGGCGTTGGCCAGCGCTGCGCAGTCCGATAAAGAACCCGGCCGTGCTAGCGGCCAAGCTCACCAGCAGCGTGAGCGCCAACACCGGCAGATACAAACTTTTCGGGCTGTACGTAACCCAGAAAGTCTGTGGCGTGAAATTGCGAACCAGCAAGCCCGCCGTTGCCACCCAAGACACCGCGCCCACTGCCGCCAAGATGATGCTAAGTCGCGCCTGTTGCTCAAAGGTAAACTGTTTTCTGACCGCCACGGCCATTCCCTTATGTTCACGCCGGCGAATCCGGCCCGGGTTGCTCATCTTATCGGCTTTCTGTAGCGTTGACCAGCATGCAAGCGACGGCTGACGGCCTGCGACTGGGTGTGCTTATTTCCGGCAGCGGGACCACGCTGGAGAACCTCATCCGGCGGATCCGCGACGGGCGTCTGCGGCGTGTCCAGATCGCGCTGGTGATAAGCTCGCGTGCTACGGTTCGCGGCGTGACGATTGCCCGCGAAGCGGGCTTGCCGGTCGAAATCATCCGTCGGCGGGACTATGCCGACGAAGAATCATTCTCCGCGGCAATCAGTGCAGCCTTGGATCGGGTGGCGGCAGACTTGGTGGTTCTGGCCGGCTTTCTGTGTCACTGGCGGCTGCCGGAGCGCTACTTCGGGCGAGCGTTGAACATTCATCCTGCCTTGCTGCCGAAGTTCGGCGGAAAGGGGATGTACGGCCGGCACGTGCATGAGGCCGTGCTGGCTGCCGGCGAACGCGAAACCGGCTGCACCGTCCATCTGGTCGACGACCAATATGACCACGGTCCGATCATTGCGCAGGCGCGCGTTCCGGTTTTGCCGGGGGATACGCCCGACAGGCTCGCTGAGCGTGTGATGGCCGCGGAGCGCGAGCTGTATCCGCAGGTCATTCAGGAGGTTGCCGACCACGGCGTCCAATGGCTGCGGCAGTTCATGTAGGTGCCCCCGGGGGCTGCGGCGACACCTTGGCACTTGCTGGCCTTGCACCTACACTGACGCCGCCACAGGCAGGAGTGCCGCTTCATGAGCGTTCGCAATCTGGACGCGCTGTTTAAGCCGCAGTCGGTGGCCGTAATTGGCGCCTCCAACCAGCCGCAGAGCGTGGGGGGGATCGTGATGCGCAACCTGCTGCGGGGGCAGTTCGGCGGCCCCATTATGCCCGTCAACCCGCGGTATGAGGCGGTGGCAGGAGTACTTACATACCCGAGCGTGGCGGCGTTGCCCGTAACCCCTGACGTAGCCGTCATCTGTACTCCACCGCCGACCATTCCTGATCTGATCACGCAGCTTGGCGAGCGCGGCACGCGCGCCGCGATCGTCATCACGGCAGGCCTGTCCGAAGTGCAGCATCGCAACGGGCAGACCATTCAGCAGGCGATGCTGGCGGCCGCCCGACCGTTCACGCTGCGGATCCTGGGTCCCAACTGCGTCGGCCTCCTGGTGCCAGGCCTGGGGCTCAACGCCACCTTTGCTCACGCGGAGATCGGGCCCGGGTCGATCGCGTTTGTATCGCAGTCCGGCGGCTTCTGCACGGCGACGCTGGACTGGGCCCGCGCGCGCGGTATCGGCTTTTCCCATTTTGTCTCGCTGGGGAACAGCGCGGACATCGACTTCGGAGACGTCCTGGACTACCTCGGCAGCGTGGAAGAAACCAAGGCCATTCTGCTGTACATGGAGTCCATCGGAGCGGACGAAGCCCGCAAGTTCATGTCCGCTGCCCGGGCCGCCGCCCGCAACAAGCCGGTGCTGGCGATCAAGGCGGGCCGTAATCCGGAGGGCGCCCGCGCCGCCGCGTCGCATACCGGCGCCCTGGCCGGCGCCGACAACGTTTATGACGCGGCCTTGCGACGGGCCGGCATTCTGCGCGTGTACCGGCTGGACGAACTGTTTGACGCGGTCGAAACGCTGGCTCGCGCGCGGCCCTTGGAAGGGGAACGGCTGGCGATACTAACCAACGGCGGCGGGCCCGGCGTCATCGCCACGGACGCTCTGATCAACGAAGGCGGACAGCTCGCCGAGTTCGCCCCGGAAACTCTCCAGAAGCTCGACGAGCTGCTGCCGTACAACTGGTCGCACGGCAACCCCGTCGACATGATCGGAGATTCCGACTACCGCACGTACATCGCAGCGTTGGGCATCCTTCAGGAGGACCCCAACGTGGACGCGATTCTGGTGATGAACGCCCCGAGCGCTCTGGCGCCGCCCGAGGAAACGGCGCGCGGTATCGTCGACGCCCTGCGACAGGCGAAGCGGCCGATTCTGACCAGTTGGCTGGGCGGCGAAGCGGCCGGACGGGCCCGACGCATTTTCGCGGAGGCGGGCATTCCGACGTACGACACACCCGAGGACGCCGTCCGGGCCTTCATGCACATGGTGCGGTACCGACGGAACCAGCAGATTCTGACCGAGGTGCCCCCGTCCGCGCCGACCGACTTCACCCCCTCCCCCGGGGCCGCGCGGGCCGTCATCGAGACCGCCTTGGCCGAGGGGCGAGAACTGCTGACCGAACCCGAAGCGAAACAGGTCCTGGCCGCGTACGGCATTCCCGTGGTCGAGACCCGCGTGGCGACCACTCCGTTGGAGGCCGGGCAGGTCGCGGAACAAATCGGCTTCCCGGTCGTACTGAAGATCCTGTCCCCGGACATAACCCACAAGTCAGACGTAGGCGGCGTCGTGCTGGGGCTGGATGCGTCGGACGATGTCTGGCAGGCCGCGGTAACCATGCAGGCGCGGATCGCAAAGCGGTTCCCACAGGCGGCGTTGCGCGGGTTTACCGTTCAGAAGATGGTCCGACGCCCGCGGGCCCATGAGTTGATCATCGGCGTCACGACCGACCCGATCTTCGGCCCCGTGATCCTGTTTGGACGCGGCGGGACGGCGGTCGAGGTGTTGGCGGACAGCACCACCGCGTTGCCGCCAATGAACATGAGTCTGGCGCGCCACATGATCGCGCGGACGCAGGTGTACAAGCTGCTGAAGGGCTATCGAGACCGGCCGCCGGCCGACCTGGACGCGATCTGTCGCACGCTGATCCAGGTTTCGCAGCTCGTCGTGGATCGACCGGAAATCGTCGAGCTCGATATCAACCCCTTGTACGCCGACGAGCAGGGGGTCATCGCCCTCGACGCGCGGGTCCGCGTCGCGCCGGCCGGCACGAGCGGACACGAGCGGCTGGCGATCCGGCCGTACCCGCGGGAACTGGAAGAAACGTTCACGCTGCCCTCCGGACGGCAGGTGCTCGTACGCCCCATCCGGCCCGAGGATGCTCCCGCGCACCGCGAGTTCGTCGCTCGTCTGACGCCGGAGGACCTGCGCTTCCGCTTTCTCGGGGTGATCCGGGATATTCCGCCGAGCGAGATGGCGCGGCTGACGCAGATCGACTACGACCGGGAGATGGCGTTCATCGCGGTGGCTGACGGGCCGGAAGGTACGCCGGAAACGCTGGCCGTGGTGCGTAGCGTAACCAACCCGGACCGGACGGCGGCAGATTTCGCCGTGATGGTGCGCAGCGACCTGAGGCGCTCCGGTCTTGGAGCCGCCATGATGCAGAAAATGATCCGCTACTGCCGTGATCGTGGGATTCGGGAGATTGTGGGCGAAGTGCTGGCGGACAACCACGCCATGCTGAGCTTGGCCCGCAAGCTGGGTTTCACTGTTCGTCCCCTACCGGAAACGGGCCGCTGCGAGGTGCGGCTCCAGCTCAGTTGAGGTCCCAAGCGCCGATCGACGGACGGTCCAAGGCCACCCCCGGTGGGTACGCCCGTCAGTCGAAGACGTATGCCAAACCCCCGGTCGCCCGCATCCAGACCTTCTCCAGGTCCTCGCGGTAGTAGGCCGGCTGGCCGCGCTCGGGTTCGGAAGCTGCCGGGTCGTTGACCAGTACCCGGCCATCCGCGTCAAAACCGGTGACAACGATCAGGTGGCCGTCGGAGCTGCGGTAGGGGGCGTTCCGCAGTGTGTCGCCCTCGTACACACGGATGCTGATGACCAGCGGCTGTCCGGCAGCGATCATCCGCTCGACGTCCGACCAGTCGGAGAACCGCGCCAGGTAGCCGCGCTGACCCAGGCTGTACGCCGCTTGAACATTGCGCGGCCAATTGCCATAGATCCCGTGCGTGGGATCGAACGCCGCGTCCGCAACCTCCTCGCTGGTCCGCTCGATGCCGCGGTACGCCAGTACCATCGCCACCGAGGTCGGACTGCAAATCTTGTGCTTCATTTCCGGCCGATCCGTCTTCTGGCTGCGGAAAGGCACCGGCAGACGGCGCTGCCAAGCCTCGGTTGGCGGCCGGTCCGGCAGCGGTCGCGGCGTCCACACGGACTCAGGTATGCCTGTCATGTCGCTGACGCACAGGCCCAGTCGCCGCACGCGTAGAACGCGGTCCTCCGGCGCTGCATTGACCGCCCGGATTCGGTACTGCACGCGGTCGAAGCGTTCGTCGGAGCGGAAGTAATCCACGTCCACGCGACCGAGTTCCCAATCGACCACGCGTTCGCCCGGCACGACGAGCGTCCCCCAGTCGCCCAGATATAGGTACGGCGACCACAAGCCCTCCGCGTCGCGGCCGACGCGCACCTCGACGCAGAAACCCGTCTCGGGCGGGGTATCGACGTTCCACGAGGCCACGACCTCGTTGAACTTCAGACCCGGGTCGATGACCGGGGACTCGTAGATGATTCCGGCGTGCGACGGGCAGCGCAGCACGAGTCCGGCCTCGTCCACCTCGACCTCCGTGTTCGGCGCCGGGCCGCTGCCATCGGCATTCTCCTCCACCACGAAGCTCTGGCCCCCGGCGAAGTCCGCCGGCTGCTGGTGGAGCAACAGGCGGTGGGCGAAGGGGCGCGGGGGCTCCGCGCCACACAGGGCTTCGTCGACCGCCGCCGCCATATCGGTCAGATATTCCGACCCCCTCGGATGGTGCGCCATGCCGGCCAGGAGGTAGACGCGGTCGCCGTGCTGGACGCGCGCGGTGTCGAGGTGCCAGTCTTCCCACAGGCCGCTCTTGCGCAGGATGGTGACGTCGCGTCCGTTGAGTCCACGGACGAACTTGTCGTCGCGGAACTCCAACGCCGGCGCGGCGAAAATCTGTTTGATCCTGGCGCTGGCGGCGGCGCTGACCAGCTTGCCCTGTTCCAGCATGAGGTAGTACCGCAGGCACTGCCGGACGGTGGCGCCGTGGGAAAAATCGTGCCGCGGATCGCCGATGCGTGGCAGGTCGATGCCGTAATGCTTGCCGCACCACAGCCCGCCGCCGTGCTCGGCATCGTAAAAGTGGTAGCGGTCAGACGTCAGCATTTTCTGAATCGTTTCGAGGCCGACGAGCTGACTGTACTTGGCAGCTAAAGCGTTGTCCGAGCGCTTGATGACGAGCTGCAACTCGCGCTCGACATCCGGCGCGAGGCACTCCACCGCCTCCGGATGAGTCTCGAAATACGCCTGCACGATGCAGATCTTGGGCACGCTGGCGCCATAAAACATGGCGTCCGGGCGGACCAGCGCCAGCCGCAGGTCGCGCAGGTCCAGCACCCCGAACGCGCGCTGGTCGTCGGGAATGCCGTAGCGGGCAGCGACCTGCGCGTCGATCGCTTCCAGGGCACCCTGGAGGTCGGGATCGACAGGGCTGTCGAAATCGAGTCGGTACGATTGGAGGCGCATGGCCCGCGGCCAGTCCTGCGCGTAAGAGGGCGGCGCACCGGTCGACATGACCGGGTTGTTCGCGAGCGCAGCCTGTAAGGCCGCCGCGGACACTGGCGTCGCTTGTGTCGACGCCGCCAGTACCGCAGCCACGATGCGTTCCGCATGCGGGCGCAGGCGAAGGACCTTGATGCCCAAGCAGCGGCGGTCGCGGTCCAGGTACTGCACGAGCGGGAGTTCCTGCACTGCGGGACGGGCCGAGTGGAGCAGGTTGACGACGCCGTTGTCGTCCAGCGCGATCAGTCCGGTGTGTCCGACGAACTGAGCGCGGTCGTCGCCGCGGACGATGTTGACGAAGTCGGCGTCGCGGAGTTCCCCCAGGATCATGAGCACGTTTTCGCGGGGGATGTAATAGTCCGCGAAATTCTCGTCGGGCAACCCCCGGCCGAGGCCGTAGCGGGCGAAGAACTCGGCACGACGAATGACCTCCCGCATCGGCACACAGTATCGGCCGCCGCCCAGCCGGGTCGTGATGTCCTCGAACAGCCAGGCGTTGTTGCGATTCCAGTCCGCCTCGGTGTAGTGGTTCCGCGTGAGCACGCCGATCACGCCGTCGCGGTAGCGCAGACGCTGGAGCGTCCGCAGGTACGTCCACCAGTCGCCCGACAAGGCCAGCGCATACGTGTGCTCGCAGAACGTCAGGCAGTCGCTGCGCGACAGGCAGTAGATCGGATCGGGGTCGTAAAACTCGAACGGGAATTCGCCGAGCAGGAAAATCTCGTAAGGCTGACCGATGTTCTTGCGTCCCAGATGCACGACCCGACGCGTCAGGTCGGGCTCGAGCTGGCGGGCCGCCCGCAGGTACCGGTCGACTTCCGCTTCCGTGAACGTGTACAGCGGCCGCGCCGCCAGATCCGCGATGTTCAGCTCTTGCACCCGTTTCTCCCGATCCGGGCGAGGGGCCGGCGCCTCACAGCCCGTTGCCGGCCACAGCAGGAAAACGCCCGGCAGAACCAGCCACAGCGACACGCGGCCGTGCACACAACGAGCACACCGCGTACCTGCCCATCCTCCGACACGCCAGTTTCGGGCGGACATGCTCTGCTCCCGCAGCTTCCGTTGGACGACGGGGTGCAATTATCGCAGAATACGGGCGCAGACCCAAGCGATGGCCCGCGTGCCAGGAGTCCCGCCCGTGAAGCAGACCCGCTTTCGACGTTCGGTATTGAGGAGCGTAGCCGGCATCGTGCTGCTGAGTGCGGCGGTGCTATCCGCCCGCAGCCAGGAGCCCTCGGCGCCGGTCGATTTCTCCGTGCTGCACATTTCCGACATCCACATCGAGCCGCACCTGGCCCGCAGCGGCCCTCCCGGCCCACCGCGTGGCGCACAGACGATCCACTGGATTTGTGAGCAGGCTGGTAACGCGCAGCCGCTTCCCGACGTCGACCCGCCAGCCCCCGCGCCCGCCTTCGCCATCGCCACGGGCGATTTGACGGAGTATGGCGTGATCGACGACACCTGGGACATATTCGAGCGCGTCTGGCGCGACCTGCCATGCCCGCTGTACGTGCTCCCCGGCAACCACGACAACACCTGGGTCGCGATGTACCACATTCTGCGCAAGCGACACGGAGGCGTGAACTACTCGTTCGACCGCTTCGGCTGCCACTTCATATGCCTTTCCAGTGCGTCGCCGCAGGAACCGGTACCCAGCATCGATGCCACCACACGTAGCTGGCTCAAGGCGGACCTCGCACGCACGCCCGTGGAAACGCCGATCTTCCTCGCCCTGCATCATCCGCCGTATGTGGACGAGCTGGCGAATCCGGCGGAGCTGGAGACGCTTCTCGACCTGTTGCGTGACCACAACGTTGTGCTCATGTTGTACGGTCACGGTCATCAGGCGGTCTATCACGATATCGGCGGCATACCAGGCGTCATGGGCGGGTCCACGTATGGCAAGACCGCCGGCTACGGATTGCTGAGCGTGCGCAACGGGCGGCTGCGCTACGCCTATCGTTTTCATCAACCGGACACACAGGCGAAGGGCGAGTCGGGCAGCCTGTCGAGCTGGAAGACGCTGTATGAGGGGCCGCTGCCGACGCGCGTCCGGCCGCGCCTGTTCGACATCGAGGCGCCAGCGGCGGATGAGGTAATCGCCGGTCCAACCGCGACCTTCGCCGTGCGACTGCGTGAGGCGATTGGGCAAGACGCGTCGGCGAACGTGACCTTCAAGATTGACGGCGCCAAGGCAGCGGAGGTTACGGTCCGCGACCCGCGCGCCGCCGCCGAGCTGTCGTTGCAGGACATTGTGGCGGGCGCCCATCTGCTGACGGTCACCGTGCAACTGGCAGATGGTCGGCAGGACCTGCGCACACGGGTGTTCCACGTCCGGCGCCCGGAACCGGAAGTCGTGTGGCGTGTTGAGCTCCCGGCGGCAGTCAAGGCGGGACCGGTCGTGGCCAACGACCTGCTGGTAGTTGCGGGCACCGACGGGCGGATCGTGGCGCTGGACAAGCGGAAAGGCACCGAACGCTGGACGTTTGTCACCGGCGGCGAGGTTCTGGCAACACCGGCGTTGACGGGCGAACTTATGGTGTTCGGCTCGGGGGACGGCACTGTGTACGCGCTCGATCTCCGGGGGCATCTGCGCTGGAAACGCGAGGCCGGCGTTCCGGTTTACGGGGCGCCGGCGATCGCCGACGACACCGTGTACATTGGTGACAACGGTGGCCGCCTGCATGCGCTGGCCTTGGCCGACGGCCAGCCGCGCTGGGTCTTCGACCGCGCAGACTACAGCATCGAGTGCAAGCCTGCGATCTGGGGTGACCTCATCGTCTTTGGCGCGTGGGATGGCCAAATGTATGCGGTCACCCGATCCGATGGACAACTGCGCTGGAAAACCGCAGGCCCGAAATCCAGCACCATGAATGGAAATCGTTACTACGCGCCGGCAGACTGCGGCCCCGTCGTGATCGACGATACCCTGTTTGTCTGCGACCGCGGTTACGAACTGGGAGCCTACTCACCCGCCGGACAATTGCTGGCCCGGTGGTCGCCCAAGGCGGCGAGCATCGCGCGGGCGCCAGACCGGCCGGTTTTGTATGTCCGGACAACCGAGGAACAGGTCCTCTGTTTGGACACGGGTGGCAAGACCGTCTGGCAAGCGGCGACGGCGGCCGGCCGGTTTCCCATTCCGCCATCCGTGTGCGGCGACGTCGTATATGTCTGTGGTAATCGCGGTCGGCTGAGCGCTTTGCGGGCTGCGGACGGCATTGTCCTGTGGACTTTCCAGGCGACGCCGAGCTTCTTCGTCATGGCTCCGCTCGCCGTGGACGTCCCCGACGCAGGCGACCCGCCCGTGTGCTACGTAGCCGGCATGGACGGCACGCTGGTGGCGGTGCGCGGTCGGGCGCGATAAACGCGGGAAGGGGGCCGGCAGCGCTCCACGCACCGAGCCGCACGGTCTGCGGCCGCTGCGGCGTTTCGCCGCCTATGGATTCGTGGGCGGCGGCGTTTCCTCCGTGTACTGCTTGAGCTCGGCAGAACGGCTGTAGAATTCGCTCAAGCTCATCTCGCGCAGATATACCATACCACAAGCCGCGCGGAGTCCGTGGTCTTCGTTGTAGACGAAGAAATCCTCGCCCAGAAAAGTCTTGATCTGCTCGTACTGCTGCGCCTGGATGAGGCGCGCCAGCCGCGAGAAGGGACCGTCGTATTCCCAGCTCGGGAAAGACGCCGTCCGCTGTGTCGCAAAGCAGGTATCGAAACAGGCCTCCAGGTCATTCATGTGCGTCAGCGACACGGGAACGTACAAGTTGGCGTCCGCCGGGTGAAAACGGAACCAGACGTTGCGGTACCCCAGTACCTGCACGTCGTGCCGCCCGGTGCGCTCCTCGAATTGGCGCAGGGCAGCGGAAACCGCCTGGAGCACCTTGTAGTGTGTATCGGGCCCACTGCCTTCGGGGTCAAACGCCACCGTCACGATGTCCGGGTTGATCTCCAGCAGCAGATCCCGGATCGGCGGCACATCGCGCTCCAGCGTGGGCGTCTCGGTGAAGATGTCCCCTTTGTAGAATCCGAGCCGCAGGTGCCGCACGGTTTCGCCCGTGAAGCCGTAGTAGGCCCACTTGAGATCACTTTCCCATTCGCGCATGCGACCCTTGAGCTGCTGCACGAGCGGAATATCCTTCTTGCCCGGGTACTGCGTGCGGAAATAATTCGCGAGCTCGACCAGCCGCTGCTGAACATTGTCCAGATTGTCATCCTCATAGAGCTCAATTACATTCCGCAACAGACGCTGGGCCGCTGCCTCCTGCCGCCGCTCGTCGTGGTACTTCGCCACCCCCTGGAAGTAATGTGACGTATCGATCCGCCGGGCCAGCACGTTGTCCGCCTCGAAAAAGTCCGGCGTGATGCGGCTGCGGAAGTCCGCATGCCTGAGCCGTTCGAGCAAGTCTGTTACGGCGCCATACATGTAGCTGTTCGTCACCGCGTTGAACCCGGAGGTCATATAGGCAAAGCAATGTCGTGTGCTGCGGCGCCGGACGGCGTTGGTAACGTACGGCAGGTATGCCAGAATGATGTCATCGTGGTGGGGCGCCGTGTGCAGCAGCGTCTTGTTCTCCACGGGTGCGTGACCCCGGCGCAGACACTCCAGAACCCGCTCTTCGGTCTGCTGGCGAAGCTGCTGAGGTGTCGCCTGGGTCTTCTTGAGCAGCTCCGCGGCCAGTCGATCCTGCTGGAAATCCTCGCGGGTCAGGTGACGCAGCGGCTTGCCCGTGGCCAGGGAAAGATCCATTACGATCCGGTGCACCTGTTCGTCCGGCACCTGCTCGGCCCGCGCCAGGTTCACATAGATGCGCGCCGCGAGCAGGCTGGCCGCGCCTGCCGTCAAGTAAAAACGGGCATTCGGCAGCAGCCCCAGGACAGAGCCCGGATACTGGCTGGACACCTCGCTCTGAATCGTGCCGGCGACGATGCGCGCCTTGGCCTCCCCGGCCGCGATCACGATGGCGACCACGTTGGGGTTGTAGGTTATGGTGCGCAGGCCGATGGTGATGACGCTCTTGTGGCGCGCCACCTCCATCCCGCCCAGATCGGTCGCGGCGGCTGCCTTCGTTTCGTAATTCGGGTCCAGCAGCCGGGTTGTCGAGTAGAAGTCCGAACCGCGGATATTAAAGGCAATATGTCCGTCCGGTCCGATCCCGCCGAGGAAAAACCCGAGCCCGCCCATCTCGCGGATGCGCCGCTCATACTCGGTGCAGAAGTCGTCCACGGCGCGCAGCACTTCCTGCTGGCGCTTCTCGAGCAGGGTGGTAACACGCCGGATCCGCAGCGAGAGGTCCACACGTCGCTCGGGGAAAACGTCATCCAGCGTCAGGCCGCGCGGCAGACCGATCCGCAACGGGTCGATCAGCAGGGCGCGGGCCCGGTCGAGGCCGAAGCCCTTGATGTAGTATTTGTTGACATAATAGTAGAAACTGTTGTGTTGCTTCGAGTCGATCGGATAAAACTCGTCGATCTGCACGAAGCGCAACCCGGACAGATCCGGTTTGCGGGCCGTCGACAGCCCCAGCTCTTCCAGCGTGCGGGCAGTCGCCGGCTGGTTCCAGGTACGCAGAAAGTGCTGCGTGTACCGGATGAAATGCTCGGGCGTCTTGCCGGTCGGCAGGGAAACCACTCCCTCCGGATTCTCCAGCACCCACTCCAGAAAGCGGGCCGCCGTCAACCGACCCAGCGCCGGAAAGTTCTCCACAACGATGGAAGGAATCTTCTCGAGCGGCGGATAAATGAAGGCATAGCCACTGCGCGCCAGCGCCACCTGCTCCACGCGGCTAGTCGGGCTGCGCGACGTTTCGGGCGCGGACGCAACGTCTGCGGGTCGGTGATTCTTGTGCATGCCCCTATTCTCGTGGACATTGCCCCCCGCTGCAAGTTACGCGCTGCGCACACACCGTTTGGCCCGGCGACCCAGGCCCACCGCGACCGCGCCGGGCGTAGGTGTGCGCTCAGCGAGCCGGCGCGGTCGAGCCACGGACAACAAGCTCCGCGGGCAACTGACAGGAACTGATCCGGCTGCCGTCGATGATCGCCCCGCGCAGCAGCCGATAGGCCTGGGCAGCCATCTGCTCGAGCGGCTGACGCACGGTCGTAAGCGGCGGGTCCAGCAGCGGCGCCGACGGCGGATCGTCGAAACCGACCACCGAGACATCGCGCGGGACCACCAGACCGCAGCGCCGCACGATCTGCATGGCCGCTAAGGCGAGGTAAAAACCACCGGCAAGTATAGCAGTCGGTCGATCCGGCTCGCGCAGCCGACGTTCGAGCAGCGCGCGGGCGTCGTCATCCAAGACCACGCTGTCCTGCGAAACCGGCTGGTCGCGCTCGGTCAGCCGAATCCCGCAGGCCGCCAGCTCCGCAATCGCCCCTTGCGCCCGGTCGCGGGCGTTGCTCAGATTCATAGGACCGGACAACACAAGGAAGCGCCGGTGGCCCAAGTCGAGCAGGTGGCGAATGGCCAGGCGCGCGGCGCCGACGTTGTCGCAATCGACACTGGCCACGCGGCCCTCGGGAAAGGTGCCGCCCAAAACGACCACCGGGTACCGCTGCGCCAGCCGCTCCACGCGCATCTGGCATTCCAGCGGCGGGTGGATGCAGATGGCGCCGACCTCCTTGCGGCCCTTGTCACGCAGGTCGAAGCGGTCGTGGAAAAAGAACTCCACGCGCCGTGAGTCGGCCCGCGACTCGCGACGCAGACCGTTGATCAACGTGCTGTGATAGTAATCATCGATATTTACCTGTCGCTCGATCAGCAGGCCGATGTACAGTTGGCTCTGGCCCGCGGCCGTCGGATCCACATCGTCCCGCACGTACGTACCGCGCCCCACCTCGCGGCGGAGCCAGCCCGCGTCCACCAGCCCTTCCAGCGCCTTGTGCGCCGTGATGAGACTGACGTTAAACAGCGCGCTGATCTCCTTGGTCGACGGCAGCTTCGTACCGGGCGGCAGATGACCAGAACGAATGGCCTCCAGCAAAATCTCGCGCGCCTGCACATACTTGGGGGTCGGATCGCGGTGGTTCACCTTGCCCAGCACGAAGCTCCGACTCACGTCCGATCTCCTGTCGAACTTCGGCCGACCCGAAGTATACCGCGCGCGGCTCCGCCGTACAGGAACGTCGGCGAATGCGGCCGACCAAGACACGCGCCGCCGACTCTTTCATGCCCCCGGGCGCGCGCCCGCCACCGATGCGTCCCCGGGGGGCGACGGCCCGGGAGCGCACCGGTGGCTAGCCCCCGGGCGTCACGGACACGTCGTCCCGATCAGCGACACGAACGGATCCAGATCCGCGAACGTCACGTCCCCGTCCTGGTTGCAATCCGCATTCAACCACGGGCACGGATCGTGCGTCCAGTTCTCCTCGCCGCCAAGGGCTTCTACGAAATAGTCGATGTCGGCAAAGGTAACCTCGCCGTCACAATTCGTGTCGCCAGGACACAGCGCCGGTCCCGCCGGCGGGCCGAACACCAGCAGATTCCGGTTTCCAAAGTCCAGAAGCAGCAGCCAGTCATTCGTGGCATCATAGTAGAAATCGTACAGGCCCACGCTGTCCGGTACGATGGTGGTGTCGAGAGGCGACCCGTCGCCCTTAAGCAGCCGGAACGGCGGATCCGGCAGATCGCCCGTCGTGGTAATCACCTTAACCACATTTGCAAACGGCTGGCCGGCGACACCCTGATAGCGATCGTTGAAGATGATCAGGTCTTGGTCTGTCCAAGCCGAGCTGGCCGGGATCCGTTCAAGGTGCTGACCGATCGTGGTCGCCGCCACCCGCACGGCCACCGGCCGACCGTCGCCACAACCGACCTTTGGCGTCCCGTCGGCGTTGAGCTCGTCTGTCAGGTGAAGCCAGCCGCCAATCGCATTCGGCCCGCTGCGCAGAGCCACCTGAACCTGATTGGAGCGTCGCAAGTACACGTTGCCGTTGGCGTCATACACGTGATCGCGCCACGCCGTCTGGTCCGCCACCGTGCAGGCACCGCTGATGTCGGCCACGGCCATCCCCGTAGCCGTGTCGTAGAGGGTGGTTCCGTCGGCGATGTCGAGCAGAACGCGGCGGCCACGGCCGTAGCCGAGCAGCGACAGCCCGTAATCCACACCACCATAGCCCGGGTCGAACGCCAGGCCGCCGGTAGCTCCGACAGTCATCGCGGCCGGCTCGAAAACAATCCCGTTACCGTTGCCAAAGTCGCCGTCGAACGTCGCCACGAGCTCGCCCGTGAGGACGTCGATGGCCCGCACGTTGGTGGACTGCGTGGTGTTCTGTGGCCGGTCGCAAAGAGCGTACAGTATGCCATTACGCACGACCAGGCCATCATAGAAACGGAACGTCTGCACGTTCTGTGTCGCGTTTGACAACGCGGTCGCGTCGTTCGGATCAAACAGGTTGATCTTCAGAATCCCGATGTCGGCCGCCGCACCGGAGCCGTTATAGCCGCCGATGTACGCATAGGTACCGTCGGACGTCACGGTCATGGGATTGTTGCCGAGCGGACCGAAGTAGTCGTTCAGGCTGATGGTCCGCACCAGGTACATATCGGCGGGCGCCGCGGGTAGCAGCAAACCGAGCGCGGCCAGGGCCACGCTACCGCAGAGAATCGATGTTCGGGAGCGCATGCTTTCCTCCTTCTTGTTTTCCTTTTGCCTTACGGGGGCGAAGGAATGTTGACATTCGGGTCGTCGGGCGACCAGCGGACCTTGAGCGTGGAACTCATCCGCGCCGGATTGTTCGGATCCGGCGCCACAATCTCTTTCTTGTAAAGCGTCTCTACGTGGAGGTCTGCCAGCAGAAAGTTGGCCCGCTCGCGGTGTTTCTTGAAGTCGATGTAGCCGTAAAAGGGGCCGCGTTCGGCGCGTTCTTCCACCTTGCAGAACTTGATATATGGCGAAGAGCCTTCCGCACCGATCTGGTAGCGGGTGCCGTACAGACCGGGGTTGAGGGCATCGGCGAAGATCGCGTGCGCCTCGCCGACCAGCAGATACAAATTCGGCTGCGCGACGCGGAAGGGGTTGAAGGCCGAACCGCGCACGAACGGAGTCGCGTAGGTCACGCGGTTCGGATCGGCATCGCTGGCGAAAATGTTCATCGAGAAGGCGCGGCCGGCCACCGGGTCGCTGGGACAGCGAAACACACCCGAAAACGCGGCATTCGTCTGCGACATCTTGCTGCCGGGAATGTGCTTGGGAACCATGTGGGCGTAATACCACCAGTCGCTGTCGCGGTACTCGGGCGGTGTCCCGCCTTGGGGAGCGGCAGCCGACACCCGCAGCCGGTTAGGCGGCGGGCGGCCGCCATAATCGTCCCCGTAGTAGTAAAACCCCATACCGATCTGCTTGAGGTTGCTGGCACACACCACCATCTTCGACCGGTCCCGCGCCCGCCCCAGCGCGGGCAGCAGAATCGAGATCAGCAGGGCGATGATCGCCACGACGACGAGCAGCTCGATCAGCGTAAACGCACGCCGCGGGAAAAGTCGTCGCCACGCACGACCCGACAACAACTTCGCTGGCATTCCCGTAGTCTCCAATCGCTTCTCTCCCACGGCCACGGTCGCAATACCGACGTTCGCCGCACACCCGCGCCGACGTCTCTTTACCGACGACGCAGCAGCCATAGCCCGCCGAGCATCAGCAGCGCCGCCGTCGGCTCGGGGACCAGGTACACGTCCAGCCGCCGGCCCACGAAGTCGACAACGAGCAGCACCGGACGGCCAAGATTGTCGCGCCCGAAGGCAAGGTTCTTGATATCGCTCGTCCACGGCGTGCCGATGCCATCCTCATCGCCCACCAGCTCAAGCTGGGTCAGCCCGGTGGTCGTGCCATCGAGATTACGGATCAGTACGCGCCGCGCGTCCACATCCGTGAACCCGCCGAGCGAATCCGTCAGACGCATCGTGAAGTTGTTGGGATCCGTCCGGCGGCAGGAGAACGCCAGCAGGTCCGACCCCAGGTCCTCCAAAATCACGATGCCCTGCCCGACGTTGTTGACCTCCACACTCTTGAGAACGGAGCGGGTCGTGACGTTGGGGGTGCCGCCAAGCGTCATCCACTGATTGTAGGTGCTGCGCACGCCGTAGCCGTACGCTCGCTGGTTGGCCACCACAACATTACCGACGTCGTCGAAAGCGATCGCGCGCCAGGTCGTCCCGGAGTCCGGCGACGTATTGATGATCCCGCCGTTCGTGCCGTCAAAAATGGTCGCGCCCGTCGCCAGGGAAAGCAGTCGGCGGCGGCCAGACCCCTGCGTCAGGAACGCGACGCCCGGGCTTCCGTTGTCACCCACGGGATCGATCGCCATGGCGAAAGGCCGAGCGTTCTGCGGACCGTTGACCGTCCAGACGACCGCGCCGTCAGTCGCGTTGCGGCGGCTGATAAACGATGTTCCCGCCGTACCACTGTCATGGCTCATCAGCAGCGCGCCGGTTGCCGAATCGTATGCCAAAGCGTCCAGTCCGCGGAGCTGCGGGCAGGTGAAGAGCGTGTTGCTCAGCGGGGTGAAGCCCGGCAGGGGGCTGAGGACGTTGTCGATCCGCACCACACCGACCGTGCCGGGGCTGGCCGTTGTGGCCTTGTAGCCGCCGACGTAGGCGTTCATGCCGTCGAAAGCGACCGAGAGCGGGTTGTCGCCGTAACCGGTCGTGTCATTGAAGTACGGCCCCAAATCGATGACGGCCTGGTGATAGAGGGGGATCTGCGCTGCACCGGCCGAAGCGACCAACAGTCCTGCGACAATCAGCAATCCAACCTGTCTCTTGTTCAGCATCTCTTCTCCTCCTTGGGGTTTGGTGTGTGCGACCCAGATGACGCGTTTCTCCCCGTCCGATCCGCCAGACGCGCTGTCTGGCGAGCGTGGTCAGCCCAATCGCGCGGTCCGCACGGGCCGGCGGCACAAGTTGGGACGGCGACGTGGTTCCGCAGGACGCGCACCGCTCTTCTGGCCTCAGGTCCGTCCGATTGTTATATAATAATCGTACCACAACCGGCCAGCGGGAACAAGTTTTTTTCGGTTCCAACATGTGCGACCGGCGTCCGCCACGTCTCGCGCGCCGAGGTGTGCTCGTGTTGCGATCTTATAAGTTGCTTACTTTAAATAACTTGCATGTATAGCGGGACAAAACCGCCGTGCGTCAATCTTTTTGTTCGTTAGCGGTCACGGAGATGCCAAATCGTTCGCAGTATCTGCGGAAAAGCTGGCGTGCGCTGGGGTACATCGAGTGCGGACTGAGGAAATGGGAAAACTCGAATGTGATCAGCTTGTCCACCCCGGCCTCGCGGGCCGCGTCGATCTTGAACTCCAGTTTCCGCCAGTCGATCGGCGGGAACTTGATCGGCATGTCGCGGTCGAACGTCTCGACGTTGGACCAGCAGGCGATACCCGCTTCGCGCGCCAGGCGGAGATTCGTCGTGAGGTACTCGGGCAGCTCGGTGTAGTCGATGTGCCCGTCCTGGAACGCGACGATGTCGATGCCATCACGGATCCGTTGGAAAATGCCCCGCCACTCTTCCTCGTGCTGGGCGCGGGAAATTCGGTCGTCCACTCCCGGGGCCTTGGTGCCGGCTATGTAGGGCGAGATGAGGGTCGGCAGGTCGGGGGTCAGCGACTTCGCATGCCGACCGGCGGCCAGCACGAGTTCGACCTGCTCGGGCTTGTTGCGGCACAGTTCGAACGTGATGTACCAGCCGGCGAACGCCGGGTGCTCGCCGAACTGCTCGTAAACCTCCTGCATGAACGCCCGATTGAGTTCGAGGGCCTGTTGCGAGTTGCGGGTCCAGTCGCCGGGATCATAGATGCCCCAAAACAGGCGCATGCCGTTCTGATACGCCAGGTCGAGGAACAGCTCCGCCAAGTTCTCACGGACCGGCATCATCGGACGGTGGTTACGCAGGACCCACGAATTGAAGATCGCGTGTTCGCGATAGCCGGCGCGGATGATGATGACCGTATCGATGCCGATCTGACGCATCACGTCGAAGTCTGCGGCCCACTCCTGTGGGCCCCAGTTCTGGCTGGGAATGTCGTGCGTGATCTCGTCGAGGAAGGTGCCGGTGATTCGCATTGAATGCTTCTCCGCGGTCGGTGGGCGCCCGCTGTCGCCACTGCTGTTCCGCACGGGCACGTCGCTCGTGGTACCGCAGCCACGTCGCACGCCGTGCCGGGCATTATATAACAATTGCGGCTGATCGAAAGTTTCACTTGCTTAGCTTCAGACGAGGCAATGACGTGGCGCGTACCGGAACTTCAACGCTCCGGGCAGCGCAGCAAGGCGACGAGTTCGGCCAACTTACGAATCAGACAGTCGCGCGGCGCTGCCCGCAACGCCAGTTCCTCGAGTTCGAGCGCAAGCTGGAGAACCTCACCGGGCTGATAAGAGGTGCCCGGACGTTTTTCCGGAACCTGCCGTTCCGGACGCATGTTCTCCGGGGTCACGAACTTGCCGACGTCGATCCGCTCCTGAAAACGGACGGCGATCTCATGAACGCGGCCGCGTACGCACCGTCCCCGCACGACCCAGCCCGGAGTGCGTACCTCGTGGCCGTCCAGCGCCTTCAGCCACACCGTGCAAGCTGTGCCCGGGTAGAGGAACGTACCGTGCAGGAAACTGATGCCCCCTGTCGACAGATTGCGCGGCCGGACGACGTAATTGGCGCTCACCCCGACCACCTGAAGGACAATGCCACCGGGAACGGAGTACCGATAACGCGGGGACTGGCGCAGCTCCGGACGGAGTGGAGCGCGCACCGCGTCATCCAGCTCGCGCAAGACCGATCGCTGCTCCTCCTCCGACAAACGCAGCGCGTCGACACAGTCCCGGCCGTTGTCCNCCGCGTTCTCCCGGCGTGCGGCGCCTTACGCAACGCTGCACGTACTCCAAGTATTCGAATTACGACCCCCACGGGGACATCTTCTCATCGCAAAACTTTGCCCAGGGGCTCCGCATCTGACGGGTCGATACCTCCTGGCGGCGAACAAGTCCTCAGCGAACGAGACTGGCGGTCCGAGAACGTGGTAAAATGCTCGCGGTTCCTGTCGGAGTTCGGCCCATGAACGCCGCACGACTTCCTCCCACCTGGACCTTGGCGCTGGTTTTCGGACTTCTGCTGCTGAGTCGCGTGCGGGCGGTCGGAGAGCCGCTGGTGCGGCCGCCGCAATGTGCCGGCACCTGGTATCCCGGCGACCCGCAGGCCCTACGGGAGCAGGTAGACGCTTTGCTGTCGAAGCCTGCCTCACAACCGGTCGCGGCAAAACCCTGTGCGCTGATCTGTCCGCATGCGGGTTATCGCTACAGCGCACCGGTGGCGGCGGCCGCATACGCCTGCCTCCGCGGACACAGCTACAAGCGCGTCATCGTCATCGCGTTCAGCCACCGCTATGCAAGCCGGTATCGTGGCGTGGACGTGCCGAAAGAGTTGACTGCCTACGCGACGCCGCTGGGGGAGATACCAGTGGATCGGGCGGCGTGCGACCGGCTGCTGGAAACGTCGATTGTCTTCCGCTCGAACCCTGGCGTGGACGCCGGCGAGCACTCGCTGGAGCTGCAACTGCCGTTCCTGCAACGCGTGCTCGACCGGTTCATGCTGGTTCCGCTGCTGGTCGGGCAGATGTCCGAGGCGGACTACGCCCGGGCAGCCAAAGCCCTCCTGCCCCTGGTGGATGAAAACACGCTGCTGGTCGCGAGCACGGATTTCACGCACTACGGCCCCAGTTTCGACTACGTTCCTTTTCGCCAGGATGTCGAGCGCCGCCTCCGCGAACTGGCGGACCAGGCCGCCGCCCCGCTGCTGAACTGCGACTTCGACGGCTTCGTGGCACATCTGAAGAAAACACAGGACACAATCTGCGGGCGTGACGCCGTCTGCCTGTTGCTGCGGGTCCTGTCGATGGGCGGCCCCACACAGTCCGTCCGGGCCGCGTTCGATACCTCGGGACGTCAGACGGGCGACTGGACCGACAGCGTCACCTACCAGTCCTTCGTCTTTACTCGCGTCCCCGGCAGCCTGTCGCCGCCGGAGCGGGCGGAACTGCTGCGGCTCGCCCGGCAAACCGTGACCGCGCACGTCACCGGACAGCCGCTTCCGCAAGTCGCGCCGGACACGCTGCCCGAAAAACTCCGTGCCCCCGGCGCCTGCTTCGTCACGCTGCAAAACCATGGCGAACTACGCGGGTGCATCGGAAACATGGTCGCGGAGGGCCCGCTGTACGAGGCCGTGATGCGTAACGCCGTCGCCGCCTGTCAGGACCCTCGCTTCCTGGACAACCCCGTCACGCCGCAGGAGCTGGATCAGCTCAACATCGAAATCAGCTACCTGACGCCGCTGAAACGCGTGAAGAATTTGGAGGAGATCATCATCGGCCACCACGGGTTGTTGATCGGGCTTGGGGGGCGGCGCGGCGTGCTGTTGCCGCAGGTAGCCTACGAGCGCGGCTGGACGCGCGAGGAGTTCCTGACACAAACCTGCTTCAAGGCCGGGCTGCCGGGAGATGCCTGGAAGCTCCCGGAGATCCAGATCGACTGCTTTGAGGCCGATGTTTTCGGCGAGCCGGAGAAATGAACGGCCGCGCGGCCCGTGCCGAGCCGGATCAGCCGCGCGCGAGTGAGGTTCCCATGAGGTACAAAGCACGCAGGACCCGTCGTCAGTTTCTTCAACATGCCGGGGCGCTGGCGGCAGCCGCCGTCTGGCCGCTTCCGCGCCTGTGGGCACGGCAGCAGCCGGAGACGCGGCCGAGCCGCGTCCGGGTCGTGATTGCGCGCGACGAGGCCTTGGCACAGGGCAAGTTGAGCGAACACCGCGAGCTGCTGGAGAAACTCCTTCACGCTGCGGTACAGAAGCTGACCGGCGCCCCAGACCCGGCCAGCGCCTGGCGCACGCTGTTCCGGCCGACGGAACGGGTCGGAATCAAGGTGAACACGCTGGGACTGCACACCCACCCCGAGGTAGCCGAGGCGATCGTGGCCGGTTTGCGGCTGGCGGACGTGCCGGCGGAGAACATCATCATCTGGGACCGGTTTGACACCGAGCTGGCCAGGGCAGGGTTCAAGCTCAACCACACGGGGACCGGCGTGCAGTGCCGGGGAACGGACCGCGAGCGCATCGGACGCGGGTATCAAGAGACGGTGGAAACAAGCGGTCGCATTGGATCGTGCTATTCACGCATCGTGGCCGAGGAGGTGGACGCGCTGATCAGCGTGCCGGTTCTGAAAGACCACGGGCTGGCCGGCGTGACGCTCGGAATGAAGAACTTCTATGGCGCGATCCACAATCCCAACAAGTACCACGAGAACAACTGCGATCCGTTCATCGTGGATGTGGTGGCACACCGGTTCATTGCCCCCAAATGGCGGTTGACGGTCTGCGACGGGATTCGCGGGCAGTGCCAGGGCGGGCCGGGTGTGCAGCCCGCGTATCAGTGGCCCTTCGCGGGACTCATCGTCGGGCGCGATTTCGTGGCCACGGACGCGGTCGGCGCGGATATCATTGAGGCGCAGCGCCAGAAGCAGGGCCTGCGGCCCTTGGCGGACGAGAAACGCCCGCCGCGGTACATCCAGACCGCCGGCGCGCGCGGGCTGGGCGAGTCCGACCTCAGCCGGATCGAGCGCGTCGAGGTGTAAGCCACGATACAACGTGCCCTCTGTCGCCGCGGGACTCCGGACCGTCAAGTCGGGCCGATCGGCCGAGCGCTGAGAGTTTCACATGGCGGCGCTCGATAACGTCCAGAACCTTTTCGCACATCCCTCCCGGCGCGACCTGCTCCGCTGGGGAGCCGCCTGCGGCGTCGGCTGCGTCTTGGGGTCGCTGGGAGCCGCACATGGCCAGCAGGACACCGCCGGTCCAACGGAGCTGCCCGGCCCGCGACTGAAGGGCGTTGTGCGCCGGCGGGCCATGTTCTGGGAGTCTGTCGGCGGCACGGATGTGCGCTGCGTTTTGTGCCCGCGGGCGTGCGAGGTGGGCGACGAAGAGCGCGGGTACTGCGGCGTGCGGGAGAATCAAGGTGGCGTCTATCAGACGCTGGTCTACGGCACGCTCTGCTCGGCCAACGTGGACCCGATCGAGAAGAAGCCGCTGTTTCACTACCTGCCCGGAACGACGGCGTTCTCCGTGGCGACGCCCGGCTGCAACATGGAGTGCAAGTTTTGTCAGAACTGGCAGATCAGCCAGTTCCGCCCCGAGCAGGTCGAAAGCACGCCCGTTACGCCGGCAGAGCTGGTGGCGGCGTGTCGGGCGCGACAATCGCCGACGCTGGCCTACACCTACTCCGAGCCGGTCGTGTTCTACGAGTTCATGCACGACACCGCCGCCCTGGGGCGACAACGCGGCGTGGGAAGCGTGATGATCTCGAACGGGTACATCCAGGAGCGGCCGCTGCGGCAGCTTTGTCAGCATCTCACCGGCATCAAGATCGACTTCAAATCGTTTCGCGAGCGCTTCTACGAGGACATGTGCGCCGGCCAGCTCAAGCCGGTGCTGGCGACGCTGGAAGTGCTGAAGGACGTCGGGATCTGGTTCGAGCTGGTTGTGCTCATCATTCCAACGCTGAACGACTCGCCGGAGGAGATTCGGGAGCTGAGCGGGTGGGTTGTACGGCACCTGGGACCGGACGTGCCGATGCACTTTACGCGATTCCACCCGACGTACCGGGTCACGAATCTGCCGCAGACGCCGGTGGCAACCTTGGACCGCTGTCGGCAGATCGCACTGGATGCGGGCGTGCATTATGTCTATGTGGGCAATGTGCCGACCCATCCCGGCGAAAACACGGTTTGCCATCGTTGCGGGCAGGAACTGATCCGGCGAATCGGGTACCGCATCGCCCAGAACCGGTTGAAGGATGGCACGTGTCCGCAGTGCGGGACGACGATCCCGGGGGTGTGGTCCCAAGAGCAGGCTCTGGCGTTCAAGCCGCGGTAGGCACGCGACCAAGGGGCTGTGCGCCGGTTCGCGCGGCGGAGATTGACAGCGGCTAGCGACTGCGAAACACTATCGTCGCTGGCCGTTCGCGTTGTACGCAGGCAAGTTCGGGATAATCGGGGCCCGGAAGCGCTTTCGGAATTCACGGGCGGTCTTCGGACGTGCACGCCAGAAAGCCGATTATAGGGTTGTGCGGGGGTATCGGGTCCGGCAAGTCGCGTGTGGCTCGAGAGTTCGAGCGGCTGGGCTGCCTGGTGATCGACTCCGACCGCCTGAATACGGAGGTCCTCCAAGAGCCGGAAGTTCTGGCGACGTTGCGCCAGTGGTGGGGTGACGACGTGATCGGGGCGGATGGGCGCCTGGACCGACGTAAAGTGGCTGACCGCGTATTCGCGGACCCGCAGGAGCGCAGGCGGCTGGAACAGCTCGTCCACCCCTTGATTGCGCGCCGGCGGGCGGATATGATCAAAGCGGTTGAGAATCATTCGGCGATCAAAGCCATCGTCATCGATTCCCCGCTGCTGTTCGAAAGCAATCTCGATCGCGAATGCGACACGGTTGTCTATGTAGACGCGAGCGAGGGTGAGCGGCTGCGGCGGCTGACGCAGGAACGCGGGTGGGATGCCGAGGAACTGCGGCGGCGGGAACGTTGGCAGTTAGCACTGGCTGAGAAACGCGCGCGGGCTGAGTTCATCGTGGACAACGAGGGGCCCGCAGAACGACTTTGTCCACAGGTTGCCGACATCCTCCAGAAGGTGCTGGCGCGGCATAACCCACCGCGCTGACGAAGTCACGGGGCTGACGGTAGGCTCCGGGGAGGATGCGGCCGGCGGGTTGCATCCCCGCGAAACTGTCGGGAGCTCACCATGGCGAAGGCCACTACGCGTTCGCGCGGCAAGAAGAAGCCGCAGGACGTCAACGAAACCACGCTCAACGAGACCGAGGGCGCCGTCCCGGACGCGCCCGCGACGGATTCCCCGCCGCAGGATGTCCAGCGCGACGACTCGCAGTTCGTCGCCACGGAGGCTGTGACCGAGCCGGCGGCGCCGGCGCCGGCCGCCCCGACGGAGACCGAGCCGGAAACGAGACCGGCGGACGAGCATCATCGGCTGCGCAAGCGGCGGGGCGAGTACGACGAGAGCTCTCCCATCGACCGCGAAACGCACGAGAAGTATGAGCGGATCAAACGCGGGGAGCTGCACATCACCGACCTTCAGAAGATGACCGTCAACGAACTCCACGAGGTGGCCCGCAAGGAGGGCATCGAGGAGTTCGTCGGCCTGCCCAAGCAAGACCTGATCTTTCAGATCCTCAAGCGACGGATCAACCAGAACGGTCTGCTCTACGGCGAGGGCGTGCTGGAAGTGCTGCCGGACGGCTTCGGGTTCCTGCGCAGCCCGGAGTACAACTACCTGCCGTGCCCGGACGACATCTACGTCAGCCCCTCGCAAATCCGGCGGTTCGGCCTGCGGAACGGGCACATCGTCGCCGGTCAGATCCGTCCGCCGAAAGAGTCCGAGCGCTATTTCGCTTTGCTCCGCGTAGAGGCGATCAACTACGAGTCCCCGGAGAAGGTGACGGAGAAGACCAACTTCGAGGATCTCACCCCGCTGCACCCCAACCGGCGGATCTACCTGGAGACGACTCCGGATGAGCTGAACATGCGGATCGTCGATCTGGTGACGCCGATCGGGTTCGGGCAGCGCATGCTGATCGTGGCCCCCCCGCGGACGGGCAAGACCGTGCTGCTCCAGAAGATGGCCAATGCGGTGACGACGAACCATCCGGACGCCTACGTGATCATTCTGCTGATCGACGAGCGGCCGGAGGAAGTGACGGAGATGCAGCGGGCAACCAAGGCCGAGGTCATCAGTTCGACGTTCGACGAGCCGGCCAGTCGTCACGTCCAGGTCGCCGAAATGGTGATCGACAAGGCTCGTCGCCTGGTGGAGTACGGCCGCGATGTGGTCATCTTCCTGGACTCGATCACCCGCCTGGCCCGCGCCTACAACACCGAAGTCCCGCACAGCGGGAAGATTCTGACGGGCGGCGTGGACGCCAACGCGCTCCAGAAGCCCAAGCGGTTCTTCGGGGCGGCTCGGAATATCGAAGAAGGCGGCAGCCTGACGATCATCGGCACCGCCTTGGTCGACACCGGCTCGAAGATGGACGAGGTCATCTTCGAAGAGTTCAAAGGCACCGGCAACAGCGAACTCCATCTGGACCGTCGGCTGGTCGACAAACGCATCTGGCCGGCGATCAACATTGCCGCCAGCGGCACCCGCAAGGAGGAACTGCTCCTGCATCCGGAGGAGCTGGAGAAGGTGTACATGTTGCGGCGGGTGCTGTCCGACATGAACCCGGTGGAGGCCGTCGAGCTGCTGCGGAACCGGCTCAGCAAGGTTCAGAACAACCGCCTGTTCCTGGTCACGATGAATCTGGCCTAGTTGGCGGCCCGGACGACAAGAGGCCGGTTAGATGACGTCGGCGCGCCGGGGGGCGGGGCGCTGCGCGGAGCCGGCGACCAGCTCTCGGCTGATCCGCTGGCTGCACCATTCACGACCGCACATGGAGCAAAAATCCGCGTCTTGGGGCAGGTTGCGCTTGCGCAGCCGGCAGGCAACCTCGCCGTCGAAGGCCAGCTCGAACTGGCGCGCCCATTTCAGCTCCGCTCGCGCGCAGGCCATAGCGTCGTCCCACTGTCGGGCGCCGGGAATGCCGCGGGCCACGTCGCCCGCGTGCGCCGCAATCCGGTAGGCGATGCAGCCCAGGCGGACGTCTTCGATGTCCGGCAACGCCAGATGCTCACTGGGTGTGACGTAGCAGAGCAGGGCCGCGCCGGCTCGGGCGGCCTCGGTGGCGCCGATCGCGCTGGTAATGTGGTCATAGCCGGGAAAGACGTCCGTGACCACCGGACCCAGAACGTAGAACGGGGCATCGTCGCAGATCCTTCGCTGCGTTTCGATGTTGAACGCCACTTCATTAAGCGGAATGTGGCCGGGGCCTTCGACCATGACCTGCACCCCGGCCTCGCGCGCCCGCTGGACCAGTTCGCCCAGCACGTGCAGTTCCGCGAGCTGTCCGGGGTCGCTGGCGTCCGCCAGACAGCCCGGTCGCACGCCGTCGCCCAGCGAATACGTCACGTCATATTCCCGCATGATCGCGCTGATCTCGTCGAACAGCTCGTACATCGGGTTCTGGCGATTGTGGTGCTGCATCCAGCGGGCCAGCAGCGCGCCGCCGCGACTGACCAAACCCTGCGTTCGGCTGCGGATCAGGGGCAAGTGTTCGCGCAAGATGCCCGCGTGAATCGTGAAGAAATCGACGCCCTGCTGCGCCTGGAGCTCGATCGTCCGCAGGATGGTCTGGTAGTCGAGGTCTTCGATGGACCGGCCGACAATCATGCTGTAAATGGGCACGGTGCCGACCGGGGCGGGGCTGTGGTCGATCATGGCCTGTCGGGTCGCGTCCAGATCGCCGCCCGTCGAAAGGTCCATGACCGTGTCCGCGCCATACAGCAGGGCGACGCGCAGCTTGCGCAGCTCCTGCTGCGTATCGCTGGACACCGGTGACGCGCCGAGATTGGCGTTGATCTTCGTCGTGATCGCCCGCCCGACGCCGATCGGATCGAGCCGCCGCGGTGCCCGCTCGCCGCGGGCGTACTCCGGATCATCCAGCCACCGCTGCCGCTGCGCCACCGTCTGATTGACCCACAGCCCGCCGATGCCCGCGTCACCGTACTGGCCCGGCACGCCTGCCGGTGTAGGCCCGTCGTCGGTCGCGGAGTCGCGCGGTGTCGTCGGCGCCGCTCCCCCGGACCCCGCCAGGTGGCGAACGTTGGCCGGGATGACCATCCGCCCCGCAGCAACCTCCTGACGAATAAACTCGGCCGCAACGTGTTCGCGCTGCGCCACCCGCCGCATCTGTGGCGTGATGATCCCCTTACGTGCTGCCTGAAGTTGAGTCATGGCAATTCCTTGTCCGGCGCGGGCCAGCGGTCAGCGCGAATGCAGCGTGGCCGGTATGGCGTTGTTCTGCGCCCTGGGCGGGAGCATCCGCGGGTCGGAAACGCCCGGCGAAGTGTCACCGTGCTTCCCTACGCAGCCGGCCGCGGGCCGCACCGCGCGACCTGCCGCCCGTCGCTGATCAGGTTCAGAGGGTCTCTGGACCGACCGTGTCCAGATCTCATGTCCGCCGCGGCGGACCACCCCTAGCCAAAGCTAAGTTTATCCGCCAGCGTCCGGGCCGCCAAGTTGACCCCCGGGGAACCGGGATTCGCAGCGTTGCCCCGGCTGGTCGTTTGGACTACGCTCGCCGCCATGAAGCTCGATGGGAAATTCATCGTCATCGACGGCCCGGACGGCTCCGGAAAAGGGACGCAGCTCGATCGGTTGGCGCAATGGATTACCGCCCAAGGTGGCCGCTGCGTCCGTGCTCGCGATCCCGGCGGAACGACCATCGGCGACCGCATCCGCCATGTGCTCCTGGGCTACGACCTGTCGCAGATGGACCCCCGCTGCGAGACGCTGCTGTTCATGGCGTCGCGGGCGCAGCTCGTGGCGGAAATCATTCGACCGGCGCTGGCGGCCGGCCAGACCGTGCTGTGCGACCGTTTCATCTCCGCGACTTGCGCGTACCAGGGGGCCATCGGCGTCCCCCTCGAAGACATCCTGACTCTCGGAAGGCTGGCCGTCGGCAACACCTGGCCGGACCTGACCATCATTCTCGACGTACCCCCGGAAGTCGGCTTCGCCCGCACCGGCCGCAAACCGCACCATGTGAACGCGCGACGCGACACAGGCCAGATGAGCATCTTCGAAGGGGCATCGGCGGACGCGATGGAAAGGCGGCCACTGGAATTCCATCGTCGCGTCCGGCAGATATTTCGTACGCTGGCGGGCGTTTATCCGGGAAGGGTCGAGCTGATCGACGGCGCGCGGGACGTCGAAGCAGTGTGGACGGATGTGCGGGAGGCCGTGGAACGTGCTGCGGCTCAGTGATATCCGGCATCAGGAGCGGGCGGTGTCGATTCTGCGCCGCGCGCTGCGCAGCGGACGGATGCCGCACGCGTATCTGTTCAGCGGCCCGACCGGGGTTGGCAAGGAGACGGCCGCGCGGGCCCTGGCCGCGCGCCTGCTGTGCGCAGACGAGAAACTCCCGCCGGACGCCGACGCCTGCGGTCGGTGCCCGTCGTGCCATCTCGTGGCCACGGGCAACCACCCGGACTTCCACCTGATCCACCGCGGTCTCCATCGGCTGCATCCGGATCCGGCGATTCGGGCCCGCCGGGGTCTTTTCCTCGGCGTGGACCTGGTGCGGCACTTCGTGATCGAGCCGGCGGGAACCCGGCCGACACAAGGGAACCGCCGGGTATTCCTTTTTCGCGAAGCCGAGCGGATGAACGAAGAAGCCCAAAACGCATTGCTCAAGACGCTGGAGGAGCCGCCCGGCGCCGCGTGCCTGATCCTCGTCACGTCATCGGCCGAGCGTCTGCTCCCCACGATCCGCTCGCGCTGCCAGCACGTCCCGTTCGGGCATCTGCCGCTGGACTACGTCGCACGCGAGCTGTCCACTCGCTGCGACCTCGACACGGCTGACGCCCGCGCACTGGCGGCGATCTCCGACGGACGCCTGGGCATGGCGCTCGAGTGGCACCGGCTCGGCGTGCTCCCCGCGCTGGACGTGGTCGCTGAGTGCCTGGAACGGCTGCCCGCCGGCGACGTCGAAACGTTCGGCAAGACGCTGGTGGAGCTCGCCACGCAACTGGCCGAGCGCGGGCGTCGCGCGGACGACGAGGAGGCGGAGGGCCGCGACGCGACGGAGACCGAAGACACCAGCCCGGCGTCCGGCAGTACCGTCCCCACCGACGAACTGCGCGATGCGCTGAAGCTCGTGCTCGCGCTCGTAGCTGCCCTGCAACGCGAAGCGCTGGTCGTCTGCCTGGGAGCGGCCCAGGTCTCCCACCTACACCGCTTCCGCCCCCGCGCGTCGGCGCTCGCCGACGCCGTTTCGTCGCACCGACTCGAAAACGGCGTGCGGGCCGTCGTCGAGGCGGAACGGATGCTGGACGCGAACGTGTCGCCGCAACTGGTGTGCGAACGTCTGGGCGTAGCCCTGCTGGGGGAAAGACTGGTGTAGTCACCTGCGCGTTCGGCCGTGATAATTCCGGGGATGCTGCGCTTCGCCCTGCGACGGCTGCTGACCTTCCCGCTGCTGCTGCTGGTCATCTACACCTGCGCCGTGCTGTTACTGCTGGCCGCGCCCGGGACCGGGCTCGAAGGCGGAGAAAAGGAGCTGCCGCCCGAAGTCCTCCAGCAGAAGAAGATCGCCTACAACTACGAGCGCATGACGCCCGACGGTCGGATCGAGCCGGTGCCGTGGTGGGAACGATACTTCTGGATCTGGCCCCGGCGACTGATCTGGGACGGGGACCTGCCAGCCCACCAGTACGAAGACTGGACGGTCGTCGAAATTCTCCGGTCGGCGCTGCCCGTCTCGCTCCAGCTCGGCGTGCTGGCNCTCGGCATCGCCGTCGTGCTCGGGATCGGCGGGGGCTGCGCCGCGGTCGCATTCCGAGGCCGCTGGCTCGAACATCTGTCCGTCGGCTTGTGTCTGATCGGCATCTCCTTGCCGACGTTCGTAATCGGCGCGGTGCTGCTCATCGTGTTCGCGTTGTGGCTGCGGGCCGTGCCGGTCGGGGGGTGGGGCTCGCCGACACAGGCCATCCTGCCGGCTGTGACGCTGGCCCTGCCTTACGCCGCGTACATCGCCCGACTCACACGCTCGGCCCTGCTGGACGCCTACAGCGAGGATTACATCCGCACGGCTCGCGCACGCGGCCTGAGCGAGTTCCGCGTTTTGTTCGACCACGCCCTGCCCAACGCCTTGCTGCCCGTGCTGAGCTACCTCGGCCCGGCAGCCGCCGCCATCTTCACCGGCTCCTTCGTGGTGGAGCGAATCTTCATGATCCCGGGCATGGGCACGCACGTCGTCGAATCGATCAACAACCGCGACCAGACGCTCATCCTCGCGACGGTGCTGGTCTACGCCGTGTTTCTGGCGAGCTTCAATCTGCTGGTCGATTTGCTCTATGGGGTGATCGACCCGCGGATCCGCGTGGGGGCGCAACGCGCATGAACGGGGCTCAGCCGGGCGTCTGGAACCGCTTCCGGCGGCATCAGGCAGCGGTCGCTGGCGCCGTCCTCCTGTTGCTCATGTTTGCCGCCTGCGTCATCTCGCTGCCGTGGTCCATCCGTGGGATGCGGCACCAACACCTTACGCAGGCTCTATCGCCCCCGTCCCGCCAGCATCCCCTCGGAACCGACGAAGTCGGCCGGAGCCTTCTCTGGCGGACCCTGTACGGCGGCACCATATCGCTCAGCCTCGGGTTGCTGGCGGCCGGCGTGGCCGTCGTCATCGGTACTACGTACGGCGCGCTGGCCGGCTACGTTGGCGGCCGCATCGACGAAATCATGATGCGAATCGTGGACGTGCTCTATGCGCTGCCATACATGCTCCTCGTCATGCTGTTCACCGTCTCGATCGGCGCGTGGCTGCAAAAGGCCGGCGTGCTCGGCGGCGAGTGGGCGCGCTTCGTCGTCCTGACGCTCGCAATCGGCGGCGTGAGCTGGCTGAATCTCGCGCGCGTGGTCCGCGGGCAGGTCCTGTCGCTGCGGGAGCAGCCATTCATCGAGGCCGCGCGGGCACTCGGTCTGCCTACAACCCGCATCGTCTTCCGTCACCTGCTGCCGAACCTCATCGGCCCCGTCGTCGTCTTCGGCACGCTGGCCGTACCCCAAGCGATCCTCCAGGAATCCTTCCTCAGCTTCCTGGGCGTCGGCGTGCAACCGCCGCAAGCCACCTGGGGCTCCTTGGCGGCCGACGGCGTCCGCCTGCTGAACCCGGTGCGCTTCGACTGGTGGCTGCTGGTGTTTCCGTGCAGCGCCCTGTCATTGACGCTGCTGGCGCTGAATTTCGTCGGCGACGGGCTGCGCGACGCCTTCGACGTCCGCCGGGAGCGGTGAGGCATTCGGCCACGCAGCCCGACGACCCCCCCAGATCAGCACGGCCTTATCACGATGCGCCCCGTCGACACACCATGATCAAGTCCGCACTGGAGGCCGCCTCGTAGGGGCTCTCCTGAAACGACCCAAAGAACTGCACTTCGGTCCCGCCGGCCGCCGTCGCCGCCGCCCGCAGCTCGTCTTCCCGCAGTCCCAGAAACCGGGCGGCGTGCGTGCGGCTGCCCAGCTCGCCCCCCGCCAAACTCAGGTCCAGAAGATCAATGAATCCGTGGTCGCCCACCCGGTGTACGCCCTTGACCAAGATCCGCTGGCGCACAGGCCCCGGCACCAGCACACATTTCTGCCACGTGGTCGGCCCTTCCGGCAATCGCCACAGGTTTAGAACCTGCACGATGCACACGCCACCCGGGCGCACCGTGGCCAGCAGGTTGCCCACCGCGCGCGCCGCCATTGCGCGGTCGGCCGCCAGCGCGAGCGAATTGCCCACGCAAATGGCGGCATCGAAGCCACCGGGCTTCGAACAGGGTTCGGCAAAAGACCGCTGAACCCAGGATAGACCGGCGCGATCGCCATAGCGTGCTCGACAGTATTCCACCATCCGGCCGTCCAGATCGGCCCCCTCGACCTCCAGCCCCCAGGAGTGAAACAACAGCGCGTGCCGGCCAGTACCGCAGGCGGCGTCGAGCACGCGACGGGCGCCGACGTGCTGAAACTGCCGCTGGTAGAAGCGGGTTTCGTTGGCCAGCCTTTTCGGCCAATCGATCAGCGCATCATACGTTTCCGGGTCAGGCTCGAACGCGCACGCCGGCACGGGGCCCGACGGTTCACTTGCCATAACGCTTCTGAAACTCTTCCATCTGCCGCTGACGCCGCTCCTTCTCCGCCGGATCCATCTTGTTCAAATACCACTGGTGATTTGCCGAATTCAGGATCTCCTCCAGCCGGCGTGCGAGAGCGTCGGCCGCCGCAGCTTTCTGTGCCTCGCCCGTGCCGCGCGCCGCAGCGATCAGATGCTCCAGCTCCGGCACGAACTCGGTATAGAAATGCTTGGCCACTTCGTACGTCCCATGCCAATGCGTGTAATCCGGCCCCATCATAGAGGCCCCATGCCGAGCACGCCGCCCTTCGTGATGCCAGATCTCATACCAGACGAAATCCAGCTTGTTTGAGAATTCCGCCGGCTTCAGCAGCGGCTTTGCCAGATTGTAGAGTTCCTGGCCCGGCTTGGCAAACTTGTCGTGATAGAGCTCCACGAGGGCGTCATATTGCACATAGAAATTGTCCACCCATTGCTGCTCATGACAGGCTCGGCACACGTCCTTCATTGCCGCCCGGCGCGTCTCCCAGCTGATCTTCGCCGAGGGCAGGCCGAGCTTCGCGTCGCTCACTTCCGGGCGGATGGAAATGGCAGGCCGGTTGTTCCAACTGATGCGCAGACCGACGTCGTGCGACACGGGCTGCCGGGGCGTGGCGCTCATGTGGCACGTGGCGCAGGTCGGGGCGGCGCTGTAGTCTTCCCCCACGACCCACTTGGGTGAGTCCAGATTCAGCTTGTCCCGGTGCGCCCGGTAGGCGATGCCATGCTTGCTCTCGTAGTATATCTCCATTTGCGGATGGTCCGGCCCCATGTGGCATTTGCCACAGTTGTCCGGATTCCGTGCCAGGGCAACGGAAAACGTGTGGCGACTGTGGCAGGCCGCGCACGAGCCTTCTGAGCCGTCCGGGTTGATCCGACCGATCCCGGTGTTGGGCCAGGTAGCCGGGTCGAGCTTCCCACCCGGCAGGACCTTGACCTCGGAGCCGTGGCATTGCCAGCAGCCCAGCACGGCGGAGGCCGCCACGCCGTTCTGGAAGGCCGGCGTAATCATGCCGCGGTTGCCCTCCACCACCTCGGCCAGCGTGTTGTCCAGCGACCCGAGGATGCGAGCGCCCTTGGAGTGGTGCGACTGCGAGAACTCCTGACTCTCCCGCGCGTGGCAGCGCGCGCAGTCCTTGGGCGAGACGATGGTCGCGATCCATTGCCCCTCGTGCCGGAATGCGTCCGCCTCCCCCTCCTGAGCGCCATGACACTCGTAGCAACCGATCGTTCGCCCGATAATGCTTGCTGTTGCCCCATTGTTGGTAAATGGCGGGGTTTTCCTTCTTGTGGCAATCAATGCAGGCCGCGCTCTCCCGCGAAAGCTCTGTAAGGCCCCAGGTCTGCGACCACGCACCCGGGAGACCCGCCACGACAAGCCCCCACGCCACACCCGCGAGCCTGGCTTTGCGTCGCATGCCCACACCTCCAGCCTTATCGTGCCTCGCCGTGCTGCTTCGCGTAGCGCAGCGCGCCGGACAGCACGGGCACCGACACGCGCACCAGAACCGTGTAGACCAGCAAACCGAACGCCCAGATGCCCAGGCACACCAGGACCTCGCGGACCGTCGGGTGGTATTCGACGATTTCCCCGAGCGGCGTGGGCACGAACGCCGGTACGATCAGACCCATGCCTTTTTCAATCCAGATCCCCACCACCACGAGCACACAGGCCGTATTCAGCACGCGCAGACCCCGCGAGGCCGCCAGGACCAGCAGCAGTGTCGCCAGCGCATCCAGGAGGATGGCCGTCCAGATCCAGGGCACCAGGGCGTCGCGCCCGGCCAGTCCGAAATACAAGTAGCGGGCCGAGGCCACATGCGCCGTGTCCGAATAGAACTCCGTAAAGACCTCGCAGCCGAGCAGAAACAAATTGATGAGCATCGCCACCTGCACGATGCGGCGCAGCGTGAGCAAAGCATCATCCCGGACCTGGTGCGCCGTAAAACGGCGTACGATCTGGAGTGTCAGGATGATCAGGGCGGGACCGGCGGCAAACGCGCTTGCCAGAAAGCGCGGCGCGATGATGGCCGAGTTCCAGAACGGCCGGCCCCCCAGCCCTACGTACAGAAACGCCGTCACCGTGTGAATGCTGACCGCCCAGACGATGGCAACAAACACGAAGGGTACATAGAAAACCCAGGACGGCGTCCGCCCGCAATAGGCACAATACAACAGATAGCCGCAGATATGCAGATTGAGCAGCAGATAGCCGCTCAGGGCGATCACATCCCAGGTCAACATCGAGATCGGGAAGTTGAATCGCCAGAATATATGGTGAAACCGATCCGGGCGTCCCAGGTCGACCGTCACAAACAGCAGGCACATCAGGATCACGGCAATTGCCAGCAACTCGCCGAAGATCACTACGTCATGCAAATGCATATTCCGGTACACATAGACCGGAATCACCAGCATGGCCGCCGCGGCCGCAAGCCCGACGAGGTACGTGAAGTTGGCGATGTACAGACCCCAGGAAACCTGATCCGTCATGCCGGTGACGACCAGGCCGTGGACAAGCTGCTGGCACCAACTGTACAGCCCGACCAGCGCGACGACCGTCAAGGCGGTCATCCACGCGTAGTAGCGCCAGTCGCCGACGAAGCTCAAGCGCGCGCATTCCATCAGAAAGGATAGATAGCGCCTCACGCTTCTTCCTCCCGCGGCTCGATCGGCGCGATCGGCTCGGCGTACCGACTGCCCCGCTCGTCGAAGTAGTAAAAGAAACGCGGCACCGTGCCCACGTCCTCCTTGAGCACGAAAACGCGCTTGTGGCGCAGAATGTAGGCTACCTCGCTATCGGGATCGAGAACATTGCCGAACTTGCGCGAGCCCGTCGGGCAGACCTCCACGCAGGCCGGCAGGCGTCCGCGCCGCGTGCGATGCAGGCAGAACGTGCATTTCTCCATCACGCCGCGCGGCCGCGGCCGGTTGGAAAGATACGCCATGTCCGGATTGATCTGCTCCGCGGGAATCTGGGGCGTGGCGAAATTGAAGCGCCGCGCCCAGTAGGGACACGCGGCCTCGCAATACCGGCAGCCGATGCACCAATCATAGTCGATCACGGTGATCCCATCCGGCTCCTGCCAGGTCGCCTCCACGGGACACACCTTGACACACGGCGGCTTGGCGCACTGGTGGCATTGAACGGGCATGTAGTAGTAGTCGGACTGCGGTACGAGCGGGGGGTTATAGTGATGGTCCGCCGTCTCCAGGTCGATGCTGCCCTTTTCCATCTGGAGCACACGGATATACTGGATTTCCGGCGCGCGGGAACTGTTGTTTTCCTGCACACAGGCATACACGCATTTGCGGCAGCCAATGCAGCGACTGATGTTCAGGGCGTAAACGAACTCCACGCCCGTCAGGGGAGGTGGATCATCGACCCGCGCCGCCACACCATAACGCTGCTCGACTTCCCGGGCGATGCGCGCCAGAACCGCCCGCTTGTCTTCCGCCGTCATCTCCTTGTAGTGCTTCTGAAGAAAAGCCTCGAGAGACGGGCGGTCCTCGGGAGCCAGCGAACGCAACGGCGACAGCGCCGCCGCCACCGCGGACGCCCCCGCCACGGCGGCCGCCCCTTTTCGCAGAAACCCACGGCGCGTCAGGCCCGGCGCCGTCGGGCCCGGCTCGCCGGCCGCGCGACTCGAATCACTGCTCATCGCCGCACCTCCTCCGAAGTGTCGGCCCCCGGCGAGGACTCCGCCCCCGCGCGCCACGGCGACTCCGCCCCCCTCTGCCCGTAAACCCGCAACGGATTTCGCAGACGTTCGCGCTCCGGCGCCGACACCGGCTCCCCCATGCGCAACGTGTTCGGCGGCGGAGCTGGCGGCATGGGTGGGAACGGTGGCTGGTGCGGGTCGTGGCACTCGATGCACCGCCGACGCTCCTGGGGACCGGCCCGGACGTCCCAGTACCCGTTCGTCCGCCCGTGCGACCCGTGCAGCCAGTCGCGGTACACAGGCCCGTGGCACTTGGCGCACAGCAACTGCGGCTGGTCCGCGGGGATCTCCCGCCCCCAATCATCCACATACGCGTCCCGGTTGGTCAGATGGTGACAATTAAAACACCGCGTGTTGATCCCATGCCGCAGCACGATTTCCCGATGCTGCGTAAGCGAACGGGTCGTCTCCGGCGGCGAGGGGAACAGCCGATGACAATCGCTGCACCGGTACGTAAACCCGGCCACCACGATTTCCGGTTTCAGTTTGGGCCGACGCACCGGGCGGGGATCCGTGACCCACGACGCAACGGACGTCGGCGGGCCAACCGGACTGACAAAGTCCCACGGCCCCGCCGCCAACGCGACCGCCAAGAGTGCAAACACCGTGGGGACGGCCACCGCGCGGACCCGCTCAGCAAGTGCTGGCGGTCTTTGTCCGCACGGCCGAAGTGAGTCCACGCGCCGCCTCCTACCCGTCAGGCCGCTGAACCGCACAATAGGATACAGTTCTCCCGCGGCGCGCAAATTGACTTGGATCAAGAAATCGGAGGCAAAGCGCCCGCTGGAGTCGGATTTCTAGCCGACCGCCTGTCCCGGCCGCGCCCCCGCTGGGCCGCGGAACGCCTGTTACGTTCCTGGGCGAGCCACCTCCTGGGAGTCGACTTGCCTCTCGAAGGAATATCCCTCGCCGGATGCGTCAACGACGACTGTGTCGCCCGGCCCGAAATCGCCTCGCAGAATGCGTCTGGCCAGCGGATTCTCAATTTGCTGCTGGATGAGCCGCTTGAGGGGCCGTGCTCCGTAGACGGGGTCGTAGCCGTCGGTCGCGAGCTGTTCCTTGGCGGCTTCGGTGATGACCAGGCGGATGCCAGCGGTCGGCAGGCCGGCGCCGTCCGCCCCACCCCCGGCCAGTCGGCGTTGGAGCTGGGCGATCTGCCGCTCCACGATGCCGCGCAGGTCGGCCCGCGTCAGCCGGCGGAAAACGACGATTTCGTCGATCCGGTTGAGAAACTCGGGGCGGAAGTGCTTCTTGAGTTCCTCGCGCACCTTCGCCTCGATTTCGACATCCGCCGAGTCGAGCGCCTCCGCCGTTCCGCGCGCGCCGGACACGCGTAGCCGGCCCCCGGCGGAGGATGCGTCGCCGGCCGCCAGCGCCGCGATATGCTCGCTGCCGATGTTGCTGGTCATCACGATGATCGTGTTGCGGAAATCGACGGTACGGCCGTGCCCGTCGGTCAGGCGACCATCGTCCAACACCTGCAACAGCACGTTGAACACGTCGCGGTGGGCCTTCTCGATTTCATCCAGAAGGATGACGCAATAGGGTCGCCGGTGGACCGCTTCGGTGAGCCGACCGCCCTCTTCGTAGCCTACATAGCCGGGCGGCGCGCCGATGAGACGAGCGACGCTATGCGGCTCCATGAATTCACTCATGTCGATCCGCACAAAGGCGGCTTCATCGTCGAACAGAAACTCCGCCAGCGCTTTGCACAGCTCCGTCTTGCCGACCCCCGTCGGGCCCAGGAACAGGAATGAGCCGATCGGGCGGTTCGGATCACTCAGCCCCGCACGGGACCGCCGGACCGCGTCGGAGACCACCTGGACCGCCTCCTCCTGGCCGACAATCCGTTCGTGGAGCCGCTCTTCCATCTTGAGCAGCTTCTCCCGCTCGCCCTCCATCAGGCGTGCCACAGGGATTCCCGTCCACTTGCTGACTACCTCCGCCACTTCCTCCGCGGTCACCTCCTCGCGCAGCAGACCACGTCCGTCGCGGTGCAGCTCGGCCAGCTTCTGCTCCCGCTCACGCAGCTTCTTCTCCAGCTCGGGCAACTCGCCGTAGCGGATGCGGGCCGCCCGCTCCAGGTCCCCGCGGCGTTGGGCGTCTTCCAGCTCCGTCTGACGGGCGTCGATCTCCTGCTTGAGCGACTTGATCGCTTCGATGGCCGCCTTCTCATTTTCCCACTGGGCCGTCAGAACCCGGTCCTGCTCCTTCAGCTCGGCCAGCTCCTTCTCGTTCAGCTCAAGCTGCCGGCGACTGCCCTCGTCCTTCTCCTTCTTCAGCGCCTCACGCTCGATCTCGAGCTGCATGATCCGGCGGCGGAGTTCGTCGAGCTCCGCGGGCAGCGAGTCGTTCTCGATCCGCAGCCGCGACGCCGCCTCGTCGATCAGGTCGATCGCCTTGTCGGGCAAGTGGCGGTCGCTGATGTAGCGGTGCGAGAGGACCGCTGCCGCGACCAGCGCGGCGTCCTGGATCCGCACGCCATGGTGGGCATCGTAGCGCGGCTTCAGACCCCGCAGAATGGCGATGGTGTCCTCGACCGTGGGCTCACCGACGTAGATGGGCTGGAAGCGGCGTTCCAGGGCCTTGTCCTTTTCAACGTGCTTGCGGTACTCGTCGAGGGTGGTGGCGCCGATGCAGCGCAGCTCGCCGCGGGCCAGAGCCGGCTTGAGCAGATTGCCGGCATCCGGAGAACCCTCCGTCCGGCCCGCCCCCACGATCGTGTGCAACTCGTCGATGAACAGGATGATCTGACCGTTCGACTGCACCACGGCCTGGATGACCGCTTTGAGCCGCTCCTCGAACTCCCCCCGGTACTTCGCCCCGGCAATCAGGGCGCCCATGTCCAGCGCGACCACCTTCTTGTCCTTCAGCGCCTGCGGCACGTCCCCCGCCAGGATCCGCTGCGCCAGCCCCTCCACGATCGCGGTCTTGCCAACCCCCGCCTCGCCGATCAGCACCGGGTTGTTCTTCGTGCGGCGTGCCAGCACCTGCATGCAGCGGCGAATTTCCTCGTCCCGGCCAATGACCGGATCAAGCTTTCCTTGCCGCGCCATCTCCACGAGGTCGCGTCCGTACCGCTTGAGCGGCTCATACGTCTCTTCCGGGGTCTGCGTCGTAACGCTGGCGCTGCCGCGGACCTCCTTGAGCGCCGCCAGAATGTCATCGCGGGTGGCGGCACACAGCCGCAGGATCTCCTTCGCGTCGCTGGGCACTTCCGCCAGCGCCAACAACAAATGCTCGACGGAGATGTACTGGTCCTTCATACGGACCGCCTCGCGCTCGGCGGCATTGAGGACGTCCAGGAAGCTCCGGTGCGCTGCGAGTGAACCGCCCGTCTGCTTCGGCAGGCGGGCCAGCTCGCTTTCGGTCATGCTGCGAATCTGACTGACGGAAGCGCCCGCCTTCTCAAGCAGCGGAACGACAATGCCCCCGTTGCCGCCCACCTCGGGCGATACCAAAGCGGCCAGCAAGTGGAGCGGAGTGACTTCGGGGTTGCCCAGCGCGTGGGCACGTTGCTGGGCCCCTTGAATCGCCTCCGCGGCCTTGATCGTGAACCGGTCCATCTGCATGGCGTTTCGTCCTTTCCGGGCAGACCGTCGCCGGTCGGCCCGTGACGAAAGCATTGCACCCGACGTGCCAGCCGCCGAGCGCGTCGTTAGGTCCTGTCTAAAAAAGACTTACGATTCTTATGCGCGGCCAGGCCGCTGCCAGATTGGCACGGCCGGCACGCACTTCGCCCAAAGGCAGCCCCGAGGCCCCCACCGGCTGACCTTCGGCCGACCCTGGAAACTCACATCCTGACTATCGCGGGTGCAGGAGGGCCATGACCTCCGCGCGAGTGCTCTGATTCGTGTGCATGATCCCCCGCAAGGCCGAAGTCACCATAATGCTGCCCGACTTCCGTACCCCGCGACAGGTCATGCACGTGTGCACGGCCTCCAAGACGACCGCGCACCCCTTCACGTGCAGACGCTGCGCCAGCAAATCCGCAATCTGCGAGGTCAGGCGTTCCTGGACCTGCGGGCGGTGAGCGTACACATCCACGATGCGGGCCAGCTTGGACAAGCCCAGCACCTTTCCCCCGGGGATGTACGCGATGTGGGCCTTGCCCTCGAAGGGCATCAGATGGTGCTCGCACGTGCTGTTGAAGGGGATATCTCGCAAGACGACCAACTCGTGATGATCCTCGTCAAACAGTGTCTCCAGATGCTTCTCCGGGTCCTGTTGGAGCCCGTCAAACAGCTCGGCATACATCCGCGCTACACGGGCCGGCGTCTTCCGCAACCCCTCCCGATCCGGATCCTCGCCGATCGCCAGCAGAATTTCCCGCACTGCCCGCTCGATGCGCGGCAGGTCGATGTGCGACTTCTTACTTGCGCGTGCCATCGCCGCTCACCTTTGTACAGCACACTCCCGTCGACCTCCGCCATACGTCTGGGCGGTCGGTACCGCGCTAATCCTCATTGTTATTCTCCGGTCCCGGCGGTTGGGGATCCGGTATGTTCAACCGCTCGATGGACTTCGCTCGCCCGGAAGTCTCGTCAACCTCGATCAACACGCCGCACAATCGCACGTCGCCCGTCGCCACGGCATACGGGTGCGGCACGCCCGTCACCAGCGAACGCACCACCGCATGCCGGTCCCGTCCCAGCACGGAATCATACGGACCGGTCATTCCGAGGTCGGTGATATACGCCGTCCCACGCGGCAGAATCCGCTCGTCGGCCGTCTGGATGTGCGTGTGCGTGCCCACGACGGCGGTGACGCGACCATCCAAGTACCAGCCGAGCGCCACCTTCTCGCTCGTCGTCTCCGCATGGACGTCGCAAACGGTCACAGTCACGTCCGGCGGCAGCGTCCGGAGCAGACGATCCGCGGCGTGGAACGGGCAGTCCGCCCGCACGTTCATGAAGGTCCGTCCCAATACCGTGAAGACCGCCACCCGCGCCCCGTTGCGGGCCGTCGCGATCGCCAGCTCGCGGCCGACCGCCTCCGGCGGGAGATTCGCCGGCCGGACAACGCGATCGGATGATTCCAGCAGCGCGATCGTCTCGTGCCGCTTGTATACATGGTCGCCCAGCGTGCAAACGTCCACGCCATAATGTCGAAGTTTGGCAAACATAGGCGCCGTCAAACCACTGCCAGCGGCGGCGTTCTCGCCGTTCGCGATAACGAAGTCGATGTTCCGTTCGCGTAGCAATACAGGAATCACCTGGGAGCAGACGTGCTTGCCCGGGCGACCGACGATATCGCCAATGATTAACAGTCGCATCCGCGCTCTTTTCCAGCGCCCGCGCTTTCCGAAGGATCGTACAGAGTCCGACGCCGCTCAACGCGTCAAATCATCGGGGCGCCCCCGGAAAAAGCCCGAGGAGACCCCAACTGCCGAGTATAGTGCGGCGCACTGCGGGAACAACCAGCGATTGCCTACGCCGGCGGGCGACAGCGCGCGCAGGGCGTGTAGCCGCGGGCCTTGGCTGCCCGCAAGGGAATCGGGCGTCCCTTGCCGCGCACTGACGGACAATCACGCCGGTGGTACTTCTTCCCGTGCTCGGTCACGTAGACCAGCTCGTCTGCGCTGTCGTGCGACGCGGTTCGCGAAGGCGCCGAAGATGTTGGGCGCAAGGCGCCCGAAGGCGTCGGCTGTGAGCTGGAGCGGTGTCCCCAGACCCCCTTGCCCTGCCCCCGGGCCCGCTCTTCATACACCCGCAACAGGCGCGAATAGTCGCCAATGCCGTCGCTGTCGCACGTGGCATAACCCAGTCGTACCAGCTCCAGATTCACGAACAGCCCGTCCGGGCAACGGAACACCCAGGCAACGCCGGTATCCTCAGCCCGCCCTTCGTCCGCATCCGGCTCGATAAGGACCAGCTCGCCCAGCAATACCCGAACCAGAAACTGCCGCGCCTCCTCGGCGGCTTGCGTGTCCTCGGGGAAACGGACACCCGCGAGACGAACCGTCCGGCTGCCGTCATCCACGTGGACTACCACGCGATCCTGCGCGGGCACCGCAAGAACTGTGCACGAGGGCCGAGCATCGCAGTCCACGCTTGGCGGTCGCGGCAGCGGCCCGTCTGCCGCCGTCGCCTGCCCCGCACCGAGGGCGATCAGCAACAGACCGCAACAGGCAGCGCGCGGGATGTTATTGCGAATACTGCGTGTCAACGCCCTGCTCCGCTTTCGAAACCGACCCGTTACCAGGCATACGCTTCCGGGGCCGGACCACCGGGGCCCGGGAAGATCTCGTCCAATCGGGTCATCGTCTCATCACTCAGCTTCAAGTCCAGAGCCCGCAATGCATCATCGAGCTGCTGGACCGTCCGCGGCCCGATGATCGGCGCCGTCACCGCGGGATGACGCAAAACCCACGCCAGCGCCACGTCGGCCGGCGGATGCCCGATTTCCGCGCACAGGCGCTCGAACGCTTCGATCTTCGGGCGACTGCGCGCCAGCTCTTTCTGGGCCCACTCGCCGGCCCGACGACCCTCTCTGGCCTGCAAGGCCCCGCCCGCCAGCACGCCGCCGGCCAACGGACTCCAGGGGATCACGCCCACCCCGTACGCCTGACAGGCGGGCAGTACTTCGAGCTCCACCTGTCGGTAAAGCAGGCTGTACTTGCTCTGCTCAGAGACGAGTCCCAGGAAGTTCCGTCGCCGGGCCGCTTCGATGGCCTGCACGATATGCCAGGCCGCGAAGTTGGACGATCCGACATACAGGACCTTTCCCTCGCGAACAAGCTGTTCCATCGCCTGCCAGATCTCGTCCCAAGTGGCCTCGCGCCATACGTGGTGCATCTGGTACAGGTCGATGTAGTCGGTCTGAAGGCGGCGCAGGCTGCCCTCGCAGGCCCGCTTGATGTGCAGGGCCGACAGGCGGCTCGTGTTGGGCCAATCCCCCATTTCGCCGTAGACTTTGGTGGCGAGAACCGTTCGCTCGCGGCGTCCGCCACCTTGGGCAAACCATCGTCCTATAATCTGCTCGGTGATTCCCTCGCCCTTTTTCCAGCCATATACATCCGCGGTGTCGAAGAAGTTGATGCCCAGTTCGTGGGCGTGGTCCATGATGCGGAAGCTGTCCGCCTCGGTCGTGAGCGGGCCGAAGTTCATGGTGCCCAAACAGAGCCGGCTTACCTTAAGACCCGTACGCCCCAGGTTCACGTATTGCATGGCAAGTGCTCCTCAATCATCCGCCCGATCCGCCGGCCACCTCATTCCTGAAGCAGCATGGGTTCGGCCTCATCGAAACGCGGATCGATCTTGGCGCGCATCTCCGCGATATCGTGGACCGGGCCGCGCTCGTCCCGAACCAGCGCCTCGAACCAGTCCACCATGCCCAGCCAATCCCGGACACTGATGTACTCGCTGGCGATCCTCTGCCGACGCGTATCCATGTTGTGGTAATTACCGAGAGCCACGCAAATGCCCGTGGCCGCGTATCCGTACGCCAGGAAGGGGTAGGCCTCGCACACTCCGCCGTCCATCAGTTTCCGCTGATACCGGAAGGTTTTTCGTCGACGACGAAGATTTTCCGCGACGCGCTGGCACGCGGCGGTCAGTGCCGGCGTGAAAATGGCGGCCCGGTCCCCGACTCGCAAGATGGGGCCCGCGCCGATTTGAACGCCGGGCAGCTCACTGCTGGTCTCGATCGAAATCACCGGCAGCCGCTTGGGTATCGTTCCCGCGCGGGCGGCGCCAATCGCGCCGATGAAACCGACCTCCTCGGCCCGTGTGAAAAGGCAGTACGCTTCGCCCGACACGCGCCTGCGGCTGAGCCGCTGGAGCAGTGCGAGCATGGCAGCCGTCCCCGCTACATCATCACACCCCGGCGCGTGCAGGATGTCACCCCTGAGGAACGGTTCTGGCAGGTCCCAGACCCCTGGCGCGTTTTGTGGAACGGGCCCAGGGACGCGGATCAGCACTTCCTCCGGCCGCCCGGTCCATCCCGGAACCGGTTCCACCTTCGTTACCTCACGCACGCGGCCGCGCACCCAGCCGTCACGTGTCCAGAAGCGCACGCGGGCGTTGTCGAAATACTCCACCCGCACACCCCCGCGAAACGCCGCCCGCAGCGTTCGCCGATCCACCATCTCCATCGCCGCAAAGGCAGGATGGTCCATGTGGGCTACCAACGCGAAAGGCGTGACGCCGCGCGGCTCGTGGCGGTAATGCGCCAGTAGATTGCGGTAGCGGTCGTAGCGCACGGTGACGCCCGGCAGTTTGCGACACTCACGCTCGAGGTAGGCCATGACGGCGGTTTCCAGATAGGCCGCCGTCGGCAGCGACAGCAGGTCACGCAACGGCTTGGGAATCGGCATCCGTGGCACTCCACGCAGGCCCGGGGACAGCAGCCCCGGCGCCGCGCCGGTGGCGTCACCAGGCAGGAGACGCCATCCTAGGGCGCGGGGACGAAAGAGCCAAGGGTCTGTAAAACGCGGGTCCGCGGGCCGCACGCGTCCGCCGGGCGCCGAATTCGCCGGCGGGCCCGACTCCACCACGTCTGGTGCAGTGACGGCGCCGGGCGCGAGGGTGAGTCGGCATGGCGCAGGTTTTTTTGGCGGGTCGGTGGCCGGCGCACCGTCTAGAACGGTGAAATGACGAGCATGGCGATCGACGCCGAAACCTGGCGCCAGGTGGTGGCGGATGCCCGACGGGGCGACCGGGCGGCCGCCGAGCGGCTCGTGCGCGAAAACGCCGACTGGGTGCGCAGCGTCATCTTCGCGGTCACCGGCCGCGCGGATGGCGTGGACGACATCGCCCAGCAGGTGTGGGCTCGGGCGTGGGAGCAGCTCGATACGCTCGAGGACCCCTCCCGGCTGCGCTCCTGGCTGTATTCGATCGCGCGTCATGCCGCCATCGACGCGAACGAGGCCCGTCGTCGGCAGCGCGAGCGGCAAACGGAGCTGCGGGAGCATGTAGGCGCCCCCCGGGCTCCCAGCCCGGTGCTGAGTCTGGCCGCCGACGAATTGCGAGCCCGGGTGCTGGAAGCCATTCGGGCCCTGCCGGTGATCTACCGGGAGCCTTTTGTCTTGCGGCACGTGGAGGATTGGAGCTACGCGGAGATCGCCGCGGTGTTAGGTTTGCCGATCGATTCGGTCGAGACGCGCCTCGTTCGTGCCCGGCGGCTGCTGCGGGAGTATTTGCAGGGCAAGGTGGAACCGTGAGTGCCGAGTGGGAACAACTCGAACGACTGATTTCGCGGGAACTGGATGGCGAGTGCACACGCGCCGAGCGCCGGCATCTGCGCGCCGTTCTGGACCGTCAACCTGACCTGCAAGCGCGTTACGATGAAATGCACGCCATCGACCGGGCAGCCCACTATGCCCTGCGAAAGGCGTTGGGCCGATCGCCGCAAACGCTGCGGCCGGCCCTCCCGGGGCCGGGCTGGGTGCGGGGGTTCCTCGTGGCGGCGGCAGCGGGTCTGGCAGCAATGGTATGGCTGCCATCCGGGCAGCGGTCGATTCGAGAGCCGGCAGGCGCGCGTCCGCCGGTCGAAGCGAATATGGCGGGCGTGCGGCCCGCGCTGCCGTCGCGGGATGAGGTGGCACCGCTACCGGCGGCGTACGAGCGGCCGGAGTTGCGCTGGCGGGGCACGCAGCGGGAGTGGCTCGTCATTCCGGGCGACCGCCCGGGGTTGTACATGTTGATCGAGATGGATCAGGTTCGAACCCACGTCATCGGGGTGCATCGGGACTACTGAGAGGAGGCCGAAATGTTACGGCTGCTATTGGGGTTCCTGGCGCTGCTAGTGTCGGGGGAAAACGCGCAGCGGCTGGCGGTCGCCGGCCAAGGTGCCGGCGCGCAATGGGGCGCAGCGCGCACAGCCGATGAGAACGAGACCCCGGCCGGCGCCACCGACGCCGCCCCCGCGGTACGGTCGAGCAAGCGCATTATTCTGCGCCAGTCGCCGCCGGCAGAGGAACCGCGGGTCTGGCTGGGACTGCGAGTGACGGAGTTGCCGGCGCCGCTGGCGGCGCACATCGGGCCGGCGGGGGTGATGATCGCCAACGTTGCGCGGCGCAGCCCGGCGGACCAGGCGGAACTTCAGCAGTATGACGTCATCCTCAAGGTCGATCAGCAGACCGTCGCCAAGCCGGACGACCTGCTGGCCACGCTGCGGCGCGCCCAGCCTGGACAGCGCCTCCGTTTGACCATTTTGCGAAAAGGCGCGGAGCGCGAGGTGGAGATCACGGCGGCCGAGCGACCGCGCGACGGGGACTGGGAGATGAAGTACGAAGAGCCGGAGGACGCGCTGATCAACGACGCCCTCTTCTTGCGCGGTCGCACGTTGCGCCTGGGGCCGGACGGACGGTGGATGATCGAGGAGCTGGGCCCGCTGTCGGGGCTCGACGATCTACTAAAGCGCTTGCGGCGTTTCGGCGTTCCGGACTTCGGGGAACCGGACGCGGACGACTGGCTGATCTTCCGTGACGCGCCGGGGGACGACATGGAGCGCGACGCTCACGTCGAAATCCAGATTCAAGTAGAGCAGGACGGACAGCGCGTGTCGATCCGCCGCCTGCCCGACGGAAAAATCGAAGTGACACGCCGCGCTCCCGACGGCCACGAATCCACGGCCACGTACGAAAACGCTGAGGTTCTGCGGGAGGCGGAGCCGCGGCTGTACCGGCTCTACCGACGTCATGCGCCGGAGATCGCCCCCAACGCCCCGTGGGGCCGATGGCGGGCCCCCACGGCCGATCGGTGGGCGCGTCAGATGCAGGCCGAGATCCAGCGCAAGCTGCGGGACGCCTTGGACCGCGCTCGGGACGCCCTGGAGGAGGCGGAGCGGCGATCGGACAACGCGACGCGGAAATACGAGGTGACGCGCGAGCTGAAGCGGCCTCCGGCGGCCGGCGGGAAAGAAACGGAAACCCTGCTCGTCGAGGTGCGGGACGACGGTTCGATCGCGGTCGAGTATTCGCGAAACGGTCGAAACGAGAAGTACGAGTTCAAGACCCGGGCGGAGTTCGAGGCGGCCCAACCGGAGCTTTACGCGCGCGTCAAGACCTTCCTCGAGTAGACCAACCGACGCCCCTTCGTGTCCCGTCACGAGAACGGTCGGTCGACACGCGGCCGGCCGTTCTCGCATCGTCGGACGGCCCCGGGAACCCAGGCGGGCCGATCCGTCCGCGCTGCACGGCACCTGACTAGTCCGCGCCGCCGGCCGAACTCGATTCCAGAGGCCGCACGACGACTGCATCCGCCGCGGCAACCCACTTGCCGCTAGGCAGTTGCTGCGTGCGGACATTCAGCAGCGCGTTGCCCCCCCGGCGGGCCGCGTGGGCCTTGAGCAGCTCGACCGCGGCCTCGGCCGACTTCTGCGCGTCGCAGAACACGGCCTCAATCTGCCGCGTGACCTCATAACCGGCAATGCGATCCGTGGAACTCGTGGCGACGACCCGTTCGGCCAAACGCCGGATCTCTGCCTGCCGAAGCTGGACCGCCTCCATGCCCGCCTTGAGTTCCTCGCGCCAGCGCGCCGTGGCCACCGCGTCCCGCCACCGACTGATCAAATGCAGAACGATTGCGACAAGGCACAGCCCCACGGCGGCCAGCACGATCTTCTGTACCACTGGATCGAGCGTCATATCTGATCGCTGTGCTCCGCCGAGTCGTTCATCGCGGCTGTATAGCGCGGACAATGGTTACGGTTCCTGGGCCGCCGCGTCCACCGCCGCGACCAGACTATACCGCGCCACAGCGTGGCGGGCGCCACCGGTTGGTCGTACGATGGGTTCGGTAGGCGGCGTGCTGAGAGGGTTACGTTGGTGAACCGACACTACCGGGTTCTTCGCACCGTGCTGGGGTGGGTCGGGTTCGTCGCGGGTCCCCGCGGGCTGCAACGCCTGTGGCTGCCGATGCCTACCCGGTTCGGCGTCATACGGACGATTCGGCGCGCGTTTCCGGACGCCCAGCCCGACGCGCGACTGCTGCCGAAACTGACCAGGCAGCTTCGCGAGTACTTTGCCGGCCGACGCGTGAACTTCGACGTCGCGCTGGACGTCGGCTCTTGCGGAGCATTCACGGTGGCCGTCTGGCGTGCGTGCCAACGGATCCCATACGGCCGGACGCTCACGTACAAGGAGCTGGCGGCTCGCGCGGGGCGCCCGACCGCAGTGCGCGCCGTCGGGGGAGCGATGCGCCGCAATCCGTTCCCGATCGTGGTTCCCTGTCACCGCGTGGTGCGAAGTGACGGGACGCTGGGCGGCTATGCGGGTCCGGGCGGGGTCTTCCTGAAGCGACGCCTGCTGGCGTTGGAGCAACGGACTGCCGGCCGCACCGGTTGAAGCCGCCACAGGACGCGTGCCTTCACGCCCTCCCGGCCGAACGCCGCGCCTACCGCACCGGGGCGACCGGTTCCCCGGCGACCACCGCCGCCCGCGGCGCCGACCGCAGCCTCAGCAGGGCCCGCAACACGTGGTACAGCAGCCCGGCGGCCAGCAGGAGCACGATGATGTCGGTGATGAGCAGGGCGGAGAACTTGCGCGGGTCCGGCAGGTACCGGGTGACCAGCAGCCGAAGGAGCATGGTCAAGGTCGTGACGAGCATGAACGCGGCTGGCAGCAACGTGTAGAGCGCGTTTCGGCCGCGCTGGAGCAGCCAAATCGACGCCACCGCCAGCACCATACCCGCCAACAACTGGTTGCCGGAGGCGAACATGGACCAGATGGCGCGCACGCCACCCTGATAGGCCATCAGCAGCATCAGTCCGGCGGCCAGCGCCGTGTTGAACCACGGCAGCCGGAGGATCTGCAACATGCGCCGGGTCAGCCCCTGCGTGGTGATGACCGTGCGCGGTGCGAGTTGATCCGCCGGATAGTGCAACGCGCTCGTCTCTGCGGGAATGCCGCCGGACCCGGCTGCCACCGGAACGGCCGACGACGTGGCTCTTTCCGCCGCGGTCGCAAAGACGTCATAACGCTCGAACAGCGCGGCCCAAGCCTCTTCGAAGAGATAGCGGTTCAGGCGAACGGCGGTATCGAGGGTGGTGATGACGAAGCCCTCCAGCAGCAGCATGCCGAAGATGGTGCCCCAGACGGCGGAAATGCCGAGCCCCAGACTGAGGGCATTTCCCATGGCCAGGGAGAAGCCGAGGTTGACGTTGGCCGCGCCGGTCTTGGGGTAGACGATGTCGAGATAACGGGTGTGCGAGAGCCCAATGGTGATGGCGCAAACCACACAAAGCGCCAGGAAGCTCTCCAGAAGCATCGCCCAGTAGCCGACATAGCGGGCGGCCTTCTCGCTCTTGAGCTGCTTGCAGGTCGTCCCGCCGGCGCACAGGCTGTGGAAGCCGCTGCACGCGCCGCAGGCGATCGTGATGAACAGCCCCGGCCACAACCACTCACGACTCACCGCCATGCCCTGCGCCACGCTCGTGGCCGCGAAGTTGGCGGGCACATCGCGAAAGCCCGCGCCGACCAGGGCGACGAACAGCAGGGCCAGGCCGATGTAGAGCAGATGGACGTTGATAAAATCGCGCGATTGAAGGAACAGCCAGACCGGCAAGCCGGCCGCCGCCAGCGTGTACAAACCGACACACCACATCCACACGTTGAGGTCGGCCCGGACAGGCAGACGGGTGCCAATCATCACACTGAGGCAGCACACCAGAATCGCCAGCAGCGAGCACAACCAGACGTTCACCCCGCGCTTGAGATACAGCCAGCCGATGAGCGGGGCGCACAGCGTGATCACGATCACGCTGGTGCTCGCAATGCCGCCGATGCGCACCTGGGTGAGGCCGTTCGCATCGACGAACTCGTGGCGCGCCAGCACATGCTCACCGGGCACCAACCCGAGCTCGGCCGCGCTGGCCACGTTGGTCAAGGCCTGGGCGCTGATGAGCAAAAACACCGCCGTAACCAGGACGAGCAAAGCGATCAGCAGAAAGATGTAGAGCAAAAACGCCCCGCGCCCCAGGGCCCGGCGCGTCACCACCGCCAGACTGCGGCCGCCTTCGCGCATCGCGATGAAGGTGGCGCAGTAATCGTGCACGGCGCCGATGAAGATGCCGCCCAGCACGATCCACAGGATCGCCGGCGCCCAGCCGAAACACATGGCCAGCAGCGGACCGATGATCGGCCCGGCACCCGCAATGCTCGCGTAATGGTGCGCGAAGACCACGGGCGTCGGCGTGGGCACGAAGTCCCGCCCATCGTTGCATCGCACCGCCGGCGTGACCCGCCCGGGCTCTTCGCCCAGCACGCGTGCTATCTTGCGACTGTACCAGTACCCGCCCGCCCCCAGAACCACCACCCCCGCCGCCAGAACCATCAACATGGTCATACACGATCCTCAACGACTGGCGTGCCGCACCCCGGACTGCACGGCCGCCTCGCACCGGTGCCGGCCACATTGGGAACGTCACACGGGCCAACAACGTGGACCCGGATCGTCCGACCTCAATTTCAGGCTGCGCGAATCATGGCGCAACCCACGACATTCGAAAGATCACTTGCAGTATAAAGAGTAACAACGCGGAAACAACGCCCCGCGAACGGGTGGGAGTGAGGCTCGCGCGTCGCGCAACGGGCCCCCGGGGCAAAGAGCCTGCGGCAGCCCTGTTCGCGCGGGACAGCGTAGCGGGATGGTGCGCCCGGCGTTTGCCGCCCGACCTGCGAGCCGTGCTTGCATACACTGGATGGGCAGCGCAGAATGACCGGTGGGAGCGCAACGCGGGTGCGTCGCTCCTGCACCGTTGGCAGCGCAGGAGCAGTCGCGCCCGGCGCGCGCAGCAGGAGTGTGCCCGATTGAATCCGCTCATAAGTCTTTATCGGCTGGTCAAACCACTCTTGCCGCGAAGCATACAACGGGCTGTCAGCAATTTCGCGGCGTGGTTGCGAATGTGTCTTCCGCGCCGCTTCGAGTTGGTCGTGTATCGGGCGGAGTCGGTCCCGGAACCGGACCTTTCGGGGCTCGAAATCGAGGCCGTGGAATTCTCCAAGCCGCTCACGGAGGAGCAGCGGGCGTTCATCCTGCGGGATCTCTCTGAGCCCGCTCTGCGCGACAACCTCCGCCGTTTTCACGACGGGTGGGAATGTGTCTACATGACACGGACTGAAGGTCGGTACTGTAGCTACATGTTCTGCAAATCCCTCAAGCGGTACCGGCGCGTGATACGCATCCTGGATATCCCCGGTGCCTGCCTCATCGGCCCCGGCTACACAGCCCCCGAATTTCGCGGTCGTAACATTCATGCCCGCGCGATGCAGTATGCCATGCGGGACGCGGCGCGACGCGGTTTTGGCCCGTTCTTTGGCTTTGTCTACCCCTGGAACAAGGCCGCAATAAGCGCCATGGCAAAGGCTGGTTGGCAGCGCATCGGCGTATGGCGCGGGGTGACTGCTCTGCGCTGGCGCTTAGCGTGGGCTCGACGCGTGAGCGACTGACTGACCCAGCCCGCGCCAACACGCTTAGCCGAAGCGCAGAAAAGCCCAGAGCTGTTTGGGAGAAACACGCTCCAGTTTCAGGAACGCCGTGACAATTACAGCCGCCTCCACCCCAGCGACGAGCGCGCGCAGCGGCAGTCCCAGGCCCTGAAGCTGCCCGTGAGCAACCAGCAGCAGCGCGCTGCCACCAAGGTACGTCAGCACCAGCCGGTAGCGGATTCTCAAGCTCGGGTAGAGACCATTGGCGAACGCAAGATACATCCCACAGCGCAGCCCGTACGAAGCGACCGCGGCTGCGACAGCACCAGGAAACGCATAGAAACGGACAAGACCGTACGTGGAGGTCGCGCTTACCAGCCCCGTTACAATCTCGATGACGGTGAGATATTGCGTTTTCTGCGAAAGATGTACGTTGTTCACAAAGAAACTCGTCATATGGACAAAGACAGTCGTCATCAAGAATGGCAGAACAAGCCGGCCGTATTCCCTGTATTGCGGCCCACCAATGATTCCGATGACCTCGCGCGCCAGCAAACTGAAGCCGACCATCAGCAGCAGAGCAAAGACCATGTGCACGTGCAGAAGCCGAAAGTAGTGCGGTGCGAAACCCGACTCCCGATAGTGCGCGAACACGATCGGCGATGTCGCCTGGAGAAGTGGCGCCAGGATCACCTGCGCCGTCAGCGCGACCCGGCTGGTCACCTCATAAATGCCCACGCTTTCGATGTCCAACAACCGGCCCACCACGTACTTACCGGCCAGAATCGACGCGTACGCCCCCGCGGCGGCGGGCACGATGAGCGCTGAGAAAACAAGGCTGCGCCGGACCAACGGGAGGGCAATGGTAAACCGCCAGCCGCGCACGTCGACCAGGTAACATACCCCCGCAAACGCACACTGCGTCAGCGAGCCGCTGAAAATTGCCAGCAGCGGGTCCCAGCCTAGCCGAAGGAGCAACAGCGTGCTGCCGACGTATACCAGCAACTGCGCCACCATTTGCGCCCCAGCGTGCAGGGCACGGTCCTGGAGGCGCAGCTTCGACGCAAACAATGCCGAAACCGCGCTACCGAACGGCAAAGCCAACAGCACGGCGTACAGCTCTGGAGGAATCGGCATAAGCAGCCTGCTCACGAGCGGGCGCAGAAAGAACAGCCCTGTGCCGGCGACGACATTCGCGAGGAATAGCAGGTTGATGGTAGAATACTCGAACAAACGGCGGTCGTCCGCGGCCGTATCCCAGTAGTAGCGCGTGAACCCGTCGTGGATTTGGGCCGTCATGAACAGTGTGAGTACGGTGAGCAGCACATTCAGCAGGGAATAGGCCCCCATCTGCTCGACGCTCAGCACGCGAGCGATATAGGCGAAAAACGCCAGCGCAATCAGTTTCGTAATTCCGTTCGCGCCCAGATAGATTGTCGAGTTTTTCAGAAACGTACGGATCATTCGGTCTCCAGCCAGGCTGTAAGCTCCTGCTCAAATCGCCGCGCCACTTCCCGATTGCGTTCCAGGAGCCGCGCCGCGTATGCCGGCGCGCGACGCGTGTTGCCGGGGCGCGTCAGGCTGTAGATCTTTACGACGCGTGGGTAGTGGCGGCGTTTGTGAAACCCAAGCCCCGTTCCGCCGCAAAGGAAAGCATGACGGCCCTCCGCGAAAAACAGACGGATGTTTTCGGTCCGCAGTACCTGGCCCGGTGCCACATCGCGCAGCTCGCGGTCGTAGGACGTATCATACGCAAACACGCCGTCGCCGAAGGATAACAGGCTCGTGTACGCAGCGGCGCGACCGTTAATGCGCAGGAAACGCACGTCACTTGGCAAGGCGGTATAAATCGCGGCGAGGAACCTGGCCTTGTCGCGGTCGGTAAACGGGCTGCCTTTCCGGTCCCCCAATTTGCAGAGGGAAAAGTCGGCGCATCTCTGCCAGCGCGGCCGCGTCGGCCGGCCCGGTGACGAACTCGTAGGACCACTGTTTCTCTTTCATGCGCCTGAAGCTTTTGCGGACCATGCGGCGCAGGTTCTTGGACTGCACCATGCGGCAATACTCGTCGTAGTCGGCGTAGTCTTTCCGGTGGACCAGAGGGCAGGCCGACAAAACCGTAGCGCTTTCATCGCTCACGCAGAAATGCTTGGTATGTTCAGGAATGTAACTCAGGTGTAGAACGTCGTAACGCTCATTCGTCTGCAACCAGTCCATGACCGCGTGCGTGATGGCGGGAGAGGGATCCCGTGAAATGAGATCCAGCATTGTGGCGCCCCATTGCTGGGCGAGGAATTCAATATACACTATGCTGCGCAGCAACGCGCGGCGCTCCAGCCTCACTAACGGGGCGATCGCCACCAGCTCGGGGCCCTGATAGAGCAGCAGAATCCGCAACTGCTTGCGGCGGCCGAACTGCGCATCGTTCCTGGACGCGAAGACAGACCACCAGGTGCGGAGCCAGTCATACGAGGCCGTGATATTGCTGTGGCCAGCTTCCTGCTCCAGGCGCTTCCACTCTGCCTCCGCCCGCTCAAAGTCGGACGTGTTATCTATCAAGCGGACCGTGTAACCATCGCTGATCGCCATACCTGGTCGCTCCACGAAACGCAGTCCGTCGCCCTCTTGCTCGTGCCGCTTCCAAACCGTTTGCTGCCAACGGGAGCCATGCGGACCAGAAGCCTTCTGCGCTACGCAGTCCATGCGCCTCTCGGCGCACGGGCCCGGCACCGAAAATACAAAGCCTCGTGTTTCTCAACATAACTGGTAGCGGCCTACCATGACGTCGTTGTAGTGCCACCGGCCTCGCCGGCGCGCACCACAGATGACCGCCCCCGAATCAAGATGCCGAAGACGGGGACAATCTGCCGCCAACGTCAGTCGCGGCCGATCCCAGCCGCCCCGATAGGAAAGCTCATAGACCCCGTCCGAAAGGGCGCGTAACTCCGTATGATCATAGCTGTCCTGGTAGTGCGCGATCTCACTACAGGTCGCGTACCAGACATCATACTGCTTTAAGTGCGTGAAAATACAATTCAGGGAAAACACATCATCGTACACGTTCGGCGTCTGCCGGCGCCCATCCGGCCGCGTGCGCAGAAAGTGCTCCGTGACAGTGATCACCCCCTGTTGCGCGACAAGCCGACGCAGACCACGCTCCACGCGAAACACGCGGATCAGATCCCTCCAATGTCCAGGCCGCCGATGATAGACGCCACCAGAGAGGTTCGTGGGGAAGGCGAACACCCCTTGCCGATAGCCGAGCGGACACCGAAGGGGCGTGTAGTCAAAGGACCACCACCGAAACAAGCCGCTGGTCGCAACGGCCAGCACGGATGCATTGTTGCTATAGCCCGGGGTACGACCGCCGCGCACGGTGATACCCAGTTCGGACCTGGCGCGCTCTAAATCGCGCTCCACCATCTCCCGGTATTGCGCGGGCGTGTAGTCCCGGTCTTCGTCGATCCAGGAACGCGGATCGATTGTGGCCGCCTTCCTGCCGTGCGCATGCCCATGGTAAGCGATTTCGTTGCCGCGCTGCACAATGTAACGAAGCAGGGCTCCGAACTCGGGATTTTCGAAGATGTCGCCGGCATGCTTGGGGTAGGCGGTCTCAACGCTGCCATAGGTGGGGATACCAAAAGGAAGAAAAACCGTATACTTAATCTCGGGATGCCGCTCCAATACCCAAGACTCGAAGTACCGGAAAATGGAATTCGGTCCCCGACAACCGTAGCCCCAATCGTTAAAGGGCTGAAACCCGGACCCCGACGTATCCATGTAGCCATACGCGAGATCGTCGATCGTGAGCACTACCGCGCATTGGGCGTCGTTATACCAACGAGCTTTTTCAAGGCGCATGGCACGGTCCCGCTGGCCCCAAAGAGTTAACTGCCCGCCTGGTGGATACCTGCGCCCCGCAGGCGGGTCGTCGCCGAAAAGAGTAGAAACAAGACCGTGCACGCCAGCAGGTTCGCCTTGCGTGAGCGGTTCCTGAATCTAACCCACAGCGCTGGACGACACTTCGCACCATGACAATACGACTGCGCCCAATCAGCCGGACCTGGCCAGGTCCTGCGTATCTGTTGCCTCCACAGGTCTCGGCGTTCGCCGGACGCCATTTACTCTACAGCCAGGCTCTCCGGCCGTGTCAGTGTAAGGGCGATCCGGGCAGTGGTTCAACTCACCGCCGGCCAGCCGCCCGCCTGGTTCACCGCTGAGCGACGGTAACCAGCAGCGGAGCCAGGACGTTGAGCTTGCGCTGTCGCAGGGCCGCGAAGCCCGCCGCCCGGACGAGATCCCTCAGCTCGGACCACGGAATGTGCCGCACTTTGCGTTCGTACCAGGCGACGGCGACGTCGAAAACCAACCAGCCGATCACATTGTCCCGGAAGCCGTCGACCAGGATCAGCACGCCCTCAGGCCGCAAAACGCGGTGAAACTCGCGAATGACCGCCGCCGGATGCGGATAATGGTGGAAGGAGTTCCCGCAGGTGAGCACGTCGAATGTGCCGTCCTGGAAGGGCAGCCGCTCGGAATCCGCCACCACCGCGTGCAGTTTCTGCGCGAACGGCGAAGCCGCGATTTTCTCGGCCAGTCGCCGGGTCATCGCGGGCGAGTAATCCAGACCGACAAGCAGCTCGGCCTGGGGCCAGGCCGCCAGCGTGCGCACGAGCGTGCCCGTCCCGCAGCCGACGTCCAGTAATCGGAAGGTTGCGCGCCCGGTCCATTGCTGCCAGCGAACGATTTCCTCCTGACACACCCGCAGGGTCGGGAAAAAGACCACCTCATTCAGCCACGACCGGTCGTAACTGCGCGCCCAGCGATCGAAGCGACTGCGCGCCTCGCGGCGGAACTCACGGTGCGGGCTTCCAGGAACCGGCGACGTCGCCGTCATGCTCTGTCTCGAACTTCTGGAGGTCGACAGCCTGTTGGCCGGCAAGCCGCCTCTGTCCAAGGCCAGGCCGCCCGGCGTGGTGAACTTTCCCGTCCGCCTAAAACCGCCATTGCAGGAACAACGCCGCGGCCAGCGCTGCTAGACCCGCCACGGCCAGGATGGTGCCCACGAACAGAATCAGCAGGAATCGTCGACTCTGTTCACGTACGAGCGTCATGAGGGCAGCGTGCTGCTCCTGTTGGGCTGCGTTAAGCCGCTGCAAGACCTCGACCTGCGACGTGCCCGCCGAGCCGAGCGTGTCCACCGCGCGGCCGAACTGCTGCAAGGAGTGCATGAGCTGCGTGTCGGACTCCTGCGCCACTTCGAGCTGTCGCGCCACCGCGCGGACGGCCTCCGCCTGGGTGACCAGGGAGTCCGGCAGACGGCCGAGGTTCTCGGTCAGTGCTGCCGCGTGCCGGGCCCCTGCCTCCGCATGCTGGGCGATGGTGCGCAGTGAGTCGCCCTGCTGTCGTTGGGCTTCGGCCAACTCCTGGAGGATGCCACCCACCTTTTGCAAGGCGGCGGTCAGCTCCGTGGCGCGCTCGTCCTGCTGCCGAAAGTACGCCTCGAGCCCATCGGCTAGTTGGACAATCCGCCGCGAAACCTCGCGCACCTGCATCTGACGGACCTGACGCCGGCGCCACCAGGGAACCCCGGCGGCTGGCGCGTCGACGACGGCAAGTTGCGGCGGATCGGCAGTCTGTCCATCGCCGCGGGCCGCTGTGTTCTTGCTGCCCAGCAGGCGGGCAACCCGTTGCCAGAACGATCCTGCAACCGCCATGAGGACGCTCTCCGAACGCAGCCCCACACCGCGGCAGCGCTGCTGAGCGGGATTATACGCCACACGGCGGTGCAGGCGAGGCATGCCGAGAGCGGTCCGCGTGTCCGGGAAACAATCGCGTCACGCATCGCCTACCGATCGGTCCGGGAGTTGGTTTCCGATCCGCTAAAGGCAGCCACCACCTGGCGCAGGGCTTCGGCCGGCAGCAGAAGTTCTGCCCGGGCGGCGGTCCGGTCCAAATACAGTGTGAAGCCGGCGAGCGGCGCAGTCGCCGCGTCAGGGACCGCAAGGGGGAGCGGAAGACCCATCCGCTGCACCAGCGCCGCCAGCCAGCGCAGGCTGCGCGGGGCATCGACGAGGATGCATAACTGTGGGCTTGGGGATAATGTCTTGAAGAGCGCATCGACCCGCGGATCCCCGTGGGGCGCGGAGGACGTTGCGACCAGCAGGCGCTCAAGGCTCGCCCGGGCGGCGTCACGCGGCCCCAGGGCGTAGGCCAACCCCTGCGGATGCTCCGCCAGGTAAAGCCGCGGGTCCCGCCCGTACATCGCCTCCCAGGCGGACTGAATTCGCGCGTCCTCGCTAAGCATCGAAAAGTCGTACACGTCGGCCGTTACGCCAGCGACCTCCTCCGTCATATGGCGGACCTTGAAGGACGGCAGGCCGCCCCACGCGTTCATGAGTTCCGGGCAACTCTCGTACAGGGTACATAGCTCGCGTCGGACCGTTACCGGATCGGACGTCAGGTAAAGGCCAGAGAAAAGAAAGCCCGCTACTTCGGGCGCCCCCGCCAACATGCCGCTGGAGCCAGCAATCCGGCGCTGCATCGCGATGCTGCGGTGCATCGCCTCGTCCAGCCGGTCGCCCATCTTCTCGCGCAGGGATTCCATCCGTGTCAGGGCGCGCAGCAGGCTTGCTTCAACGCCCTCCACGTCCGCGGCCAGTTCCCACTCGTACGCGAACACCAGCGCTGCGTCGCCGACGGGCAGACCCCGCAGCAGGTCCTTATCGGACTTGCGCACCGCGGCCAAGTATCGGGCCGCCGCACCGCCTTCCTGAAAGTCCACGCGCACCTCGGCCCGCAGGCCATCGCCATCCGTGCGCAGCCCACCGACGACGCGTCGGACATCGCCCGTCAGCCGTTCGGCCTGCTCGAACATCCACTTCCAGAGCTGAATGTCCTCCGCGGCATCCGGCATGGTTGCCATGCCGAGGTACATGCTCTGGGCCACGACATGAAGCTGCTGGGTGAGCCACTCACTCCATGGGGGCGCGTCCAGATACAACACGACGTGTTGGCGTTCCAACAGGTCACCGCAGCGGCTCTGAAGCTCGCGCGCTACCTGACCCCGACTCCGCAACGCGCGCCGCAGGTCCGCCAACTCGCGGCTGACGAGCACTACTCCGTCCGCCGTCAGCGCCACGCTGCCGCCCTCGCCCAGCTCGAAGAGGCGCGCGTCGGCAACGGGCTCGACCGGTGCGCTAGCAGGTAGTTCCGCGCCGGCACTCCGACCGAGGATCACCGTTTCCCCCTGCTGCGCGGAGATGCCGACGACCAGCGGACCATCCGAATCAAAGAAACGCGCCTGGGCCCCCAAGGTCCATGCGAGAACGGCGTGCGGCTCCAGCCCGTCCAGCTTCTGAACCCCGATCGAGTGTCCCAGCGCCCGTGCCCCCTCGGTCGCGGCCCGCAGGCTCGGAACGACCAAGACCAGGTGCGCGTCGTCAGGCAGGCGTCGAAGAACGGTGCTTAGTACCGCCGGCTGCGTCGCCGCTGGCTGCGTAGCGTCCTGGGCCACCGCGCCAACCGCGCTCAGCCACACGGCGGCCATCCAGGGTTTCAGGCGAATCATTAAGATTACTCCACTACAGGGGCTCGCAGCACAGGGAGGTAGTGCGGCCCACGTGCCGGCAAGGATTAAATCACCCGCTAACACGGCAGGCGACCCGGGTAAGACAACTTCCGACAAGGACGGCCGGCCGCCTGCGACTATCGGACGTGCGCGGTGCAGGCTCGCCCGGTTCCAGCCGATGCTATCGCCGGACAGTGACGCGAGGAACGACGATGGAGAACGAAAACGCAGTCGTCAGCGAAGCCGAAGTAGAGGCGGCGCTCGCCGAGGCCCGGGCGCACGCAGAGACGATTCCCAGCCTGGACGACGACTCTCCGGCGATCGTTCCCGTGCCGATTACCTCGCACTTACGCCCGCTGCCACGCTCCACAGCCGAACCGGCAGCGCCGGCGACAGGGTCCGCGACCGGGCCTTCGGCGCCTACGACCGCACCGCAAGACGTAGCCAGCGGGCCCGAGGACGTGGCTGCCACCCACGGGCGGCTCTACCGCTTCCTAGATGGAATCCTGTGGGCGCTGAATCGGCCATTCGCGTTCCTCGGCCCCGGCGGTCGGCAACTGCTGGGTTGGATCGCGATCGTGACGCTGATCATGTGCGCCCTCGCCTTGACAGCACTGCCTCGGCTAGCGCCCCGTCGCGACCCGCTCTCAGAACTGCACCAGTACACGCAGCGTACCTTGTCCGCGGCGGAAAGCCGCCCAGCCGCCGAAGAGCACTAAGCGACGCCGGCTGCGTGCTCTTGTCTCCGCACAGAAGGACACGGTCCCGTCAACGCGCCGTCGCGTCTGGCCGCGTCCGCGCAGGCCGCATCAGGTAGACGCCCAATCGGGCCACTAATGCGCCTGCCACCAGGGCGCTCTGAACCAGGAGCACCTGGGTGGTGGTGAGAGTAAGCAGCACGGAACCACCGGCCAGAATCAGGTACCGCAGCCAGCGGCCGACAAAGTAGGCCGCCGCGAAGCGCCCCCGCGCGTAGGTTCGTAGGATCGCCAGCCAGCGGACGGCATCGATGGGCAAAGGGATGAACGCGATGAGCGCCAGAAGCTGAAACGGTGCCCGGTCAAACCAGCGCGCAGTCCAGCCGTACAGCCGCGTGCGGCGGACGCGTTTCCCGAGCCCGAAGTGGAGCAAGTAGGCGAGCAGGTGGTACTCGTTCAGATTCGCTATGACCGTGGCGCACGCGGCCAACACGGATACCAGCAGCACACGCACGCCAGGAGCGACCGCGAGACCGGCCTGGTCGGTGGCCGCGAGCATGACGATCCATGTGGTCGGCAGCGGGCAGAACGCGTTGCACAGCGACAGGTAGAAACAAGCCAGCGCGAACACCCATACGCGCAAGGCCCCGTCCACGCCGCGCGTGTCATAGATGTGCAGGCTGTACAGCGCGATGACGGCCCAGCCCGTCATCCAGACCAGGAAGAAGAGAAACCACGCGCGCGTCCCCGGCAGCACGCGCTCGCGGCCGGTGGAACACGAACCAGCCTCTGACAGCCCGGCCTCGGCCAGGGTGGTCGAGCACTCAGGCAAGGAAACGCCCATCCTGCATGCGGAGCACGCGGTCCGCGCCAACCGTCAGGTGCTCGTTGTGCGTGATCATGACGATCGTCTGCCCGAACTCCCGGTGAAACTGCGTCAGCAGGTCCAGGACGGCCCCGGCGTTGTGCGAGTCGAGATTCCCCGTCGGCTCGTCAGCCAACAGCAGCGCCGGCCGGCCCACCGCCGCCCGTGCGATGGCCACCCGCTGCTGCTGCCCGACCGAGAGCTGACCGGGCTTCTTGCGGGCACAGTCGGCCAGCCCGACCCGCGCGAGGATTTCTTGTACCTGCCCGTCAGCGCGCTCGCCGCGAATCCGCAACGGAAGGGCCACGTTCTCCCGCACACTGATCGTGGGTAGAAGATTGAACCGCTGAAACACGAACCCTAGCGCCTGACGGCGCAGCCGCGTCCGTTCCGCATCCGACAGTCCCAGCGTTTCGCGACCAGCCAGCCGCAGCAGTGCAGCGCGCGTGGGCCGGAGCATGAGGCCGAGAATGTTCAGCAGCGTGGTCTTGCCACAGCCCGACGGCCCCATGATGACGACGAACTCGCCGCGGCGAACCTGGAGGTCGATGCCGTGCAGGACCGGCTCGACCACCGAGCCGTGGGTATAGGCGTGATGCAGTCCGCGGACGTCGAGCATCCAATCGTCGTTCATTCGGTGCTCAATGCAACGGCGGGATCCAGCCGGGCCGCCCGGTATCCGGGGTAGAGCGCGCTCAAGGTGCCACCGACCAACCCGACCAGCACCGCCCATAAGAGCTGACCCGCCGCCAGGTCCACGGTTAGCAGCGGCCGCCAGACGGCCAGCAGGGCGCGGACGCCGAAGGCCAGGCCGATGCCCACCATCACCCCAGCCAGCGAAATGAGCAGGGCCTGCGTGACGGCCAGACGCAGCAGGTCGAAGCGGGTCACGCCGAGCGATTTCAGCACGCCGAGCTCGCGCGTCCGCTCGAGGACCATGGTGTACATGGTCAGCAGGATGAACAGGAAGCAGGCGGCCAGCGCGACCCCGCTGGAGGCATTCATGTACAGGCCGACGGAGGCGAAGCTCTCGCGCAGCAGTCGGCCGTAATCGCTCTTGAGTTCTACCCGCGCGTCGGTGCCCAGGGCCGTCTGAAAGACGTCGGCCGCTTGGGTCGCCGGGACATCCGCGCGAAGCTTAATGAAATACATGCTGGCCTGCGGCTCACCGGCGACCGCGATTTCCCTCAGGACCTGAAGGGGCGCAAACACACGGCCCGCAACACCTGCCTCCACCACGCCGACAATCCGGAAGACCTGCCCGACAATCTGAATCTCATCCCCCAGCCGGTATCCCCCGACGCGCGCCAACCGCTCGTCGATGACCAGCTCAAGCCCGTCCGCCAGGTACGCGCGGTACTGCGCGTCCGAGACGTCCTCCGGCGGGCGCACACCGGCCCGCACGCGCTCGGCAAAAGCGTGGGCCCGGTCGAAAAGCTGGCCCGCGACAATCCGCCGCGTCCCGAGGAAGGCGGACATCTGCGCGGGGTCCACGCCAAATAGACGCTGCTGCTGACCGCCCATGTACACCTGTCCGAAGAAAACCGGAATCACCAACTGCGCGAGCGGGCCCCGCGCGTCGGCCTGACGAGCCAGCAGCCGCTCGTGAATGCCCCGGAACGGCGCTCCGTTCGTAAAGATGATGTTGTCCTGAGCGGGCAGCACGACGAGCTCGGCGTCCACGCTCTGCATGCGGCGGTCAACCTCGGCTATCGAGCCGCTCGCGAGCCCACGGGAAACCAGCATCAGCATGATGCCGATGCCGACCGCGAACGCGCTGAGGACCGTCCGCACGCGGTGATGGATCAGGTCCGCCCAAGCCAGTCTGAACAATTCCGTTCGCTCCCTGTGCGGCCCGGCCGCCAGTCAACGGTAGCGTTCGCGCGTCCGGAAGTCCGCGACAGCGGTCGGCAGGGCCCAGATGTACACAACCAGCGCCCCGGCTAACGCCGCGAGGGCCGCCACCCCGAGTATTCGCGCCGGCAGACCGACCTCCTCGTAACCGAGCAGGATCGCGGCGCAGCTCAGGAGCACCCAGCCGAGCAGCAACGCACCCGACAGAACCGCCGACCCGCCCCGAATCGATTTTCCAATGGGAACCGGCAACACCTGGGCAAAGACGCCCTGTGCCGCAAACATGGCCAGTTGGGCTTGGACGCCGGCGGCCAGCGCGATGCCGGCGACAACGAGCCACTCCTGCCAGTCCGGGCGCACCATCGCGCCGCGGATGGAATCATTGAGCGCCAGTACCACGAGCGCCGCCAGCCCCAGCGGGGAGTAGTAACTCCACGGTCCCATGCCGCACCTCTGCCGGCCAGCCCGGGGCGAGCCGACACAAGTATGCTATGATGCGCGGTTCATCCCAGCCCGTCCATTCTGAAATCCCTCAGCCAATGGACGAGGCCGGAGAGCGGAACCGTGAAGGACCTGCCGCGACAACTGGCGGACTTCGCTCGCCCGCCCGGCGTGATCAAGGCGGACTACACCGACTTCGTGGTGGAAGAGGTGCCGCTCTACCCGACCGACGGTGTGGGAAGCCACACATATTTCCTGGTGGAGAAAGCAGGTCTGACGACCCAGCAGGCCGTGCGCGACATCGCGCATGCGTTGAATGTTCGGCGGCACGAAATCGGTTTCGCCGGTATGAAGGACGCCCGCGCGGTCACGCGCCAGTGGATGTCGGTAGAGCACATCGACCCCGAACGGGTTGCACGGCTCGACATGCCCCGGCTTCGGATCCTTCAGACGGCGCGCCATACGAACAAGCTCCGCCTAGGACATCTCAAGGGCAACCGATTCGTCATTCGGGTCCGGCAGACGGTGACCGACCGGCTAGCCGAGCTCCAGGACGCGCTCGAGCGCCTCGTGCGGCGAGGCGTTCCTAACTACTTTGGCGTGCAGCGCTTCGGCTATCGTGGGGACACCTGGCGTGTGGGGCGCGCCATTGTCCGCCGGCAGCTGGAGGAGGCCATCGACCTGATCCTCGGGCGTCCGGACGAACACGAGCGTGGACGCCCACGCCGGGCGCGCGAGCTGTACGACCGCGGTGACTACGCTGGCGCTGCCAAGGCCTGGCCGCGGCTGTTTCACACCGAACGCCGAGCCGCGAAGGTGCTCGCGCGGACGGGTGGAGACCGGCGGCGAGCCTTTGGGAGCATCGACAAGAGCACCCGAAGCTTCTACATCTCGGCTTACCAGTCGCACCTGTTCAACAGCATTGTCGCCCGACGTCTACCGATGGGGCTGGACCGGGTGCAGACGGGCGACCTCGCATGGCTCCATGCCTCGGGAGCGGTATTCCGGGTAATCGATGCGACCGCAGAGCAGCCGCGAGCTGACGGGTTCGAAATCAGTCCGACCGGCCCGCTGTTCGGGTACCGCATGACGCCGGCCAGCGGCGAGCCCGGCCAGATGGAAGCTGACTTGCTGGCGTCCGAGGGTCTTGCACCGGACGCGTTCCGAAACACCATTCCACGCACCAAAGGGGGCCGCCGACCGTTGCGCTACCGCCCGGAGGAGACTCTACTTTCGCTTGGCGCGGATCGGCGCGGGTCCTATCTTGAACTGCGCTGCGTCCTGCCGCGCGGCTGCTACGCGACTGCGCTGCTGCGCGAGCTGTTTGAGCTCGCGGAGACTGGCGGCGATGAGGCACCGGATGTAAGCGCTGCGGATTGATTTCGTGGGCCAGGGTCTGGGCCGGCGTGGGCTAGGTCAAGGTGGGAATGGAGTCGGAAGCGGCCTTCGATTGGGATCGCCTGCTGGAGATCGTGCGAAGCGACGCGCCGGAGCTATACCGCGCGTGGTTTGCCGACCTCAAGCCGGGCACCCTGCGCGGCGGATCGCTAATCATCTCTGTGGCCGATCCTGCGCAGGCCCACTACTTGGAATCGACCTGCCGCTACACATTTGCCGACGCCGCAATGAAGCTCACCGGGCACCTGGTGACCGTGGAATTCACTAGCCCAAGTGGTGCCGCGACGGACGCGCATGCGGCTGCCCCGGCGTGGACGCGCACACCGCTTAGCGCCGACTACACGTTTGATCAGTTTGTCGTGGGGGCATCGAACCGCTTGGCGCACGCCGCGTGCGGCGCGGTCGCTAACCAGCTCGGAACGCTTTACAACCCGCTTTTCCTGCACGGGGCGTCTGGGCTCGGCAAGACGCATCTCTTGCAGGCGACATGCGCTCGGGTGCTCCGGACCCACCCCGACAAGCAGGTTCTCTACCTGACGTGCGAGAGTTTCGTCAACGAGTTTGTGCGGGCGTTGGCTTCCGGGCAGTGGCACGCGTTTCGAGAATCCGTGCGTCAGGTGGACCTTCTAGCCATCGACGACGTGCAGTTCCTGGCCAACCGCGAGTCCAGCCAAGAGGAGCTGTTCCACACGTTCAACGCTCTGTATCAGAACCAAAAGCAGATCATCCTGAGCGCTGACGCCGCTCCCGCGGACATTCCCACCTTGGAGGACCGGCTCGTCAGCCGCTTCAGTTGGGGCTTGGTCGTTCGCATCGACCCGCCCAGCCGGGAAACGCGCCAGGCCATCCTGCACCAGAAGGCGCGGCTCCGCGGCGTCGAGGTTCCCGCCGAGGTGATCGACTACATCGCCGGGAACGTGGACGGAAACATTCGCCTCCTTGAGGGAACGCTGACGCGCCTGATCACCGAAAGCCAGCTCGGCAGCCGCCCGCTGACCGTACAGACGGCCCGCGAGCTGCTCGCCAAGCACGGAACCCACAACCAGCGGGCGCTTCAGATCACGGACATTCTGCAAGCCGTGTCTCAGCACTGCGGCGTGCGCCTCCAAGAGCTCCTCGGCCGCAAACGCACTCGATCCGTAAGCCACCCGCGCCAGCTCGCTATGTACCTGGCGCGCAAGCTCACCCCCCTCAGCCTCGAAGAAATCGGGATGCACTTCGCCGGCCGCGACCACTCGACCGTGCTGCACGCAGAACGCGCCATTGAGGAGGAGCGCGCAACCAACCCAGAGCTCGCACAGACATTGACGTTGTTGACAGAGAAGCTCCTGAGCCGAAAGTAGCCCATACAGCCACCGCGTCCCATCGCCGCGCGGCACCAGCAGCCGTCGGAATGATTGACAGCGCCCCTTCACCGGCAACGAATTATCCGCCAAGCACTTAAGGATGCGCAGCGGTGGCGACGCACAACCTGACAGGACAGAATAAGGGGAAGGTGAGGGACTTACATGTTGAACATCCAAAGGTAGAGACCGTCACCCCTCTCCCAGTGGTCCAATTGCTGGCGCAGAGTGCAGGGCAGGCTATAGCGAATGGTGGACAATTGGGTTAAATATGCACTAGCTCCGGTGGCTCGCAGGCCCGGCGGGTAGCCGCTGGGCTCCCCAGCTAGGACGGGTGCGCAGATGAAAGTCAGACTCCCTCGGCAAGAGTTTGTGGACGCGCTGGCGGCGGTGGCGGTGGTGGCCGGTGGTCGGACCACGCGGCCAATCCTGAACTGTGTGCGCCTGGTCACAGAGGGACAGCGCGTGGAACTCAGTGCGACGGACGGTGAGACTGCGTTGCGGCTAGGGGTGGATACATTCGCGGTTGAAGAGGCTGGCGAGGCGGTCGTGCCGGCCGAGCGCCTATTGGGAATCGTGCGCGAGATGCCGGATGCCGAGATTCGGCTGGTTGCGGACGACCGGTACTGCGTGGTTTCCGGGGCCGGCAGCGAGTTCAAGATGTTCGTTATGCCGCCGGCTGACTTCCCGGCGGTCGCGGAATTTGGCGACCACGCTGACTTGGTGGTGGACGGTGCGCAGGTAGCGCGCATGATTGCGTGGACGATCTACGCCGCCGCCCGCGAGACCGGACGGTATGCGATCAACGGCATCCTGTGGCAGAAGCGCGGCAAGAAGTTGTTTTTGGTGGCTACGGACGGTCGGCGACTCGCCCGGGCGGGCGGGAGCATCGCGGAGTCCAAGGCAGCCGACTTCGACATCATCGTGCCGGTCAAGGCGCTGCACGCCTTTGAGCGCGTCTTCGCGCCAAGCCGTGAGCAGCAGGGCTGGAGCGTCGACCTGCGCGTCATGCCCAACCAAGTACTCTTCCGCAGCGGCGAGCGCGTACTCGGGGCAGCGCTCGTGGAGGGGACGTTTCCCCGTTACGAGGACGTCATTCCGCGAGACGCGGATAAGCTCGCCACGGTCTCTCGACTTGAGCTGTACAGCGCGGTCCGCAGGGCGGCCTTGCTGACGACGGACGACGCGAGGGCCGTGCGCATGGCGTTCTCCCCTGACAAGCTTGTCGTGACCGCGCAGTCGCCGGAGCAGGGTGAGGCCCGCGTCGAAGTCCCGGTGGAGTATCGTGGAGCACCGCTCGAGATCGGGTTCAACGCCGTCTTCGTGAACGATGCACTGAAGGTCCTGCCGTTCGACACGGTGCACTTGGAGCTCAAGGAGAGTTTTCGCCCGGGCGTCCTGCGGGGCGAGGATCCCGGCGAGTTTTTGTACGTGGTCATGCCGATCGCGCTGTAGGGGGCAAGCGCGCGGGTTTAGCTGCTATGGACGAAGGAGCTGAGGCCTACCGACGCCTGCTGGACCGTCGCCAGGTGCGCTGGCTGCGGCGGCTTGGCGAGGGGCCGCAGCGGCCAGGGGGTCGTTCGGCGGACGTCTCGCCTGTCGCGCGCGTTGTGCGGCGCGCGGCGCGTGAGCTGCGGCGCCGGGAACGAGCGGAGCAGGCGTGGGCGCGCGTCGCGGAGCCGGCGTGGCGTGGTCAGACGCGCGTCGACCGCATCGAAGGGCGGACAGTTGTCGTGCTGGCGGACGGTCCCACGCTGGCCTACGAGCTCCAGCGCCGGGCAGGAGACTTGCTGCGGCGCTTGAGCGGGCTGCTGAGTGGTGTGGACGCATTGCGCTTCGTGTGTGGCGGGCCCGGCGACGGATGCGGCTGACGCAGTGCGGAGGGGCAGGAGAGTCCGGTGACGACGTTAGAGCCTGCGTCACGCTATGACGAGAGCAACGTGCAGGTGCTGGAGGGTACGGAGCACGTGCGCAAGCGCCCCGCGATGTATATCGGGGACACGGGTCTACGCGGGCTGCACCACCTGGTGTACGAGGTGCTGGACAACTCCATCGACGAGGCCATGGCCGGGGCCTGTCAGAATGTCCACGTCACCCTGCACAGTGATGGGAGTGTCAGCGTCGAGGATGATGGACGCGGTATCCCGGTCGGGCCGAAGCTCGTCGATGGCGTGGAAATGTCGGCGCTGGAGGTCTGCCTCACGCGGCTCGGCGCCGGCGCGAAGTTCGACCGCACCTCCTACAAGGTCTCCGGGGGCCTGCACGGTGTCGGCGTCAGTGTTGTCAACGCCCTGTCGGAGTGGCTGCGGGCCACGGTGCGCCGCGAGGGCCAGATCTGGACGATGAGTTTCGAGCGCGGCCGCACGGTGCGCGGGCTGGAATCGCTGGGGCCGGCGGACGGGACGGGTACGCTGGTTCACTTCAAACCGGATCCTGAGATTTTTCGGGAGACGGAGTTTCACTACGATATCTTGGCCAACCGCGTCCGCGAGCTCGCGTATCTCAACGCCGGGCTGACCATCACGATCAGCGACGAGCGGGTCGGCCGGACCGAGACGTTCCACTTCGAGCAGGGCATCCGCGAGTTCGTAGAGCACCTCAATAAGGGCAAGACGCCGCTGCACACGCCGCCGGTGTATTTCCGCCGCGACGACCCGGAGCAGCGGTTGATCCTCGAGGTGGCGTTTCAGTACACGGATGCGTACAGCGAGACGACGCTGTCGTTCGTGAACAACATCAATACGGTCGAGGGCGGCACGCATTTGTCGGGGTTCCGGACGGCCCTGACGCGCACGGTCAACAACTACGCCCGGAAGAACAATCTTCTGCGGGGTAACGACCCTGTTCCACAGGGGGAGGACATCCGCGAGGGGTTGACAGCCGTCGTCTCCGTGAAGGTTCCGGAGCCGCAGTTCGAGGGTCAGACCAAGACCAAGCTGGGCAACAGCGAGGTCGGCACCTTCGTCGAAACAGCCGCCAGTGAACTGTTGGGCAACTTCCTCGAAGAGCACCCGGCGGACGCGAAGCGGATCGTGACGAAGGCCGTGCAGGCGGCGTTGGCGCGTGAGGCGGCGCGCAAGGCACGTGAAACCGCGCGCAAGAGTGCGCTGTCGGGCGCCGGCCTGTCACGCAAACTTGTGGACTGTTCGAGCCGTGATGTCGACTCGACGGAGCTGTTCATCGTGGAGGGGGACTCCGCAGCGGGGTCGGCCAAGGGCTACCGTGACGCCGCCACGCAGGCCATTCTGCCCATCCGGGGCAAGATTCTGAACGTCGAGAAGGCGCGGCTGCACAAGGTGCTGAGTCACGAGGAGATTCTGGAGATCATTCGCGCCATCGGGACCGGGATCGGCGAGGAGGAGTTCGATATCAGCAAGCTGCGCTACGGACGCATTATTTTGATGACGGACGCGGATGTGGACGGTTCGCACATCCGCACTTTGCTGCTGACGTTTTTCTTCCGTCATCTGCGTCCGCTGATCGAGCGGGGCGTCATCTACATCGCGCAGCCGCCGCTGTACCAACTGGCGCGTGGCAAGACGAAGCTGTACGTTCTGGATGATGCGGCGTTGAACGCTCGTCTGACGGAGCTGGGGCTCGAGGAGACGGCGCTGGAGATCCGTCGCCCTGCGGCGGAGCCACGCCGCCTCTTGAACCCGCAGCTCGGCGAGCTGGTGCGGCTGGTTGAGGAAATTGAGCGGCACGCCAGGATTCTTGGTCGGCGGGGGATTCTTTTCCGGTCGTTTGTGGCTTTGCGCGACCCCGCCGGGCGTCTGCCCATGATTCGAGCGCATCGCGGAGCGGAGGAAAGTTATTTCTACAGCGAGGAGGAGTTCGAGGCCTTCCACCGGGCCGCGCGGGCGCAGGGTCAGCCCGTCCAACGCACGGATCTGGTCGAGGTTGCAGCCTTGCAGCGCTGCTTCGAGCGCCTGTCGGAGTTTGGCTGCAACGTGGAGGATCTGTTCCTGCGGCGGGAGGAATTGATCACCGGCGAGCTGTCGTCGGCGGTGTTCGTGCTTTTGCCGCGGCAGGGGGAGCCGCGTGAGCTGGACAATCTGGCGGAGTTGCCGGCAGGCGTGCGGGCGCTCGGAGCCCGCGGCTGGGAGATCAAGCGCTTCAAGGGGCTGGGGGAGATGAACAAGGAGGAGCTCTGGGAGACGACGATGAACGCGGCGAATCGCGTCCTGCGGAAGGTCATCGTTGGCGAAACAGGCGACGATCCCGAGCAGACCGATATCGACGCGGTCGAAGCGGACCGGGTCTTCAGCATCCTCATGGGGGAGGACGTGGAGGCCCGCCGGGAGTTCATTGAGCAGAACGCGATTCACGTCAAGAATCTTGACGTTTGAGACGGCGCCCGGGCTGACACCGGCGTTGAGATTCGGCTGGGGCGCCGAAATAGTCGATATAATCGTGCACGTGGCCGGCGGGATGGCCGTCAGCCCGCAAGGACAGCCCTCCGGACAAGGTCAACGTGGCCGTGACGGACGCGCGCGTTCAGGTTCCCGAGGTGGTTTTCGAGGGTCGCCGGTTTCGCGTCGAGCGCCGCCGATTCGAGCTCGACGGCCGGCCGCACGCCCACGACATCGTGGTCCATCCCGGGGCGGCCGTGGCGTTGCCCCTGCTCGACGACGGGCGGGTCGTGCTCATTCGCAATCGGCGCATCGCCGTCGATCAGGAGCTGATCGAGTTGCCGGCGGGGACGCTCGATCCGGGCGAGTCGCCGCTGGAGTGTGCGGGGCGCGAGTTAGCGGAGGAGACGGGGTACCGGGCGGGCTGCCTGCGGCCGCTGGTGACGCTCTACTCGTCGCCAGGGATCATGACGGAGCGCATGTACGCTTTTCTCGCGACCCAATTGCAGCCCGGGCCGGCCGCCCGCGAGTCGACCGAGCAGATTGTGGTGGTGGAGATGCCGTTGGACGAGGTCCTGTCGGCCATCCACGCCGGGCGAATCACCGACGGCAAGACGGTCGCCACCGTACTGTTCTACGATCGCTTTGTGCGCGGAGGGGGACGATGAACTTTCTGGGCGGCTCGTTTCCGATTGGACGCCTCTTCGGCATCACCATCCGGGTTCATGTGCTGTTCCTTTTCTACGTCGCTTTCCGCGTGCTGGACGCGGCCCAGGGGCGCGGCGATTGGCAGACCGCGCTGCTGTTCCTGCTGATGCTGTTCGGCATCGTCCTGCTGCACGAGTTCGGCCATTGTTTCGGGGCGCGCGCGGTCGGCGGCTACGCGGAGGACATTCTGATGTGGCCGCTGGGCGGGCTGGCGTACGCGCACGCCCCCATGCGGCCCTGGCCGCAGTTCGTCACCGTTGCCGCGGGGCCGCTCGTCAATGTCGTTTTGTGTTTGCTTAGTGCCGGCGCTATTTATCTGCTTTCCGGTGGTCGGCTATTGCCGGGCGTCAACCCGCTCGATCCCGATATACACGTGGTGCGCGCCGCGTCCGAGGGTGTTGCCTCTCTCCGGCGGCCCGAATGGCTTCCATACGTGTTCATCTTCTACCATGTGAATTTGTTCATCCTTGGCTTCAATCTGCTGCCGATCTTTCCGCTGGATGGCGGGCAGATCTTCCGGGCGATTCTCTGGCCTTTCCTGGGGTTGCAGCGTGCCTCCGTGGTCGCCGCGCAGGTGGGACTGCTCGGTTGCGTCATCCTGGGGTTTCTGGGTCTACGCGGCGGTGGCGGGATGCTCTTCTTCATCGCCATTTTCGGCGGCTTGACATGTTGGCAACACTTGCAGGCCGCGCGGATGGGTGCGCTCGTAGAAGATCCCGTCAGCTACGCGCCCCCTCGCGCGCCCCGTGGCGGGTTCTGGGGGCGGATCTTTGGACGGGGCCGCCGGCCGCGGTTTGAGGACGGCCCAGTCGAGTTTGCCAATCCGAATCCGGGCGGCTGGACGGCCCGCCAGGCCGAATTGGAGGCGGAAGAGCGGGAGTTGGATCGGATTCTGCGCAAGGTGTCTGAGCAGGGTCTTCATAGCCTCACGTACGTCGAGCGCGAGACACTCCAGCGCATCACCCGCGCCCGCCAGGAACGCGAACGCGGGCTGGAACGGCAGACCCGGCGGTAGCGGCTTCGGCCAGCCCTTCCGATTGCGCGTGAGAAGTTGCAAGACAGAGCTGCGGCGACGTCTGCGGGCACGCAAGAACTGCGCGGCGGCGGCCGCGGAGGGCCCCTCGGCGCGCGGCCAGAGGGTTCAAGGCACCTCCTCACTGATCCGGGAGAACGACTTGCCACCGGTTTGGTACAAGCGCTCCCGACGATCCTTCAGAAGCTGCTCGAACTCCGTGTCACCGGCGTGTTTCCTCGATTCGAGCATCGCCTGGGGCAGCAGTGTGCGCAAGCCCAAGGTGGAATGATATGCCAACGGCGGTACGCCCCCAGGTTGCCGGACGGTCCAGCGTCGAGCGGCGCGCATCACGCCGGCGAGCAGGGCGTCGAACGCCTCGTAATCCCGCCGGGCTTGCTGCGGGTCGCTGCCCTCGAGCAACGCCACAAAGCCTCGCACGGTGGCCTTCATCCACTTGCCGTCCAAGCGGTCGGACGCCTCGCCAATTCTCAGGGTGTCCCACTGCGGGGGCCCGTCCACGCCGTACGGCGGGTCGTGATAAACCTCCGGAGGCAGGGTTGCCAGCTCGGCTAAAGCCTCCCGAAACGAATTCGGGTCGTCCTCTCCCAAGAGCGTCCAGATGCGTGCCAAACGCTCGTCAGAGGGCCGTGTCTGCGCAGTCCCCTTGTCCTGGCCCGTCGGCTGGTCCGCACGCTCGCAGCCGGCCAGAAGTGCAATCGCCAGACAGGCGCACAGCGTACCAGGCAACAGCTCGCCGAACCGTCCGCCGTGGCTCATGGTCGACCTTCCGCGATCATCTGCAACATTTCCCGGGCCGTGACGCGCACGGCGGTGTGCTCGTTGGGGTCCAGACAAGCCTCATACAGGGGAACCAGCAGGTCTGTGTAGTCTCCGCCGGCGCGCCTCCACAGACTGCCCATCTCCATCAGAAGAGACTGCCGCATGCCGACGTCCCGTTCCGCGGCCAAGAGTGAAGGCATAAACGCGAGCACCTGATCGGCGGGCAGTTCATCCAGACGCGCCAACACCGTCTGACGTATCAGGATGTCGCTGGTGTCATCGCCCAGGTGGTCGGTGTAGTCCTTGGCGAGCTCGGCCGGCCCTTTCTCGCGAACTGCCAGGCGGTATGCTTCGCTTATCGCTGTGTCCAGCCAGTTGCGCTCAGGCGGCACGTTAAAGCCGGGAAACGACCAAATGTCTGGCTCTTCCGTGAAGGACGCCAGGTACCAGGCATACCAGATAGCACGCTTGAAAGGATGCGTGTTGAAAACGGGCGGTGGATCTTCGCTCATCAATTCCGCAAGCAGCTCCTCGAACGAAGAGCGATCAAGCTGCTCTTTGAGCAGACCGATCGCCTTGCGGCGGACCTGTGCCGACGGCGAGGTGAACGCGCAGGCGCGCAGGATTTCCACGGGCGTCTGGGGGGTCAGTTGGGATGGGTCCTCCGGCAGGACCGTGGCCGCAGTCGGACGCGATGATGAGGCGGCGCCGCACAACGCGTCCAGCGCCGCTTCGACGTTATCGTGCACTTCCGGTTTCGCTGACGCTCCGCGGACGACCACGAGGCACGGCATCTTATGCGCGCCGAATTTGGGCGCAGCCCTGCTGCCGGCGCCCACCGCGAACTGCAGGCGGTTTCGATACACCAGCGGTGCGATCGCGTTGGGATCGTCCGGCGACAAACCGATCACCGTCCAGTCGCGACGCGCGTTCAGGCGGTTCAGCGGTTTTGCCAAATCACGCAGCAGGTCGCCGTCGCGACTTCGGAAAAACAAGACAGCGTGCGCATGGTCGTTTCGCAGTTCGAGCGCGTTGGAATCGTCGGTGGCGCGCCGTAGGACGCCGATGTTCCACCAGCGCTGGGCCCGCACGGTCATACAGGCCTGTGATGTGACGGGTTCGGCCGCGCTCATCGTCAGCAGTCCGACGACAATAGGGAACCAGGTCATATGCGCACTCCGTAAACCGCTTCGCGTGCAGCGCGCCGCAAACACGGCGGCGTGCGCGGCGCGGGCGTTCCACCGCCCGCGAGCCTCCAACCGAAGGCAGGCTTGCTGGGCCGTCGCAGCGCAGGGCTGATGATGGAACGAGAGGTTAGTACACGATGCATGCTGCGGACCTCACCGATCCCAACCTCCTGTGCAGCGCCGACGCACTGTCCCGCCATCCGCGGAAGCGCCGCGTTATCGGCGACCTTCGCAGATCATTGCAAGCGCCTCCTGCGCCATGGCGCGCACCGCTGGATGCTCTTCCGGACCCAGGCAGTCAAGCAGTGCAGGGACGAGCGCTAAGCTGTAGTCGTGGGCGCTAAGGGCCCAGGCCTCGCCCGCCTTCCAGACCATCATCCAGCGCAGACATGGGTCAGTTTCAGCGATAATCATTGTCGGCAGGTGCGCAAGGAGCTCGTCCGGTGGCACTTCAGAGAGGCGGTCGAATACCAGGAAATGCCGAAACGCCACGTCCGCCTCCGAGTCGCCACGATGCGTAAGGTACGCTTGAGCGAGTTCTGGCATCCTCAGTCCCTCGGTTGCGGTGCTGTATAACTCACGAATGGCGGCGGGACAGCGCCTCCCGATGGTCCAGCCTGGGTAGGACATCACATCCGGGGTCCGCGTGAACTTGCGGAGGAGCTTCTCTTGCCACAGGGCCCGGGTCGCAAAGTTTTGCTGGTATTTCGTCGGGGGTTCAGCGACTGTCGCTTCGGCCACGAGCGCGTTGAACTGCTCCGGCGCCAGTTGCGCTTGCAGCAGCTCGAGGGCTGTCAGGCGCACATCCGGTTGCGGCGCCTCCAGCGCACAGGCCCGCAGAGTGTGCACAGGAGTCTGGCCACTCAGCATGTGCGGCGCGTCGGGTAGCACGGGTTCCGAGGCCGGCTTGGACGTTCCCAGGTTTTCGACCAGACGCGCAACCACGTCGTCGACTGCTTCGCACAGTTCGGGCCTGTCTTCGCCGCTTCGCAGCAAGACCAGACACGGCCACTTCTGGACTCCAAAGGTCCTGTGTTCCCGGGTCCCGGCTCCTACCGGGAAGCGCATGCGGCAGCGATACACGAGCGGCACAACCTCGTTGGGCTCGTCCGGTGAGAGGCCGACGACACTCCACTCGCGGCGGGCATGCAAACGGTTGAGCAACGGCACTATTCTTCGGACATGCTCCTCGTCGTTCCTACGAAAAAAGAAAAGGGCGTGCTTCCGGTCGTTGTTGAGCACCAGGCGCTGGTCCTCCCCGGCCGGCTGTGTCGTCGGATTGTTCCACCAGCGCCGGGCCACCACACTCGGCCCGCCAGATGCGGCGGAGGCCGTGTCAGTACAGAGTACAAGCGCGACGGTCAACAAAATTCGGTACACAGCCAACACTCCCGAAACGTGTTCCGCGAACAAGACAGCACGCGAACGCGCTCATCGACAGCCGCTACGGCCATAATGGGTTCTCCCACCCCTCTTCCGTCGCGGGCAGGGACAACCCGGAGGCGCTCGTCTGGTCCACCCCCTCCACCGTCCAGGGCGCGAGCAACAGTGGCCAACGTAGCGAGACATATTGCATGCACGCTATGAACGCCGCGTCGCTGCCGCCGGCATCTACGGCGTAATCGCGGCAGCACTCCCCTGCGGCCGTTGCATCTCCACAGCACGCGGCGCAGTCGTCTGTATCGGCGGGACTCGCGCAGCTCCCGTTACAGGTCAGCGTTGGACCGGGTGGGGGCGGCGGGGGCGGGGTCGGCGGGGAACCGCCGCCACAGCCCTTCAACAGCGCCTCGGGCGATGAGGCCAAGACGAGTGCGAGCATTCCGTTCATACCGACCGCCACGACCCGCTGCTTCAGCTTCTTCGTTACCATTGCTGTGAACCTCCTGTCAAGCCCCAGGTGAAGACCAAACCTGCATCCTGAAGCTTACCCCCCCCCCGCCTCCCTGTCAAGCGTTTTTTTCGGCCTTGGCCCACAATCCCGGGATTTTCCCGGGCCCACGATAGCAAAGCGCGTGGTCGTCGGGGGAGCTGTCGCGCACTTGTTATATAACACACCGAAACTTCTTAGAGCGCCTAACAAGACCAGGACCGAGCGGAGCCGCGACCGTCAGGGAGCGTTTTTTCCGCCCGTCGGGCCGCTTCCTTACGGGCGCGGCTCGGTTTTGTCAGGTGCTCTTATGTAGCGAAACCAAATAGGAATTCCCAAACTGACCACGCCCGGGGTCAACACCTGCCACGTCCGGGATCAACACTTGCCACGCCCGGGGTCAGAACCGGCCACGCGCGTGGACGACGCCCCGCACTGTGATCCGCGCTTACCAGCGACTAGCGTTTGCCCCGCTTCGGCCCGGTGCAGGCCGCCCGGCCCGCCCGCGGGCTGGGGTCGCGCTGGGACGTCGGACGCGGGACCTTGGCGCGCCCTGACCATTCAGGGGACGTCCCTACTAATGCGCAGACTAAACATGATTTCCTTTAGGCGCTCTACTCGTTTTTTCAGAAGCTGCTCGAACTCTGCATCGTCAGCGTACTTTTTGGATTTGAGCGTCCCGAAAGCGAGCACCGCGCGCAGGCCCAGAGCACAATCGTAGGCGTCAGGTGGTAGCGAGCCAGGCAGCCGGCGGGCGGTCCAGTTTCGGGCAGCGCGCATCACGCCGGCGAGCAGTGCGTCGAGCACCTCGTAATGCTGACGGGTTTGCTGGGGGTCCGACTCTTGCAATGCTACAAAAAAGCCCCGCGCGGTGGCCTTCATCCACTCGTTGTCCAGCCGAACAGCAGCGTCGCCAATTCTCAGGATGTTCCACTCCGGCGGCCCGTCCACGCCGTACGGCGGGTCGTGATAGACCTCCGGAGGCAGGGTCGCAAGCTCCCGGAGAGCCTCGCGAAACGAATTCGGGTCGTCCTCGCCCAAGAGCGTCCAGACGCGTAGCAAGCGCTCGTCAACGGGTCGTGTCTGCGCAGACCCCTTATTCTGTCCCGTGGTCTGGCCGGCACGCTCGCAGCCGGTCAGAGCCGCAATGGCCAGCGAGGCGCACAGCGTACGAAGTAACAGGTCGCCGAACGTTGGGCCGCTGCCCCGCATTGTCGGTCCCCCATCAGGGCCGTTCCGGCCTGGGAGCGCACTCCCATACGCACTCTCCGCATGCACCCGCCGCGTCAGCGACGGCCCGTATGCATGGTGGAATGCATTGTCGCCGTTGTACCTCGCAATCGCACACATCAAAACCATCGTCTGCATTCGCGACACACGCATCAAACTGTGCGCGGCAATAATCCCCGCAGTCTGCCGCCCGTATCAGCTCTGTAAAACACCTAACCCAGCAATACGCGCAGAAGATCAGTCCGGCTTGCGTACCGCCTCCTTGCCCCGGGGGCGGCCCGTCCACCACCAGCGCGTTAAGCTGGGTCACAAGAGTCGTAACCCGCGCTTCATCCAGTGTCGCCCCGCCCTGCCAGGTCAACGCCACGGCGTCCGCCAGGTCCACCGCCCCGTTCACGTCCACGTCAGCGATCACCTCATCGACGCTCGGGCCTTCCCCGTAGAGATGATCAAGCAGCAGTGACACATCAGCGAAATCCACCGCTTGACTGGCGTCGAGATCACCCACGAGGCTCACATCGGCCGCCGTGAATGGCGAATCGTCCGCCTTGCTGACGACGGCGATCGGCGTGCCATCCACGGCCGAGTAGATATGCAGGAGCCCGATCGGCTCACCTGCGGGATCGAACCGAAGCGATGCCACCGCCAAGTCCGCAATGCCGTCCCCGTCGAGATCCTCAACCCGCCCCACTCCCATGCCGAAGTACTGGGTTCCCGGCGGCGCAACCAGCACCAAGAGCGTGCTGCCGTTTGCGCCCGATACCGCCACCGCGGGGCCAGCCTCAGAACCGTAAGTGGGCGGCTCGACGATAACGACGTCTGCAAAACCATCTCCGTTGAGGTCACCCACGTCGAACACAGCCGGTTCCGGCTCCTCAATTGGGAAGCAGTCGTCCGCCGTTGCTACGCAACTGAAAATGACCGGCCCGACCAGCACTAAGGCCACTTCGATCGACCGCGTCCATGATTTTCGCCCGCGATGGAGCGAGCCCAGCGCCGACATTCCGCCCATACCGAGCGCCAGCACACGCTGCTTTGGCTTCTTCGTTACCATTGCTGTGAACCTCCTGTCAAGCCTTAGGTGAACACCAAACCTGCGGCGTGAAGCTTACCCCCCGCCGCCCCCCCGCCTCCCTGTCAAGCGTTTTTTTCGGCCTTGGCCCACAAGGCCGGGATTTGCCCGGTCCCGCGATGCCAAACCGCGTGGTCGTTGGGGGATCTGTTGCGCGCTGGTTATATAATTATGTAGCGCAACGAAACAGCAGTTCCCAAACTGGCGCCGCCCCAGGTCAAAGCTTGCCACGCGCGGGATCGTAACCCCGCACGCGTGTGGGGGACGGCCCCGCACTGCGATCAGCGCGCCTGGGCGATTTGCGCTCGCTGCGCTTCGCCACGCGCGTGAGGGAGGGTTCTTCGCTCCCCGCCGCGTTTGCGGGCGCTTTGCGCTGGCGCGTTTTGGCCGCGCGTGGCGGAATCGACCCGCACTGGCGTCCAGGGTTCCGATGGCGCGCCGGCGAATCGTGAATCGCCACACCGATTTGCCTGCGCGCGGCCTGCCGCGCAAGGGATGTCCCGACCGATCTAACTCGGCTAGTTTCAGGTGTTTGGGTGACATCCGGCGCGCGTAATACACCCGGCGCCCGGACGATTCCGGCTTTGGGCCGCGCAGTCTCGCGCGGCCCTGGGTGTGCAACTGGTGTTGTGGCGGCGCCTTCCGTACACTGCCGCTTATGGACGAGGTTGCCGTGCAGGAAGCCGCGCGTTTGCTCGCTGGGGCGCGGGCCGTCTGCGTTTCTACCGGTGCGGGGATGTCGGTCGAGTCCGGCCTGGAGACGTTTCGCGGCGACGACGGGCTGTGGTCGAAGGTCAATGTTGAGGAGATGGCTACGCCGGAGGCTTTCCGACGTGACCCGGTCAAAGTGTGGGCCTGGTATCGTCAGCGCCGCCGAAAGCTCGCCGCGATCGCGCCGCATGCGGGGCACCGGGTGTTGGCGGAGTGGGAGCGGCGGGTGGCGGACTTCACGCTGGTCACGCAGAACATTGACGGTTTGCACCATCGCGCGGGGTCGCGGAACGTTCTGGAACTGCACGGTCGCCTGGACCGGGCCCGCTGCACATACTGCGACTACGACGTGCAGACGCTGGAGGACCTGGGCGAGGACCCGGCCTGTCCGGTGTGCGCCAAGCGCCTGCGGCCGGACGTAGTCTGGTTTGGGGAGCCGCTGCCCGCCGACGCGCTGGAAAATGCGTTTCTGGCCGCGCAGCGTTGCGATGTGTTCGTGCTGATCGGCACGAGCGGCGTGGTGCAGCCGGCCGCGTCGCTGCCGGAGGTCGCGCGGACCTACGGCGCGCGGGTGATCGAGGTGAATCCGAATCCGACCGAGTTGTCTTACCTGGCACATGTCGCGGTGCGCACGGGCTGTCGGGACGCGCTGACGGCGATTGAGCGCGCCTGGCGGCGACTGACGTCGTAACGCGGCGCAACGAGTTCGTTCAGCGCGTCTGCGCCTGGGCAAAGAACTGCGTAATGCGGTCTATTAGTTCCTCGGGGCACTCGGCCAGAATGGCGAGATGTTCTGCCCGCGGGGCCAGCCAGAAAGACTTCGGCTCCCGCGCTGCCTCGTAGAGCTCCCGGCCCAGCTCGGGGAAGCAGATTTCGTCGCGTTCCGCGACGATGACCAGGAGGGGGCGGGGGGCCAGTCGGTGGACGACATCGAGCGGGTCGAACCCGTCGGAGATTGTCAGGGTGGTCAGCGCGCGTGCCAACCAACGGCTATGCAGCAATCGGCGCGCGTGCGCCGCCGCGATTCGGCGGTAGGAGCTGAAGGTCGATTCGGCCACGACGGCCGCCACTTCCGGGCGGTCGGCAGCGACGACGATGGCGACAGCTCCACCCAGCGACTGTCCGTAGAAGAAGATTGGCAACCCCTGCATGTCGGGGCGGGAGCGGAGGTAATCCAGCGCGGCGTGGCCGTCGGTGATGGTGCCGGCGCGGGTTACCCGCCCGCTCGAGCGCCCGTAGCCGCGGTAGTCGAACATGAGCACGTGGTAGCCGTGGTCCGGAAGCCAGCTCACCAGAGCGACGTGCGCGGACACATTGGCGGCGTTGCCGTGGAAGTGCACGACGGCGCCGCGCGCGTTGGTACGCGCGGGCAAGAGCCAGCCGTGCAGCGTCTGACCGTCGCGGGTGGAGAATGTAACGTCTTCGTAGCGCAGCCCGAGCTGCTCGGGCTGCACGTAGACTTCACGGTTCGGATAATAGAATTGACCGTCCAGTCCCACGAGTTTCAGGTACGCAGCCGCCAACAGGACAACACCTAGCCGCACCCACCAGCGCCAGTACCGCACCAGTTTGCGAGGCGGGTTGCGCGTGTCGGGCCCGCGCCCGGGCGCTGGGTGCCCGGCTTCGGCGTGCACGTCACAGCCAGAATCGCGCCCGGGCATGCGCACATCGTAACGCGGTCCCTAGGAACCGTGCGGTCGGCCGGGCGGGCAACATGGCCGGCACATAGTGTATTACTCCAGACGCAGGGAACGTACGAAGTCGAGGAATGCCGCCCGGTGTTGGCTCATGGTTTCCTGGGGACCGACGGCCTTGATGAAGCGCGGGCCCCCCGGCGTTTCCACGATGACGGCGAACATGCGGTAGTGCTCTTTGATAGCCGGGGCGCTGCCGCCCATCATCATCCCGGCACCCGGGTTATACCGGCCGGCGACGTCCAGGAGAGTGACCTGGAGTCCGTTGACCTGCATCGTTTGGCGGATCGCCGCCTCGTCCGGCAATGGGCCGCCGTCGGGGGCCGTGAATTGTCCGCGCCAGCGGGCGATGTTCGCTTCCACATCCCCGCCGATACCCGGGCTGAATATTGCCATTTCTCCGTCTTCGCTGTCGCCGGCGGCGCGGGGCAAGCGGTATTGGGCCGAGCGCAGGGCGGAGCGGACGGGTATCTCCACCCACTGGTCGGGGACCGTGTATTTCAGACGATCGGGTGCGGCCGGCTGCGCCGTGCCGACGGCCGCGCTGCCGGTCTCGCCGATCGCGGGGTGCCCCGGCGGCAGATTCATACCGGGACGGGGCGTGCTCTCGCGGACGAAGTCGCGGAGGTTGGCCAGCTCGGCGGTGTCCGGGGCGGTGGCGGTCGCGGGTTGGGACGTCGCGCGGGCCGGGGGCTGCTGTTCACAGGCGCTGGTCAGCGCCATCAGCAGCAGGGATGCCAGAAGTAGAAATTGGCCGGGGCGCATACGCAGGGACTCCGTCAAGCATAACTGTGCACGCTGGCGATGAAGAAGTTCACGAAGAACCAGTTGAAGGCCATCATCAGGCAGCCGGCGATCGACAGCCACGCTGTCCACAGGCCGCGGTTGCGGACGACGAACCGGGCGTGGAGGAGGATCGCGTAGATGATCCAGGTGTTCAGGGCGAAGACTTCCTTCGGATCCCAGCCCCACGGGCGGCCCCAGGAGTAGTCTGCCCACCACGCCCCCAGCACGACGCCGCCCACGAAGAGGAGGATGAATACCATGTTCAGGATGATGAGGTGGCTCCAATCGATGTTGTTGAGCCACGCCGGGAGCTCCGTCACGCGCCCCTCGTCGCCGGGCGTCGCGCCGGCCAGGATGGGCCGTTCGACCCGGCTGGCCACCACCGCCGCGGTAGCCGGCAGCGTGCCGCTGCCGCGCAGGCGGACGGCGTAATAGCCGATCAGGTAGATCACGGCGACGACGGCGGCGACGAAGATCAGCGCATACGCGGTGATGATCATGACGGTGTGCAGGCGCAATTGGATGTCGTCGAGGATGGCTGGAATGGTACTGAGCTCGGCGCCCGGGAGCACATATTGTCCCGCCAGGAGTGCGAGGAAGCCCGTCGCCGCGGCGCCCACCAGCAGCACGCGGGTGCCGAGGAAGACCTCGACGAGCACCGCGACGGCGACACCGACGGCCGACGACGCCACCACCGCTTCAAACATGTTGGCGACGGGGATGCGTCCGAGGATGTACCAGCGCAGGCTGATGCCGTAGGCGTGGACCGCCAATCCGGCTACCAGCAGGGCCACGGTGAGGACCCAGGGTGTGCGCCAGCCGGTGACGAGGGCGGCGACGCTCAGCAGCAGCGCCACGAAATACAGGGCCCACCCGTAGGTGAACTTGCCCGCGGCGTAATAGCGCGCCTCTGCTTGAAGCTGAGACGGACGCGGATAGACGCCCGGGCTGGCCAGTGTGGGCAGCAGTTCGCTGAGCTGGTCGAGGTAGCGTTGCACGCCGGCGGCATCGGCGCGCAGCCAGCACGCCCGCAGGCTGGTCCACGCCGTGACGATTCGCAAGGCCGCTTCCGGTGTGAGGCCGAGAATGGGCGTCCAGGCTTGCGGCGGCAGGTCGCTTCGTGCCAGCCCCAGCTCTTGCAGTTGGGCGTCGGACAGGCTGCCCATGGCCTGCAGCGGCGTGAACCACGGTGCGACCGCGTCGCCGCCGGGCTGCGGGACGAGCGCGACGAAGTCTTCCAGTTGTCGCGCCAGCACCTGTGCATTGCGGACCCGGTTCACGGCGCTGCGCATCATCGGTTTGCTTTCCAGCTCGCGCAGTACGCGCTCCACCTCCGGGCTGAGCAGTTCGCGCGGCGTGAAGTAGGGTCGGGCGGCGATGCGTTGGCGTTTCTCCTCGCTCAGAGGAAGTGCGAGCCGGGCGCGGAGAGCATCGCTGCGCACCTTCAGCAGCGGCGTGTCCTGATAGGCGTCGCGATGGAACAGCCATTCCATCAGCGAGGCGAGGGGCGACAGTCCCGGCAGGTGTTCCCGTCCGGTCATGTCGGAAAACGACTCGCGCGCGAACGAGTCCAGCGTCTTGTAGCGGCCGCCCTCCTGGACCGCGATCAGTCGGGCACGCGACCAGTCGATCTGCGCGTCGAGCGCGGCGGCCGACCGCGAGGCCTCGAGAGGCTCCGCGCGGCGGCAGCCCGCAAATAGCAGCAGCGCCATGCTCGCCAGTGCGGGGGTCAGCCGTCCGGTGAGACGCGCGGCGCGGCGGAGGAGCACCGGCTTGACGTAGAAGGCGTAGAGGCAGCCGATCGTCACGAGGATCCACCCGATCTGCATCAGGGGCATGCCCACGCGGTTGCCCACGCCGAGAATCGAATAGCTCCACTGGTCCTGGGCGAATCCGCTCTGGAAGAGGGTCCAGGGGCCCACGGTGACCGTGTGATTGGTGTGTACCGTTGCTGCGTAGGGGCCGTGGCCGGCGTCGATCATGATCTGGCTGTGGTATCCGCGGATGCCGCGTCGGCCCGGGAAGTATTCGACTCCGAGTCGGCCGGCGGCCACGCGCGCTCCGAGTGAGTGGCGCACTCGGGAGTACACCAGCTCCCACGGCGCGTTTTCCCCCGGCATCCGGATTTCGAGCGGGCGGGCTTCCACATCCGGATAGAGACTGAACAGACACCAGTGCGTTTCCGACCAGCCGGCCTGCTCCCCCCGACCGGTCAGCCGCAGCCGGATGGCGGACATTGCGCGGGCGGCGATGTCCGGTCGGCGCTGCTCGGGCGTCGCCACCAGCGGTTCGAGTCGGACTACGCCGTCCGGTCCCGACGCCGGTCGCAGATTCAATACGTACGGCGCATAGCCGGTGATCTCGATGTCGAAGGGGAGGTCGGAGCTGTCGATGCGAATGGGCATCCGCCAGCGTTCGAACCACCCGGTCGGAATGCTCAGGTTGCCGAAGGTGATCTCAGGGCGCTCGCGGCGTGGTGGCACGGGTGTGCCGTGCGAATCCGTCAGCAATCCCTCGTCGGTCGAATAGTGCTCATGGTAAATCGGCAGATGTGGAATCTCGCGTATGATGTCGTTGCTGGCCCCTGGCGGGCGCAGGTACAGGGCGGCGCGTTCGTCATCGTAGAAGTATGGCTGTGGGGGGTAGTTAACCAGCCGCAGGTCGAGCGTCTCCGCGATCGGCTGCCAGGTGCCGGCCGCCAGGAGCGTGAACAGGTTCGGGTCGCCGTCTCCGGCGCGGACCTCGACCGTGGCGCGAGCGACGGGCTGGATGCCGTCGGCTTCGACACTTCGGACGCGAATCGTGAGCGGGCCGCGCAGATGGGGCAGGTTTCGTGACCAGACCTCATCGGGCCAAGCACGAAAGCGGTCGAGCACGCCCGAACGATCGCCCACGGTCGCGCGGATCTCGATGGCCGGGGATTGGATGAGGACGTCGCCTTCGATCTTGTTGGCGAAGTACGCCATGGCTCCGCCGAGGAGCAGCAGAAGTCCGAGGTGGGCGACGATCGAGCCGGCATTGCTGACTGTCCAACGGGTGCGCAGCGTAGTGGCGAGCAGGAGAGAGACGAACAGGAGGCCAGCGAGCCCGACGAACAACCAGTGGCGGAAGGCTTGCATCTCGGTCATCTCGAGGGTCCAGCGCACGGGGGCTAGCGCCGACAGGATCGAACTGTAGATCAGGATGAGCGCCAGGAGCGACACACCCAACCAGACGCTGGATAGCAGGCGCAGCAGAGGGTTGCGAAGCGGACGGGGCCCGCCGGCGCAAGAAGGATCAGCCGACATACGTGGCTTCTCGAGACGTCGTTGGCCACCTCGGCTCGCGGGATGGCTTCGGCATTCTAGCCTCTTTACCGCCGACCGACGACAAACGGCGGCGTGCTCCCGACGGGCCGGCCCGCCGTCGGTGCCGGCGAAAAGATCGAAAAACGCCGAAAGGCAGGCGCGGAAGCGAGGGTCGGCGCCGTGCGCCGGATGTTCGCGGCGGGCTAGGCCACTGCGGTCAAGGGCCGCCGGCGGGCGAAGGCTCTCTGAACGGCGGGGAAGACGAAGCGTTCGGCGACGGCGTCCCAGCTCATGTGCCGGGCGAGTTCGTGACCAGAATGAATCAATTTTTCCCGTTCCTCTTCGGACCGTGGCAGGCGCTTCAGAAGCTGGTCGGCGAGCTGGTGCGCCAGTCGCCATTCGACCTCGCGCCGTTCCGCCGCCCCGATGGCCAGACAGTCTTTGACCGTGGCCGGACGCGGCAATGCATCAATGTAGTTGGCCAACAAGACGTTCGGCGTGCGGCGATTGCCGGCCACCTGACGAACGAAGCCAGTGCAGCCGCAGGAGGTACTGATCAGACACAAGGCGCCGTAGGTCAGCGGCTCGAGCGGGGAAATTCCGAAAGGTTCGTAAAGGCTCAAGCCGAATTCCACGTCGGTGGCGCGGCGGATGTCGAGAAACTCCACAGACTCGGGCACGCGCAGCCCGGCGCGGGCACGGTCGAAGCCGAATTGGTTGATGTAAATGATCTTGACGTTGCGAGCCCGCGTGTTGAAGGCCTGAACGCGCTGGTAGTACAGGGCTTCGCCGCCGGTCAGATCCGGGTGGCCCTCGCGATGCGCCAGGGGCCAATCCCATTCGCGTTCCATGCGGAGGATGTCGGCGACGGGGCGGCGCGGGAGCTCGGTGGACAGCACGAGCATGACGGCGGTCTGACCACGTTCTACCAGTCGGCGGTCCAGCGCGAGCAGCACGTCGAGGTCGCGCCACATCGCCTTGCTCTTGGCCAAGCGGGTAACGTGGGTGAAGATGAGGTCCGGCCGCCAGCCGAGCAGTGTCTCGATGTAATCGCACATCCGTTCGCGGCTGGCGCGGCGCTGGTCGGGGTCGACGTCGCCGACGGGCACGCCGTTGTAGCACAGAGTGATGTCGGCCGACTCGAAGTCCGGCGTAAGGAAGAGCAGCTCGTCGCGGACGTGGGGGCCGACGGCCAGCAGTCCGTCGCAGTAATGCGTGGCGCAAACCACCGCGTGTTTGTGGTAATCGTGCTGGGGCCCGAAGACCTGCTCTAAATACAACCCCTCCTGACGAGCAGTCCGCAGGGCGTTGTAGAACATCACATCATGGCCGGGCCGCGCCTCCACGATGCGCCGAACCGGTGCCACCTCGTGCGCGTAGAAAAGCGACCGATAGCGTGTCGGGCAGTAGCTTTGCAAAGCCAGCGCGGTCGGAACGCCCATGAACTCGTGCGCGAAGACGGCCGCGGGCGACGAGTCCGTCCCGAAGCGCATGGCTTCCAGAGCGGCGACGGCCGGTCCCGCCACCTCCACGTACTGCTCGTATTCCCAGATGTGCTCGTAGCGGTCCGAGGGGATTCGGTAGTCACGCCACAGACGCCCCTTGAGCTCGTTCACCCGCCAGGAGTGAATTCCACGCAGGTCGACCAGCAACACCTCGCAGACCGTTCGGCGGCCGGTCGGCTCGTCTTCCAGCGGGCGGCGACCGTAGACGAGGCGCACGCCCCACTCCTGCTCGATTTGCCGAAAAGCACTCGCGTACGGGCCCTCATAGACGTTGTCGAGTGACGAGTATTCGATCCGTCCGCCTGCTCCGAACCGCTCGGTGTTCTCTGGGTAGAACAACGGACACAGCAGCAGCGTCCGCCCGACGCTGTCGCGGTATGGGCGACTGTTGATCAACCCTTCGAGAACGGTCCCGATCCCGCCGACCTTATAGACCGCTTCGTGCGTGACGTGTACGGCATTGAACACGTGATCACACTCGCCGTATGAGTACGGGAACGCTCCCAGCTTGCTGCCGCTAGGGTCCGCTAAGGTTGTTTTCGTCAGCCGGTGGTCTTGGCCTTAAGAGCATTGAGGCGTTTGGCCAAGCGGCTCTTACGGCGAGCGGCCGCGTTCGGGTGGATCGTGCGCTTGGCGGCTGCCCGGTCGAGTGCCTGAACCGCGACGCGGAACGGGGTCTCTGCTGCGGATGCGTCGCCCTTCGTCAGGGCGTCGCGCAACTTGCGCAACTTGGTTTTCAACGCGGTTTTCCGGGCGCGATTCCGGGCGCGCCGCTTTAGGTTCTGACGAATTCGCTTTTCTGCCGACAGTGAATGTGCCACGGTACTTCCTTTTTCGTGAAACGAACACTTACTTCAAACTTTCCAGCCGCTTGCGCGCGTCTCCGTTGCGATAGTTGTAGTCTTGCCGCAGCAGCTTCCCGTACGTGGCCTTGGCGTCATCCGTCCGACCCAAGGCTTCCTGCGCACGGCCGAGCCAGTAGAGCAGTTCCTTGCTCTGCTCGTCTACAAGCTCGTACTTGTCCAGCGCTTCGGTCAGCAGCTCCACGGTCTGGTTCGGGCTTCCCTTTTCGAAGAACGCCCGGCCCAGCAGCAACTGGCACTGAATTCGGTTTCGCGGGTCTTGTTGCGCCAGTTGCAGCACGGGGATCGCTTCGTCGTACTCGCCGGCCTTAAACAGCGCCTCGCCCAGCTTGAACTTGATCCGGAGGTCTGTGGGATACTTCTGCACGCGTTCCCGGAAGATTTCCAGCTCCGTCTGTCGTTGTTCCAAAGCGGCGAGTCGCGCCTGCTGCTTGTCCTCCTCGCTGTGCGTCTGCCGGGCTTTGGCCAACAGCCGCGTGGTCCGCCGGCGAAGCTGGTTCAGCCGGATGTCATCCGCGCGGACCTTGAAGCTGTAGTTCCGCGAGCGCTCGTAAGCTTTCATGAGCACTTCGATCGCGCGGTCCTCTTCTTCCTTCCGCTCGGCCTTCAGCAAAGCGTCCACGTAGTCGAAGACTTTTCCGGGGACGTCCGGGGCGGCCTCGTATTCCCTGCGGCGGGCTTCGATCACGGCGGCGAGCGATTCATCGGCCTGTCGGGAACGCTCCGAGTCGTGGAGCAGCTTCTGCTTATCGGCCTCGTAGAGGGACTCGCGGAAGTCCTCCGCCTCTTCGTACTTGCCGCGCGCGATCGTGAGCCGGCCCCCGAGGTCGCGCAGCTCGTCGCGCAGCGTTTCGTCGGTGGGCAGCCGCGCCGTCAGAAACTCGAGCGAGCTGACGGCCTGCTCCAGGAACCACGTTTCCAGGGCGTTCTCCCGTCGCTCGCCGGCGGCCTGCGCGGCCTCGACCAGAAGCTTGCGAAAACTGTCGAAGCGGGCCTTGTTCGGCTTTTTGTCTCGTTTGAGCAGGTCGAACAGCAACGGCGCTACCCACTTGGCCGTCTGGAGCAGCCCGGCCCGCACCGCATTTCGTAGCACGCCCTCCGCATATTGTGGGTTGTGCGGGTCCATGGCCAGCAGGTGCTCGGCATTCAGCATGGCCCGCAGAGCGTCCTTGCCGGTCATCGACTTCTTGACGCTGTCGAGGAACCCGGGTTTCTTCCCGCCGGCCTGCTGCCGCTGGATCGCGAGCGACCGGAGCGGCATATGACCCTCGTCCACCGCGTCCGGCCAGTAGCCCAGGCCGGTGATGTAGCACTCGACCGCGTAGTCGTACTCGCGGCGTTCGCGGCAGTCGGCGGCCTTGGCAAACCACTGGCGCGCCCGGGCCATGTCCTGCTCTGAGAACGCAGGCGTCGTCGGGGCGGTTTCCTTCTGTGGGTCTGCCATAGCCTTCTCAATGGCCCTCACCCGCGGGTGGGAGCCGGCGGGCGGGTGCTGTTTCTTCACAGAACCCCGCTTTTATACCCGATCTGGCGCCTCGGTTGAAGTTCCCCGCGGGGCGAATCGCGTCGGGCCGGCTAGCGGAGGGCGGGTGCCGCTTTCCCCCTTGCAGGGGGCCGCGCCGGGTGGCACAATTACGAATCTGCCGTCCGGGGGCGCCCGGCGGCGCAGGGCGGGACCACGGTGCGAGGGCCGGCTGCGTCCCCCCTATCTGTTTACCGGTGGTCGCGGGACGGTGCTCGCGCGGCTCATTGACCCGGAGAATCGGCTTCGGGTACCGGTTGCAAGGGACATGCCCCGCTACGCTGGCCAGAGCGTTTTGATTTCACACCGGCGACCGGTCTGTCGACGTGCGTTCGGCCCGGGAGTGGTGCGGATTCCGCTCCCGCGCGTCTGCCTCAGGCCGCTCCACACCCCGCGCGGGGACTACGCGCCAGACAGACCAGCCCCTGGAAACGGAGACCCCTATGTCCAGCTTCGTTGAGTCGTTCATGCAGCAGGTGGTGGCCCGGAACCCCGGCGAGAAGGAGTTTCACCAGGCCGTGCAGGAGGTCGTTGAGTCGCTCGAGCCCTGCCTCGAACGCCATCCGGAATTCAAGAAGGCCAAAATCCTGGAGCGGATCGTCGAGCCCGAGCGGGTGATCCTGTTCCGGGTGCCGTGGGAGGACGACCGGGGCGAGGTCCATGTCAATCGCGGCATGCGGGTCGAGTTCAACAGCGCCATTGGTCCGTACAAGGGCGGTCTCCGCTTCCACCCCTCCGTCAACTTGGGCATCATCAAGTTCCTCGGCTTCGAGCAGATCTTCAAGAACGCGCTTACGACGCTCCCCATGGGCGGCGGCAAGGGCGGCTCTGACTTCGACCCCAAGGGCAAGTCGGACCGCGAGGTCATGCGCTTCTGCCAGTCCTTTATGAACGAGCTGTATCGCCATATCGGGGAATACATCGACGTCCCGGCGGGCGACATCGGCGTGGGCGGACGTGAGATCGGCTTCCTCTTCGGACAGTACAAGAAGCTCACCCGCCGGTTTGAAGGCGTCCTGACCGGCAAGGGGCTGAACTGGGGTGGGTCGCTGATCCGCCCGGAGGCCACCGGCTACGGGCAGGTCTACTTCGCCGAAGAGATGCTCAAGACCCGCGGCAAGACGATGAAGGGCATGCGCTGCGTCATTTCCGGCTCGGGCAACGTTGCCCAGTACGCGGCCGAGAAGGTCCTCCAGCTCGGCGGCAAGGTGCTCACGTTCTCCGATTCCAACGGCTTCATCGTGGATGAGGACGGCATTGACGAAAAGAAGCTGGCTTTCGTCATGGAGCTGAAGAACGTCAAGCGCGGGCGGATCAAGGAGTATGTCAGCAAGTACCCGAATGCCAAGTACGTCGAGGCCGATCCCAAGCTGGATCACAACCCCCTGTGGAAGGTCAAGTGTGACGTGGCACTGCCCTCGGCCACGCAGAACGAAATCAACGAGATCGACGCCAACAACCTGGTCAAGAACGGCTGCTTCTGCGTTTCCGAAGGCGCCAACATGCCGACCACGCCCGGCGGGGTGAAGGTCTTCCTGGAAGCCAAGATCCTCTACGGACCGGCCAAGGCGGCCAATGCGGGCGGTGTCGCCACCAGCGGCCTGGAGATGACGCAGAACGCCATGCGGCTATCCTGGTCGCGGGAGGAAGTCGACCGCCGGCTGCACGACATCATGATCAACATCCACGAGAACGTGCGGAAGACCGCGCAGGACTACGGCACGCCGGGCAACTACGTGAACGGCGCCAATATCGCCGGCTTCCTGAAGGTCGCCAACGCGATGATGGATCAGGGATTGGTGTAGTCCGGGTTTCCGTGTTGGTAATTCGTCGACGGGCGGCGGGCGTGCCAGGATCGCGCCGGCCGCCCGCGGCGTTGGCGGGCCGGGCGTTGCAGGCCGTCGACGGCGTGGCGCGGACGCGCCGCACGTTGACTTGGTGCCGCGCGGCTCCTACCGTCCTCGGAGAAGGGCCGTGGGATGCCGGCCCGGCCGGGCTGAGGATGTCCGGTCGCCGGACGTTCGAGGGAGGTAGTGCCATGCCCAACGCGCGGGACTTGCTGGCCGCGAAGGCGCACCAGGAGGTGTTCACCGTTCCGCCGGAAGCCACGGTGCAGGACGCCTGCCGGCTGCTGCGTCAGTATCGCATCGGCTGCCTGATTGTGGGCAGTCGTACACGCATCGAGGGCATTTTCACGGAGCGCGACGTGATCAACCGCGTGGTGGCGGAGGATCGCGACGCCTCGCGGACTCTGGTGCGCGATGTGATGACCCGGGACGTGATCTACGTGAGACCCGAGCGGCCCATCGAAGAGATCGAAGCCATCATGAAGCAGGAGCGGATCCGCCACCTGCCTGTGGTGGACGAAACCGGGTTGCTCGGGTTGCTGTCGATCGGCGATGTGTTGGCGTGGCACGCCGCTCGTGACAAACAGACCGTGGAATATCTGACCGGACTGATGTACGGGCGTCACTGACTCGCCCGCGGCGTCGGCAACAGACGTTGCATCACGGACTTAGGGCTCGGGCGCGCCGTCGGCCGTGGAATCACTGGTGGCGCTGGCCTGGCGCAGTTTCTCCAGCGCGGGAAGCAGATCGCGCGAGCGCAGCGCCGGGGGAAGCTCTCCCAGCATGGTGAGTGCGAAGGCGGTCGAGTTTCGTCGGTTCAGCGAGCCGTGCGTACTGGCGACCCGCCCAATCATGGTATGGAAAAAGCGCGAACCGTGGCACACGCCGTCGCGGAGATTCGCGATCACGTCGGGCGGGTTTTCCACAAGTTCGTGGAACGCACCCCACAAGCGATCCAGCGGGTCGGGATACTCGTGGTCCACGGTGGCTTCGAAGAGTGCGGTGGGGTCGATCTGGCCGTCCGGCGAGATTTTCCCTTCCGCGCCAAGCCGTTCGAGCACCGGCCCCAAGTCAAGCGGATCCCCCTCGTGGGAGTCATACCGGAACCCGCGCGGACCGCGGGTGATACGCGCCTGTCCTGCGGTGTTCAGAATCACGACGGCGTCACCATCCGGGTAGCATGCGAACTCGACGTCGGGGTGGGCCGCGAGTCGACGGGCGACGCCCGCCGGATCGCGGGTGTGGAATTCTGCGTACGTCACGAGTCCATAACTGATGGTGACGACGTCGCGCGGGTCGCTGATACGGTCGCGAGGCCGGTAGCCGGCGGCGCGCAGCCAGTCGTCGAAGCTGATAAGCCGGTTTTCCACCAGATTGTGGCCATGGTCGGCGGTGAGCGTCAGTTTGACGCGCCCCCGCCGCTCGAAAACGATACGTTCGCAAAAGTCATCAATGGCTTGCAGGTATGCGCGCATGGCCGCGGCGCCGTGGCGCGTGCCGAGGCCGGCCGTACCGACGCTGTAGGCGCAGGTATCGTTGGTGTCGGACTTTCGGAATGTGTCCGCGATGCGTGCAAACTCGTGATTGAATACGGGTTGGGGCGCGAGGTACACAAGCACATCCCACCAGAAAGAGCAGCGGTACCCCATTTTTCGCACCCACGGGGAGTTTTGAGCACTCAGGTACGAGAAGCTCCCATCGGAAATGCGGTTTTGACTGCGGTCGAAGTATTTGGCCTGATACCCGCGCGAACGGCCGGCGTGAAAGAGCTCGTTTAGTGCCAGGTCGGTCATCGAGGGATAGCCACAGATGACGCGCGCTGGCGGAAAGAACAACCGAAAGCGGCCTTGTTGGTAGAGCTCATCCACCAACTCGAATGGCACGCCGTCAAGAGCAATGATGTAGTGCGGGCAGGCCTGCGCCGGGAGGGCGTCCAGCTCGACGCGTGGGCCGGCTTGACCGGTTGTCGGGTCCGCCCAGGCTAACGCGCGCTTGCGTCCGTCGGGGCCGACGTATTGCCAGTAATCCGGTCGGCCCTGTGCGTTCACGCTGAACGCCAGCAGATGCTCGCCGGTCGGCGTATTTACGGAAGTTGGCGTCGGAAAACGTGGTGGCACGGCGCAACCTGCGCTGGCACAAGTCAGTATAACCGTGGTGACACAGATCCGGCCAAAGTGCCACCAACGACACACGCTCATGACGAATACTTTGAGCTTGTCCGGTCCCCGCTGCAACCCCTCGCGTACCGTGCCGTTGCTCCGGGACAGCGGAGAGGTCAGCGTTCGTGCCGGTCGGCAGCAAATTCGAGCCCCAACACGCAGCGGCCGTCGTCTTGGGGTGCGCGCCGAACCACGCGGGCCGCGCTGGCCAGGCGCCAGGTCAGCCCACCCCCCAGTTCAACATCGAGCGTCAGGTCGGCGCCTAAGGGGGCGGCCCGTCGGATTGGCAGACAAATGGCCACACCGCGCGGGGAGAGGTCAACCAATTCGCCGTATCCGCTGCGCGGCCCATACTGCCAGCGCACGGGCCCCGAGACGGGGATGCGAATGGAGCGTCGGCGGTCGCGGTAGCGGCTCAGGGCGGCCTCCCGCGCGATCCAGCACGATCGGGTGGAACGGCCTCCGCAATGGGCGGTGAGGCGCGCCGGCGGGGTGCCCGCGCTGTGGTCGTGGGCGGGCATTTGCGTCGTCGAGCGGTTGCAGCCATACGCTACCATCGGTGCGGTGGACCTCCGCGCGGGTTGCCCCGCGCGCAGTATGTTCGGTTGCACCGCGTCGAGCGTTCAGTTCGACGCCCTTGGTGCAGCGTCGCTGTGCTTGGGCGCTTTGACCGATAGGGTCAGGAAGGCATGGGCGACGGGGCACGTTTTTTGTGGGCATTCTGCGGGTATGGGACGAAATGCTCGCCGCACCATAGCGGACGGATCCATAAAGCGCGTTTGGCGTGGCTTCGGGGGCAACGGAATGAGCCGCTGAGGACAATGGTGGTACGGGGGCGAGGCGTGCCGTGCGGGGTCTTGACCCGCCCGATAAGAGTGGCGCGTTGTCTGAAGCACGCGACACGCCAGGAGCCGCCCGCCGGGCCCCGCTTCGAAATGCGTGGCGGGCGCGTCAACGACGTGATCGGCGTGGCGCCCACAGGAGTGCAATTGTAGATTTCCGGTCTCTGCGCCCTTGACTTTTCGTTGTATCGGGCGTAAACGAACACTGTTGTTGCCGGCCAGGGACTGCGGTCGTTGGCAACACGTGCAATACCCATAAAGTTATAGGAGAACAGAGATGCCCAAGAGTAAGGCAGGCAGTACATTGCCCCGAGGGCCGGTTTTTCGGCGGCGTGGCCGTCCGCCGAAGGCCTTTGCGGGTATGAGCCAGGCCGTTCAGAGCCTCAAGTCGTACCTGTCAGGGTTGACGGCGCAGCGCGCCCAGCTTGATGCCCAGATTCAGGCGGTGGAACAGGCCTTGCGCGTGATGGGAGCGACGCCCACTGCCGCGGCGGCGCCGGCGCCGGCACCGGCGGCTCCGGCGGCCAAGCGTGGGCGACCAGCCCGCGGCGGCGGTGTGCGNCCCGGCTCGATGAAAGACTATATTTTGAAGGTTCTGGCCGGGGGCCGGGTGATGCGCGTCAACGAGATCGCGCAGGCGATCTTGGACNCCGGCTTCAAGACCAAAAACCAGACCCTGGCAAAGAGTGTGGGGATTGCCCTTTCCCAGATGCCGCAATTGAAGAAGGTGGGGCGCGGCAAGTACCGGATCAAGTAGGACCGGTGGTGGAATGGGCCGCCAGCGGGGCGGGCGATCATCGGGACGCGTACGGCGCAGCCGGCGCGTGGAGATTCAGCGGGCCGCAGCCCTGCCCAAGCCGCGGCGCGCTGTGCAAAGCCGCGGTGACAAAGGCTTTTGCATGTTGTATCGCGGTGAGTAGATCTTCCCCGTGAGCCACGCGAGCCGTGATTGCGGCCGAATACACGCATCCGCTGCCATGCGTACTGGACGTGTCGACGCGTGGACTGGCGAAGCGATGGATTTCCCCGTCTGACCACAGGACGTCGATGGCCTGATCGGCCAGCCGACCACCTTTGACGAGTACGTGCGGCACGCCACACAGGCCCAGGCGTGCCGCCGCTTTTTCCACGGACGACAGATCATTCACCTCCATCTCGGTCAGGGCCGCTGCCTCGGGCATGTTCGGCGTGATCAGCCAGGCGCGCGGCAGCAGTCGCTGTCGCATCACACGGGCGGCCTCGAGGTCCAGCAGCGCATGGCCGTGCTTACTCACCATGACGGGATCCACGATGAGCGGGAAACCGAAATCGGCTGCACGCCGCGCGACCAGTTCGACGATGGCGGCCGTTCCCAGCGCACCGGTCTTGGCCGCCACGGGCGGCAGATCGGAAAGGACAGCATCGAGCTGGGCGTTTACGAATTCCGGCTCCAGGCATTCGACCGCGGTCACGCCCAGCGTGTTCTGGACGGTAAGCAGCGTGACCACGCTCATGCCATACACGCCGTGCTGGTGAAAGGTCTTCAGGTCGGCCTGCAATCCCGCCCCGGCGGAGGGATCGGACCCCGCGATGGTCAGGGCGACCGGGGTCACGCGGCGGTCTCCGGGGGCGCGCTGAAAAAGTCCAGCTCGCAGTTCAGGGCGTAGCGGTAGGCGTCGTGGACGGTGGGCTCGTCGGGAGCCAGGTCGTCCAGCGGGCTTTCGAGCGTGCGCGCCAGCGCTTCGAGGTCCGAGCTCGAATAGGCGCGGACCCACCCGCCGTATGGGTGGCCGGCGCGATCGCAGGGGCTGAGGTGCTCTCCCAAGTGTGCGTAGCGCCACGCGCACGGCGTCGGGGCGACCACGGCCTGGTTCAAGTAGTGCGGCTGTGTCGCAGCCACCCAGAACGGTTGGGCAGCCGCGGTCGATGAGGATTCCACCAGCTCTTTCATCGGCCCTAACGCTGGTACGTCCCGATCAGCTCACCCTGCGCGATGATATGTGGCTGGATGCGCTTCAACAACTCGGCTTTGGTCAGGCCCGGCGGAAGGTCGGGGGCTGCGTTCAGGGCATACAGCTTGAAGTGGTAATGGTGCGTGCCGTGCCCCGGCGGCGGCATCGGCCCGCGGTAGCCGATCGTGCCCCAGGAGTTCTTGCCCTGCACGGCGCCGGCNGGCTCTTTGAGCCGCGCGTCCCGCGGGACCGCTGCCTTCAAACCTTTGGCGGTCGGCGGAATCTTATAGATGACCCAGTGTACCCAATCGCCGACCGGGGCGTCGGGGTCATCAACGAGGAGCGCCAGTTCCACCGTGCCGGCGGGCACTTCGGACCAGGTCAGTTCGGGAGAAGTGTCTTCGCCTTCGCCCGTGTGCTGCTTGGGGATGGGTTTGCCGTTTTCGAAGGCCGGACTGCGCACTGTCAGTTTCATGGCTGTGGCTCCCGTCGCGGGCTGCGATGCAGCCGGCTGCGAAGCAGGCGGCGCGTCAGAAGCGAGGCGGCGCGTTTCAGGCCAGCCGGCGTGCATCAGGCCCGTCAGAGTGGCAAGCGTTGCCAACGTGAGGCACGTCGATCCAAAGGACATGATGCACTCCTTCTGCGAGCGTGTTCTGCTGTATAGTACAGCCGTTGTCTCGGGACGTGTAAAGGCAAATGCCGCCCAGTGCGGGGAGCGATAGATGCGCGCGATGGTTCTGACGGAAATCGGCCCGATCGAGAATTCGCCGCTGCAATGCATGGAGCGGGCCCTCCCGCAGCCGGGGCCGGGAGAAATTCGCCTTAAGGTGCATTGTTGCGGCATCTGTCGTACGGACCTGCACGTGATCGAAGGGGACTTGCCGCGTCAGACGCTGCCGATCGTTCCGGGCCATCAGATCGTAGGTGTGGTCGATGCACTGGGGCCGGAGTGTCGGCGGCTGCGGGTGGGGCAACGGGTCGGGGTCGCGTGGCTGCGCTACACCTGTGGTCGCTGTCGCTTCTGTCAAACGGGGCGCGAGAACCTCTGTGGGGAGTCGCGCTACACGGGCTACCACGAGGACGGGGGCTACGCCGAGTATGCGGTGGCGCCCGAGGCGTTCGCTTACGAGATTCCGGCGGGCTTCGACAGTGTGCAGGCGGCGCCGCTGCTGTGCGCCGGGCTCATCGGATACCGGGCGTTGAAGCGAAGTCAACTGGCACCCGGCGGCCGCCTGGCGCTGTACGGATTCGGCTCCTCGGCGCACGTGGTGTTGCAGCTCGCGCTGCACCGGGGATGTGAGGTGTACGTCGTGAGCCGGGCCGCTGTGCACCGGGAGCTGGCACGCGAGATGGGGGCCCGCTGGGTCGGATCGACGGCGGCGGAATTGCCGTGTCGGGTCGACAGCGCGATCGTCTTTGCGCCGGCGGGAGAGCTGATTCCGCAGGCGCTGGAGAAGCTGGAGAAGGGGGGGACGCTGGCGCTGGCCGGCATACATATGACCGATGTGCCGCCCATGCAGTATGAGCGGCATCTGTTCTACGAGCGGAACATTCACTCGGTGACGGCCAATACGCGTGAGGACGCGCGGGAACTGTTGGCGGAGGCCGCCGCGATCCCCGTGCGGGCACACGTCGTGCGGTACGCGTTGACAGATGCCAACCGCGCGCTGCAAGACCTGAAGGGAGACCGGATTACGGGCACGGGGGTGCTACAGGTGCTTTAGAGCCGCAGAAAAAACCGCCACGCGGTTGCCGGGCGCAGACCCCCGCCGATTGGGGTCGGCGTTCGAACCGGTGCGGCCTGCAAGTGCTTCGGCAGGCCGGCCTCCGACTGCACGGGATCCGCGGACGCGCGGCGCCCGGGTCAATCGCCCAGTCGCATGGGGAGCGTCTCGACCTCTTCCGGGCGGTCTGCCTTGCGACGGCTGGGGTGCAGTCGCCGATAGTCTTCCATGCCCGGCGGCTCCGGAAAGGCGCGGGCCAGGTCGAACTCCCACGCGTCGCATTCGGGCCGGAAGTAACGCTCCAGCAGGTCATCGTAGACGGCCTGTCGCAGATACAGCGGTAGCGCTCGCCACAATCGGATCTTGTGCAGAGTCATCAGAGGGTTGAGGGCCTGTTGCGCGAACCAGTTGTACAGCGCGTCGGCCTGTTCTTCCGTGAAAGAGAAGAGCGTCTTGCCCTCCATCATCGGCGTGCGTTTGTCCTTCATGTACTGCTCGTAGAGTTCCTGGCAGCGCTGCACGATGCGCAGGTACCGGTCGGCGTCGCCGGCGGCCAGTTCATTGAAGGCACTGGTAAACAGGGCGTGCAGGGCAATGCGGATTTCCCGGACGCCGGCGGTCTGGATGCTCTCCACGAAGCTGTCCATGACGTAGTCATGCAGGGTTTTGGCCAGGGCCGGGTTCGGTTCTCCTTCCTCGTTGGTGGGATAAGTCTCCTGGAGATATTTGTAGTAATGGTCGGCTTCGGCCTCACGACCGGAGAGGTAAAGCATCCGGATGGCTTCGGTCAGGAAATTCGTGTGCCCGACACGGTAAAGATTCCCGGCGCCCGGTCCGCCCCGCGGGTCAAGCAGCGGCCCGTAGCGGATGTAGGCCTGATGCATGGGCTCGATGAAATTCAGGTCGCGTCCGAAGTTCAAATATGAGAGGTGAATCTTGGGCGGGTAGGGCTCGAAGACAATACGGTTGCGCAGGAACAGGTTGCGCAGGCTGAAGAACATGATGCGGGCAGTGTTGGTCTTGTCGTTATAGAAATCGGTAACGGTTTCCCCGCCCGCGACCAGACCGCGCACCACCCAGTACAGGCTGTGGGCGTCCACGGAGCGCCAGTCCACCGGCCCGAAGTTCTGCACCACTTCGAGCATGTACTCCGTTTCGAGCTTGTATACTTCCGCCAGCACCTTTTTCTGAAGCCAGCGCACCAGCGCCTGGCCGGCAGGGTTGCCGGCCCGGATTCCCAGAATGGCATCCAGCTTCTCGGCCTGTATCCGCTCCACGTCGGTGTTGGGGTCCTGAGCCAGCACCGTGCGCAGCGTGGTCAGGGGCTCGACGAGCCGGCGGTAGGGCGCGAAGAAAGTGAACGCCAGCCCCCCGGTCCGCCAATACTCGTCTTCCGTCAGCTCGTCGTCGTTCAGCACGATGCCCAGCTCGCGCAAGCGGTAGACCATGTCGCGCGCCGCGGGGAACTGCGCGTAAAGCTCTGCGAGCCGGCGCGGGGCTTCGTGGATGCGCCGCAGGGCCTGGAGCGACGCCTGTCGCGCCAACTCGTACGTGGAGACGGTCAGAGCGGGCACGGCGGCGGCGCGCGTGACCTCCTCATACGTGCGGGGCGTGTACTTTTCGCCGCGCTTTTCGGCCTCCTTGCGCCGTTTCTCCTCATTCTGCAAGAAGGTCTGGCGGGCGGCCTCCGCGAGCAGGTTGCGCTCTGCTTCCGGGCTGGCCTGGGCGGCCAGCGTGTTGGGGTCGATCTCGGCCAGGGGTGCAGGCGGTGGACCCAGCACCAGGTGCATCCGCCAGGCCCAGTTGGTCTTGTACGCGTAGTGAAAATCGTCGATGTTTTCCCCCATCTTGTTGTTGAAGGTCCACGCGAGCTGCTTGTAGAGATTGACGGCCCGCTTGTTGTACTGGATGCCCTGGTCGCGTAGCAGCTTCACGCCCGCATACACCCAGTTCCAGCGTTCCTCCGGGGTGTACGTTGTGACCGAGATGTTCCACGACAGATTCCAAGCGGCGAATTCCCAGACGGTCGGAAAGTGCGGCTGGAGCGTGCAGATCCACTTGGCGAGCTGAACGGCGTCGAAGAAGCGGCCCTGCTCCTTGAACGTCTCCGCGCGGATGAAGGCGATGTCCACGATCAGCCCGCGAAACGCGCCGAACGCCTGAATAAAGAACGCGTACTCCGGCGGCGCATTCTCTTGCGGCGAGGTCGAGCCCAACGTGTTGAGCTTCTTGCGACCCTCGTTGACAGTCGGGATGCGGCTGGCGGCGGCCGCCGCCAGTCCGAGCATGCACAGCAGGGCCAGAAGCTGGATGAAGCGTGCGTTTCGCATGGCTCGTCGCGTCAGACCTGCACTTCCGCGATCTCCCGCCGGTGGAAGATCCACCAGCCGAAAACAAACAGCAGGACGATTCCGTAGAGGAGGGTATGCACGACGCAGCGGCCGAGCAGTTCAAAGGGGATATTCAGGCCGTCGATGAGCCGATCGGTGCCGTCGTAATAGCTGAAGTTGGGGAAGGCGACACGGACAAGCGGGATGAACAGTGCGCGCCACGCCGCGCGCAACCCTCGGCGTGCCTCGGGATCCGGCACGTAATCTGTGTCCACCCCCATGGCTTCGAGCCAGAACGGCATGCCCAGGCAGACCACGTAGAACGCCCCCGTGCACAGGCACGCGACGGGGAACGAGGTGAAGACACTGAAGAACACGCCGACGGCACTGAGCAGCGCCAGGCGGAGCAAAATGATCAGCAGGGCGCGCACGAAATTGAGCTCGAAGGAGCCGACCTTGTACAGGATCTGGAGGCTGTCTTGGCCGTCGAAGATGAGCGTGTGCTCGACGTCGGGCGGCGCGTTGACGACCTGAAGCCGGGCGCGCCCGTCGCGGATGACCGGCGCCGCCCGGACGAGAAACTGGTGCCGTGCTCCGGTGCGCTCCCGTGTCCAGACCAATGGGCTGATCGGCGCGCCGCTGTTCGGGTCCACGAAGACCCAGCCCACCGTCAGCGTTTCATCGGGAGGCAGCGGGTGACCGACCATCTTAAACCGCACCTGCACGACCGTGTCTTCGCGCTCGGGCGGTGCCAGACCTTCGAACAGGTAGTCGCCGACGTACCCGGGACGGATCACCCGCCACTGCTTAAGAGCCGCGTCACGCTGTTCGTCCAGTGCCTGTCGGGCGCGAATCGGGTCCAATTCCCCCCTGTCGATCAGCTCACGCACGCGCGCCTGAGCGGCCTGCTCGATCTGCTCCCGTGGCACCACCGGGTTGGCGGCGTGCCGGGCCGTCCAGACCACGTCGCGGATCTTGTAACGGTCCCGGACGAACTGCTCGGGCTGCGACTGAATGAAATATGCCAAACCGTAGATCGCGGCTCCGCAGAGAATTACGATTAGCACGTTCAGTGCGTTCACGCCGAGCCACTTGCCCAGGAGGATTTGGAAGCGCGTGACGGGCTTGGTGGCGACCAGGTGAAGGGTGCGGGTACGAAACTCGGCCGAGAGGGTGGAGCAGGAGAAAAACACCGTCGCCAGACTGAGCAGGACGCTGAGGGCCCCGAGGGAGTAGGCGAGAAAATTCTGGAGTCGGCCCGCCAACGTCTCGTCGCCGCGGAGCGCAAACGGCATTCGCAACACCAGAAAAACGAGCACGATCAGCGAGACGAGCACGATCCGCATCCGGAACCCCTCCCGGAGTGTGAGGACCGTAATCGCCCAAACGCGCCTCATGACGTGCCCTTCTCCTCGTTTGGCTTCAGCAGATCGGCCAGCACCTCGCGGTCGACGCTCGGGGGCGCGGGCGTCGGCGTGGCCGACGGCGTGACCGACTCCTCCGCGCCGGCGGCCAGTTCACGAAGCGTTTCTTTGTCCACGCCGGTTGCAACGGCCGGCGCCGGTGCCGGGGGCTTGGACTCCGGCTCGGTCGCCAGGAGCGATTTCAAAACGGCTTCCCCCTCCTGCGTCTGACCGAGGAAGCCCGGGATGGCGCCGGTCGCGACCGTGCCGGCCGTCTCCACCCGCATTTCCTGGGCCTGCTGAACGATCCGCAGGAACAGAGACTCCAGCCGATCGCGCGGCGTGCTGACGACCAGCTTCTTTCCCGGTTCGCGTGCGGCGACGAGCTGTTCGATGGCCGCCAGGGTGTCAGGCTGGAGGCGGTCGCAGAGAATCTGCACACGATCCCGCTGGCTGAGGACTTCGTCCAGGCTGCCGGTCTGCTGCACGCGCCCGCCGTAGAGGATGGTGACGCGGTCGCAGACCTCTTCCACGTCTGCCAGCAAATGGCTGGAAAGGAGGATCGTCTTTTTGTAGACGCGTCCCAGTCGCAGGATGATGTCTTTGACGAGTTTGGAGCCGACCGGGTCGAGGCCGCTGGTCGGTTCGTCGAGGATGAGCAGGTCGGGGTCGTTGACCAGGGCTTGAGCCAGTCCGATGCGTCGTGCCATGCCTTTGGAATACTCGCCGACGGGGCGCCGGGCGGCGGAGCGCAGGCCGACCATTTCGAGCAGTTCTTCGGTTCGCCGCCGGCGGGTCGCGCGATCAAGACGGAACAGCGTGCCGTAGTAGTCGAGCGTTTCCCGGGCGTTGAGAAAGCGGTACAGGTACGACTCTTCGGGGAGGTAGCCGATACGGCTCTTGATGCGGACGTCGTCCGGTGGACGCCCGAAGACCGTTACACGACCGCGGGTCGGGTGCAACAGGCCCAGAATCATCTTGATGGTGGTGCTTTTGCCGGAGCCGTTGGGCCCGAGCAGGCCGTACACTTCGCCGGGGGCGATATCCAGGTCAAGGTCGTTGACGGCGCGGACGCGGGCTCGACGCCAGAAGTCCCGGAAGACTTTGGTCAGGCCGACGGCTTTGACGACGGAATACATGACGGCCATCCTTGCGCGCGACGGCGGCTACGGGTTTGTGCCCTGAAGCTGGCGGCGTTGCCGCTCCAACGTGCGTTGCTCGTCGAGCGCGCGTTGCCGTTCCGGATCGCGGTTGACCAGGATTTCAATCTGGTCCGACCAGCGGGGTACGAAGAAGATCTCGTTGGCCAGCGGACCCAGCACGGCGCTGCGCATCTGATTCCACAGACCGAGGACCGTGATCCGCGGTCGGGCGGCCCGCTGTTCGAGATACCAGCGGAACTCCTCGTATTCGCGCCGGAGCCTCTCATTGATTTCGTTGGCCTCGGCGCGGGCCTCGCGGAGTTTGACCGCCACTTGCCCGGCCTCGCGGGCCTCGGCGGACACGAGTCGGGCGTCGATCGCGGCCAGCAGGGTGTTCAGCCTGGCCTCATCCGCGCCCCGGAGCTGCGCGGCTCCGTACTCATGGATCGCCGCCAGCAGGTCGTCGTACTGATCCCCCGCGGCGCGGTTCAGCGTTTCCGTCGCCTTCTCTTCGGCCTGCCGGATCAGCGCCAGACGTTCTTGTTCGGCGCGGGTCACATCAAGGAACGCCTCACGGACGGCGCCGGGCTCGATCGTGCTGGCGACAACCTGCACGACCGTGATCCCGGTTTCGAGCTCGTTGAGCGATCTTTGCAGCCGCGACCGGACACGGTCCCGGACCTCGTCCAGGGCGGTGCGGGTTACTTCCTCGACGGTATGGCCGGCGACCTCGCGGACCACCGCCATTTCCGTCAGGCGCTGGAGCAGCGCCCGCGCGTCGTCCGGCTTTTCGCCGATGTTGCGGACGAAGCGGGCGGCGTCGTCGATGCGGTATTGCACTTCCCAGCGTCCGTGCGACAGGTTGCGGTCGCCCGTCAGCATGGCCCCGTCGACTCCCGGGGTCAGCTCGTCCCGCGGCTGCGTAATGTCCGCCAGGTTGCGGGCGGTCGCCGCCTGATCGTGGTTGAACATGAAGGTCGTCAGGACGAGGTTCTGCACTTGCCCGGTGATGACATATTTCTTGTCAAACGGGTCCGGGAGCATTCCGAAGTACCAGCCGGGTTGGAAGACGTACCCGCCGCCCTCCGCGGGGCTTTCCCGCAACTTGCCCAACCGGGCGACCAATCCCTGCTGGCCCGGCTCGACCCGGAACACGCCCGAGCACAGATACAGCACGACCAGCACCACCATGAGCACCCGCAGAATGTTGAAACTGGCACGCAGTGCGCGCACCAGCGCTTCCTGAGCCGGATCGCTCGGCGGGGTCGGGATCGGCGGCGCCGGTCGGGACGGGAAAGTTGGTTCCGTGCTCATCGTGGGTACCTCGCGCGGTTACGGCTGCGGGGGCGGATCGACCGGGGTGGGATTCCCGGCGGGCCAGGCCGATCCGGTCGGTCCAACCGCGGGCGGGGGAACCTCCGCGGCCCCGGGTTCGCTTTCGGGAAGCGGGGGTCTTACAAAGGGCTCGAAGAACGGCCAGTTCTGGTCGATGAAGATGGTGGTCCGCTGCTGGAGCGCGGTGCGCAGCGCGTCCAACCACCGCAGCCACTCGAAGAACTCCCGGTCGCTGGCGTTAATCTTCTCCAGGATGCGCGTGGTGGCCTGCACGCCGGCGGAGCGGATTTGCTGGGCTTTCCAGTCGGCGAACGCGAGGATCTGCTTGGCATCGGCCTCGGCGCGGGCCTTGATCGCCTCCGCCCGCGACTTGCCCTCCTCGCGGTACTTGGTCGCCAGCCGCTTGCGGTCCTGGATCATGCTCTTGAACACCTCGCGCGTGACTTCCTTGGGCAGCGAGATGCGGCGGATACCGAGGTCGGTGAGGCGGATGCCGTAGTCGGCGGCCAGACCGCCCGCGACGCGGCCGCGCATTTCGTCCAGCAGGCGGCTGTACGTGGCGTCCAACTGTTCGCGGTCGAGGTTGACGAAGTCGGCGAGCGTCTTCTGACCAATGACCGCGGCCTGGGCCTGGGCGATGCGCGTGCGCATCTGCTCCTCGGCCCGGGCGACCGTGCGGACGCTCGTGTAGAACCGCAGCGGGTCTTCGATTTTCCAGACGGCGTACGTGCCCAGGATCACGTTCTTGCCGTCGACCGTCTTCACTTCGGTCTCCGGCGTATCAAGCGTGCGCAGGCGCACGTCGTACTCTTCGATCGACTCGACAGGCCACGGCCAGCGGAACTTCAGGCCCGGCGTGGTGATCGTCTCCTGCGCCTGCCCGAAGCGGACCTTTACGACGGCCTGGTAGAAGGCCACCTGGTGGGTGCAGGCAAAGGTCAACAGAATGAACACCACGAGCAGTGCAATGATCAGCGTGGGGATCGAAACGCGCGTCATGTAGATTCCTCGCGACGAGAATGGTCCCATCGCCCGCCCCGGCGGGTGACAGCCGATGCCCGGTGCGGGATTACGGGGGGGCTCATTTCCGTTCCTCGGTTCGCCATTCGATGGGTTCGGCTCCCGCACGGTCCTCCGCCACGAACCGGACGCGCACGGTGCGCGGCCCGGGATCGAAGGCCAGGAAGAACTTGCGGGCATCCTTGAGGCCGGCGACGAGCACGTCCATCAGCCGGCGAGCCTTGTATACCTCGGGAGCGGCGAGATACGCCTCGCGCTCATTCTCGACCCGCACGAGTTCCGCCGCCGCCTGCATTTCCGTCTGCCAGCGGTCGGCCAGCGCGCCGGCCAGCTTGGCCGCCGCTTCGCCCCCCAGCTCGCCCAGATCGAACTCCCGGTCGAGCTCCTGTTCCCAGTGCGCGGCGGCGACCCGCGCTGCGACGCTTTGGATCAGTGCGTCGATGACCGGCCTGTCCTTTACCTGCGGGGCGGCGACAGCCTTGAAGTCGTTCAGCGCTCGCTCGAGAGCGGCGTTGGCCGCCTCCAAGCGGGTCTCGGCCTCGCGAACGGCGCGGGCTGCCGCCTCCTGCGCGCCCAGGGTTTGACCCAGCCCCAGGGCGATGTCCTCTTCGATCTGGTCGCGGGTTTCGCGAGCATCCTCGAGCGCGGCTGCCGCCGCGGTCTGCTCACGGAACAGCTCTTCGGCGCTCGCCAGTCGATCGGCGAGGTCCTGCACGACTTGCGCATCGACCGTCCGCAGGCTCAGCAGGGCGCTGTTGAGCTGCTCGGTGGCTTGCCGCGCCCGCAACGTGGCCTTGGCGATCTGTCGGGCCCGCCGGGCGTCGCCCGCTACGGCCGAGAGCCGCTGTTCTTCGGTCACCCGAGCCTCGCGGATGGAGGCGACCTTCTGCTGCTCGGCCCCGATGACCTCGCGGTAGGCTTCGGCCACCGTCATCTCCGGATGCACGTTGGTTACACCCACGTAGACGACTTCGAGTCCCAGATCGCGTACCCGCGCCGAAATCCGTCGCCGCAATTCCTCCGCCATCGCTGTGCGGTCTCGGCCCAGCAGATACTCGGTGGAGGTTGAAGCGTTGAAGCGGGTGAGTTCTTCCCACGCGTAATCGCGGATGGCGGCCGTGGGATCGGCTACGTGCTGCGTATACCGGTCCAGCTCGTCTTCGCAGATCCGGTACTGGACCACCACCTCCATGCGCATCGCATGTACGGGAGCGGCGCGGCCCGCATCCTGGACCCCGGACCGACGTTCTTCGGCCGGCGGACGGTCCGGGCAGACCAGAAAGTCGAAGTGCTGAAGACCAAGGTGGGATTCATCGGTCCACAACAGAACGGTCTTGCCGGCTTGGTCGTAGCGCGGCTCGGCGTTGAACTCCGCCCACCCGATGCTGATCTGATGCAACTGTCCGGTGTTGAAGGTGCGCGCTACCTCGATCGGCCAAGGAAGTTTAAAGTGCAGCCCCGGCCCCAGCGGCGCCGGCCGACCCGGACCACCCGGGTTCAGTTGCCGCCCCCAGCGCTCGATAATGACCCGCTCATACGGCTGAACGACCACGATACACGTCAGCAGCCACAGCGCCAGCGCACCCGTCGTCAGCAGCCGGACGAACCAACGCTCCAGCAACTGGTAGAACCAGGTCTGCGAGACCTGGAAGCCGAACTGGTAATTCAGCGCGTCGGCGATGGAGGACGCCAGCCCGCCCGGCTCGGCGAGCAGCCCGAGCAGACGGCTGTCGAAACAGGCCCGCGCTTCGACCCCCGGGGTGCGCGGCCGGTAGATGTCCAGGACGAAGTTGATGGCGAATTCGACTGCCAGGACGACCATCACCACCGGGATGACGTAGGCCAGCGCGTGTTCCCAGGTCGCCGCCCCCGTGTACTGCGCCACCCCCAGGCACAGCATCAATGCCATCACCCCGAGCGCGTTGCCGAGCAGGTAGGCGCCGCAGCCGCGCAGGAGCTGCCATTCCGGGACGCGTCCCATGCCGGAGGTGTAGCGCGAGGTGAGGAACGTGCCGAGCATGATGACGGCCAGAATGACCAGGCCGATCGGGATGTTCTGGAGCGTGCCCCAGCCTTCCCCGCGGATCGCGAGTTTGTTGCCCGCCAGCCGCTGCCACAGCAGGACGCCAAGCACCGCCAGGTACACCGCGGTCAGCAGACCGAAGGCGGGAATGAGCCAGCGCTGCATCCAGCGCAGGCGGGCCTCGGCGACCCGGAAGGCGAGTCCCATGCCGCCCTCCTCGCCGAAGATGGCCTCGCCCCCGCCCGTGGCCTGCTTCTCCCGTCGGAGTTCCTCCAGATCCAGCGCTTCGAGGGCCGCCAGTTCGCGTTGACGAAAGATGAGCAGGCTGACGAACCAGATCGGGACCCCGCCCAGCACATACCAGGCCAGCGCGAAGGCGGCCTTGGACGACATGACGTAGCTGAGGGCGAAGATGCCTGCGAAGGCGGCCAGTTGCAGCATCAGGCCGCCCAGGCTGGCACGTCGGCTACGAGTGTGGGTCGTCTCTGTCACGGTTCACCTCTCGGGCCGGCGACGGCGCGAACCGGGACGCCCGGCTGCCGTATCACCGCTTGTTGCGAGGGGGCGCCGTGCGGATAATGCGGCCGTCGCGCCCCTTGGCACCGTGCGCGGCCCTGTTCGCGGCGCGACCGGATTCGGGGCACGCCGCCCCAGGAACGTCGCGGAAACAGCCCATGTTCATGAAGCTTCTGGCGATCGCCCGCAACACGTTCATGGAGACGGTGCGACAGCCCGTCTACGGCGTGTTGATGTGGGTGGCCGCCGGTCTGCTGATGGTCAGTCCGGCTCTGGCGGCGTTCTCGCTTCAGGCCGGGGATGACGTCAAGGTGCACAAGGACGTCGGGCTGGCGACACTGCTGGCCTACGGACTGCTGGCGGCGGTGTTCAGCGCGACCAGCGTCATCACGCGTGAGATCGAGGATCACACGGTCCTGACAGTGGTTTCCAAGCCTGTCAGCCGGCCGCTGTTCTTGATCGGCAAGTATCTCGGCGTCAGCGCTGCCGTCCTGGTCGGGTACTACTTCTTGTGTCTGGTACTGTTGATGACCATCCGGCACGGCGTCATGGAGACCGCCGCAGACAAGTTGGACTTGCCCGTACTGATCTTCTCGGGGCTGGCCATCGGGCTCAGCCTGATCGCGGCCACTTTCGGCAACTACGTCTATGGCTGGCACTTCTCTACGGCCCTGACGGCCTGGGTGGTTCCGCTGGGGACGGTCGCCGTCGGAAGCGTGCTGTTCGTTGCCAAGGACTGGACGATTCAGTCGCCCACCAAGGACTTCGGCGACCTCCAAATCGTGTACGCGCTGGCGATGACGTTCTGCGGGGTTCTGATCCTCACGGCGTTTGCAGTCGCCCTGGCGACGCGGTTCAGCCAGGTCCTGACCCTCATGATGTGTGCCGGCGTGTACGTGCTCGGGCTGTTGTCGGACTACTACCTCGGGCGGCCGGCGGCGGAGGGCAAGGCGTGGGTCTATAAGGCCCTCTACGCCGCGGCTCCCAACTTCCAGTTCTTCTGGGCGGGGGACGCCCTGACACAGGGGAACCCCATTGCGCCCGGACATGTCGCGCAGGTCGCGGCCTACGCCGCTCTTTACTCTGCGGCCGTCTTGGGTCTGGGCGTCGCGCTGTTTCAGACGCGCGAAGTCGACTGACGGCTGGCCTGTCCCCACGGCTTGTGGGTCCACGGTCGAAGTCCTCACTACACAGGCTGCAAGGCCACGCGGCCGGACGCCGGCGTGGGGGTCCGCGTCGTCGGGGTGTGCGGTTCCATCTGCTCGCCGAAACGCACCATGCGGGCGCTGTTGAAGACGACCGCCGCCGATGACAGGGTGTGAAGCAGAGCGGCGAGCATCGGGTGCACCTTGCCGAAGACGATGGCCACCTCGACGACGAGGATGAAGCTCACACCCAGGATGAGGTTCTGCCAGATGATCCGCGTCGTGGCCCGGGAGAGCCGGACCAGAAACGGCAGGCGGCGCAGATCGTTGCTCATGAGGGCCACGCTGGCGCTGTTCATGGCGACGTCGCTGCCGGCGGCGCCCATGGCAATGCCGAGGTTCCCGGCCGCCAAAGCGGGCGCGTCGTTGACCCCGTCGCCGACGACGGCGACCTTGTGCCCGCGGGCTTTCAGGGCATCGACCAGGGCCAGTTTGTCCTGCGGCAGCACTTCAGCCTGCACGTCGGAGCAGCCCATTTCGCGGGCCACTCGGCGGGCGACAGACCAGCGGTCGCCGGTGACCATGATGAGCTCGCGCACCCCGAGCTGTCGCAGCTCGTCCAAGGCTTGACGGGCTTCGGGTCGTGTGCGGTCTTCGAGTCCGATCCAGCCGAGGCAGCGACCATTGCGGACGACATACAACGTGCTCAGCCCTTCGGGCTCGGCGTACTTCTCACCCTGAAGGGCTGACAGATCCGCGCCGCACTCGGTGACCCACGAGCGCCGACCGATGAGCACCGCTTCTCCGTTGAGGTGGGCGCGGACGCCTTTGCCGGAGACCTCCTCGAATTGGTTGGCCTCCTCGTAGCCGATGCGGGCTTTCTCGGCGACCGTGACGATGGCCCGGGCGACGGGATGCCGGCTGAGGCGTTCCACAGAGGCAGCGGTCCGCAGCAGGTCGGCCGCGTCCACCCCGGGCGCGGGCATCAGCCGCGTGACGGCCAGCTCGCCGGTCGTCAGCGTTCCGGTCTTGTCGAACACGACGGCCGTCAGCTTGCGGGCCCACTCCAGATTCGTCACGTCTTTGATATAGATGCCCAGACGAGCGGCGGCGGAGAGAGCTGCCACGATCGCCGTCGGCGTGGCCAGGATCAGGGCACACGGGCAGGCGATGACCAGCAGGGCGATCGTCTTGTTCATGTCCTTGGTGAAGAACCACACAACCCCCGCGACCATGAGCGTGACCGGGGTGTACCAGGCGGCGTACTGGTCGATCAGGCGCATAAGCGGGATCTTGGTCCGCTCCGCCTCCAGAATGAGGTCCTGAACGCGGCCCAGGGTCGTGTCGTGTCCGACCTTCGTGACCTCGATCTTCAGCGCCCCGGTCACATTGTTCGTGCCGCCGAAGACTTCGTCCCCGACCGTCTTCTCCGCCGGCAGGGACTCGCCCGTGATGTTCGCTTCGTTGATGGTGGAATGTCCGTCGAGGATGCGGCCATCGGCGGGAATGTTGTCTCCGGGAAGCACGAGTACGACGTCTCCCGGTCGCAGGGCGTGGGCTTCCACCTCCTCCTGACTGCCGTCGTCGCGCAGTCTACGGGCGCGAGTCGGCGTGAGGCGCACAATGCCCTCGATCGCGGCCCGGGCGCCCAACGCGGTGCGCGTTTCGATCAGGATGGATAGGAGCAGGAAAAATGCGACCACCCCGGCCGTCTGGTACTCTCCGGTCGCCATGGCGGCGAGGATGGCCAGCGCGACCAACTCGTCCATGTGGAATTGGCCGGTAAACAGCGCCTTGAGAGCGTGCCACCATAGCGGAGCGGCCAACAGGAGGGCCCCGATTCCTGCCAGTACGTCACGGTAAAAGGCGCCGCTTTCGCTGCCCCCCGGTCCGGCGCCGAAGAGCCACCCGGCCAGAAACGATGTGGCTACGAGCACGCCCCCCAGCAGCGTAGCCACCAGTTTTGCCGTTGCCCGACCCGTTTCCGCTTTTACCGACAAGTGCTCGTGAGCCATACTCTGCCGCCGTAAGCGGTTGCGCAACAAAGATTCCGCACACTCCTCGCCCCCGTCGGGCGGATTCGTCGCAAAGAATGTAAGCGCACGCCGGTCCGTGTCAATCTGCCGGCGCGCAGCGACACCTGCGTATTGCTACTACGAGGGCCCGCTTCGGGGAGTTCGTCCGCCGATCACTTTTTGTGTCATCCCGGGCGTCGCCACGCACTTCAGGTCGGCGTCGTCCCCAGTGTCAGGTTGCGGCCGTTCTCGCCGGGCTCGAAGTAGTGCACCCGCTCCATGTCCACCTGGACGACCGCCGGCGCGCCTTCTGCCACGCGCGTGTGTGCCTCGACGCGACAGACGATGTGTGCGTGGCGTGGCGTCGCGCAGTACACGTCCGTGCGATCGCCCAGCGGCTCGACAACGGAGACCTGGACGTTGAGCGTGCTGAGGGGCGGCGCCCCGGCAGCGGGTCGCAGGCTTTCGGGCCGCACCCCCAGTACGATCGGCTGGTTCACGTAGGCGGCCAGTTGCGCCTGATGCCGTGGGCTGACAGCCAGCCGATTATCTCCTTCGTCGAACAACAGCCGGTCGTTCTCGCGCACCAGCCGGCCGGTGAAGAAGTTCATCGGCGGGGTGCCGACGAAGCCGGCCACGAAGCGGTTGACGGGGCGCTCGTAGACCTCGTAGGGCGTCGCGCACTGGTGCACCACGCCGTCCTTCATGACGACCACGCGGTCCCCGAGTGTCATGGCCTCTTCCTGGTCGTGGGTGACATAGACCGTGGTCGTCTGCACACGGCGGTGCAGGGCTTTCAGTTCCGCGCGCATGCCGATGCGGAGTTTCGCGTCCAGATTCGACAAGGGCTCGTCGAACAGGAAGGCCTTGGGCTGACGGACGATGGCCCGCCCGACCGCGACGCGCTGCCGTTGTCCGCCGGACAAGGCCTTGGGCCGGCGGTCCAGCAGCTCCTGAATGCCCAGCACTTCGGCCGCCTGCCGGACGCGCCGATCGATCTCCCGACGCTCCTCGCGCGCCTTGCGCCACAGGTGGTGCGCGAAGAGGAACCCGAGCGGGTTGTCCCACGCGCCATAGCGCCGGCGCAGAAGCAATCCGAAGGCCATGTTTTTGTAGACCGTCATGTGCGGGTAAAGGGCATAGTTCTGGAAGACCATGGCGATGTCGCGGTCCTTGGGGGGGACGTCGTTGACTACGCGGTCGCCGATGCGGATGGTGCCCGAGGTGATGTCTTCCAGTCCCGCGATCATGCGCAGGGTCGTGCTCTTGCCGCACCCGGAGGGCCCCACCAGGACGATGAACTCGCGGTCGCGGACCTCCAGGGTGAGGTTGTCCACGGCTTTGACGTCGCCGGGGTACACCTTGGTAACGTTTTCAAGCGTCACTTGAGCCATGCGGACCTCGCCGTGGCCGGAGGGCGCCGGCGCAGAATGGCCGGCGCGAATATACGAGCCCGGACAGGGGTCGGCAAGGCGGCTGCAAAGCGCAAAAAGAGAGAGTCCGAGCTCGCCGTACTCGGACTCTCCAAGCCAGGCTGCCCGCTCCGATGAGCGGGGACCCACAGCCTCGCTGGGATACATCGTGCGGCCATCGCAGGAGCGTGAATAGCGACGGTCGTCGGTCAAACAGAGCGATCGGCGTGTCCCATAAACACAACCCGGCAGCCGTCCGGCCCGTTGACACCCGCGGGTCGGCTACTTACAAAGGGAGCGATGGGTTCCGGCGGCGGTATCGGGCTGCCGCCGGCGGTCTGAAAACGCGATCAGGGCGCGTCCTTGCCGCTAATCGCCGAAGTCATCTGCCTGGTCCTCTTCTTCGTATTGATCGCGGTGCCCAGCCTCTATGGCTTCCATATGTACTTGCTCATGTTCCTGGCGCACCGGCGGCGGCAGCGCGTGCGGGCGGAACAGCGCGAGATCATTGAGCGGTACCAGCGGAACACACCGGAGGAGCGCTGGCCGGTGGTTACGACCCAGCTTCCGCTGTACAACGAGCTGGCGGTGGCCCGGCGCGTGATCGAAGCCGTGGCGCACATGGACTACCCGCGGGGGCGTCACCAGATTCAAGTGCTCGATGACAGCACGGACGCGACCCGACAGGTCGTGGATCAGGTGGCGGCCGAGCTGCGCGCCCAGGGGTACGACATCCAGGTGCTTCGTCGCCCGACCCGCGAGCACTACAAAGCCGGTGCCTTGGCGTACGGGCTGGCGCACGCCCGCGGCGAGTTCATCGCGATCTTCGATGCGGACTTCGTCCCCGACCGGGCCTTCCTGCGACGGTTGATTCCCCTGATCGCGGAGCGTCCGGACGTGTGCGTGGTGCAGGGACGCTGGGGACATCTCAACGCCGACGAGAGCTGGATCACCCAGGGGCTGGCGCTGGGCTTGGACATGCATTTTGCCATCGAGCAGGGCTCGCGCAACTGGAACGGCCTGCTGATGAGCTTCAATGGGACCGCCGGCATCTGGCGGAAGGCGGCGATCCAGGATCCGCGCGTCGGTGGGTGGCACGGGGACACGATCACGGAGGATTTGGACCTGTCCTACCGGGCGCAACTGGCCGGCTGGAAGATGATCTATCACGTGGACGAGGTGTGCCCGGCCGAGCTGCCTTCCAACGTGCACGCGCTGAAGACCCAGCAACGCCGCTGGGCCATCGGGACGATTCAGACCGCCCGCAAGCTGTTGCCCGCCGTCTGGCGGTCGCCGCTGACGTTCGCCCAGAAGCTCGAGGCCACCGTCCACATGACGCAGTACGCGATTTCCGTGCCCATGATCCTTGTGGCCCTGTTCGGACGGCTGCTACCACTGATGCTCACCGGGGATCATTGGCCGGCGTGGATCCAGTGGCTGTGCACGACCTTTCTGCTGGCGGCGGTGGCCCCTTGGGCGGCTTACATCAACGGCCGCTACGTCCTGGGCGGCGGAATCCCCGGCCCAAGCCAGATCTTCAAACTCACCATCCTGGGCCTGGGACTGTGCGTCAACAACGGACTGGCCGTGCTTACGGGCTTGTACCAACGGGGCGGCGAGTTCGTCCGTACACCGAAGACCGGTAACGTCGGCGCCCGCCCGCGGGGTTCGGTGTACGGCGGACTGCGTGACCGCCTGTGGTTACTGGAACTGCTGCTGGGTCTGTGGTGTCTGGCACAGTGGGTGTACTTCCTGCCACAGGATGGGATTGGCAGCCTGTTCCTGTTGTTCTACGCGGTCGGCCTGCTGGCCTTCGGCTGGGGTTCGCGGCCGCAGCACCCCCCACGTTCCAAGCCCCGCCGTGCTCCCGACGCGGAGCCACGCTCGCTGCCGGGCTGTCCGCTCCCGGGCGGAGCGTGAGCGGCACCGGTCGCGCGGCGGCGGCCTGCCCGGGACCGCGCTCTTAACGCGCTCGACGCGGGCTGCTACCCTAGGTCGGAAATGTCGACCGATACTTCTTCATCCCCGTCGGTCGCGGCCCGGCCGGGCATCGCTGCGGTCCGCGACACGCCGCTGTGGCTGCTGATCATCGTTCTGGCGCTCATCCTTCTTCCGCTGATTGCGTTAGCGGAATTTCTCGCCTACTGGCGGACCGACATCGTCGATGACCAGATGTTCGCCTACTTCGGCTGGCGTATCGCGCACGGCGCCACGGTCTACCGCGATGTCTGGGACAACAAGCCGCCGGGAATCTACTGGATCAACGCGGTGGGCATGCTCCTGAGCGGCGGAAGCTACTGGGGCGTGCTCGCGGTGTGCACGTTGGCGCTCGTTGTCGCCCACGCGGCCTACTTCGTTACCGCTCTGTCGTTGTGGCATCGGCATGCCGCCACCGTCGCCACCGTACTGCTGGGCTTCTACCTCACGCACGGATACTACACCGGCGGCACGAATCGCACGGAGACGTTCCTGGTCGCCTGCGAACTGACGGCGGTGGCGTTCTATATGCGCGGCTGGGCACGGGACCGGTGGTGGACGTGGTATCTGGCGGGCGCGTTCTGCGGCCTGGCCTTCCTGTTCAAACAGGTTGGCCTGGCGGCCTGGGGCGCGATGGGCCTGCACACCCTCATCCTCGTGCTGGCTCGACGCCTCCCCCTTCGCCTCGGTGTGCGACGCGGGCTGCTCCTGTTGGGTGGCTTGGTGACGACCGTGGGACTGGCTGCGGTCTACCTGGCGGTCCAGGGCGCGCTGGGCGAGGCCCTGTTCGCCGCATTCGGATTCAACCGGGCTTACTTCGCCGCCGGGCTGAGCAAGGTGGATTACAACGTGGTGAACTGGGAGTTGCTCCGCCGGCACGTCGAGCCCGTGCTCTTGCTCCCGTTACTGATGCTGGTCGCGGCCACGATCCACACGATTCTGTGGTGGCTGCGGCCGCAGTACCGCCCGCCGGAGATCGAAGGGCCCCTGCGAGCCCAGCGGGCGGTCTGTCCGGGCTACATGCTGCTGTTCTGGATCTGGCTGGCGGTGGCGCTGTACGGGGCGATGCTCAGTCCGCATGCGTTCCGACACTACCTCGTGCCGACGATCCCCCCGCTGATGCTGATCGCCGGCTACCTGATCAACGTGCTTCAGGCGGAGGCATCGCTGCTCCAACGGGTCCAGCAGCGCGCCTGGGTGCTGGTCGCGTTCGTCGTCATGGCCTATTTCGCGACCGACGCGTTTCGTCGACAGTGGGAAGTCTTTTCGAAAGTCTGGGTGTATCGGATTGAACGTCGCGAGCCGGCGGAGTGGGAAGTGGTGGGCGACGCGATCGCCGCCCTCACTGAGCCGACCGAGCGCGTCCAGTGCTGGAACTACTTGCCGGGGGCGTATCTGCGGGCCCGGCGGATCAACGCCACGCGCTTCGCAACGATGGAAAAGGTCGGCCAGGTGGGCAACGCCGCTCGGTTCATTGTGGAAGAAGTCGAGCGTACATTGCGGGCGGCGCCGCCGGCGCTGCTCGTTCTGCCCGGAGAGGTGTATTACGAGTTCCTGCTCGGCCGGGATCCACGCGGCGGTCCGTCGCTCTGGACACTGGGGCCGTGGGTCGATGAGCACTACCGGTTGGCCGATGAGGTCTGGGTGGGACAGGGCGAGCCGGTGGATCGCAAGGTTGCCCACTTCGGCACTTTCTACGTGTTTCAGCGGGCCGACCGGATCGATCCGGCCCGAGAAGCAAACTTCGCCCCGAGTCTGGAGGCGATTCGCGCCCAGTTCCGTCAGAACCCCCAATAATCTTGCACCGAGCGAGGCTTGCGGCCACGGGCGCGTGCAACCCACGCCGGGCGCGGCGCGCGAACCCGCCATGCGCGTTTCCGGAGCGGGACGGGCCGGATCGCGGACCCGTCGCCCGCGCGTACGTCCGCGGTTGCGTGCCGCGCACTGGCGCGCGGGGTTCAGATGGCCGGCTCAGGGCGGCGCGCACGTGTCGCCGTCGCGTGGCACCCGCGCTGTGCTCAACAGCCAATCGGCCATGTGCCTCGTCGCCGTGTCCAGCGCATACTCGATCAGGTCCCCCGGCCGCACCCACCGCAGCTCGGCGTAGCCGAGCGGCAAGGCGTCGTCGCGCCACACCGGGCACAGGTAGCAGCGGTACGTCACCGCGTGCGTCCCGCGGGCGTGCGTCCAGGCCGCTTGCGGGATCACGGCATCCAGCTTTTACCGCCAAATCCCGCCAGCACGCGCGCCGGAGCACCTCGACCGGCTGGCTGTTCGGTGGCAGACCGACCCCGGGAAACTCCCACGCCGAGGTCGCAGCCCGCCGATCGCCGCACGAGCAGGCACGTGCCGTTTCGGTCGCCGGATGATCGCGCGGAGCTGGGTGGACCTGCGGTCACGTTGACGCGCCATACGCGTCCACGTTACAAAAGCCGGCAGAGCGCGTCGAGCGTTTTCCCGGAGCACGCATGAGAGTCCTAATTACCGGCTCCAGCGGTCAGATCGGCACGAACCTGGGGCTGCAACTGCTGGAGCGCGGGGATGAAGTGGTCGGAGTGGACTGGCGTCCGAATCCGTGGACGGAGCGGATTCCGACGGTGTTGTACAATCTGGCCGCGGGCCGGCCGGGGGAGCTGCCGGTGACCGGCCGCTTCGATGTGGTCGTGCATTTGGCGGCGCACGCCAAGGTCTTCGAGCTGGTCCAACATCCCGGCCGGGCGATGGAAAACGTCACGACCGCGTTCGGGGTGCTGGAATACTGTCGGCGGCACCAGACACCGCTGATTTTCGGCAGTTCGCGGGAAGTGTACGGCGACATTCACCGCCATGTGACCGACGAATCGCAGGCGGATTTCGTTGTGGCGGAAAGCCCATACAGCGCCTCGAAGATCGCCGGCGAGGCGTTTGTGTACTCGTACGCCGAGTGTTACGACCTGCCCTGCCTGGTCTTCCGGTTCAGTAACGTGTACGGTCGGTATGACTGCGACCTGGAGCGACTGGAACGGGTGATCCCGCTGTTCATCCGGCGGATCGCGGCCGGCGAGCCGATCGTGGTGTACGGGCCGGACAAGGTGCTGGATTTCACATGGGTGGACGACTGCACGGACGGCGTGATACGCGGTATCGACGCGCTGGCCAGCGGCCGCCTGAAGCGCGAGACGATTAACCTGGCTTACGGGCAGGGTTCGACGCTCCAGGACCTGGTGAACCTGATCGCGCTGGCGCTGCGGCGGGAGCCTGTCGTTCGCTATGAGCCCTCGCGCCCCGGGGAGGTGACGCGCTACGTGGCAGACATCACCAAGGCGCGGCAACTGCTGGGCTATCGCCCCCAGGTACCGCTTACCGCCGGTATTCCTCGGGCGATTCGCTGGCAGCGCGAGATCGGCGTTCTGAAGGATGTGTGAAGCGCGAGCGAGCAGGTGTGCTTGTCAAAGCCCTGCCTGCGAATCAGAGCCGCGCCCCCCAAAAAGCGCCGATCGTTACCATACCCGCAGGGCGCCGTGCACGTGCGTGTCGCTGCGTCGGCGCCGCTGTCTTGCGGTCGCCCCTCGGTTTCCGTCGCGGCGCCGGGAACACGTACATGTCGGTACGCAGCCTGCTGTGGCCGCTGAGCCTGTTGTACGCGGCGGCGATCCGCGCGCGAAACGGCTATTACGACCGGCGCCGTGCCGGCGTACACCGCGCCGTCCTGCCGGTTATCAGCGTGGGCAATCTCACCGTCGGCGGAACCGGCAAGACGCCGCTGGTCGTCGAGCTCGTCCGTCGCTTATGTGCGTGGGGGTACCGGCCGGCGATCGTCACGCGCGGGTATAAGGGGCGGCCCGGCCAGCCGGCCGACGAAGTGCTGGAGTACCGCGCCGCGGTGCCGGAAGTGCCGGTGGTGGTGAATGCGGACCGCGTCGCCGGGGCCGGACAAGCGTGCGCGGGCGGAGCCGACAGCGTTGTGCTGGATGATGGTTTCCAGCATCGGCGGCTGGCTCGCGACCTCGACGTGGTGCTGATCGACGCGCTGGACCCCTGGGGCGGTGGGCGGCTGTTGCCGGTCGGTCGACTGCGCGAGCCGGTTTCCAGTCTGGGCCGCGCCGATGTGCTGGTCATCACCCGCGCCAACCAGATTCGGCCCGCGACATTAGGCGAGATCGCCCAGCGGCTGCGCCGGTGGGCTGTCGATCAACCGGTTGTCCTGGCCAACGTCGAGCCGGCCGGCCTGATCGATCGTACCGGGCGGCCGTTGGAGCTCTCGGAGCTGCGCCGACGACGCGTGCTCGGCGTCTGCGGACTCGGAAACCCGCGGACGTTTCAGCACCTTCTGGCGGCGCACACGGACCGGCCGGACGTGCTGGTCTTTGCCGATCACGCGCGCTATGACCGTCGGGCCATCCGGCGCATTGTTGACCACGCACGCCGCTGCCGGGCCGAATGGGTGGTGACAACCCGGAAGGATTGGGTCAAACTGGCGTCGGTGTGGCCGTCGGAGGCTCTGCCGCTGTTCCGTCTCGATGCCCGGCTTGTGCTGGGAGAAGGGGCGGAGGAGCTGGACCGGCGGCTGCGGCAGGTGATGGAGACGCGCCGGTGAACCCGCCAGAGCCGTCCAAGCGCCCCACTCTGGATTGGTCGCGGCTGCGGCTTAAGTCGCGGCAGGCGCGGGCGCACAAGGTGAATCTGGCGACGCTGGGCCGCGCGACGCCTCCGCGGTGCGCGTTCCGCGAGTGGCTGGACGCGCTGCCCGATGTCCTCGGCGCCGCGGAGTTGCGCAAGACGGTGGCCGCCGTTGTCGCCGCACGCCGCGCCGGTCGACCGGTCGTGTTCGCATTCGGTGGACATGTCGTCAAGACCGGATGCTCCCCCCTGGTGATCGACCTGATTCAGCGGGGTGTCATCACGGCGCTCGCGACGAACGGGTCCGGTGCGATCCACGACCTGGAGCTGGCCGAGACCGGTGCGACCAGCGAGGAGGTCGCCGAAACCATTCGTGACGGCAGCTTCGGGATGGTTGCCGAAACGTGCGAACGGATGAATGCGGCGGCAGAACTCGGTGCCCGCGGTGCGGGTCTGGGTGGGGCGCTGGGGCAGCTCCTGGCGGAGGGCGACGCGCCGCATAAAGATTTGAGCTTGTTCGTCGCCGCCTACCGGGCTGGCATCCCGGCCACCGTGCACGTCGCGGTCGGCACGGACACGGTTCATATGCATCCCCAGGCCAGCGGTGCGGCGATCGGAGCCGCCAGTTTGATCGACTTTCGCACGGTCTGCGCCGTTGTCGCGGACCTCACCGCCGCCACGCCGGGGGGACCGGGTGGCGTGTGGCTCAACGTGGGGTCAGCCGTGGTGCTGCCGGAGGTGTTTTTGAAGGCCGTCTCGGTCGCGCGGAACCTGGGTTACACGCTGGCGGGGATGCACACGGCGAATTTCGACATGTTGCCGCACTATCGGCCGACGCAAAATGTGATCGGGCGGCCGGTGGAGCCCGGGCACGGGCACGCGGTCATCGGGCACCACGAAGTGCTCGTGCCGCTGCTGCGTCAGGCGATCATCGAGGCGCTGGAAGAGTGAGGGCGCGCCATGTCAAGCGAGCCAACCGAGCCACTGTTCGCGTCCCAGGCCAGTTCCGCGCGGCCACTGCCGCCCGTCCACACCTCCGACCACCCGGGTTCTGTGGGGCCGGCGGAGGCGCCCGGCCAGCCCGTCAACGGGGCGGAGCTGATGGCGGCGCTTCAGCGAATTGAACGGCTGCTGGCGGATCTGAGCGGCCGCGTGGAGACGCTCACGCGTGAAAAGCAGCATCGGCCGTTCTCCCCCGCGTGGTTTCTGGGCACGCTGTTGCAAATCTTCGTGGTGGGGTTTGTGATCGCCGCGATCGCGGACCGGGTCTTTCAGGCCGACATCGGCCAGCAGCTCGCGAACCTGCTGTTCGCCGGCGTGTTGCAACTGGGGGCGCTCACCGCCTTCCTGCTGGCGCGCGAGTGAGGTCGGTGGCGCGGGCGGACTACTGGAGCCCGGCCAAGGCCGCCTCGACCGTCGGGTAGATCTCGAAGAAGCGGTCGAGCTGGGTGGTCTGGAGCACGCCGGCGACGAACGGCGTGGGGCGGGCCAGCACGACCCGACTTTCCTGTACGTTTGCCTGGGCCGTTACACGAACCAGCGCGGCCAAACCGGTCGAATTCAAGAACGGGACGTCCGCCAGATCGACGACGATGCGGGTGCCACGTCCGCCGAGCAGCTCGGTCGCGGTGGTGACAAAGTCGCTATGCTCGCCGACCAGTTCGCCGTGCAGTCGCAGGACGTTGATTCCGGCGTGATTTTCGACGTGGACGGTCATGTTCGTTTTGCCTGGGCGGTGTACTGCGTGGGCCGACCGGCGGCCCGATTCCGCGGGAAGGATGGTATCCGGAGGTCGCCGGCAGGACAAACGGCGCGCGGTTTGCACGGGCAGTCGCAGACGCGCGTCTTCCGACGCGGCGGGGTGAAACGCGCGAGCGGCCTCTGACGTGCGCTGGCGGTGATCGTTGGATGCGCTCACGAAACATGCGCGTTTTGTGTCTTGGTACGCCAGCACTCGGGGCCGGAGTCCAAGAATCCATGCATATGTGGGGTGCGGGGGTCTTAGTACCCGCGTCGTTATATAACCTTGACCAGGGATGTGCGGACTTGACTGTAGTGTGGGGTCACCACCCTGCGCCAGTTGCCCAACCTGACCGCCGTGTGCCGTGCACGTGATCAGCACCGGTCTGGACGTTGGCTGCCCACGACAGGAAAAAGCCAAGTATCGCTTGACGGGTGGCTGGAAGCCTGTAGCGTAAATTGTTTGCGAACCAGGGGTGGCGTTTTAAGCGGCGAATGGGCCGTCGCTGCGGTTGGCGGACGCAAGCAGACGGCGTGGCGATTGCGGCGGCGTTTCGGTTGTAGGGCGTGGTGGGGTGTGCGAGTTGGCGAAAGATTTCCGCGGCCATAGGGACCGCGGTGACGACGTGCGGCGCGGTAACCGATAAATGTAGGTGCGAAGGGCACCTGCCGGCGGTCGGCAGTCGTGCCGCCCGCCACCGACATGCGGACGCAGGCAACCGGCGGAGGCGCGATGCGGTGCGTGCGGCCGAAATCGTTCGTCACCTCCCCGCGTTCCCCGGGGTCAAAGGGTGGAACACGCGTTTTTCGTGGCATGGTGCGCCGCGGCCTCGACCCACACGGCGGTTCCCTGGGGTTAGCCGGTGAAACGGGTGTCCCAGCGCGCGTGGCGGGTTGTCGGGGGTGGTGGTTGGGAGGTGTGCGAAGGCGCGTTTCTCGGCGGTGGACTCGTTTGGGGTGGGCGGAAATGTCCCACCTGCGCCGAAATGTCCCACCTGGGCAAAAATGTCCCACTTCGGCGGCTGCGGGCGCCGGCGTGCTAAGAAGGGGGCTGGCGTGTTGGTCGCCCGCGCGCGTGGGCCGCACGCCGATCGGTTCCGGGCCAGCGGGGCCCGGAGATCGGAGGATCGCGTCATGTGGGGATCGAGTAGCGTCGTGAACGAGCGACGGGGGTGGCGGCGAGGACATGCGGCGCCAGCGTCTTCGGCGGCCTTTTGGGTGGCCGGCACTGGGATGGCAAGAGAGTTCTGGTATGGCTGGGGTTGTTGGCGGTTCCTATGGCAGCAGTTTTGGCCGGTGAGCGTTCTTCGCCACATGCGGAGGTAAGGCCATGAACACACGAGCTGCGTGGTTTGTCGGGTTAATGGTGGTTTCGATGGCGGGGCTTGCCCTGCTGGCCGCCTCCGGCTACCAGCGCGAGGTACTTCAGCACGGCAGCTTGGCTCCGGGTTCTGCTTCGGGTGTTGGTCAATTGACCGCGCCTGACGGACCCTGCGAGATTCGCGCGATTGACCTCGGGCTTCAGGCACAGTTGGAAGCGACTCTGTCGCGCGGCGGAGGTGCCTGGCATATTGCAGGCCAAGGGACCGCCGGGGGCGAGACGGTTGAGTTCGCGGCGACTTTGCAGCCAGATGGCACGTGGAGCCCGGAGTTGCCGCGTGTTACTGCGGGTGGTCTCGGCCCGGAGCTGCTGGGTTTCCTGTCTTCAGCCGAGTTTGTGCGAGACGTACTGAACGACGGACCCGAAATCCAACAGCTCTCGGTGAGTTGGCAAGTCGGTACGAGCGCGGAGACCTTCGGCGTCGACACCGCATGGCTGGCCCAGTACGACGGCGTCGCGACGACGCGGTTCAGCGAGCGAGTATGGAAATCCTTGAAAGTCACTACCCGTGACGGTAGGGAGCTGGGGCCCTGGGCCTGGATGCTCGGCAGAAAGAGCCTTGAGGGTGGGACCTTCGAGCTTACGTTGCGGGCCTCGGCAACCGTTAGCGTACCGCCGTTCGCAACGGTGACAGTCGAAGCGACGAAGACGGTCCGAGGGCCCATCGAGGAAATGGATGAGATTGTCTCGCGTGCGCAGGCACAGGTAGAGCGCACGGTCGCGCAGATGGCGCAACGCCTACGTGAGCAACTCGAGCAGATGCGCGATTCATTGAAGGGTTTTGTGGACTGGTTCAAGCAGCTATTGCCTCGCTGGCTGCGGTAAGATTGTCGCGACAGGGCCGGCGCTGCCGGTTGAGCCGGCGAGAGCGGGCAGTGTTATCCGCTCTCTTTTTTCTTTGGCTTTTGTGTTTCTGCGGTGCGTGTGGAACACAGGAGCGGGCGGGCGTATGACGCCGGCAACAGAGTGGCCGCTTGACGGGGCAAGAATGGGACCGCTGAGCGCAGGGGGTGGACGCGGTACTGCAAAGGCGGACAAGCGCGTTACAGGGGAGCGACGCGGATGCGTTCGACGGTCAGCCGTTCCAGCAGCGCTGGCTCCACGTCCACGCCCAGCCCAAAGCCGTGCAGCGGCCGCATTCGCCCGCCGAAGCCGAAACGTATCGGCTGCCGCGTCAAATCGGCGCGCAGCAGGAACGGGCCGAAAGCGCCTTCGACGAAACGGATGCGCGGGCAGATTTCCAGGAACGCGACGCCGGCCGCGGCGAGCAGACTGGTCTCGCCGACCATGCAGCCCAGTTGCACGTCCAAGCCGGCGGCCAGGGCCAGGCGTGCTATTTGGAGACTGGGCATCAGCCCGCCGTTCTTGGCCAGACGGATATTCAGCACCCGCACGCCGCCACCGGCGATGAGACGCCGGGCGTCGTCGGCGGTCAGGAGCGACTCGTCGGCGATCAGGTCGCAGGAGGTCTGCTCGGCCAGGTAGGGCAGATCGGCGTCGTACGACTCCCCCAGCGGCTGTTCCAGCGCGCAGACCCCGTGCTGTTCCAGCAGCGGGAGCGCTTCGTGGGCCTCGACCAGCGCCCAGCCGCCATTGGCGTCGACCCGCAGCGTCGCCTTTCCTTTTGCGATCGCGCGGCGCAGCACGCGGGCGGTCCAAGCGAGGCGCTGCTCCCAACCTTCGACGGCGACCTTGAGTTTGAAATCGCGCAGTCCGTAGAGGCGTTGCAGACGCAGGAAGGACTGGACGCGAACCTGCGAGCGGCCAGCAACGATGCCGGAATAGCGGGCCGTGGCCAGACACCCCGGCGGGCCGAATCCGGGCAGTCCCATCCAGCCGGCGATGTCCGCCGGCCGCCGACGGAACACCTTGCCCAGCAGATCCAACAGGGCCAGCTCGACCGCGGCCCGGGCGGCCGTCACGATGCGACCGCCGACCTGGCAGGGCAGTTGCTCCACAGCCTCCAGGCCCTCGACAAAACTCGTGGGTCGGAAGTTCGCCACCCGCGGCGCGAACACCCGCGGTACATCTTCGAGTATCGACGCCGCGGTCTCGCCCGTCACGTAGGGGCGGGCCAGTGTTTCCCCGTATCCGACCAGGTGGGCGTACGGGGCGGCGGGGATCAGGGCGACGATGAGCGGGTCGGCAGTTTCCCGCACGGCGGCGGCGTGCTCAAACCGCAAGCGCATCGGAATCGACAACCGATGAATGTGCAGTTCGCGGATCTGGAGGGCGGGGTTCATGCGGGCGGCGGCACGGCGGCACGCTCGGGGGCGATGGGCCACAGTCCAGTCGCTTCGATCGCCGCTTGTCCCTCCGGGCTGTGCAAGTAGTCGAGGACGGCCTGCACGGCAGGACTGGGCGGCGCGAGGTAATAGACGTAAATCACTTTGGCCAGCCCGTAGCGTTCGGACTCGATTTCTTCCAGCGACGGGAAAGCGGGGGCTGCGGTCCGCTCCATCCGCAGTCCGAGGTACCGCACGCCTTGGTCGTACCCGATCGAGGCGAAACCCAGCGCATACGGATCCGCCGCCACCCGGTCGATGATCTGCTGGTCGGACTCCAGCACGGTCCAGGTGGCGTCGGCGAACCAGACCTTGGCGATGGGACCAAGCACGCTGCCGGCCCGCGTGCTCTTGGGTGGCCCGTACAGCACGATCGGACCTTTCCAGTCTGGGATCTGATCCCCGGCCAGCTCGTGCCAGTCCTTGATCTTGCCCTGAAAAATCAACCGGACGTGCTTGGCGAAGATGGCGTCCAGCGGGTTCTGGGGGTTGACGTACAGGGCGTAGCCGTAGAAGGCGACGCGCTGGCCGGCGATGGGGCGGTCGGTGAAGCGGGCCGCTTCGGCGCGCGTCACGGGCCGGTCGGTGCATGCGATGTCGCACGCCCCCTTTGCGAGGTTATCAAATCCATGCTGCGACAGATACACCGGCGCGACCTGTGTGACGCCGAAATACGGCGTGCGCGACTCCCGCAGCCAGGAATCGACCAGCTCGACGGCGATCTGCGCGCCGCCGAGGGCGATCCGCACGCCCGGCGGGTCGGGCCGTAGACATCCGCCGGCCGATAAGGCGGTCAGGAGCAGCGCGAGGTGGCAGTAGGGGCGCAAGGTGACGGGGCGCCGCCGGGTGCCGGCTCGGGGGGAGGTGGCGGGGGCTCGGGCTTTTGCGGTGCCCGCGCGTGGCCGTAAACTAGCCGCCCGACCGGCCCCCTGGACGAAGGAGGCGCTGCGATGGCGATATCCACCACGGTCTGCGAATTGGCCCAACATGTCGGCCAAACGGTAACACTCAGCGGCTGGCTGTACAACAGCCGGTCTAGCGGCAAGCTACAGTTCCTGCTGCTGCGCGACGGCACGGGGCTGTGCCAGTGCGTGCTGGAGAAGACGCCCGAAACGACGGAAATCTTCGAGACGGCTCGTCGCCTGGGCCAGGAGTCGTCCCTGTATATCACCGGGACGGTGCGGGCCGACCCGCGCAGCCCGGGCGGCTACGAACTGGCCGTCAGCGGACTGCGCGTCATCCAGAATGTCAGCGGCTATCCCATCACGCCGAAGCCGCACGGCATCGAGTTCCTGATGCAGCACCGGCACTTGTGGTTCCGGTCCCAGCGGCAATGGGCGATTCTGCGGGTGCGGCACACGCTGGTGGAGGGGATCCGCCAGTATTTCAACGAGCACGGGTTCATACTCATCGACACGCCGATTTTCGCTCCGGCGGCCGGCGAGGGGGCGCAGACGCTGTTCACGGTGGATTATTTCGGCGAGCCGGTCTATCTGGCGCAGACGGGGCAGCTCTACGTCGAAGCCGCGATGATGGCCCACCGGAAGGTCTACTGCTTCGGGCCCACCTTCCGCGCGGAGAAGAGCAAGACGCGCCGACACCTGACTGAGTTCTGGATGGTCGAGCCCGAGATCGCGTTCGCGGAACTGGACGACGTGATCGCACTGGCCGAGGACTTTGTGGAGTTCCTGGTTCAAAAGTGCCTGCGCGAGCGGCGCCAGGAGTTGGAGCTGCTCGGCCGCGATCTAGCGAAGTTGGAGGCGATCCGCAAACCCTTCTACCGGCTGCGGTATTCCGAGGCAGCCGAACTGCTGCGCGGCGAACGTGTTCGGCAGATGCTGACGGAGGACCTGGAACGGGCGCGGGCGCGGGCCGAGGAGCTGCGGCGGCTGATCGCCGAGAAGGAAGCGCAGCGCAATGCGCCGGGGCTCAAGGAATGGCAGGCAGACAAACTCGCGCAGGAGCTGCTGGACGCGCGCGAAGAGCTGGCGGACACGGAGGAAGCGATCCGCAACATTCCGCACCACATGGAGCTGGCGGCGAACTTCCAGTGGGGCAGCGACCTGGGCGGCTCGGACGAGACCATCATCGCCCGTTTGCACGACAAGCCGGTCTTCGTGACCCACTACCCGCGCTCCTGCAAAGCCTTTTACATGAAGCGCAACGCCGAAGACCCGCGGGTCGTCAACAACCTCGACCTGCTGGCCCCCGAGGGGTATGGCGAGATCATCGGTGGCAGCCAGCGCGAAGACGACCTGGAAGCCCTGCGCGAGCGGATGTGCGAGGAGGGCCTCAAGGAGGCCGACTACGAGTGGTACCTGGACCTGCGGCGCTACGGAACGGTGCCCCACGGAGGGTTCGGCCTGGGCGTAGAGCGCACGGTCGCGTGGATCTGCGGCCTCAAACACATCCGCGAGACGATTCCCTACGCGCGGATGATGGGCCGCTTTTACCCGTAGTACCGCGGTCGCCTGCCTCGGCGGCAATGTCCGAACACCGGCAGTGTCACTCCGCGGCGCGGCCAGCGCCGCCCCTGCGGAGGGCGTAGCGGCTCAGAGCCGTTCCGCGATCGCTTTGCCCTGCATGAACAGCAGCAGATAGTCGCGTCCGCCGGCCTTGCTGTCCGTGCCGGACATGTTGAACCCGCCGAAGGGCTGGACGTCGACCAGCGCCCCGGTGCACTTGCGGTTGAAGTACAGGTTGCCGACGTGGAACTCGTGACGGGCCCGTTCGAGTCGGAAGCGATCGTTGGAGTAGAGCGCCCCGGTAAGCCCGTACTGCGTCCCGTTGGCGATCTCCAGCCCGTCGTCGAAGTCGCGGGCCCGTATGACGGCCAGCACGGGACCGAAGATCTCCTCCTGGGCGATGCGCGCGTTGCGATCCACGTCAGCGATGATCGTCGGCGGAATGAAGTAGCCGGTCTTGGGGATTGCCGGCGCTCCGGCGCCCTCGCCGAGCACCAGTTGCCCCTCCTTGCGTCCGATGGCGATATAGTTGCTGATCGACCGGTGGGCGTTTTCGTCGATCACTGCTCCCATGTAGAAATTCTCTTCACTGGTGGTGTCGCCCACGGTCAGCGCGCGGGCCCGCTCCACGACCCGCTTGAGAACCTCGTCGTAAATGTCTTTGTGCAGGATCGCGCGGGAGCAGGCCGAGCATTTCTGCCCCTGGAAACCGAAGGCCGACGCGACAATGCCCTCCGCGGCGGCGTCCAGGTCGGCCGTTTCATCGACCAGGATGCAGTCCTTGCCCCCCATCTCCAGCACGGAGCGCTTAAGCCAGATCTGGCCCGGGGCCAGCTTGCCGCACTTCTCGAAGATCCGCACGCCGACGTCCCGCGAGCCGGTAAACGACACGAACCGCGTCTTGGGGTGTTCGACCAGGTAGTCTCCCACCTCGCTACCGGGGCCCGGGCAGTAGTTAAGCACTCCCGGCGGCAGACCCGCCGCCTCGAAGATCTCTGCCATCTTCGCCGCGATCACCGGCGACGTGCTGGCGGGTTTGAGCACCACCGTGTTCCCCGTGACGATTGCCGCGCTGGTCATGCCGGTGCAGATTGCCAGCGGGAAGTTCCACGGCGGGATCACCACGCCCACCCCGAGCGGGATGTAACGCAGCTCATTGTCCTCACCGGCGTACGGTGTGACGGGCTGCGGACCCCCTAGCCGGATCATCTCGCGGCCGTAGAACTCCAGAAAGTCGATCGCCTCGCAGACGTCCGCATAGGCTTCGATCCAGCTCTTGGAGACCTCGAAGCACATCCAGGCGGCCAGTTCATAGATGCGGCGGCGCATGATGGCCGCGGCCTTAAAGAGAATGCGGGCGCGGGTTTCGGGGTCGACGCGGCTCCAGCTCGGGAAGGTTTGGAGCGCGGTCTGGAGCGCCTGCTCGGCCTGGTCGCGGCCGGCGCGGGCGACGTATCCGACGACGGTTTGCGGTGCCGCCGGCATGACGGAGGCGATTTTCTCGCCGGTTTCGATCCGCCGATCGCCGATCCGCAGTGGGTAGGTCCGGCCAAGCTGGCTGCGGACGGACTGGAGAGCGGCGAGCATTTTCTGACGCGGCTCAGGCTGGGTGAAGTCGACGTACGGCTCGGGTCGGTAGGGAATCAACATAGCTGGTCTCCGTTCCGGAATGCGTTGGGGTCCAGGCACGGGATTATAATCGCTGGTCGCTGCCGGTACCCGCCCCGCGGGCGCCGGCGCGTTGATGTTTTGCCTTATGTGCCGTCGTCCGTCACCGACGTTGTTCGTGTTGTGGTTCTTGGCTGGATGCCGTGCTCCGGTCCTCAGCGTGGACGATGCGGTGGTTCTGTCAGACCGACCGAGCCGTCTGGTCGCGTTCGTCGAGCAGGAACCTGTGCTTGGGCTGCGCAAGGATGTGGAGAAGGTCCCGGTGCATTTCTATGCCGGCGACCGGAAGCTGGGTTCCGAGCGGACGGACGGGGACGGTCAGGCCGCGCTCCAAGTTCGGCTGGAGCGAGGAATCGGGAGTTACGAAGCGCGGGCGTATGTCGGCGGCCAGCGGTTGGGCGCCGTTGGCCGAGTGTTTGCCTGGGACCCGTGCCGCGTGGTGATTGCGGTCGACGTGGACCAGACCATTGAGCGCACCGACTACGATGATCTGATTCTGAAGCGCGGCGAAGACCCGAGTCCCCCCGTGGGTCGAGCGGCCGACGTCCTGCGGGCGTTGGCGCGGGATTACCACCTCGTGTACTTCACGGGGCGTCCGCGGTGTCTGCTTGAAAAGACCCGTCAGTGGTTGGACGAACACGGGTTTCCCCCCGGCCCGGTTGTCACGAGCAAAGGACTGCGTGACGTCGTGCGCCCGGGGGAGTTCAAGCGGCAACGCCTTCGTCGTTTGCGCCACGATTGGCCCAACCTGCTCATCGGCATCGGCGACAAGCCGAGCGACGCCGACGCATACGGTGCGAACGGGATGCTGTCGCTGGTGGTCGCCGGGCGCGATCACGAGGACTTCGGGGCGCACGCGCTAGTGTTCCCGGAGTGGGACACGCTCGGACGCTTCTTCGCCGCCAATCGCGAAACGCTGACCGACCCCGATGCGCTGCGCGAGGTGCTCGAAGGCCGGCGTATGCTGCTCCAGCCTGTGGCGCCTTACCGGGCAGAACGGGGACCGCGAGTGCCTGGCGGCGGGGCTTGCATTGCGCCGGCGCCGGTGTACCGTGCGGCCGGGGCGAGGACGGTTCCGGATGCCGCCTGCGCTGACGTAAACCAATGGTAGTACCGAGAGCACGTCAATGGGGATCCCTTATACGCCCGGCAAACCGCTGACGTGCGACGAGATCCGTGCTTTGGACCGCGTCGCGATCGAAACCCTGGGCGTGCCCGGAATCGTGCTCATGGAAAACGCCGGCCGGGGCGCGGCCGAGTACATCTACGACGCCCTGCGCGACCCCGCTCGCGCGCAGGTGCTGATTCTCTGCGGCCCGGGAAACAACGGCGGCGACGGGTTCGTGATCGCGCGACACCTGCATAACGCGGGCATCGCCGTGCATGTGGCGCTAGCGGCTCCGCCGGAGAAAATCCGCGGCGACGCTGCGACCAATCTGAACATTCTGTACCGACTGGGTCTTTCGCCCGCGGCCGCGTACGAGCCACAGGGACTGGACGCTGTTCGGCGCTGGGTGACGCAGGCCGATGTGATTGTGGACGCGTTGCTCGGAACCGGTTCCACAGGTTCGCCGCGCGGCGTGATGGCGACACTGATCGAGCTGGCGAACGCAGCGCCGCGGGCGTGGCGAGTGGCGATCGACATTCCCACAGGGCTCGACGCGGACAGTGGGGCGGTGCACGAGCCGTGCTTCCGAGCGGCGGCTACAGTGACCATGTTGGCGCCCAAGGTGGGTTTTCAGACCGCGGCGGGGCGCGCGGTGGCGGGTGAGGTGGTCGTGGTGAGCATCGGGGTGCCGCGCGACTTGGGGGGCGCTGCGACTCGGGCTGCGCCGGGAGCTTGACAGTTAGTAGTTTGTTTGGGATACTGGCGTCGAGACAGGGCGGGCGTGCGGACCGGGCGGCCGGCGTGCCCCGTCCAGCTTAGACGAGCGAGGACGCATCCATGGCCGAGAAACGGGACGAACCGCCGAAGGCGGAGCTGCGCGAAGAGGTACGCAAGGAGGCGCTGGGCCGGGCGGTTCAACAGATTGAGAAGTCGTTCGGTAAGGGCGCCATCATGTACCTTACCGAGCGGCAGTCGGCGACCGTCGACGGCGTCTCGACCGGCTGTCTGTCGCTCGACCTGGCGCTGGGCGGCGCGGGTATTCCCCGGGGCCGTGTGGTGGAGATCTTCGGCCCGGAATCCTCGGGCAAGACCACCCTCACCCTGCATGTGATCGCCGAAGCCCAGCGGGCCGGTGGAGCGGCGGCGTTCATCGACGTGGAACACGCCTTCGACCCGTCCTGGGCCAAACGGCTCGGCGTCAACTTGGAGGAGCTGCTGATCAACCAGCCCTCGTGCGGGGAGGAGGCCCTGGAGGTTTGCGAATTGCTCGTCCGCTCTAACGCCTTGGACATTATCGCGGTCGACTCCGTGGCCGCGCTCGTGCCGCGCGCGGAGCTCGAAGGCCAGATGGGGGACCAGTTCGTGGGGCTTCAGGCCCGCTTGATGAGCCAGGCCCTCCGGAAGCTGACCGGCATCGCCGCCCGCAGCCGCACGAGTGTCATCTTCATCAATCAGATTCGCGAGAAGATCGGGGTGATGTACGGGAGTCCGGAGACGACGCCTGGCGGGCGGGCCCTGAAGTTCTACAGTTCCCTGCGGATCGACGTGCGCAAGATTGGCGTTCTCAAAGAGGGCGAGCAGATCATCGGGACACGCGTGCGGGCCAAGGTGGTCAAGAACAAGGTCGCACCCCCATTCCGCGAGGCCGAGTTCGACATGCTGTTCGAGTCCGGCATCAGCAAAGAGGGCGATGTGCTCGACTTGGGGGCCGAGTGCGGCGTGGTGACACGGACGGGGACGTGGTTTGCCTTTGGCGACGTCCGTCTGGGCCAGGGACGCGAGAACGCGCGTCAGTTTCTGCGCGACAACCCTGACATTCTCCAGCAGATCCGGCAGCGGGTCTTGCAGGTCAAGCTGCCGCCGCCCCCGCCGACGTCGGAGCCGGGTTCCACCAGCGGGGAGAAGGGCGACGAGAGCCGACGGACCCGGCCGGCGGCGGCGGCGCGTCGGCCAACGGCCGCCTCGGCGCGCAAGCGGTGACACCACCCGGCAGGCGGGCCGGATTTTCAACGTTTCTGAAAGATTCTGTCTCGGGTGGACTTTCGCCGACCAGGGTGCAAGACTCTGAACAGACCGTCCGTCGGCGGGACGGGGCGTCCGGCGGCGGGTCCGGGGTCGTGGCCGTCGGCACGGGGTGTTCGACGGCCGGCCGGGCGGTGTGAGTTCCGGCACGTGCGGATCGACGGGCAGACAGCCAGTGCGTACCCGCTAGACGTTTATGCCGCCGTCGCGGCCGACTTGGAGCGCGCCCGGCAGATTCTGGTTCGGGAGCTGGCCACCGATCAGCCTGCGATCGCGGAGCTGTGCGACCACGTCCGGCAGTATCAGGGGAAGCTGCTGCGTCCTGTGTTGCTGCTGCTGTCGGCTCAAGCCGGTGGGTCGGTGCACCCGGAGCACCACGTGCTGGCGGCGGTTGTCGAGCTGGTGCACCTGGCGACCTTGGTGCATGACGACGTGCTCGACGAGGCCGACCTGCGTCGCGGGGCCCCGACCGTCAATCGCCTCCGGGGCAATGAGCACGCGGTGCTGCTGGGCGACTTTCTTTACAGCCACGCCTTTCGCCTGTGCTCCAGCTTATCATCGCCGTATGCCGCCCGCGTGATTGGCCAGACCGCCGTGACGCTGTGCGAGGGCGAGATGATGCAGGTCGCGGCGCGCTGGGATGCGGCGCTCACGGAGTCCCGATATCTGGAAATGATCGCGCGGAAGACAGCGGCGCTGGTCGAGACGTGCTGCCATCTCGGCGCGTACTACGCCGGGGCGGACCGGGAAACGGTCCAACGGCTTAGCGCATTTGGACGGTCGGTCGGGCTGGCGTTTCAGATTGTGGATGACCTCCTCGATCTGACGGGCAGCGAAGCGGTGGTGGGCAAGTCGCTGGGCCGTGATCTGGCTGAGGGCGAGCTGACGCTACCTGTGCTGCATGCCCTTCGGACGGCTTCTGCCCAACAACGCGACCGCCTGATGGCCTTGCTGGACAGCCCCGGTCCGCAGCAACGCCAGGAGATCGCGGACCTTCTGGTGCAGACCGGCAGCTTGAGCTACGCGGACGATGTAGCTCGCCGACAGGTCGAGAACGCCCGACAGGCGGTACGCGATCTGACCCCGTCGCCGGCCCGCGACCATCTTCTGGCGCTGGCCGAATTCGTTCTCCAGCGGCGGCACTGATCGCCCCGCGGCCCGCGCGCCGGGCAAGAGCCGGCGAAGCGTCGGTTCCTGCATGGCGGCGGACGGCTCAGGTCACCCGCCGGAAGCGCCCGTCGCCTTCGTTCACCAGCTTGGTGAAACCCTTGGCCTTCAGGTTGCGGTCGCTGAGCAGCGTGCGTTCCGAAGGCAGAGTGCAGATGCCGCACGCCGAAATTAGGCGTTGCACTGGTGCTCCGCAGCGTGGGCAGGTCACCAATGGCTCGTCGGTCATCGACTGCCGCACTTCGAAACGCTGCCGACAGTGCTCGCACGCCCGATCCGTATCGACAGCCTGATATTCGTAGGTCGGCATACCGATTCTTTGTGACTCCCACGGCCTGGTTCCCGACGGTCCCGCACCGTCGGGGAATTACCTTCTAATTTTACGCATCTGCGCCGAGCGGCGTGGGGCCGCGGGGACCGGTGCTTCCTACTCGTCAACGTCAGTCTGCGGCAGGCCGTGGCCGGGCTGCTTTTCGTACAGCAGCCAGTAGACCACCGGGATGACAAACAGGGTGAAGACGGTCGAGGCGAACAGGCCGAAGATCAGCGCCCAGGCCAGCCCGGAGAAGATCGGGTCGATGGTGATCGGCGCCGCCCCGAGCATCGCTGCCCCCGTGGTCAGCAGGATCGGCCGCAGGCGGACCACCCGGCTTTCCATGATCGCGTCGAACAGGCTCCGGCCGCGTTGCAAAGACAGGTGGATGAAGTCCACCAGGATGATGGAGTCCCGCGTGACGATACCTGCCAGCGCGATCATCCCGATCATCCCGGTGGCGGTGAACAGCACCGGGTCGGCGTACCGTCCGACGTCATGGGCGAACAGATTCAGCAGCCAGAACCCCGGCATGATCCCGATCACTGTCAACGGAATCGCCAGCATGACGACGACGGGAATCACGAACGAGCCGGTCTGCGCCACGAGCAGAATGTAGATGCCCACCAGCGCGGCCGCGAACGCCAGCCCCAGATCGCGAAACACGTCGAGCGTGATCTGCCACTCGCCTTCGCCCGAGAACTTCACCCGAATCCCGTCCGGCACCGACCACGCGATCCCGCTGCCGTTGCGGAAAAAGGTCCGCCCGAACAGGCTCCGGGGCGGCGTGTCGGCCAGCCAGCCGCTGCCGGCGTGCAGCACGCTATTCCCGGTGCCCGGTTGCGCCTGCCGGTCCGCCTGGATATCCACGATGCACTCGGCGGGGGTGCGGCCCGCCGTTTCGGCGAATACGTACACCACCCGTTCGAGATTCTTGTGGTAAATCGTCTTGTCGACGAGCGTTTCTTCCCAGCGGCCCAGTTCCGCCAGCGGCACCAGCGCCCCCGTTTGCCCTTTCACATGAATGCGGCTCAGCTCCGCGGCGCTGGACCGTAGCGACCGCGGCAGGCGGAGCTCGATCCGCAGCGGGTTACGTTCGCCGGGAAGCTGCACCGCTCCGACCGTCGTGCCGCCGAGAACCATGCGCATGGTCTCGGCGATCTCGGCGGTCGAGATGCCGTTCAGGGCAGCCTTTTCTTTATCCGTGACGAACACGAGCTTGCGACTGTCGGCTTCGACGCTGTCGTCCAGGTCGACGACGCCGGGCTCGCGCTCCATACGGGCCCGGACCGTGCGGGCGGCGGCGATCAGGTCGTCGTAGGAGTGGTCCGGGCGACCGCGCACCTCGGCCACAAGGGTGGCGATCACGGGCGGCCCGGGGGGCACTTCCACGATCTTCAGACAGGCGCCGTGGCGCGTGGCCAGAGCGGTCAGGTCGTCGCGCAGCCTCAAGCCCAACGCGTGACTCTGATATGCCCGGTTCTTCTTGCCGACCAGGTTGATGCGCAGCTCCGCCACGTTGTCCCCGCGGCGCAGGTAGTAGTGGCGTACCAGCCCGTTGAAGTCCATCGGGGATGCCACGCCGACGTAGGCGGTGAAATCCGTGACTTCGGGCACGCCGGCCAGGTAGTGTTCGAATTCGCGTACGGCGGCGTCGGTCCGTTCCAGCGTGGTCCCTTCGTCGAAATCGAGCACGAGCAGCAATTCGTTCTTGTTGTCGAACGGGAGCATTTTAAGCGGCACCGCGCGGACGGCGGCCAGTCCCGCGGCCAGCAGGGTCAGGAGGGCCATCACGCCGAGAAAGCCCCAGGCCGCTTTCCGCGAGTGCAGCAGCGGCGCCATCAGCGGGTAGAACAGCCGGTACAGCCAGCTCTTCCGAAGCGCTTCCGGATCGTACACGTCGTGGTGTGACGCGTGGCCGGCGGCCAGCGAAGGAAGCTCCGCCCGGCGGGTGTAATGACGGCGCAGGACGTGATACGACAGCCACGGCGTGATGGTGAACGCCACCACCATCGACATCAACATGGTGACGGGCACGTTGAGGGCCATCGGTCGCATGTACGGGCCCATCATCCCGGTGATGAAGAACATGGGCAGGAACGAGATGATGACGGCGAGCGTGGCGGTGATCAGGGGCGGGCGGATCTCGGCGACTGCTTCGAGGACGATTTGGCGCGTGGCTCGTCGCCGCATGGCAAAATGCCGGGCGATGTTCTCCACATCCACGATCGGGTCGTCTACCAGCAGGCCCAGGGAGAGGATCAGGGCGAAGAGCGTCACGCGGTTGATCGTGTAGCCGAAGGCGTAGTTTACGGCCAGCGTCAGTCCGAAGACGACCGGGACCGCTACGGCTACGATCAGGGCCTCGCGCCAACCCAGTCCGAGCGTCAGCAGCGCGATGACGATGAAGATGGCCACGGCCAGCGCTTCGACCAGCTCGTTGACCTTTTCATTGGCCGTCAGCCCGTAGTTGCGTGTGATCACGAGGTCGATGTTGTCCGGGACGACGGACCGCTTGAGCTCGGCGGCCGCCCGGAGCACGTCCTCGGCCACCCAGACGGCGTTCGTGCCCTTCTTCTTGGCGATCGCGATGGTGACGGCCGGCGTGGAAACGTGGGCCCGCGCTTCGGAGGCGGACGCGGAAGCCGGCGCGCGGCGGGTGCCGTGGGCCTCGTCCCCTACCAATGTGCCGGGGAAGCCGTGGTGGGCGGTAAAGCCGCGCGCCGGGCCCCACCCGTGGCGTACGTAGCTGACGGCCTCGGCCGGTCCGTCGACGACCTCAGCCACATCCTTGAGAAAAACGGGGCGACCGTTGAACACGCCGACCACGAGTTGCCGCAGTTCCTCTGGCCGGCCCAGGGCGACGCCTGCCTCCACCCGGATCACCTCGTCGTTCCGGGCGAACTCGCCGGCCGTCTGCGTGACGTTGGATACCGCCAGCGCACGCTGTACTTCCAGCGGCGACAGGCTGTACGCGGCCAGACGCTCCGGTTGCAGGTACACGCTGGCGGTACGCGGCTGGCCGCCGACCACATAGGCCCGCGAGACGTTCTTGACCGCGGCCAGGCGCTCCACCAGCTCCTCGGCCACGCGTCGCAGGGTGTACTCGTCGGCGGGAGCGGCGTCGCGTCCGGTCAGCGTCAGCGTGACGATCGGTACGTCGTCGATCTCGACGGGTTTGATCACCCAGCCGGTGACGCCCGGAGGGACCATGTCGATATGCTCGTCGATCCGCTTGTAGAGCTTGACCAGGCTTCGTTCCCGGTCCTCCCCCACGTAATACCGTACGGTGATGATCGCCAGCCCTTCGCGTGACATCGAGTAGACGTACTCGACGCCGTCGATCTGGTAGAGCAGCTTCTCCAGCGGTGTGGCGACGAGCTGCTCCACGTCCGCCGCCGAGTGCCCCGGGAAGCTGACGTACACGTCCGCCAGGGGCACGATGATCTGCGGATCTTCCTCGCGAGGGGTAACCAACAGGGCGGCCAGTCCGAGCAAGGCGGCCAACAGGATGAGGATGATCGACAGGTTGGACCGGAGGAAGACGCCGACGATCGCGTCGGTGAAGGTGTGCGCCTTGAGCGGGTGTGGAGGGTGAGCCGGTGACGATGTGCTGTCACGGGGGGGCGTTTCACTCATATATCACTCCGCGCACATTTGCCCACGTCACGCCCATACGGTTCGGCTGGGTGAAGATGGTAGCGGGCTAACCACCGAAATCGCAATGACGGACGCCGCGCACCGCGGAAGCCGCCGGCCGGCTGTGTCGACGACTGCCGCGGGTTCTGCCTTCAGCTTGTTGGGGCGATGAGAGGAACGGAACGGAGAGGGCGGGATTCGAACCCGCGGTGCAGGAAATTCCCCGCACGACGGTTTAGCAAACCGTTGCCTTCAGCCACTCGGCCACCTCTCCCGTGTCACTACCCGACCTTGACCTGGACAAACCCGCTGAAAGAAGGTCGCTCTCCGTGCCGCGCGACGGTACCGGCGGACCCCGGCCGGTCGGATCGCGCGGCGTGTGCATAGGCTAGTTACCCTGCCTGCCGGCGTCAAGAAAAACCGTTTTCGGGGGGCGGTTCTGGCGGCGTCCGCGCGATGTCCGCGGGTCACGGTAGCCCGCAAGAACGTTTACTTGTAAGGGTAATCCGGCGGGAACGAGATGATCTCGACATGCTGGTCACCGGGAGCCTCCAGGTAAAAACTGCGCGTGCGGTCACGGTGCGGGTGGATCGTGGCGCCGTGCTGTCGGGCCAGGCGCTCCAGGTCGGCGTCGCTGACCCGCCAGGCGATGTGCCCCGGATGCTGGTCGCGCAGCACGAAGGCGAGCCGCACGCCGGCCGCGTCTACAAAGGCCCACGTGTCGTCCTGATACAACACGCGGGCGCCCGGGATCATCCGCAGGTACCAGTCGACCGCAGCGGCAATGTTGGGGACCTGCTGAGCAATGTGATCGAAGGTCATGGAGACGGACGAATCCGGTGTGGTCATATCGTTCATCGGCGTACTCCAGGCGCATCGGCGGTCTGCCGGGATTCTAGGAGGGCTGGCCGGCGGTGTCCGTCGTGACCGCTGACTCAGCCGGGCTCGGCATGTCCTTCGCCCGTCAGTTCAACCCATGTGCGGAAGATCGCATCCGCGTTCTCCAGCTTCGCTCCCGCGCCCAGCTCGAACTGGGCAATGACTCCTCCGGCCGGCCGGTACAGCCGCTCGACGAGCTGCCGGACGGCCTCTCGAGCCGCGGCGGGCGACGGAGCCGGCAGCACGTGCTGTCGATCGACTTCTCCCCAAAAAGTGATTCGCCCCGCGAAACGGGCGGCGATCTGGGCCAGGTCCATGCAGAAAAGCTGGCTGTTGATCGCGTCGACGCCGATTTCGATGAGGTCCTCGTAGATGGCGAAGATGTGGCCGTCGGAGTGCATGAACGCTTTCTTCCCGGCCGCATGAGCGATCCGCACGTAGTCGGCATAGAGCGGCTTGAACAGTCGTCGCCACTGGCGGGGGGAAATGAGCAGATTCTCCTGCGAGCCCCAGTCGTCCATGAAAGTGATGCCGTCCACGCGCGTGTGGCACCAGACTTCGACCTCCCGACAATTCAGATCGTGAATCCACCGCAGCAACTCGTGCAGTTCGGGCGGCTCGCGTACCAGGTCGCGGAAGACGGCCTCGGTGCCGCGCAGGAACTGGAGGCGCTCGAAGGGTCGCGGGCAGCACCCCGACAGCACGAAGCGGTCGGACGCGGCGCAGGCGGCGTCGATGGCCGCCCGGTCGATATCCAGCACTTCGACGGGCAGACGCAGCGTGTCGAGCTTCGACCAGTCGTCCAGCGGCGGATGCTTTACCTGTCCGATCACGCCGGGCTGCACGTTCTCGAACACACAACCCCATTCGTCGCGGTACCGTCCGACGGCATACGGATCGCCTTCTGTCAGCGCCGCGAGCTTGGGGTTCGGGACAGCGGGACGGTCGAAGTCGATTGGCCAGCGACGTTGGAAGTCCGCGATCGCGGCCGCACCGTGCTCGTGTTCCGCGATTGGCAACAGCCAGAGGTCGCGCGGGACACGATCCGGGTAGTCAAATTCGAGGCAACGACGGACGCGTTCGCGGCCGGTCACGAATGGTCCTTGCGACACGGGCAGTGCTGCCCAAGCTCTATGACCCGCGCGGCCATACACCCAGCCCCGGACGGTCAGACAGGCTGATGACGCCCCCTTCCCGCGTGATACCTTCGAACGGATCTTCCGCCAGCAGCAGGGCGCCGTCCAGATCCGCGTAATCGACCAGCGAGGAGACGGTCAGCGCCGGGGCAATCGCCAGGCTGCTGCACACGAAGCACCCGAGCATGATCTGCATGCCCAGAGTGCGGGCCAGGGCGATCATGCGCAGGGCCTCGCGGATGCCGCCGCACTTGTTGAACTTGATATTGATCCCGTCCACATACCCGTGGAGGCGCACGACGTCGGCCGGCCGTTCGCAACTTTCGTCGGCGAAAATGGGGGCGACACCGAGCCGACGCAGTTCGGCCAGGCTTTGCCAGTCGGCCCGGTCCACGGGCTGTTCGATCAGCGTGGGGCGGTAGCGGGCCAGTTCCGCAATCCGCTGGCGGGCTTCGGCGGGCTTCCAGGCCTGATTGGCATCCAGGAACAGCGGTCCGTCGAACTTCGACCGGATGTACTCCAGCGTCTGGTGGTCCTCCGGAACACCCACCTTCACTTTCAGGGCGTCGAAGCCGGCGGCCAGCGCCTCGTCCACCTTCACCCGGATCAGGTCCGGCTCGGCGACGCCGATCGTGAACGTCGTTTGTTTGCGCGGCGGGCCCAGTCCGAGCAGTCGCCAGACGGGCACGCCGAGTTTTTTGCCGCACCAGTCGTGCAGGGCGGCATCGAGTCCGTCGAGTGTCGCGCGCTGCGTGTCGAATTCGGTCAGCAGTCGTTGCAAAATCGGCTCGATGGCGAACGGGTCGTCGCCAAGGCGGTTTCGCACGGCCGCCAGTGTCGCTTCCGCCGATTCCAGGGTTTGGCCGTACAGCTCCGAGGGAACGATTTCCCCGTAACCGATGATGCCTTCGTGCTCCAGGCGGACGACGATCGTTTCCTTCTCGTCCGTGGCCCATTGCGCGGTGGCAAACCGGTGGCGCGGGCGAATCCGCTGTCGCTGCCAGGTGAGGTTCATGGCACCCATGCTCCGGCGGAGCTCCCGGGACCGTCGGCGATCACGTCGTCCAGCAGGGAGATGCTGATGATGGCGGCGCGATCGACGAATACCCGCCGACGATTCATCTGGCGGGTGCCGGAACGCTCCAGAATGCACGCGTCATTCACGTACTGCTCGTTGGTGCTGTGAGCTTCGTTGCGGTCGTGCACGTCCGCGTCGCTCAGCCAGTAACCGCGCTCGTCATAGGCATAGAGCTGCCCGATGTACACGCGCGGCCCCTGGGTATCGAGAACAACCCGTCGTCCCAGGAAGTCATCCAGCGATGGCTTCTTTGGCTGCTCGGTCACTACCCCGCGTGCGCTCCACTCGCCGCCGGCCGCAAGGCTTTCCGGACGGCGACCGACCGCTATTCTATGGGCGGCCGCGTGGTGCGGCCAGAGTGGTGCCGGCGGTCCGCGATGCCGATCCAGAGCGACGCAGCCGTGGTCCTGCGTCTGAGCGACTACTCGGAGACGTCGCAGGTGGTGTCGCTGTTCGGCACGCGTTACGGACTGCTGCGTCTGATCGCCAAGGGGATTCGCCGCGGCACGAAAGAGCGTTTCGCCACCGGTCTGGACCTGCTCGAACTGGGCGACGTCAGCTTCGCGCCGCGGGGTGACGCCCGGCTGGGAACCCTGACCGAGTGGGTTCAGCGGGAGACGTTTCGTGGCCTGCGCCGCGATCTGCTCCGGTTGACCGCGGGGCTGTATGCGGCGGAACTCGTACTCGGGTTGACCGAGGAGGGCGACCCGCACCCGGAGCTGTTTGGCGCGCTGGTCTGTTTGCTGCGTCGGCTGGCAGGCGAGGAAGCGGCGACCCCGCTCATTCCGCAATTTCAGAGCGATCTGCTGCGTGCCATCGGCTACGCGCCGCAGCTTGGCGAATGTGTGACGTGCCACCGACCGGTGCGCGGCGGCCAGCCTGTGTACTTCAGCGCCGGCGCCGGCGGGGTCGTGTGTCGGGACTGCGAAGGTCTGCACGTCGAGAAGCGGCGACTGCCGCCCGGGTTGCTGGAGTCATCGCCCGCCCGCGGCGATGCGCGCGACTGGTTTACGGTTCTGGATTACCATCTGACCCACATTGCCGGTCGCCGTTTTCGCACGGCCGAGCAGCTTGCCGCGTTGCTGGCGCGCCCGTGAGCCGGTCGACGGGAGGCTGTCCGGCACACAGGGAGCGGTCCTATACTTGTGGTAGTCGGCGGATGTGTGCCGGCCGCGCCGCTGCGGGCGCCGCGGTGGCCGGTGCGCTGCGGAGAGCGGTTGTGGACGACGAGGTGCTGGGACTGCCTGCGTGCGTGCCGTTGTTTCCGCTGCCGGGGGTAGTGTTGTTTCCCGGCACGATCATTCCGCTGCATATTTTTGAGCCGCGCTACCGGGCGATGGTGGCCGATGCGCTGGCGGGGGAACGCTACGTCGCCATCGCGCTGCTCAAACCGGGCTGGGAACCTCTGTATCACACGTCGCGGGCGCCGATTCATCCGACGGTGGGCGTGGGCCGGATTCTCGAACACGAACAGACCGACGACGGGAATTACAACATTCTGCTGCGGGGCGTCGGGCGCGCGCGGATTGTCGAGGAGCTGCGCGAACACCTGTATAGAGTGGCGCGGATTGAGGCGATCGAGACCCGCTGCACCGCCGACGAAGCCACGTCCGAAACGCTGCGCGAGGAGTTGTTCGACGCGATCCGCGGCAATCCGGGGCTTGATCCCGGGCTGCGTCGTCAGTGGCTTCGGCTCCGCGACACTGACTTGGACCTGGGGACGCTCAGCGACCTGTTGGCGGCGGGAGTGCCGGCGGAAGCCGAACTGCGCCAGTGTTTGCTGGAAGAAGCCGACGCCGCTGCCCGAACGCGGATGCTGGTCGAGCAGATCCGCACCGTGGCTGCCATTGCCCGGAACGTCCCGCGGGTCGGCCCGCCGCGCCGACAGAGTCTCAACTGACCACGGCCGCCGGGTCAGGGGGCCCACAGGCGCGGGCCGACGCCGGGAAGGATTCTTTGTCCGAGAAGCGCCCAGACGTTCAATTCGTTGGCCGCCCACAGCGCCGAGCCGATGGCGGCCACGACGATAGCGAGCTGCACGGCCCACACGGTCCGCTGGAAACGCCGGGCCTGGCGCGGGTCCTCCGCCAGTGCCAGCAGGAAACGCGACCGCGAGGCGATCGAAGAGTGCCGCCAACTGCGGGCCTCGGGCTGAATTCCGTTCAGCAGTGCCACCTCGTACAGCGCGTGACTGAGCACGTGGGCGGCGGTTGTGCACAGCGCGCCCGGCACGGGCCGCCCCGGGTTTCCGCCCGGTGAATGCAGGGCGCACGGCAACGTGCACGGCAGCCCGGACCGGGTCAGGGCCCGCACGGCGAAGACGTCCGCCTGCCGCTCGAAACGGCGGGAGATCCACCCGAAAACCAGCCCCCATTTGAGAATGAGACCCAGACCGACCAGTGCCACGAGAAGCTGATAGCGAGCGTAATCGGTGCGGGCCAAGCCGCGCGTCTGCATCAGAAACACGGTCACCAGCGAACCGCTGATCAGCGCCAGCAGCAGGAAGCATTGGATGTGCCGATGCTTGACATGGCCGGCCTCATGCCCGAAGACCGCCTCGATCTTGGTCTCTTCCATCTGCTCCAGCATCGCATCCGTGATGAGCACGTAGCGCAGCGGTGCCATCACGCCCATGACCGCCGCGTTGACAACCACTCCCCCCCGACCGCCACACCAAGAATATCTCGGCAGCGCAGCCGCAGAGCGCGGCACAGGGCGAGCAAGCGGTCGCGCAGGGGCCCGTCCGGCAGGCGCTGCGTTACCCACACGTGGCGCAAAATCTCGGGCGCGATCACGGCGACCACAATCGTGGCTAGTCCGATCAGCACGTCGGGCGCGTAGGGTTGCCCCGTGAACTCGCGGATGGGGCGCTCGTAGCGCAACACCAGGTCGCTGGCCAGCAGTATCAGCACCATCGGTACCAGCACGAACAGGACCTGATGCCGCAGGTTGTATTGCAGGTACTCCCCCAACCCCCAGACCGGACGCACCGGCCGACCACGGTACAGGTATGCTTCGACTGCGATCTGCCGCACTGCCCGATCCGCCGGAAACAAAGCGATCCACGCGAGCACGATGGTCGCCAAGAACGGCGACAGGGCCAGCAGACTCGGTACGACAACCCAGTTGCCGACGACCGGCAGCCGCGCGCACATCGGCAGCCAGTCGGTAGTCAGCAGCACGGCGGCATGTCCGACGCCGATCAGAGCTTGGACCAGCGCCAGACCGCGATGAAACGTAAACTGGCCGCGGGAGGGGGTTTCGGGGTAGCGGTCCAGCTCGCGCAGCGCTGCACGCGTGACCAGGGCCGCCGCCAAAACCGGTACGGCGATGGCAGCCGCTGCCGCCAGCGTGACCCCCGTTGGAGCGGTGACCAGTCGGTACAGCGGCTGCGAGATTGTCAGTACGATCGCGAAGACGCCGATGACGACCACGTACATGCCGCCGCAATCCTTCTGGTCAGCGCCGCGTCCGGGGGATCGGCTCATCACCGACGGGCGCCTGCCGATGTAGGATGATACTGCAACCCCGCGGCCTGCGGGGGCCGAGGTGCAGGGATGCGCATCAAGATCTGCGGCATCACAAACGCGTCGGACGCGGTGCTGGTGTCCCGCTGCGGGGCGGATTTCGTGGGGCTGATCCTGGCGGCCAGCCCGCGCCGGGTGACGGTAGACGCGGCCCGGGAGGTTGTCCGGGCGCTGCCGCCTGCCAGCCAGCCGGTGCTCGTCTTTCGCGACGCGTCGGCCGACGTGGTCCGCGACGCTGTGAATGCGATCGGCTGTCGGTGGGTTCAGTTGCACGGGCGTGAGACGCTGGCCGACATCGAGACACTGCGCCGCAGTTGTCCCCACCTGCGCATCATCAAGGGGTGGGAGGTGGGGACCGGGCGCGCCGAGGAGGAGTTGATGGGGTACCTGGCGGCGGATGCCAAAGGACTTATCGACGTCGTCATCCTGGATGCGCCGAAGGCCGGGCCGCATCCCGGCTACGAACGATTCGGAGAGTTGTCCCGTCAACTCCGGGTTCGGCCGCCCGAAGTGTGGTGCGCGGGTCGGCTGACGGCGGGAAACGTGGCTGCCGCCCTGGCCGCCGGCCGCTATGACGGTGTGGATGTCGCCAGCGGCGTGGAGGTTTCCCCGGGCCGGAAGGATGAGACACTGGTCCGGCGGTTTATCGTCGCGGTGCGCTCGGCCGGACCTCGGTCAACGTCGTCCTGAGAGAGCAGCACCGCGGGCCGGTGTTTTCGCCGACCCGCGGTGCAGTGTGCATCGGTGGGTCCCGTCAGGTGTGGGGACCCGGGGGAATGGACTTACGGACAGATCGTTCCGATCAGGCCCACGAACGGGTCAATGTCCGCGAACGTCACCGTGTGGTCGCCGTTGCAGTCCGCGTTGAGCCATGGGCACGGCCAGTGTGTCCAGTTTTCTTCGCCGGCCAGCGCCTCGACGAAGTAGTCGATGTCGGCGAACGTGACCACTCCGTCGCAGTTCGTGTCACCCGGGCACAGGCACAACATCTCGCTGCTCAGCCCGAACGCCAGATCGATCGACTGTCCGGCCAGCGGGTGCTGTGGCGGATACCGCAGTTCGTACCACGGACCCAGATATGGCTCGATGCCCACCCCCCAGACGGCGGCGTCATTCCAGTGCATCCGCGAGGTCTTCCAGCCGAACTGCGCCGGTTCGACAGTACTCGGCAGCGCCGCCTGGCACGTCGAGCCAGTAGACGACCGGCTGTTCCGGCGAGCCGCGCTGGCAGAAAGCCTCCCACGGCGGCACCGAGAAGTGGTACACCCAGCATACGTGGTCACCTGGGAAGATGTAGGACCTGGGGGCGCCCGCGGGTCCCACCACCCTTCGTCGATGTCGCTGCGGTAGAGCTCGACTTCGTACGTCCCGGGTGGGAAATGTTTCACCCACAGCACCGGCCCCGGCCGACCGTAGCCGCCCGGCCCGACCGGCAGGTCCGCATGCACGCTCAAGGTGAAGAGGACCGCATCCGGCCCTTCCGGCGGCAACAGGTCATTCTTCCAGGAGCCCCAGATCACGATGTCCGTGAGCAGGTTGGTCTCCGTGCACAGGAAGTCGTCGGCCAGTACCCGCGGCTCCAGGACGTTGACATCGACGCCCGTAGGCGTCAGGTCCGGCAACTGATACCACTTCAGTTCGCACATCTCGTCGATACCGTTGCCGTTCAGGTCGCCCAGGCATCGTGACCCGGGCCCCTTCGGCTGGCCGAGCATCATGAAGCAGTCGTGCGGCGGCAGCATCAGACACGTGTCGTCTGGCAGACAGCACGCCTCCGGCTCCGGCGGCNGCTCGCAGATGTCGGCGACGCCGTTGCCGTTGNNGTCATCGCAGTTGGTGCCGGGGCCCTTCCACAGACCGAAGAACTGGTGCTCGCAGGTGAGTTGGTCGGTCACGACACACTGGATCGGCGGGTCGCCGTAGCAGCAGGCGCCGAGCTCC